>OLOS01000015.1_pt1 | contig 189516 bp, 155 predicted proteins | sample 1672631 | NCBI WGS metagenome assembly OLOS01 (sample SAMEA3136707, study PRJEB25190) | human gut metagenome | biome: human gut; feature: human-associated habitat; material: faeces | place: Austria | collected 2013
CCGGTCTCTTTATTAAAATCCTTACAAGAGGCAAGAATAACGATAAGAGCGCCATGACTGAATCAGAGCTCAGAGCTCTTCTTGATGTAAGTAGTGAAGAAGGTGTTATCGAAACAAATGAAAAGGATATTATCAACAACCTTATCGACTTCGGTGATTCTATTGCCAAGGACATCATGACTCCAAGAGCAAATATCGTTTCTATAGATATTAACGCTGCTCTTGATGAAGTAATTGATACCTATAAAGAATATAAGCATTCCCGTGTTCCGGTATACAAGGACAACCCTAACAATATTGTAGGTATCCTTCACAGTAAGGACATTCTTATGTTCAACACAAAAAGAGATCCTGAATTAAATGAAAAATTCTCAGTATCAGATATTATGAGAAAAGCATATTACACATTTGAAATGCAGAATAACTCAGCATTATTTAAGGATATGCAGAAACAGAGAACTTCAATCGCAGTTGTAATTGATGAATACGGTGAATTTGCCGGAATCATTACAACACAGGATCTTCTTGAAGAAATCATCGGTAAGATTCACGATGAGTATGATGAGAAATCCAAGGACTCATGTATTCAGGTTTCTCCTAACATTTACAAGGTTGAAGGAAGTCTTAAGCTTGATGACTTAAATGACTTTATCGGTTCTGATCTTACTTCAGAAGAAAATGACTCAGTTGCAGGACTTGTAATTGAAAAGCTTGACCGTTTCCCTGTTGCAGGTGATTCAATAACTGTAAATGATCTATATATCACAGTTATTAAAACCGAAAGAAACAGAGTTGAAACAGTACTTGTAAAGAAAATAATAAGAGACAATCCACCTGAGGAAGAAAAAGAAGCGGAAAAATAAATCACCCGCTTTCAAAAACAAAATACAAAAAAGCAAGGATGAAGAAAGTACATCCGGGAAAGCTTTACAGAGAGGTTCCCCGGGCGGACAGCAGGCTGCTGCCGCCGCAGGCTGAGAGGGAGCGGGCGGATACGGATGGAAAATGGCTTCGGAGCAGCGCACCGAACCGCCGGGATACCGGGGGCAAGGCTGCGACAGGCGCCGCCTGTTACAGCGGCAGGGTATTGAAGGGGCAGGATACTGTTTCGGATGTACCTGCAAAGGCTCTGTTCGTGAGAACCGGGTAAAAAGAAGTGGTACCACGGGCGTAAGGCTCGTCTTCTTATTTTTAACAAAAGCTTAAAAATAAGAAGGCGGGCTTTTGTTAACGGGATTAATCAGGGAAAAGCAGGAAAGGAGCATTTTGACAAATGAGCAAAGGAAAGTATTATATTACAACCGCCATTGCCTATACCTCCGGCAAGCCCCATATCGGGAATACCTATGAGGCGGTTCTGGCGGACAGCATCGCCCGGTTTAAAAGAAAAGACGGCTATGAGGTTTTCTTTCAGACCGGAACGGACGAGCATGGACAGAAAATTGAATTAAAAGCCCAGGATGCCGGCGTAACCCCCCAGGAATATGTGGACAGGGTAGCCGGTGAAGTAAAGGGGCTGTGGGATCTGATGGGTACCTCGTATGATAAGTTTATCCGTACCACGGATGGGGATCATGTGAAACAGGTACAGAAGATTTTCAAGCGCCTGTATGACCAGGGAGATATATATAAGGGACATTATGAGGGCCTTTATTGTACGCCCTGTGAATCCTTCTGGACGGAGTCCCAGCTGGTGGACGGGAAATGCCCCGACTGCGGACGGGAAGTAAAGCCTGCCCAGGAAGAAGCCTATTTCTTTAAGATGAGCAAGTATGCGGACAGGCTCATTGCGCATATCAATGAGCATCCGGAGTTTATCCAGCCCGTATCCCGCAAAAATGAAATGATGAACAATTTCCTTCTTCCGGGGCTTCAGGATCTGTGTGTGTCCAGGACCTCCTTTACATGGGGAATCCCGGTGGATTTCGATGAAAGGCATGTGGTATATGTATGGCTGGATGCGCTGACCAACTATATCACCGGGATCGGCTACGATGCGGACGGAAAGCACAGCGGCCAGTACAGGAAACTCTGGCCCGCGGATCTGCACCTGATCGGAAAGGATATTATCCGGTTCCATACCATTTACTGGCCTATTTTCCTGATGGCGCTGGGCGAGCCGCTGCCGAAGCAGGTATTCGGCCATCCCTGGCTTCTGCAGGGGGACGGCAAAATGAGCAAATCCAAAGGGAATGTGATGTATGCCGACGATCTGGTTGCTTTCTTCGGTGTGGATGCAGTGCGCTATTTCGTACTGCATGAAATGCCTTTTGAAAATGACGGCGTAATCAGCTGGGAACTGATTGTGGAACGCATTAATTCCGACCTTGCCAATACCCTGGGAAATCTGGTAAACCGTACGATTTCCATGAGCAATAAGTATTTTGACGGCATTGTGGAGGACAAGGGAGCGGCGGAGGATGTAGACGCGGATCTCAAGGCTGTCGTAACCGGGACCTATACAAAGGTATGTGCGAAAATGGAAGATCTGCGTGTGGCGGATGCCATGACAGAGATTTTCTCCCTGTTCAAGCGCTGCAACAAATATATTGATGAAACACAACCCTGGGTGCTGGCAAAGGATGAGGCAAAGAAGGATCGCCTGTCCACGGTTCTGTATAATCTGGTGGAGGGCATTACAATCGGCGCTTCCCTTCTGGAACCCTTTATGCCTGAAACCTCAGCCAAAATAGCCGCACAGCTGCAGACGACGCTTCCCGCTTTTGAAGAATGCACTTCATTCGGTCATTTTCCCGGAGGCAATAAGGTGACCGACAAGCCGGAAATCCTGTTTGCGAGGCTGGATGCCAAAGAAGTGGTGGAGAAAGCCGAAACTATGTTTGCGTCCCGGAAGGCGGCGGAAGAAGGAACCGGGGATGAAGCAGGGGAAGCAGCGCCCGGGGTTATTGATATCCCGCAGAAGCCGGAAATCACCTATGATGATTTTGCGCAGCTGCAGTTCCAGGTAGGAGAAATCATTGCCTGCGAGGAGGTTAAAAAATCCAAGAAGCTGCTCTGCTCCCAGGTGCGTGTGGGAAGCCAGGTAAAACAAATCGTATCCGGCATCAAAGCCCATTACAGCGCGGAAGAGATGGTGGGTAAGAAGGTGATGGTACTTGTGAACTTAAAACCTGCGAAGCTGGCCGGTATTGTATCGGAAGGCATGCTTCTGTGTGCGGAGGATGCCGAAGGGAACCTTGCCCTAGTGATTCCCGAAAAGGAAATGCCGGCGGGCGCGGAGATTTGCTGATACCCGGATGCCGGCGGGGCGGGCGTCTGCCCGCCTCATGAGAGGACAGACGGGAAAGGAGGGGATGCCAATGAAGAAAAAGGATTTTTATTATGATTCCGGTGACGGCGTTACCAAAATCCATGGGGCGGTATGGATACCGGACGGAAAGCCGGTGTGTATCCTGCAGATTGTCCATGGGATGGCGGAATATATCAACCGCTACGATCGTCTTGCGGTTTATCTGGCACAGAAAGGGATTCTGGTCACCGGCAACGATCATCTGGGGCATGGCAAAAGCATATACGAGAGCGCCCAGGAAGCCGGAAAAGGCGGGGAAAGCAGCCATCCATACGGTTATTTCTGCCGGCAGGATCCGGCGGCCACAGCCGTGGAGGATGTGCACAGCCTGAGAAAGAAAACGCAGGAGGAAAATCCCGGAATCCCTTATCTGATCATGGGACACAGCATGGGATCCTTTATCCTGCGTAATTACCTTTGTTCGTATGGGGCCGGGCTTGACGGCGCCATTATCATGGGAACCGGGATGCAGCCTAAAGGACTGCTGGGTTTTTCCAAAAAGCTGGTGAAGTTTCTTACGGTATTCCAGGGAGAAAAGCATAAGAGTGCACTGGTAAATGCCCTGGCCTTCGGCAGCTATAATAAAAGAATCCCCCATCCCGTATCTTCCATGGACTGGTTATCCAGAGATCCGGCGGAGGTTGCCAAATACAATGAGGATCCCCTTTGCGGCTTCACCTTTACCCTGGGCGGCTTTGCCGCCCTGTTTGAACTGATAGACAGGCTGCATGACAAAAGCAGGCTGGAAAACATGCCGAAGGAGCTGCCCGTCCTGTTCATGGCGGGAACCGAAGATCCGGTAGGGGATTACGGGAAGGCTGTGGAAAGTGTATACCGGTCCTTCCGGGAGCTGGGGATGAAACAGGTGTCCCTGAAGCTGTATGAAAATGACAGGCACGAGCTTGTGAATGAAAGCGACCGGGAACTTGTCTGGAAGGATATCTGGGAATGGGTGGTCAAAACCGCAGCAAAAAAGGAAGCAGACGATATTGAAAAATAAGAGTATATCTAAAAAATCAGCAGTAAAAATAACGGCGGCTTTCCTGGCGGCAGTCTGTCTGGCGGCGCTGCCGGACCCCGTGTCTTATGCCGCGCCGGCGCTGGTGCATGAGAGGGAGGCCGGCGGTCCGCAGATGCTCTCCCTCAGTGACGGATCCGGCTTTACCCTTACGCAGGAACAGAAGCAGCTTCTGGAAAAAATGAAAGAAAAGCTGGATGCGGGGGAATTGGAAACAGAGGAGCAGATCCGGGAGGCTATCGGCCAGTGTGAGGAGGAACTGGAGATCACACTGACGGAGGAACAGAAGGAACAGATCACGGCACTGATCGGCAAGATGAATGATTTGGGGCTGGATTCCGATGAAATCCTTTCCAAAGCCCAGGAACTGTATGAAGAATACGGAGAACAGATTAAAAAAAGTGCGGATGCCGCCATACAGGAAAATGTGGTGGAGCCTGTGAAGGAAGCCGTAGTGGAAGGGACTAAATCCGCTATCCGTGATTTCTTCCGGGATATGGGAAACAGCATACGTAATTTTTTCACGCGCCTGTTTTCCTGATGCCGGGAACACCGCTCTGCCGTTAGGACGAAGGCCGTTTAGCACCTGCGAAGTTTGCGTATAAAAGTATAAAATAAGACCTTCTGCGTACACTAGATAAAAATATTATATTTATTTAGGGGAAAGGAAGGCCTTTTTTATGCGCATTGCATTTTTCAGTACAAAACCCTACGATCGTATCTGGTTTGAACCAATGGCAAAGGATTATGGGTATGAAATCCATTTTATTGAGCTGCCCTTCAGCGAGGAAACCATGTTCCTTGCCAACGGCTACGATGCGGTTTGTATCTTTGTCAATGACCAGGTAAACGGCAGGATGATAGATTATCTTAGCGAAAACAAAGTGAAGGCGCTGCTTCTGCGCAGCGCAGGCTACAATCACGTGGATGTAAAGGCGGCAAAAGGAAAAATTGCGGTCCTGCGTGTGCCCAGCTACTCACCTGAGGCGGTGGCGGAATTTGCAATGGCCATGCTGCTTACGGTAAACCGGTTTACCCATAAGGCTTATGGGAGAACCCGTGATTTTAATATGAATATTAACGGTCTTATGGGAACTGATCTCTATCATAAGGTTGCAGGTGTGATAGGAACCGGGAAAATCGGCCAGGCTATGATACGTATTTTCCATGGGTTCCGCATGAACGTACTCGCTTATGACCCTTACCCGAACCACAATCTGGATGTGCAGTATGTAGGACTTTCGGAGCTGCTGGCCAAAGCGGATTTTATTTCCCTGCACTGTCCCCTTACTCCGGAAACCCATCATATTATCAATGAAAAGACAATCGCCGAAATGAAGGAGGGCGTATATCTCGTTAATACCTCCCGGGGCGGACTGATAGACACCCAGGCGCTGATCGAAGGGCTTCTTTCCAAAAAATTCGGCGGGGTGGGCCTGGATGTTTATGAGGAAGAGGAAGGCCTGTTTTATGAGGATTGTTCCGATGAAATCATTCAGGATGAAAACCTGGCAAGGCTGACGACCTTCCCCAATGTGCTCATCACCTCCCATATGGGATTTTTTACCGTGGAAGCTATGCAGGCCATAGCCCATGAAACGCTGGAGAACGCATATGCCCTGGAAAACGGGATGCCTCTGCAGAATAAGGTGGAATGAACCGGACGCACAAAGATGGTTACTCTTTACTCCGTGACCAGTAACCGAAGATGCACAGATTATTAATAATTATTTTATTTGCACTGAAACCCATCCCGTAGTATGATATTTACTATAAGTGTTGACGGGCAGATAAGCATGCCCGTATTATAGAACAGGTACAGGGAGAAATACAAATGGGTAGATTTTTTAACTTGGACAGCCCTCTTATGACTTTTTTGTCTAAGATGGCGGACTTAATGATTCTGAATCTTTTAACGTTGATCTGCTGTATCCCGATTATTACGGCAGGGGATGCGATGACCGCTCTTTATTACATGACTGTCAAGATGGTCAAGAATGAAGAGTGCTACATAGTGAAGGGATATTTCAAATCCTTCAAGGAAAATTTCAAGCAGGCTACCATCATCTGGCTGATAGCCTTGTTTGTGGGAATTATCCTGGTGGGTGACTTCATGATCCTCAGAAATTCCACCCTGTCCTTCGGCAAAGTAATCATGGTGTTGATCACGGTGGTTGCTGTTGTGTATATTTTTACTATGATTTATATTTTCCCCGTACTGTCCAGATTTGAAAACACGGTGAAGAATACTATCAGAAACGCTTTTTTGATGAGCGTGCTGAACCTGCCCAAAACCATTCTGCTGGTAATCATCAATCTGATTCCCACAGTTGTTTTGCTGGTGACTCTTCAGGCAATGCCTATTGTTATCCTGTTTGGCTTTTCGGTTCCGGCATATGTGGCCAGCATGCTTTTTGTAAAGATATTCAAGCGTTTTGAGCCGGAAGAAGAGGAAGAAAAGTCGGACGAGCTGGAGACGCTTTCCTTTATCCGTGAGGAACAGGAAGAGAAGCAGAGAGCTCTTGAAGAAGGGAACGCAGCACAGGAAACAGGGCCAGAGGAAGTGGAAAATATATCCGAGGTACAGGATGCCGAGACGGAGGAAACGGCACAGGAAGGAAATAAGGACAAGGAATAATAGCTGTTACGGGAAATGGCGGGGGAATATGTAAAATATTCCCCCGCCGGCTTAGGCGCCGCGGTATACCCGAAAGACGGAAGAAGCTTCGAAGAACGGTATAAAGCCGCGGACTGTGCACTCTATACCGTTAAGCGCAGAGGGAAAAACCAGGTGGCTTTTTACGGAAACGAAACATACGTAAAAGTGGAATAAAGGCTTTGCGAAAAGGATCAGGAAGGGTCGAAAACCGCGCAGGATAGCGGAATATGGTCAAAGTGTATAATATTAGAATGCCGAATTCAGCAAGTTGACAGGCCCTAAAAATTCATTCTCCTTTTCTTAGCAAATTTTACAATGTCACGATAAATATTTGTGGAATTGTGGTATAGCCAAAAGGAGGGAGTTACGTTATACTTAGTTCAGGCTCAGTTGTGGGGACACGGCTGGAAACATGTAAATAAAAACATAGGGAGGCTAATTAAATGGCAAGTTTATCTTTAAAGAACATCTGCAAAGTATATCCCAACGGATTTGAAGCAGTAAAAGACTTCAACCTGGAAATCGCTGATAAAGAATTCATCATCTTCGTAGGACCGTCCGGATGTGGTAAATCTACTACACTTCGTATGATCGCTGGTCTGGAAGACATTTCCTCCGGTGAATTAAAAATCGGTGACAGAGTAGTTAACGATGTAGAGCCTAAGGACAGGGATATTGCGATGGTATTCCAGAACTACGCTCTGTATCCTCATATGTCCGTATATGATAACATGGCTTTCGGACTTAAGTTAAGAAAAGTTCCGAAGGATGAAATTGATAAGATGGTTAAAGAGGCAGCTAAGATCCTTGACCTTACTCCTCTCCTTGATCGTAAGCCGAAGGCTCTGTCCGGTGGTCAGAGACAGCGTGTTGCTATGGGACGTGCAATCGTACGTAATCCTAAGGTATTCCTGATGGACGAACCTCTTTCCAACCTGGATGCCAAGCTGCGTGTTCAGATGCGTATTGAGATCGCTAAGCTGCACCAGAGATTAGGTACCACCATCATCTACGTAACACATGACCAGACAGAAGCTATGACACTGGGTACCAGAATCGTAGTTATGAAGGATGGTGTTATCCAGCAGGTTGATACTCCTCAGAATCTGTATGACAAGCCGCAGAACCTGTTCGTAGCCGGGTTCATGGGATCTCCTCAGATGAACTTCCTGGATGCTGTTGTTGAAGTAAGCGGCGACAATGCTTCCCTGAAGGTAGCCGGAAAATCCATTCCTCTGCCTCCTGCAAAATCAAAGAAGGTTATCGAAGGCGGTTATGCCGGAAAGACTGTTACATTTGGTATCCGTCCTGAAGACGTATATGATTCCCAGATGTTTATTGAAACAGCTAAATGTACCTTTGAATCTACTATCAAAGTTTATGAATTGCTTGGTGCAGAAGTTTATCTGTACTTTGACCTTGCAGATTACCCGATTACCGCAAGAGTGGATTCCCGTACAACTGCAAGACCTGGCGATACTGTTAAATTTGCATTCGACGTTGAAAAGATTCATATTTTCGACAAAGAAACAGAGCAGGTTATCACCAACTAATTTAAGAAACAGGGGGAGGATGCATTGCATCTTCCCTTTTTTCTTGCATATTTGGAGATTTTGCTATATAGTTAATTGTAACAAGGAAAGGACGTGAAGAGAGATGATTTCCAATCAAGTAATACAAAACAGCATTGATGAATTACGTGCAATTACAAAGGTTGACCTTGGGGTATTTGACGTGGAAGGCCTGAAAGTTGCGACAACGGTAGACGAGATTGATATTTCCAGGGATATAATTGAAAATTTCGCTTCTTCACCGGCAGACAGTCAGGTAGTGGGAGGACGCCACCTTCTTAAAATTCTTGACGATGGGGAACCGGCATATATACTTGTAGCCCAGGGACCCAGTGATGATGTCTACATGGTAGGCAAGATAGCGGTAAGCTCTATTCAGAATCTAATCGTGGCATATAAAGAGCGCTTTGACCGCAACAACTTTTTCCAGAATTTACTTTTGGACAACCTGCTTCTCGTGGATATATACAACCGCGCGCAGAAGCTTCATATTGAAGTGGAGTGTCCCAGAATAATCTATCTGATCGAAACTAAGATTGAAAAAGACAACAGCGCCATGGAAATGCTCAAGAGCCTTTTCTCCAGCCAGAACGGTGATTATATCACTGCGGTGGATGAGAAAAATATCATTCTGATCAAAGCGCTGGAAAGAGAAGACGATCTGGAAACGATTGAGAAAACAGCAGATATGATCGTTGACATGATGAACAGTGAAGCTATGATGAATGTCCGTGTAGCCTATGGCACGGTGGTCAGCGAATTAAGAGAAGTATCCAAATCCTACAAGGAAGCTACCATGGCTATGGATGTGGGAAAGATTTTCTATGCGGAGAAATGTGTGATCTCTTATGCGAAGCTGGGTATCGGCCGTCTGATTTATCAGCTGCCTGTTAACCTGTGCAAGATTTTCATTGAAGAGATCTTCGGAGATAATGTACCGTATGATATGGATGAAGAGACCCTGACTACAATCAATAAATTCTTTGAGAATAACCTGAATGTATCGGAGACCTCCAGACAGCTGTTTATTCACAGAAATACGCTGGTTTACCGGATTGAAAAGCTGCAGAAGAGCACCGGCCTGGATATCCGTGTATTTGACGATGCACTTACGTTCAAGATTGCGCTGATGGTAGTTAATTATATGAAATATCTGGAAAGTATTGATTATTGATATGCGGGACATCTGCAGAGAAAAGGAATAGTGTTTAAAGGAACCGGAAAAACAGTACGAGTTGTTTTTCCGGTTTTTTGTTGGGTTCTCCAGTATAAATATCATTCATATTTATAAAACCTTCTGAATAAAATAGAGACTATAAAGGAGGTTATATCAGTTAAAGACAGTTATAAAAATTCATGAAACTAACTTGGATATTTTATGAATTTGGTACAAGAACATTGAAGGCGGTTACAAAATGTCGGTACTATATAAAAAGAGACTATTACGGCGAGGACAAGTTGATTGATGATAAGGACAGTGAAGGTACGGCTCAAAAAGTAAAAAGCCAAACAAAAAGTTGCGCCGGTTACAGCGTAAAGTATCTAAAAATATAAAAAAAATAAGGAAAGGGGTAAGTTTGTCAAAACTAGTAATATGATAAAGCTCGAAAAGAGAACAAGGCTAATTCAACCGAAACATATCACATTTGAAAGTTTTATAAAGTTTTGACAACGGGACAAAGTGTTGTATTATAACAGGCAGATTATATACTTAGACCATATGGAAGCCGGAAATAAAATAAAAAATGCAGGATTTCTCAGACGGGAAGAAACGGAAGATACCATAACCTGGAATATGCAGATAAAGGGCCTGTATGAGACAGACACGGGATTCTTTGATTTGCGGGACGAAACAGGAGCCATCATCGACAAAATCCTTCTGAAAAGGGGGACAGGTTCCTATACCAGAGAATTTACGGCGGGCGGAACCAGCCGGGGCGGTAGGAAATATGATGAAATATGCGGCATCTGCATCCGTCTGTTCGGAGGCAGAGAAGTAGTGGGAAGATGGCAGGGAAGAGGGGAAATATTATGTGCCGCCAATTTTCCTTCTGTGGAAAAATTGCCGATACAGCAGGAGAAGGACTTGTTCCGGCTGGAAAAACAGTTTCCTATGGAAAAGAAAGAGGAAGCGGAAGAACCTGCTGAGAAACAGCAGATGTATAGGGAAAAGGAAAGTCCCTTCCGGGAGAAAACAGAACCTGTACGGGAAGAGGCCGCCTGGCAGAAAGAACCGGTGACAGAACCTCCGTGTTCCAGGGAAACACCGGCCAGGCCCCAGACCCCGGTGTGCGAAGAGGTTCCCCTATCAGCCGAAAAGCTGTGCAGGAGATGTCTGCACAGAAAATACGAACCGCTGCAGAGGGAAGAAAAACAGGAAGCCATACAAAAAACAGACTCAGCTAAAACAAGGGAACCTGCGCCCAAAGCTGAGGAAAACGATCCTATGAAGGAAGAGTTCTTTGACGACAAATGGGAACAGCTGTGCCATATCTATACCACAATCCATCCCTTTGGGGATGAAAGGGAATACCTGTCCATAACGCCCAAAGACTTTGTGGTGCTGGCGTCCGAATATCAGAAAATGGTACATAACAGCTTCCTCCTCCATGGCTATTACAATTACCGCCATATTATCCTGGGGAAATTTACGACCGCGGATCAGGAAAAATATTATCTCGGAGTACCGGGCGTATACTATGACAGGGAAAAAATGGCCGCAGAAATGTTTGGCTTTGAAGCTTTTGAAGGAAAGCTGACGCCCGCCGAGCCGGGAAGCTTCGGCTACTATATGAAAAGTGTCCGGATATGAATATGGCACCGCCGCGGACCTTCCAGCCGGAGGTCACGGCGGTGCCAAACCTGCATACGGGAAAAACCGGTAACCCGTATCAATCCACTCCGCGCAGGGAAACATTGGAAATATACGGTTTAAGGAGTACTGCGAATTCTTCCAGTTCCTCCTTCGTATACGAAGAAAACTCCTTACAGATCACGCCGTCGCTTTCCGCATAAGACTGCAGAAAATAAGCCCTGCAGCCCTGCAGCCATTTCCCCACAGATAAAAAATCCTGTGCGCAATGCAGCTCCCGGACCACCGTCGTGCGGAACTCATAAGCCGCGCCGCAGGAACGGATAAAATCCACCGATTCCCGGATACGTCCCATATCAAGCGTTTCCACACCTGCCGTCCTTGCATAATTTTCCGGGGAATTCTTAATATCCATCGCAAAATAATCCACAAGCCCCCTGTCAAAAAGAGATTGCAGAACCTCAGGCCGGTACCCGTTCGAATCCAGCTTTACCAAATACCCCAAATCCTTAACCCGCGAAAGAAACACATCCAGATCCTTCTGCAGCGTCGGCTCTCCGCCCGTCACACACACCCCCGTCAAAATTCCCACCCGCTTATGAAGTACCTCAAAAACCTCCTCCTCACCGATAAGAGGCAGATCCCCCCCATGAAGCACCAAATCCCCATTCTGACAAAAAGGACACCGGAAATTACATCCTCCCGCAAACACCGTACAAGCCACATGCTCCGGAAAATCCAACAAAGTAGTCCTGTTAAATCCACAAATTTGCATTTTATCCTCTTTCTTGGTACACTTTTATCTAACAACGAGCCGGGCGGCGCCCTGATACTTTATTACCTCCCCATTATACCCCCCCCCCCGCCTCTCCACAACCCTGCCCCCTTGTCCTCCCCAATAACCCTACCCAAGAAAGGACCAACGCCCTATGACCCCACAAGAAAAATACATGAAAGCCGCCCTCACCCAGGCCCAAAAAGCATATGCCCTCGGGGAAGTCCCCATCGGCTGTATCATAGTCCACCAGGATAAAATCATCGGCAGAGGTTATAACCGCCGCAACACTGACAAAAACACCCTGGCCCACGCCGAAATTACCGCTATCAACAAAGCCAGCAAAAAAATCGGCGACTGGCGCCTGGAGGACTGCACCCTCTACGTAACCCTGGAACCCTGTCAGATGTGCTCCGGTGCCATCGTCCAGGCCCGCATCCCCGAGGTTGTCATTGGCTGCATGAACCCCAAGGCCGGCTGCGCCGGATCCATACTCAACATCCTGGAAAACCCCTCCTTCAACCACCAGGTAAAAGTAACCAGAGGAATCCTGGAACAACAATGCAGCGACATGCTTACCCGGTTCTTCAAAGAACTGCGCGTACGTGTGAAAGAAGAAAGAAAGGCACGTAAAACCAAACAATAAATTATCCGCCCAGCAAAGCCGCCCCTGGTGAATTTACGGATAATCAGAAACCGCCGTTCCCCGGATTGCATCCTTTGCGATCCGGGGAACGGCGGTTTGGTTTACAGGGTATTGGCCCTGTGTTCAATATTCCTTTTAAAATTCACAATGGGATGGTCGTATTCCTGATCCATAAGAGTGCTGGTTATTAGGAAGTCCGCCGTGGCCCTGTTATTGGCAATGGGGATATCATAAACCTGGGCAATCCGGAGAAGGGCTTTCACATCCGGGTCGTGGGGCTGTGCAGTTAAGGGATCAGAGAAGAAAATCACAAAGTCAATGCGGCCTTCTACGATTCTGGCACCGATCTGCTGGTCACCTCCAAGGGGGCCGCTGTTATAGCCTTTTACGGGGAGGCCGGTTTTATCGGTAATCATCCTTGCCGTTGTTCCTGTGCCGCACAGAAAATGGTTTTTAAGGATATCCTTATGCTCTTCACACCAGCTGATAAGCTCAGGCTTTTTGCTGTCGTGGGCAATAAGGGCAATGTTTTTCTGCTTTCCGATTGTGAGAGTGAGAAACTCTTCGTTCATCATAAACGTTTCCTCCTTTATGGACCTACCTGTCCATATACGTTTGTATGTTTATCTTTCTGCCTACGTCTTTCACTATACAGGAAACGCCCTAAAAATGCAAGAGAGGGTATCGACAAAAAAAGTCCGGTATGGATTTATGCACTCTTGAATCACTTTCTCACGTACTGTGCAGTAAATGCACAGTACTGAGTGAACAGTAACTACTTCGTAACAGCTCAGACGGCCTTTTACGCCCTGCGGCTTCCCCCCTACAACGGTATCGTGATTTTTACCTTTGTCCCTTTCCCCAGAAAACTCCGGATGGAAACACCATAATCCCTTCCATAAGCCAGCTGTATCCTCTCATTTACATTATAAATACCATATCCGGCTTCCGGCTGCCCGGTAACCAGCCTCTCCATTTTCTCTTCCTCAATTCCGGCTCCGTCATCCTCCACTTCATAACATATCCTGTTTTCTTCACAAAAAACACGGATTATGATATGGAGCGGCTCCTCCCGCTCACATACGGCATGGTTGATTGCATTTTCAATAAACGGCTGGAGGACCAGCTTCAACGTCCTGCATGGGAAAAGGGTCTCATCCACCTCGTAGCTTTCCCGGAAATGATCCCGGAAACGCATATGCTGGATTGCCAGGTAGTGCCTGGTAATGTCCAGTTCATTTCCCACAGTTATATAGCGCATTCCCTTATTCAGCGAAGTTTTGTAAAAAGCTGAGAGATGATTGATAATACCGCTTATTTCCCCATCCCCTTTCCGTATGGCAAGGGAAGATATCACAGAAAGGGTGTTATAAAGAAAATGAGGGTTAATCTGGCTTTGAAGAGCATACAACTCGGCATCCCTTCGGGTAATCTCTTTTTTATACAGTTCATTGATCAACCGGTTCAGCTGATCCGTCATCCGGTTAAAAGCATGGGATAGCTGTCCGATTTCATCATTTCCCTTGATTTCTATTTTCCCGCTGAAATCCTCCCTTTCTATCAGAGCAACCTGCCCTGTCAGGTTCCGGATCCTCCCCGTCAGATATTTTGATATGAAAACAATCAATATCAGCGCCAGCAGAAAACTCAAGCCAGCCATCATAAGGATCCGGCTGGCGGACCGCCTTGTCTCCCGCAGGATATCATTTACCGGCACTATGGATACCGTTCTCCAGCCCTGATCCATCCGGTTAAACACCACCAGGGAACGTTTTCCCTGAATATCCATAACAAGCCGGCCCGCGGCATCCTCCATGGGGATCTCCACCCCCAGGACCTCCGAAAGCTTCCCGGATATCAGGTTTTTATCCCTTGTGGAAAGGATGTCCCCCTTTTCGTCTACCACATAGATGCTTTTTCCTTCCGATTCCTGCCGTATCATAGAATAAAGGTAATCTTCCTTCACAGAAATGGTAAGTACGCCGTAAGGGTAATTCAGGCTGCTGAAATTCATGATACGTGCCAGGGAAAATACCCGTTCCTTCCTGTCATTCAGTGTAATACCAGTATAAACCACATTACCATAACTCTGATCCAGCTTTCTCACCCACTCCGGAGAGGCCTTTGTATCAAATAAATATTTTACGAATACGCCGTCTGTAGGAATGGTATTATTGAAAACATATACCGTAATTCCATCAACGTTGCTGTTTGCTGCCATCAGTCCGAAAAAAAGGTCGTTAATATAGCTGTAGGCCTCCACAAAATCAATATCCTGATTATACTCCCGTGTCAGATAAGCCTTTAAAGTTGCATTTGTATAGAGCATTCCTGAAATTTGATGAAAGCTGTCCAACTGGCTGCTGATATTATTATTAATCTGCTGGTTCATGTGGTTCATATTATCATAAGCCTGCTCCAGAAGCTGGTTCTTAGCCGATGTAAAGGAATAAACCGATATAACCATAAGGGGAAGCAGGGAGCAGAGAATAAGCAATATCAGAAGCTTTCCCATCATGGGCAGATTATAAAACAATGCCTTCAGTCTGTTTATCAACTTTTTCTTCCTCCTGTCAGTCTGTCCCTGAACTGATTCGGTGTCATACCCATAAATTTCCGGAACACCGCACAGTAATGGGAGGGGTTTTCGTACCCCACTTTTCTGGAAATATCATTGACCCGCATATTTGTCTCCCGCAGAAGCTCTACCGAACGGTTAATCCGAGTCCTGGTCATATACTCCAATACCGTCTCCCCTGTATAATCCTTGAACAGTGTACGCAGATAATTGGGCGACATATAAACCTTTTCCGCCAGATACTCTGTTGTCAAAGGTACGTTAAATTCCTCCTCAATTAAATGCCGGACACGGTTAACCACCTCCAGCCTCCTGTCCCCAGAGAGTCCAACAAGAATGTCCGCTGTTTTCTCCAGAAACTGCTCCAGGATTTCCTTAATCAGGGAAAGGCCCTCGGCAGCCGAAAGCCTTCCATATAATCCTGCTTTTCCCTCCATCTGTTCCTCGGCAGCGGGATTCGCTGCCGTCACGGAGGAATAGATTTTCTCGGTCAGCTCAAAGGCATCCCTGCTGATATCGCCATCCCCTGCAGGGCACTTCAGAAAAAAAGTATCCAGCCATTCTTTTATCTTTTCCTTTTCTCCATTCTGGAGGAAGGAAAGCAGCATTTCATAATCCGCCGGTTCTCCTTCTGCCTGAATATAAGCGTCCTTCTCCGGCCTGCCGCAGACGATAATATGACCGGATCCATACAGCTTAACGTACCACCTGCGGTATCGGTCCATTTCTCCGCATAAAACGGGCAGATGTTCCAGGGACTGCCTGTTTTCATACAGGCATATGGTAGTCCACCTTGCCGCTTCCCCTTCTTGTTCCATAAATTGCGCCGCCGCATTTTTAGGATCCGACTCGGATAAAAAAAGATAGCTGCTGTCATTGATATGCAGAGGCAGGATTCTTTTATTGGTAAGCCTCCGGATTGCCATATGTATGGCGTTCAGGATATCTTTCCCATTGGATTCATATCCTGACAGAAACCGGTATTCATCAATGGAAAGCATTCCTGTATAAAACGTCCTGTTTTCCGGGCTGCAGTGAAGAATGGCATTACAGGAACGGCAGATATCTTCCCAAAGCGCTTCCTTCTCTCCCATACTGAAGCCAATGCAGTTTTTCAGATTTTCCGCAGTCACCAATGCGCGGGATGCCTTTTCCTGAAATGTGCGGGAACATTTCTCCCGGACCTTTTCCATGGTTTTTTTCAATTCTTCCAAATCCAGCGGCTTTAATATATACCCGCAGGCTTCTACTGACAGTGCCGATCTTACATATTCAAAATCATTGTAACCGCTTAAAAAGACAATCTGCATGTCCGGATATCGTTCATGTACCGTTCTGCTGAAAACAAGCCCATCCATCACCGGCATTTTAACATCCGTCAGCACCACATCCGGCAAATGCCTTCCATCCGTACCATCCCCCAGCTGAAGATCCAATTCCTCTAACAGCCGCAGGGCGGCCTTGCCGTTTTCTGCCGTTCCCGCAACCTGGAAACCCATATCCGTCCAGGGTATATAATTTTTTAAAGTATCCAATTCCAGCCACTCATCGTCAACCAATAAAATACGGTACATATCTGTTCCCCCTGAATTCTTCCCTGAATAAGACACTTTCACAAGTGCATCATATAACATAATTTACAGGAATTCAAGAATCCAAGCCCCATAACCGTACGTTTCGGTTATGAATCGGTGATTTTCGTTATGGAAATGTTGTGTATAATTCACTATAATCAGGTCTTGAAAGTGATGTAATAATACAATTTGACCAAGGAGGGAGAGCATTGAAAACGGGAATGGAAAAAACTACCGGAGACAGATGGGAACGAAGGCAGACGAGGCATCGTCTTATGAAGCGGCAGCGCACCTTATACCTCATGCTGATACCCGGAATCCTCTGGGCGCTGCTGTTCGCATATGGGCCGATGGCCGGGCTTTATATGGCCTTTATTGATTATCAGCCTTCCCTGGGTAATTTCTGGTCTAACTTCTTCGGAAGTGAATTTGTAGGTCTGCGCTGGTTCCGGTATTTTTTCTCAGGCCAGGATTTCCTCAATGTACTTAGGAATACGTTATGCTCCAGTATTCTGACACTGAGCATAGGTTTTGTTATCCCGATATTTATTGCAATTGCCCTGAATGAGGTTAAAGGCCGGTTTTTCAAACGTGTAGTACAGACTGTTTCTTATCTGCCCTACTTCATTTCCTGGGTGATTGCAGCCAATATCATTGTGACACTGTTGTCCTCAGAAGGGCTTCTGAATCAGCTTTTGATGGCCTGCGGTTTTATTGACGAAGGTATTTTTTTCCTTCAGGAGGGCAAACACTTCTGGCTGATTGTAGCGCTTTCCAACACCTGGAAGGATATGGGTTATAACTCCATTATGTATCTGGCCGCGATTTCCGCAATCAATCCGGAACTCTTTGAAGCTGCCCAGGTCGATGGGGCAGGCAGGCTGAAGCAAATCTGGTATATCCTGCTTCCCCTGCTACGGCCCACCATCCTGATACTGCTCATTCTTTCCATCGGAAGCCTGCTTAATACCGGTTTTGATCAGTATTTCCTGCTGGGTAATTCCCTGAACCGACAGTATTCCGATGTTATAGACACCTATACCTTCCGCTATGGTATCCAGAACGGCATGTTTTCTTATGCCTCTGCGGTAAGCATGTTTAAATCAGTCATTGCGTTTCTCCTTGTGCTCACAGTGAACACAATATCCAAAAAGCTGGAAGGCAGCCACCTCTTTTAACATGCCTTTAAAGGCTTGGTCCCGATAAATAATGAAAGGAGAATGTAACTATTCAGTCCGGTCCGCACATTTACTGCGAGGAGGCTGAACAGTTACGGAGATATTTATGAAACATCAACAAATAAATCCATTTTTACGCAACAGACGGCTGCACCTGCCCACTCCCGGCCAGGTTGCCGGGAAGATAGTGATTTATGGCTTCCTGCTTTTTATTTTTATCATTACATTCTTTCCCTTCTGGCAGATTTTCGTGCTCTCTGTCAATGATGCCGGCGATTCCCTGCGGGGAGGCCTGCTTCTTATGCCCCGGGAACTGAATCTGAGCAGCTATAAGGCAGTGTTTCAGAATGAAGAGATTTTGTCCTCTCTCGGAGTAACCGTCGCCAGAACCATAATAGGCGTCCCCCTCACTGTTTTTTGTGTTGCCATGCTGGCATATGTTCTCTCCAAAAAAGAACTGGTCCACAGAAGTGCTATTACCTTTTTCTTTGTGTTTACCATGTATTTTTCCGGCGGCCTGATCCCCACCTATATGGTTATCAAGGCACTGGGACTCATAGATAATTTCCTGGTTTTTATCTTTCCGGGGCTAATCAATATTTACTGGATGATTCTGGTGCGTACTTACATAGAAGGGCTTCCCGCGGAACTGTTTGAAGCTGCGGCCAGCGAGGGAGCCGGAGAATTTACCATCTTCCTGAAGGTAGTGCTTCCTTTGAGTATGCCTGTGCTTGCCACCATCCTGCTTTTTTCCGCGATTTCCCATTGGAACGCCTGGTACGATTCTTATATTTATACCTATAAGCCCCAGTTAAAAACCCTTCAGGCGGTCCTTGTAAAAATACTGAATCAATACCAGACCGGAGCCATGGTTTCCCAGGCCCAGCAGATGGCGAATGAAGCCAAGAAAATGCCGGTCAGCAGCGAAAGTATCCGTATGACGGTGACCATGGTGGCAACCATCCCCATTATCCTGGTATATCCGTTCCTTCAGAAATATTTCATCAAAGGAATGCTGCTGGGAGCTGTAAAAGACTGACAGGAAGCCCGCGGAATCCTTCTGCGGCCTGCTATAAAAAAAGGCGCTTTGCGCCGGAAAGAGGGTTTTATGCCAAAAATAACATTCATCGGTGCCGGCAGTTCCATTTTTGTTAAAAATGTATTAGGTGACTGCATGTGCACCCCCGCTCTTGCCGAATCCAGTCTCGCGTTGTTCGATATTGATGAAAAAAGACTGCGCCAGTCTGAAACCATGCTCCGCTGTCTCAATGAGAACCTTGGCGGTCATGCAAACGTAGAGGTATATCATGACCGGAAGGAAGCCCTGCGGGATGCGGATTATGTCATTAATGCCATTGCAGTGGGAGAATATTCCCCCTTTATCGTGTCGGATTTTGAAATCCCGGAAAAATACGGCCTTTATCAGACCGTTGCCGATACGCTTGGCATGGGAGGTCTGTTCCGGGGCCTGCGCACCATACCGGTTATGCTGGATATCGCTAAGGATATGGAAGAAGTTTGCCCGGATGCCTGGCTTCTTAATTACACAAATCCCATGTGTATTGTCACGGGAGCCGTACAGCAGGCCACCTCTGTAAAATGTGTGGGCCTCTGCCACAGTGTCCAGGTCTGTGCAAAAGAACTCCTGGAAGGTCTGGGTATGCCTTTTGACGATATTATTTACCGGATCGGCGGAATCAATCATCAGGCCTGGCTTTTGGATATTTCCCGCCATGGCATGGACCTGTATCCTGAAATCCGCCGCAGGGCCATGGAACGTACGGATGATCATAACGATAAGGTCAGATATGAGTTTTTAAAAATGTTCGGCTATTATGTAACAGAATCCAGTTCCCACGGCTCCGAATATGTGCCATACTATCATAAGGCAGGGTATCCGGAATTAAAGGAGCAATATCATCTTCCCACCGACGGTTATAAAAACTGGGCGAACGGAAAGGCGCAGTATTGGAAAGAAGTGAGTGATTTAATACAAAACTCTGCACTGACCCATGAAAGAAGCAGAGAATACGCCTCTTATATAATGGAAGCCATGGAAACGAATATTCCTTATGAAATCGCAGGGAATGTACTGAATACCGGTTTCCTGATAGACAATCTCCCTGAAAAAGCCTGCGTGGAGGTTCCCTGTCTGGTTAACGGAAACGGCATCCAGCCCACTCATTTCGGCCCGCTTCCGGAACAATGTGCCGCTCTGAACCGTACCAATATCAATATGCAGCTTCTCACTATCCAGGCAGCCCTTACCGGTAAAAGGGAACATGTATACCAGGCAGCCATGATGGATCCTCATACTTCCTCAGAGCTTTCCATTGGAGATATTGTGAAAATGTGTGACGAAATGCTGGAATTTAATAAAATATATTTGCCAAATTTTAATTAGGAAATTGATTGGGGGAAAATTATGTTTCAAAGAAAAATAAGTATACTGCTTACCTGTATCCTGACTTTATCCTGCCTGGCGGCCGGCTGCGGCAATTCATCCCAAAGCGCCGGCCAGTCCTCTGACGGGGAGAATCCCGCTTCCTCCGTTGCCAGAGTATCAGATGAAAAGAACGGATCCGGGGAAATCATTACACTGACCTTTTTTGACAAGAATACGGGAGATACTTTTGATAATCCGGTTGCACAGGCTATTACGGAAAAAACCGGTATTAAGATTGAAGTGCAGCAGCCCACGGGTAATCCGGAGGAAAAGCTGAATCTCATGCTTGCCAGCGGCGATCTTCCGGATATTGTTCTGATGGACAGGCGCAGTGATATTGTCAACAAATATATTGCCGCAGGAGCGCTGGTGCCGCTGAATGATCTGATTGATCAATACGGTCCTGATATCCGGGAAATGTATGGAGATATCCTCAATAAAAGCCGTTATGAGGATGGGAAAAACTATTATCTGAATAACTGGTACGGGCTGGATCCGGATCCCGACAGAGCTATATGCATCCGAATGGATGTGCTGAAGGAGCTGGGCTATGGTGACAAGGCTGAAAAGGGTGAATTTTTTACCCAGGAAGAATTCCGCGATATTCTTACCCGCTTCCGGGACACCTATAGCGACGGGGACGGACAGTCCGCCATTCCGTTATCTTCAAACGCGGATTATATGCCGGCGGTCATCAGTACCTTTAAGGCTATGTATGGTATGAAAAATTATTATGAGAAGGACGGAAAGCTTTATTTTGATGTACGCGACCCTGCTTATCTGGAGATGGTTAAATATATGAACGGATTATACAGGGACGGGCTGCTTGACAAGGAATGGGCCGTCAATAAGGAACAGATTTTTACACAGAAAGCAGGAAGCGGGCGTGTGGCTGCTACCATCGGCCTCTCTACGGATGGAAATAAACTGCTCCGGGAAGAGAATGGAGAAGATACGGATGCACAGTTCTATATGTTTAAGGTAGTGGCTGACGGGACGGCACCGGACGAAACTACGTTCAGCCCCAGAAGCTCCCTTGGATGGGATGCCATAGGGATTACCGTTAAAAATGAACATCCTGTGGAAACAATTCAGTTTATGAACTTCCTGGCAAGTGAGGAGGGACAGTATCTGCTTATGTGGGGGATCGAAGGAAAGGACTGGGACATGGAAAATGGGAAGCATGTGCCTCGTCCGGAAACCCTGCAGGGCTTTAAGGATGACTGGAATGCTTTTACCAAGGAAACCGGTATCCGTAAATGGACCTGGTTTATAAAAAACGGTTACGGAAGCGATGGAACCCCTTATGATCTGGCCACCAAATATGAAAGGGATGCGATCAGCACTCATGCACTGACCTCTATGGCTGATTCCACATGGGATACCGCTCCTTATGATTATATCGGTCCTGCGGCCGGTACGCCGGAAGCGCTGTCGGAACAGAAAATAAAGGATATTATTGATACGGCATTTACCAATATGGTTTATGCGGAATCGGAGGAACAGGTCGTATCCCTTTACGAAGGTATGATTCAGGAAATAGACGCTAATCAGGCTTCTGCCATCGAAGCGATTTATACGGAGAAATATAGAAAACAGATGGAGTTATGGAAGTAAATCTTTGTAATAGCAAGCATAGGAAAGGGGGAACCTTTTTCCTGTGCTTGCTTTTAATTCTAATCAAATTCATTTACTGCACCTCTGAAACCGTCATAAAACATACTCTTATAGGGTTCTGAAAGTACAATATGGTCACAATGTGTTCCGCAATAGGCAACATAATCATCTGTTGTAATCTCTCGCTTACCATGATTTTCTCCTTTATGCAGCTTTTGATTTACAGTCGGCTTTATGATTTCAGCCTGCGATAGGCTCTGGGCGACATGCCCAGGGATTTTTTGAATATATCCGAAAAATAAGCGGAAGAATGAAAGCCGCAGGCATAGCTGATATCTGTAATACTTTTGCTCGTATTTTCCAAAAGGCTGCAGGCCTGAAGAAGGCGTATGCTGTTCAGATGATCCATAACCGTGCTGCTGGTTGTGCTGCGGAAAAGCCGGCAGAGATGATATTTGGTAATATAAAAATGGGAAGCGATATCATCCAGACACCGGATGGTGCTGTAATTCTGATTAATATAGGTGATAACTTCGGCAATGAGAGGCGTGCTTTCCGCCCTTTTATCCCTGTCCTCCGCGGCCGTTTTCAAGGGATTTTCCCGGCAGGTGTCCCCCAAAAGGGAAAGAATTTGTACGAATGCCGGATAAGCCCTGTCATACTTATTTTTATGTACCAGTTCACGGATTTGGAACAAAAGCCCGAGCGCCTCCGAAAAGCGCTCCCCGGATAAAGAAAGCTGTCCCACAGCAAAACAGGATAAAAGCAAAGAGCGGCTTTTTTCCGTGAAATACCGGTTTAAAAAGCGGTCGTCAAAATACATAAGCGTTCGTTCATTGCCGGCACGTCCGAGGGATTTGTGCATACAATAAGGCGGAAGCAGGGAAACCTGGTTTTTGTGCATGGTATAGGCGGTATCCATGGTTATCAGGGTATATTCACCCTCCTGCAGAAATAACAGTTCGTAGGCATTGTGATAATGAAAGGTTCCCATGTCATAATCCTGGGGATGCCTGGTATATTCCACCTGCAGCATATGCTCCGGTGAATAAAGATTTGCATTCATAATATCTCCCTGATCCTCTCTCCCGGTATTTCCCGGAAAAAAGCACCTGCAATATGTTAATATTTCTAAAATAGTATATAAAAAAAGAGGACAAACAGCAATATAATAAAAGAAAAATAAGATAAATTGACTTATTATGATAGATAGGATGTATCAGGAGCAGAATGCGGTGTCCGGGCATGGATGCGGCAAGGGAGGAGTTTTATGGATAGCAGGATATTTTCTTTCACGGAGAAGAAGGATGGGGTACGGGTGGCACCCGAAGATATTTATGATGACAGGAAAGGGTACGGCTTTTTGCAATTTGGTACCCAAACTGCGCCGGCAGACCGGTTTACCGGAAGCGGCGGCTGGAATCCCGGAGAGGAGTGGGCAAAAAAACAGGAGGAGTGGTCTCCTGTTTTATGGTATGGGACAGAGGATGGGGCGGAGATTTCGGAAGAGGGGATGCCTTTACGCTTCCGGGCGGTGGTGCCGGAAAACGGTACCTACCGGATAACGGTGGACATCCGCGGCGGCAGGGACGGCCTTACGGCTCTGATGCTTTATTCCGGACGGAGAAACCTGGTGAGGCGTGATTTGAATATCGGCCCGGGAGAGGAATTTTCCATCAGCTACTGTGTACAGGTGTGCCCTTACATCCCTGTTGTGGGAAAAGGCGCCAAAGACGATCGTTCCATATATGTGACCGTGCTTAACAGAACAGGCGGCAGGGCACGCCTTACCGGAATTACAATAGAAAAGACGGAGTGTCCCACCCTCTATATTGCGGGGGATTCCCTGGTAACCGATTATGAAAGCCTGTATCCCTACAATCCTCTGCGCAATTATGGAAGCTGGGGACAGAATCTGCTGCAGTATTTCAGCAAAATTGCCGTCAGTGATCAGGCGCATGGGGGACTGACCACCAACTGCTTCCGGGACGACGGGCATTGGGATATCGTTTCCCGGAATATAAAGCCGGGCGACCTTTTTATGATGGAATTCGGACATAACGATCAGAAGCGGAGGAATTTAAAAGCTTTTGATCAATATGCGGCCAATCTGCGTTGGTATATTCTCCAAATACGCAGAAAAGGGGCGTTTCCTGTAATCGTCACCTCTCTCAGCAGAATTCCGGGAAAAGACGGGGATGGTTATTTTGATCTGCTGGAGGATTATGCGGAAAGCTGCCGCAGAGTGGGAAAGGAACTTCATGTACCGGTTATTGATCTGCATTCCTACAGTTTCCGGCTCTGGTGCGATATGGGGCCGGATATATATACCGATTATTTCTGCGACACTACCCATACAAACGATTACGGCGCCCTGCTGGCGGCAAAGTTTATTGGAGAAGAAATCCGGAGAATTGCTGCCGATCCTCTGTATGCATGGATTCCGGCAGGCATGAATACATATGACGGGGATGCCTGGATTCCGGACAGATCCCAATGTCCTGCAGCGGATACGGGGACAGGTGCATCACGTTCCGAAGTATTAAAGGAGGAGCATCCGGTTCTCCCCACGGATTTGCCCGGGCTGCCTTATGCGGATTGTTCCGGTATCCCCCAGGAGCAGGATCTGAAGAAAGCCATGGCAAAAGGGCTGCTGGATCCCTGTATCCTGTATTTTCATCCCTTTGGTGAGATGCCGCGAGGACAGTTTTTATACCTGTTTTTCAAAGCGGCGAAAACGCCGGCGAGACGTTCCTATCAGGGCAGATATTGCGATATTTATAAATATGAATTTGACGCCCAGAATGTACAGACGGCGCTGGATGCGGGACTGCTTGATGAAACGACTACCCCGGACGACAGGTTCCGGCCGGATGACGGCCTTACCTGCGGCGAACTGGTAAGCTTTATGGTACGCAGCCTTCAACCGGAGGCGGATCGGGATCTGGATATGGAAATATGCGAAAAGCTGGCTGCAGATATGGGGCTTGTGTGGGACGGCTACCGCAGGGAGGAGAAAACGAACAGAGCGGACTGTACCGCAGCTCTGGTAAAAATGATGAATATACAGGAAGCCGGGAAAATGGCCTGCAAATAACGGAAAACAAGCGGTATGCGTGTTACGCACACGCAGAAGGGAGCCATAATGCCAAGAACAGAAATAGAATTAATGGAAGGCTGGGAATTTACACGGAGTCAGACAGGAGATGAAGAATCTTGTTTCCACCCGGTCATGCTGCCCCATGACTGGGTGATTGGCGCCCCCTTTAACAGGGATATGGAGGAAGGGGCGGCCCAGGGTTTCCGGGAGCGAATGGGAATCGGCTGGTATCGCCGGACACTGGTAGTCCCGCAAAAAAAGACCGGCTACCGTTATTATCTGGATTTCGGCGGGATTTTTGAAAACAGTACGGTATGGGTAAATGACCGGGAAGCTGGCGGACGGAAATATGGCTACAGTTCTTTCCGGCTGGATGTTACCGATTTGGTAAAGGGAGGGGAAAACCGGATCGTAGTTAAAGCGGATAATACGGCAAGCCCTGCGGATCGCTGGTATAGCGGCGCCGGTATTTACCGGACTGTAAAATGGATAGAAGTGGAGGAAGCCCATCTGGACGAACAGGAGGTGGTGGTGCAAACCAGGCTTCAGGGAACCGATGCAAGGGTTGAGGTTGCCGCCGGATCGGACGGAACGGTAAAGGGGACACTTTCGGACGGAACCGTCTGCATTGAGGCACAGGGGGAAAACGGAAACCTGAATTTTTCCGTGGAGAATGCCGTTCTGTGGTCGGCAGAGGATCCTCACCTGTATACCCTGACCTTATCCCTTATGGACGGGGAGAGGGCGGCGGATACTATTGTGATGCGTATCGGGATCAGGCAGTTTGCGATGATACCCGGAAAAGGCATGTTTGTAAACGGGCAGCCTGTAAAACTGAAGGGGGTCTGCCTTCATCAGGAGGCCGGCTGCGCCGGGATTGCCGTAAGAAAGGAAATCATAAGAGAAAGGCTTCTTTTGTTAAAGGAAATGGGCTGTAATGCCATTCGGGCGGCACACCATACACATTCTGCGGAATTTCTGGATTTATGTGATGAGCTGGGCTTTTACGTCTATGAAGAATGCTTTGATAAATGGACGGGAGGGCTGTATGGCCGTTATTTTCAGACGGAATGGAAAAAAGATGTGGAAGCTATGGTGAAGCGGGATAGAAACCGGGCCTGCATTTTTATCTGGGGTGTAGGAAATGAAGTGGAAAACCAGGCCCAGGACTCTATGCTTTCCATTTTGAAAATGCTGAAGGAATATGTTCTTACCATGGATTCCACAAGACCGGTGACATATGCCATGAATCCTCATTTCAAGCGTGAAAGCAATGTGGATATATCTGAAATTAAGGATATCCAGCAATTTGTGGATGAAGCGGATGATACGGAGATCTATGACAACCGGGAAAGGGTGGAACGGATTCGGAGAATCGGGGAGATTGTGGATGTCATAGCCTGCAATTACCAGGAGCAGTGGTATTCCATGATACAGGAAGCCGTGCCGGATAAACTGATTCTCGGTACGGAAATTTACCAGTATTTTATGGGTCATCCGGAGCAGATGCAGAATTTTACGGAAAAGAACCCTTCCCTGGTCCCTTTGGAACAGGATTATATTATGGGAGGTTTTATATGGACAGGGATTGATTATCTGGGTGAGTCCATGGGATATCCGGCCAAGGGCTGGAGCGGTGCCATGATTCGCACCAATAACCGGAAAAAACCGGGCTTTTATACGCTGAAAAGCTTCTGGAATGATACGCCTATGGTACATTTTGCCGTCCTGGATTATTCCCTGGAGGACGAGGGGGTAAAGGAGCATTGGGATATGCCGCCCTATGCGGAGCACTGGCATTTCCCCCAGTTCCATAAAACGGTAATTCCCTACCGTATAGCCACTAACTGTGAGGAAGTCGCGCTGTATCTGAACGGGAAACGTTTTTTTGTACCTTCTCCTGCATCCTGCCCCAACCATACCATTACGGGATTCCTTCCCTGGCAGCCGGGGTGTGTAACGGTCATCGGGTACCGGGAGGGAAAGGAAGTATGCAGCACAACCGTAAAAACACCAGGTCCCGCAGTGAAACTGGAATTTGAACAGGAGGAACAGAGGATGCCCGCCCAAAGAGGGTATCAGCAGCTGCTTACCGTAAAGGCTGTGGACGGAGAAGGGAATCCCTGTTTCCGGGAAAGTGCCAGAGTCCGTTTCCGATTGGAAGGGGACGGGGAAATCCTGGCGGTTGATAATGGAAATCTGATGGGAAACGAGCCTTATCAGGAGGATTTTATCCATATGTATCAGGGGGCGGCAAGCGTTCTCATCAGACTTGGCGGTACGAAAGGGCGTACGGTGGTATATGCGTATGCGGACGGAATGTATGCCGGAAAAACAATCATCGTCGTGGAATAACCGTTTTTTCCGGTAGAAGATCAGGCAAATGCGCCGTAGCAGGCGGCCCGCAGAAATAAATAAGGAGATAGAAGCATGCAGACGGAAAGAGGTAAATTTGGCCTGGAGTCGCCGGAAGAGGCCCGGACAATGTGTCACGCGGCGCTCCTATGGGAAAAAGTGGAAGGCGCACAGTTGTACCGGATCTATGTGGACGGTAAAGAAACCGCCGTTACGGATAAAACCGACTATACCCTGCGGGAGCTGGAAAGCGGCCATTCCTATGACATATATGTGGAGGCATCGGCTGGTTTGGATACGGTGGTGAGCAGCCATGTGACTATAAAGACACGTGACAAAAGTGTATTATTGGATGTTACGGACTTCGGTGCGGTTGGGGACGGAAGAACCCTGAATACACAGGCTGTCCAGGCAGCGATTGACGGCTGCCCTCCGGGAGGGACGGTAATGATACCCGCAGGTATTTTTCTTACAGGGGCCCTTTTCCTGAAAAGTGATATGACCCTTTATATGGAGGAAGGCAGCAAGCTCCTGGGAAGCAGCCGCCTGGAGGATTTTCCCCTTATTACCTGCCGGTTTGAAGGGAGGGAACAGGTTTGCTACGCCAGTCTGCTTAATACCGGGGAGGAAGAAGAGAAAGACTTTCATTCTATTACCATCGCGGGAAAGGGGACTATTGATGCCAACGGTATGCTGCTGCGGAAGCTGGAGCTGGCGGAAGGGAAAGGGAAGCCGGGGCGGGCAATCTGCCTGCGGCGCACGGACGGTGTGTACCTGGAAGGAATCACGGTACGCCAATCGCCCGCATGGTGTGTCCATCTGGTATATTGCAACCATGTCAGCCTCAACGGCGTACATATCCATACCAAATATGATGAAAAGGGAAACCGGTATGAAGGAATTGCCAATGGAGACGGACTGGATCCGGATTCCTGCAGCTATGTAAAGGTATTCAACTGTACCATTGCAAGCCAGGATGACTGCATTGCCATAAAAGCCGGCCGGAATGAGGAAGGACGCAGGGTGGGGATCCCGTCGGAGCATATACGGATATCCAACTGCACCTTCTTAAGCGGTTTTGGGGTGGCAGTAGGCAGTGAAATGTCGGGCGGAGTGAGGGATGTCCTGGTACAGGACTGCACCTTCCGGGATACATACAGCATATGCAGCATAAAAGCGCCGCGGGGCAGAGGCGGTATTGTTGAAAATATCACCTATGATTCCATGAAGCATTGCAACCACAGCAGGGAGCACCAGGACTGCAAATGGTTCCGGGGAGCCATCTATATCGATCAGTTTTACAGCCATGACGAATATGACTGGGAGAATCCGCAGCCCGTTGATGAGGGAACCTCCCATATAAGGAATATAACCCTGAAAAATATGGAGGCGGAAACCGTGACGGGAAATGCGGTATTTCTGGCGGGTCTGCCGGAAAGCCCCCTGGAAAACATCAGGCTGGTCAATGTGAAAGCCGGAGGAAGATATGGTATGAAAGCCGCTAATATCCGGAATCTGCAGATGGAAAATGTTACGATAGGCGCCCGGGAGGGCGGAGCTTACGAATACCATGCGGTAAGCGGAAAAAAAGAGGGAGGAGAGATTGGAAGCAATGAATGAACAAATGCGCAATATTTATATCTGCTTTCCGGGAGGAAAGCACAAGGTGCTTACCATGAGCTTTGATGACGGAAGGCTGGAGGACAGACGGCTGGTGGATATTTTTAACCGGCATGGGATAAAGGGTACGTTTCATGTAAACTCTGCTATCCATGAGGAGAAGAGGATACCGGTAACCGAATACCGCAGGCTGTATGAAGGACATGAAGTATCCTGCCATACCTGTACCCACCCTACCATAGCCAGATGTCCCATGGAGCAGGTGGTAAGCCAGATTCTGGAGGATCGTAAAAATCTGGAGGCGGCTGTGGGTTATCCGGTACGCGGCCTTTCCTATCCCAACGGATCCTACAACGAAGATATCGTAAAAATGCTTCCGGCCCTTGGCATCCGTTATTCCAGAACCGTGGAAGAGACAAACGGATTTGCCATGCCGGAGGATTTCCTGAAATGGAAAGCAACCTGCCACTATAACCATAATCTCATCAAGCTGGGAGAAACATTTGCGGCGCTGCACAAAACCCAGTATTTGTACATGATGTATGTATGGGGACACAGCTATGAATTTACAGATTATAATAACTGGGAGGTTATGGAGGATTTCTGTAATAGGATGGGAGGAAGGGAGGATATCTGGTATGCTTCCAATATAGAAATCGTCGATTACATGGAGGCAGCCGAACGCCTTCAGTTCGGGGCCGGCGGTGATATGGTCTACAACCCTTCGGCAGCTTCGGTTTGGATAGAAGCGGATGGGGTGAAAAAAGAGGCAAAAGGAGGACAGCTTACCAGGCTGTAGCCCGGATCTCCTCCTTTTGCAAATTACGGCGCCATTTTTCCTGTCTTTATGTATTTCCTGCCCACTTTTTACATTGTTCGATACGTGCCCCGACAGGGAGATCCCCATTTTCTTCATCGCAGGAATAGCGTGTAAGCAGATCGCAGGGGATCCGGGGGCACTGTCCGCAATGGACAAAACCCTGCTCCTGGCAGCAGGCGGCAACGGGACATTCCCCATGGAACGGGTTACCGTTAGTGGGGATACATCCTCCGCATCCGTGGGACTCCTTCCAGGAACAGCCGGTGCAGTGCAGGCCGCACCGGGAATCAACGATTTCGGTAAATGCAAGTGTATTAGCCATATTTTCCTCCTTATGGATGTAATTACTCCAGGAATCTTTACGTCTTATTTTATGGTGCTGCCTGTTAAACCAGGCATGGCAGTTTCCTTTACAAAGGTTAAGGTACTGGTGAACTTTGTTTGCCGGGCACAGGATTCCGGGAGCTAATCATAGAATAGCATAACTAACATGACAACTAATTGTCATGTTGCTTTTGCTATCTCTTGTTTTATCGCAGAAAAAATCCTGACTTGTAAAAATTAAGTGTTTCTGATATAGTTAACATATCGGGAAAATTCACTTTCCTATACGTATTTCATATATCATTATATTCAAACGGCATTTCGCCAAAAATTTCGCTTCATTACAAAAAATATTGATAGATACGGAGAGTTTGCGTATAATAAAAGCAGAAAGCAACAGGTGACGTAACTGATGCAGAAAAAGAACATTCTGCCTGTCCTTTCCGTATCGGAAAGGACGTAAAAATGAAAATTGTATCACCAAAATATGACTACTGCATGAAGGAACTTTTCCGGAATGAAGTAGTACGCAGGCATTTTTTGAGCGATGTACTGGATATACCGCCGGAAACAATCCGCTCATCCCGGCTGCTGAATACTTTTTTATGGAAAAGGTATCGGAACCAAAAGCTGGGGATACTGGATGTGCTGATTGAACTGAATGACGATACGAAAATTAATATCGAAATCCAGGTAAAGGTCAGTGCCGACTGGGATAAAAGGCAGATCTTTTATCTGTCAAAGCTATACACGGCAGATTTACACATGGGGAATGATTATACCTGCCTCAGGCCTTGTATCGGGATAAGTATATTGGATTTTAACCTGAACGGCAGGCCGGAATACCACAGCATTTACCGGTTGACAGATGCGGAGGGAAATCTGTTTTCAAACATGCTTGAGATACATACGATTGAATTGAAAAAGAAGCTTGCAGGGCAGAACCGTGTTGATGACTGGATACGGCTGTTCAATGCCGAAACGGAGGAGGATCTGGATATGATAAAAACGAAAAATGCAGGGATTTGCGAAGCAGTACGTGAGGTGAAGCTTATGAGTCTGGGAAAAAGACTGCGCGCCCATTATGAAGCGTATCTGAAAGACATGCGTGACCAGGCGGCAAGGGAAAAATATGTACGGCAAGAGGCAATGGAAAATGGGTTCAATAAGGGGATGGAGAAAGGATTAGAGAAGGGTAAAGAAGAAGGCATTGGAATATTTATTCTTGATAACATGGAAGAAGGGAAAAGCAAGGAGCAGATTATTAAAAAACTGATAATCAGGTTTAATCTGCCGGAAAAAGATGCGGAAAGGTTAATGGATAAATATATGAATAATGTTAATTCTACACGCTAAATGTAACAGTACAGACGGCCCCTTGTACCGTCTGTACTGTTACCGCTAATTTTTTTACATTTTTATAATAACTTTAAAGGATTGACAAATTGTTTAAAAAAAAGTATACTAATTAAACCGTGCAGCCGGGGGATTAGCGGTCCCTTGTACCTGAAATCCGCTATAGCAGGGGTGATGTCCGGCCGAGGGCTTGTGCTTGTGTGGCTGCCCTTTATAAGTGGCGTTGAAGTTTGGGTCTTACGCAACGGATGTCTGCGAACCGTGTCAGGTTGGGAACAAAGCAGCACTAAGCAGAATTTTCCGTGTGCCGTGAGGGTGCCTGGCGGAGTTAACTGTAAAGGTAACGCATATGGGTTTGTGTTCGAAGCAGGACGCACGGTCTTTGTTTGTATATATGGATAACAGCCGCGACTGGTAACAGGGATTGCGTTGGATGGTTTCGTGAAACGAAATGGTCTGACGCATTTTTTACGTACCGGAAAGAGAATGGTAACAGGCCGGACTTGTCGGAACTGTTAAAGAGGATGCGGTATACGTCAGCGGAATATGTGAAAATAATCGATGCTGCGTTCTGCAGGTCCTCCTTGTGACCAAGTCAAATATCTTACAGTAATAAAAATACGCCCCTATACAGAAGGCGTATTTTTCCAGGTTAATTCTATTTAATTATTTTTTCCGCGGTCAAAAGATAAGACAACGGGAATCCTTTTTTATCATATACCTCGGATAAACCGATGTCATAATCATATTCATTCAACTTGACAACACGCAGCCCGGCATTGCTTACGGCATTGATTATAGCTGACATGGTGTGGGAGAAGCTGGTGAAGGTTTTTGAGTCATACTGTTCGGACATGTATCCCATCCCCTCATTTTCAATCCATGGCTCCTTCCTGAAATAGGAATAGGCAATCCGGTTAAGATGGTTCTCATCAAACACAGGTTCTCCGGGCATAGGCAGCATGTTCATAATCGGATGAAAATCGTTGATGAACAGGATGCCTCCGGGCTTCAGGCAGAGGGACACTTTTTGAAAGAGTTCGTTCAAATCCTCAAACCATGTGATGGCTCCGATTGTAAACATAACAAAATCAAAGGAGCTGTGATATTGTTCCGGAATGTCCAGGATATTGCAGGCGGTGAACCGACAGTTGTCAATTCCGGCCTTTTTGGCAGTATCAACAGCCTGGTTTATAATATTTTCAGCAATGTCAAATCCAAATCCCGCTTTTGCGCCGAGGCGCATCAGAGACAGCAGTTCACGTCCATTGTTACAGCAGAATTGGGCAATGGTTTTGCCGTTGAAATCTATTGCAGTGAGTTCCTTAGCCGCATCAGGGCAGAAGAAGGGAAGCCCTTCGTCGGACAGCTTCTCATGGTTTGTTTCTCCCCAGCCGGGATGGCGGTGCTCAAAGGCTTCTTCCCAGGCCGCTTTATTTTCTTGAAAATAGCTCATTTTATTTCCTCCGTATTGTTTTCTTGCTTTATTTATTCTGTAATCATTATCATTGTGGGAGAACCAGGACGTATTCAGTGTAGAATAATATCGTAACATTGTCAATTTTTTTCTATTTAAAAAGAGGCAGGAATGAGACCTGGCATCGCATCGGTTTCCATTTTTAATTTCCTTACGGCCTGGGAAGAATTCCCCTTGCAAATACGGTAATTGATGACAATATGAATAGGACGCTTCCCGTTGCCATATCCGGTTTCTTCGGTCAGCATCAGTTTACCCAGTGGGGATATGTAATTGCCCTCTCCGTGCTCAGCCTGCTGCCTGTCCTGCTCATTTTTATTTTCGGCCAGAAGTTCTTTGTGGCGGGCCTGACGGCCGGCAGCGTTAAGGGATAGGGAAGTTGGGAAGGCGTATTTTGCAGAAAAATGGGTAACTGCCAAATATTGTGTGTTGTACCGTTCATATGCTGCCCTTTATAATTAGGCATAAAGCGCTGAAGAGAAGAAACAGCGCCTTATGCCTGATTATTTACGGAAAGGAAGCACATAATGAAAAAACATATTATTCATTCTCTTGTGGCGGCAGCCATACTTATTCTGGCAGGTACCGGCATGGGAGCCAAGGCCGCTCCGGCAAAAACAGATACCGGAAATCTGGTAGTGGGTTATTATACGAACTGGTCTTCGGATAAAGGGTATACCCCTTCGGACATTCCGGCGGGTAAGCTCACCCATCTGAATTATGCGTTTGCCAAAATTGATCCGGCGGCAAATACCATTGCAATGGCGAACCCGGAAAAGGATATCAAGAATTTTGAACAGCTTCGAGCTTTGAAAAAGAAAAATCCTGCATTAAAAACATTGATTTCCGTAGGAGGCTGGGATTATTCTACCTATTTCAGCACGATTGCGGCGACGGAGGAAAGCAGGAACCAGTTTGCTTTGGGGTGTCTCGATTTTCTGCTCACCCATGGATTCGACGGAGTTGATTTGGACTGGGAATATCCGGTTTCAGGGGGGCCCGCCGGGAATACGAACAGCCCGGAGGACAAACAAAATTTCACCCTGTTGCTTTCCGCTATCCGGAACCAACTGAATGCCCAATCTCTGCGTGACGGCAAAAAATATTATCTCACCATTGCCGGTGCAGCCAATTCCAGCTATCTGAATAAAATAGAACCGCAGCAGGTAGCCGGGCTGGTGGATTATATTTTCGTTATGGCTTACGACATGCATGGTCCCTGGGATACCTATTCGGATTTCGGAGCGCCGCTGTACAATCCGGCGGAGGAAAGCCCCCAGTATAAGAACAGTGTGCAGAATGGGGTCCGTGCGTATCTGAACGCGGGCGTAGCGGCGGATAAGCTGGTGCTGGGTATGCCCTTTTACGGGTATCTTTACGAAGGGACGGCGGCGGAACGGGAGGGAAGATACAGTACCTTTTCCAAAGCCCGTGCCCTGGGGTACGATAGTCTTAAAAGGACATATCTGAATAATCCGGCATTTTCCTCCTTTTTCCACGAAGGGGCAGTGGTTCCTTATCTGTATGGGAACGGCACCTTTCTTTCCTATGAAAATCCACGCTCCATAATGGCTAAAGCCGCATTTGCCAGGAATTCGGGGCTGGCCGGGGTCGGAATATGGGAGTTGTCTCATGACAGCGGAGGAGAGCTTCTGGAAAGCGCCCGGGCGGGCCTGGCCGGGGCATAGGTATCATTAAGAGGATCCCCGGTGTCCGGGGGTCCTCCTTCCGGCTGCCGGTTGCTTTCCGTCCATGGCGGTACCAACTTTTTTTATTTTTACCCGGCAGGTACAGAGTGCTCTTGTAAAAGGAGTTCCGATTCGGTATAGTAAGTAGGAGAGAAAACGGTAAAGGTATTTGTAACTGTTCAGCAGGTCTGTGCATTTACTGAACAGTTACAGGTATTTAAAAAAGGAATAGGATGGAAAATCGGACATTAGGGTATGAAAGAATATTGGCCGACTGTACGCTGTGCCCCAGGAACTGCCACGCGGACCGGCTTGGCGGAAAACGGGGCTACTGCGGGCAGGGCGCAGAAATTATGGCTGCAAGGGCAGGACTTCATTTCTGGGAGGAGCCGTGTATATCCGGGAAAGAAGGTTCCGGGACGGTGTTTTTCAGCGGCTGTGTGCTGCGGTGCGTATACTGCCAGAACACCAATATAGCAGAAAGCAGGGCCGGCAGGGTGATCAGCGGGGAACGGCTGTCGGAAATCTTCCTGGAACTCCAGGGAAAAAAGGCAAATAATATCAATCTGGTGACGCCCACTCATTTTGTTCCCCAGATTGCCCTGGCATTGGAACGGGCAAAAGCACAGGGGCTGCATATCCCTGTGGTATATAACACCGGAAGTTATGAGAGGACGGAGACGCTGAAACGCATGGAGGGCCTGGTGGATATTTATCTGCCGGATATGAAATATATGTCCTCCCGGCTGGGAGAACGGTATTCCCATGCGCCGGATTATTTCGATACGGCTGCCCGGGCTATAGAAGAAATGGTGAGACAGACAGGGAATCCGGTTTTTGACGAAAGCAGTGGCCTGATGAAAAAGGGAGTTATTGTACGCCACCTGGTTCTTCCGGGCTGTACCGCAGATTCAAAAAAAGTTCTGTCCTATCTGTATCATACTTACGGGGACAGGATATATATCAGTATTATGAACCAATACACCCCGGTGTGTGACTTATCCGCATTTCCGGAGCTGAAACGGAGGATAACTGCCCGGGAATATGAAAGGATTGTGGATTACGCCCTGGATATGGGGGTGGAGAATGGTTTCATCCAGGAAGGGGAAACGGCGGAGGAAAGTTTTATACCGGAATTTGATGGGGAAGGCCTGTGAGTGGTATAATCCGATAAAGTATCTATGCCGTCTGTTTTAATGGAAGGAGATAGAATGAAAAGACATGAGGAAATAATCATGGATGCATTACTCTGTACAAGGTTCAGTGTATGGGCGGAACTTGTGCAGAGGTTTACTGTTTTGAAATAATAACCGCCGCCCGCATTGGATTTTGTACTTATAGGAAATAATTAACTATAAGGAGAAAACCAATGAACAATATAAAAAATAAAAAGAGTGGATTTACATGTTACATTATATTTTGGCTCAGCCAGTCTGTTTCCCAGCTGGGAAGCGCAATGACTGGTTTTGCTTTGGTGATTTGGGCCTATAAACAGACGGATTCCGCCATGGCGGTATCCCTGATGACCTTTTGTTCGTATGTGCCTTATATTATTGTCAGTCTGCTGGCGGGTTCTTTTATAGACAGACACAGCAAAAAGACAATTATGCTGGTATCCGATTCGGTTGCGGCCCTGTGCACGGTTTTTATCTGGGGAATGCTGGCGGGCGGCAGGCTGGAAATATGGCATATTTATGTGGCGAATGCCATAACCGGGTTTATGAACGCTTTTCAGCAGCCTGCACAGTCGGTGGCTATCGGAATCCTGGTTCCCAGGGAGCTGTATGCAAGAGCCAGCGGTATGGATTCCTTTTCCAATAACCTTCTTACCGTAGTAACACCGGTGATGGCAGCTTCTGTCAGCGCGTTTTGGGGGCTGGAGGGAGTGATACTCCTGGATTTATGCAGCTTTGTATTTGCGTTTTGTGTGCTTCTTCTGTTTATCCGTATCCCGGAGGAACAGACAGGAGAGAAAAAGAAGGAAACGCCCTTTTCCGGGCTGAAGGATGGCATTGCTTTCCTTAAGGAAAGGAAGGGGCTGGCTTCTATGATTCTCAGCATGTGCCTCATTAATTTCCTTTCACGGCTGACCTATGAGAATATCCTGTCCCCCATGCTGCTGGCACGGACCGGAGGAAATGAGCAGCTTATGGGAATGGTGAGCAGTGTCCTGGGAATGGGAGGCATTGCAGGCGGCCTGCTTGTGGCTGCCGGGAGAATAAAAGGGAAGCCCGTAAAAATGATATATCTGTCTGCCGCATTTTCCTTTTTATTTGGGGATCTGTGTATGGGTCTTGGCAGAAATGTCTGGATATGGAGCCTGGCAGGTCTTGCCGCCAGTGTTCCGATCCCCTTTCTTTCCGCAGGACAGCAGCAGATACTGTACAACCGGGTTCCCCGGGAAATTCAGGGGCGGATTTTTGCGGTACGGAATGCTTTGCAGTATTCCAGCATTCCCGCAGGGATCCTTCTGGGCGGCTGGCTCGCGGACTATGTATTCGAACCGTTTATGAGCGGCGGTTCCCGGGCGGCAGCCTTTTTGGGTATGCTTGTGGGTGCCGGTAAGGGCAGCGGCATGGCCCTGATGTTTTTGTGTACGGGTGTCCTTGGAGCTGCTGCCAGTATCTACTGGTATGGAAATCGGGAAATAAAGGCATTGGATGCCGAAGAGGAAGGGTAGCAGTCCTGGAATTATGTTCTTTGCATATTCTAACACTGTTATTGATAAGAAGCGTTAGAAACGTTAGAATTAAATGCAAGGAAGCGATAATGTGATTTTTTAAGAAAGGGAAACAATAGAATGGAAACAGATCGTCGTTGACGATGTGAAGAAGGAAATTATGGCATTTGCCAACAGTATGGGAGGTACTCTGTATATTGGTGTTGCGGATGATGGCAGTATTGCCGGGGTGGAAAACCCGGATATGACAACACAGCAGATTGCTAATATGATCCGGGACAGCATCAAACCGGACATTACTATGTTTCTTCACTATGAAACGAAGGAGATTGACAGAAAACAAATTGTTGCTGTCGAGGTACAGCGTGGAACAGAACGCCCATATTACCTGGCCAAGAAAGGACTACGCCCGGAAGGGGTATTTATCCGGCAGGGCACGTCTTCCGTACAGGCTACCGACACTGCCATTCGGCGCCGGATCATTTCCGGCGCCGGTTTTGTGTGCGGGATACAAAATCGGGCAAGAAATGTTAAGACAGGTAGAATTTTGTTTTTTATACTATTTATGTAGCCGCTACAAAATAAGCGCGGAGGTGGTGCATTGAACAACTTCACAAAAATTGGCGAGGCATTAAAATATATTGATGAGCAGCTGGAGGAGCCTGCAAGATGCTAAGTTCCGGGGAGGATACCATTCTGAATATTGCTTTGAACTGTGGTTTCCATTCCGCACAGGCTTTTTCCAGAACGTTCGGAGATGTGCAGGGAATCTCTCCCAGCGAATATAGAAAACAGGGATGTCGGCCTGAAATAATCAGTGCGGAGACTCTGGTTATGCGATTTACCAACAGGCTGAGAGGAGGGATGCTTCTGAATCCCAATATTATAAAGCAGGGCCGTATCCTCCTTGCGGGTACTTGCGGGGATGGAAGCCAAACATGGGAGGTATGGAATGCTTTTGAAGAGCTGAGTGCAGAAAAACCTCTCAAAAATGAAGTATCCGGTCATGGATATGAAGTAAGAATGTATGAGGGAGACCTGTGCACTGTTTATGTGGGACATGCGGTTTCAAATAAGGAAGTGGATAAGGCATATACCTTATTGGAACTGCCGCCCGGCAGATATGCTTCTTTTGAGATTTATGTATCCAATGGGTATGAGAGCGAAAATAATGCCATGGATGAATGGCTGGATACAAACGAAGAGGGATATACAGAAAAGCTGCTGGACGGAAAAAAATATTGCGTGGAGTATTACGATGAACGTTTCAGCGGCGGGAATAGCGGTTCCATTGTAGAGATATGGATTCCTATAGAAAAAGAAAAAATCGGGAATTCCACGATATAAAATAACAAACAGCAAAACGGACGCCCTGCTTATCCGGCAGGACGGCCGTTTTCTGCGTGGGAGCATCCGGCTGCCTTTGCTCCGAAAACCGGGATCAGAGATCCTGGTTCTGGAAAATACGGAGACTGATGCGGTACATCAGGTATGCCCATAGGATGACAAGCAGCGGTGACAGGTACAGCAGCTTAGTAACGAATTTATCCGAAATGGAAATGCCGAACACGGCAAGCAGCCTGTATAATCCGAGGCCAATGGCAGTAGGGGCGGCAAAAGCGGCAATGGAAAGCATTCTGGCCTTTTCCGCACCGAATTTAAAGAGCAGGGGGATGACCAGGCTTCCGAAGAAAATACCGATAGCCAGGCCCGCGGCAGCTACCATGAGGAGCATCAGCCAGTCGTCTGCAGAATTCAGATGAAAGCTTTTGAAAAGAAGCCCTCCGGCCACGCCCAGTACCAGGCCGGATACCACGCCGAATATACAGAAGAGAAGCAGTACAAGGAATTTGGCGGCTACCAGATCCTTTTTGGTTATGGGCATTACCAGAGCATATTTTTCCCATTTGGAAGTATTATCGAAAGAAAAGGTGGTCATTACCATCATACTGCACAGCAGGCAGCTGGTAATCAGATAGGCCGAAGGGCCGCCCTGGGGAACCATAAGTACGATAAAGAGTACCAGAAGCAGGGCCAGGGAGCGCATATTATGCATGATGTTGTAAATATCCTTTAATATCAAGCTTTTCATTTCACAGCTTCCCCCTTTACATAAAGCAAAAGTATATCATCAATGGTAGGATGGTCCACCACGATGCTGCGGTAACGGGACATGGCTTTTTCCCGATCCGCAACAAGAACGTTCCATTGGTAATCCTCTTTCCGGTAAGCCAGGATATCCCCGGGATCGATCCTGGAAAAATCATCCTTTCCGCAGCGCATAATGCCATAATTATAGATCAGTTCATCTTTTGTCCTGGAAAAGATGATTTTCCCTTCATGGATAAAGGTGATGTAATCCGCCACCTTTTCCAGATCCGTTGTGATATGGGAGGACATCAGGATGGAGTGGTTTTCATCCTGGATAAAATCCAGGAATACATCCAGGATATCATCTCTCATAACCGGATCCAGGCCGCTGGTGGCTTCGTCCAGAATAAGCAGCTTGGGATCGTGGGAGAGGGCATTGGCAATGCACAGCTTCATTTTCATGCCTTTGGAAAAGGTTTTGATTTCCTTGTCCGAAGGCAGCTGGAATTTTTCCAGGTAGCTTTTGTAAACAGCCGGATCCCATTGGCGGTAGGCGGCAGCGGATATTTTTCCTACCTTGGCAGGAGTCAGGGTTTCATAAAAGTTGATTCCGTCGAAAACAACACCGATATCCTCCTTCAGCTGTCTGGGGTCCTGGGAAAGCTCCTTCCCCCAGTAAGTAATGGAGCCGTCATCCCGTTTGATCAGATCCAGTACGGCATTGATGGTAGTACTTTTGCCGGCGCCGTTTTCCCCTATCAGGCCCATGATGGTACCCCGGGGAAGGGTAAAGGATACATGATCCAGCTTAAAGCCGGGATATTCTTTTGTCAGGTTGGTTATCTGTAATGCGGGTTCCATATCTTCTCCCATCTGCGTGCAGGACACGCCAACTTATTCATTTAATTCCAGGAATCTTCATAGAACAAAGCCAGGATTTGCTGCAGCTTTTCCAGCGGGATACCACAGGTACGGGCTGCCTCGGCGGCTTCCTGCAGTAATTCTTCCACCCTGCGCTGCTGTTCCTCCTGATAAAAATCATTGTTTCTTGCGGATACGAAGCTGCCGCGTCCGACAGTGGTTTCGATAAATCCGTCTCTTTGCAGGTCTTCATAAGCCTTTTGAACAGTAATGACACTGATATGAAGTGATTTTGCCAGAGCCCGCATGGAAGGGATAGCATCCCCGGCCTGCAGCTGCCCGTTCATTATCATCGCTTTTATCTGTGAGGTAATCTGTTCGTAAATGGGCTTGCTTGAATTATTACTGATTATAATTTCCACAAAACCCCTCCGGAGTGTTTTATAGTGTACTTATTGTACAAGTACACTATAAAACACTGTATGACAGAAGTCAATACCCTATACTTCTTTTTTTCAAGTAATATCTGGAAGAGTGCAATAGTTCAGACAGGTCTCTGTAAACAAAGAAATGGCAGAAACATATGCTGTTTCTGCCATTACCGGGAATAAGAACAACCGGTCGGAACCGTTATTATTTCTGTCCATAAACCGCCGCAGGCGGTACTCTTTATTCGTCTTCTTCGTCCGTAAGGGGAAGGCTGAAAATGAATTCAGTGCCCACGCCTTCCGTACTGATAACATTGATATTTTCATTATGGGACTGGATGATTTCTTTAGTGATGGACAAACCGAGGCCGGTGCCCTTCTTATCTTTACCCCGGGAAAGATCCGTTTTATAGAAACGATCCCAAATGAGCTTCAGGCTGTCCTTGGGGATGCCGATCCCACTGTCTTTTACGGAAACAAAGACCTTATTCCTTTTTTCTGTGGTTTCTATTTTGATGACGGAGTCGGAATGGGAAAATTTGATGGCGTTGTCCATCAGGTTGTAGAGCACCTGCTGGATTTTCCCCATATCCCCGTTCACGGAAAGCTGCTCGCCGGTGAGCACCAGTTCAATCGCAATGTGCTTTTGCTGGCAGGTTCCTTCGAAGGAGGCAGCAGTATTGCGGATGATGGAATTGATATCAAAATCTGTTTTTTCCAATACCATTCCCCGGGTATTCAGGTTATTCAGAGTGAGCAGGCTGTTGGTGAGCTTGGTTAAGCGTTCCGTTTCGTTCAGCACGATTTTCAGGTATTTCTCGTGTAGATCGGGGGGGATGGTGCCGTCCAGCATAGCTTCCAGATAGCCTTTGATGGAGGTAAGGGGGGAACGGAAGTCGTGGGAAACGTTGGCGATAAATTTTTTCTGGTTGTCCTCTCCCCGGGCAATTTCACTGGCCATGTAGGACAGGGAAGCGGCGAGATAGCCGATTTCATCCTCGCTGTCAACCTGGAATTCGTAATGCAGGTTGCCTGCGGCATACTGCTCGGTAGCTTCCGTTATTTTCCGGAGAGGCAGGTAGACCATTTCCGTAAAAAAGATGAGAATAATAAGGGAAAGAAGGAAAAGGATTACCAGGATGATGTAGGAAATGCTCAACAGGCTTTCACTGGTGGAGCGAAGGGCGGCCATGGCGGTATGGATGACTACATAACCCCTTACCTTGAAATCAGAGGTGATAGGGGCATAGACGCTCAGCATTTCCTGGTCAAAGCTGTTGAAAAAGTTGCCGATAGTGTAATAAGATCCTGCTGTTTCCGTGGCGTTAAAACCCTCCACTATACGGGGATGATCCAAATCCACGGGGGTATCGGTATCCATGATCATACGGCCGGAAGGGTTGATGATCCATATGGTGGAATCCAGATATACGGCGAGGGAATCCAGCTGGACCTTGACGGTTTCCAGGGAGGCCTCGTTGTTGTACAGATCCGATGCATAGGTGTTGGCGATGAGGGTCGCTTCTTTATAAAGTGTGTCCGCTTTTTCTCTTTTCATATGCTCCAGGGTCATGCTGGATCCGAAGGTAGCTACCACAATGAAGCCGAAAAAGCCGAATATCAGGTATGCGAGCAGGAATTTCAGGTAGAGGGTCTTCCTCATTGTCTCACCTCATTTTGTCCGAATTTAAGTCTGTGGATTACAGGCTTATTTTATATTATCATATTTATACCGGCTTGTAATCCCTATATGGGAGTAAAAATATTCCGATCTATGGCAAGCCTAAATATCATATGTTACATTGTGGAAATTTACTATAAATATGTGGTATGTACTAAACGGAATATGTTATATTTAATACACCTTTATAAATTCAAAAAAGGGGGAGGGATAATATGTACAAAATTATTATTGTTGATGATGAGCCTTTAATGTTAGAAGGGTTCTCTAAAGTGATTAACTGGCAGGAACATGGGTTTGAGCTGATCGGGGCTTTTCGCAGCCCCCTGGGGATTATGGAATTTTGTGATCAGAACTGCCCGGATATTATTTTACTGGATATTAATATGCCGGATATGGATGGTATTACTTTATTAAAATCTATTAAACATAAATTTCCTAAAATCCATGTCATTATGCTTACTGCACACAATGAGTTTGATTATGTCAGGGATTCCTTAAGGTATCATGCGGACGAGTATTTATGGAAACCGGAAATGGAATTTGAAGATATATTGGCTTGTATGAACCGGGTTATAGAAGGGGAAAAGGAAGAAGAGGAGAAGGAAGAAGAAAAGTATGGAACGGTTGAGTTTATAGATTATGACAAGAATAAATCCAGATTTTCAAGGGAATATTTTGAGAATTTACTTGAAATATTCAAAAATGCCCTTGAAATGGAAGATATAAATAAAATGAAGGAAGAATCAATGGAACTCTGGAGAATGATAGAGCAGGATCGGCCTAAAAAGGCGGATATCATGGGTGGATTTATGCATCTTATCTATCTGTACCAGGAGCGGCTAAGAAAACATAATGCACCAGAAGATAGTATGATCGATGAAAAACAGGTACTGGATATATTTCGTAAAAAATGCTGCGTTCAGGAACTCACTGAGAAGTTGAAAATAATTCTGGATGAGAAAAACCAGTTTATAGAAAAGAAAAAGGAAGAAGAGGACAACAGGCTAAAAGGAATGATAAGTACATTTATTATGAAAAATATTCAGATGACCGATTTGAATTTGATGTATCTGTCAAAGGAATTTAATATAAGCTATTCTTATTTCTCCAGAATTTTTTCTGAAATTATGGGTAAAAACTTTAGTAAATACCTTGTCGAAGCAAGAATGGAAAGAGCGTGCGAATATCTGAAAAATAGTGATTTCAGGATAGATACCATACTGGAGATGGTCGGATATAATGATAAAAGTTATTTTATAAAAAGCTTTAAGAATTACACAGGATTAACACCAAGTAAATACAGAGATAAATATAAAACAGGAAGGACAGGGAAAAAATGAAGGGGAAAAAACACAAACACTTGCTGCACAGGGTGCAGACAAAGCTGATTCTTACTTACAGCATCATAGTTGTTGTGGTTTTTAGTATTGTATATTCCGCAAGTATGTATATGCTCAAAACACAGGTGAAAAAAGAATTGCTAAGGACAGATAAAGAGGCGCTTACACAAATCTCAAACAGTATCGTACTCATGACAGATTTAATGGTAGAAAAAATGATTGCGATTTATTCCAATGACTATATTCAATGGTTTTTTTCTGAAACCTCAGATTTAGGGCAGGAAGAATTTAAAAAGTGGAGTGTGAGTACTTACGAAACGGCACGCAGGCTGAAAGAAGTCAGAAATACACTTAGAAGTAATGCAATGCTATATACACTTATTGATGGCAGTAATGTTTTGGTAACACATAAGGGGGCACTTTTTACGTTTTGGTCCTCTAATTTTATTTCCGAATATACGATGAATATATCAAAAGAGCGGCAGGAATGGGATAATTATTTTGCCGAATCTGAACAGAATTATAAGTGGGAAATTGTACAGGACAGAAAGGCCATGAACTTCCAGGAATATGCGAATGAAAATACGCTGGCATGTATTTACTGTTATCGTTCGCCAATAACCGGGGAACAAAAAGGATACATATGTATGAATATCGATGCTGATGAGCTGAAAAGATGCTATTCTTCTTATTTAGATGAGGAAATGGGGAATTCCATATATATTTATGATGGATCCGGAAAAATGTTTTCGGGTCTAAATACGTTTGAAAAAGAGTTGCAGCCGGAAGTAATTGACAAATTATTACTGATGTCCGGAAATGAAAAGGAAGCATTTGTATATGAGGATAACTATTATATTTATAGTTGCATGAAAATTCCCTCTCGGGAATGGATTTTAATTAACCAGATTCCAATTAGCTGCATAGACAAAAATAATTCGGCTGCCAGAAATTTTTTATTTTTTATATTTCTTTCAGGCAGCCTTGGAGCATGTGGGCTAGTAGTTTTTTTTACTAATAAATTTTCTTACCGTATCAGATATTTAAAAGGCCTGATGGAAAATGCATCCAGGGAGCAATATGATTTGAGCTATGAACTGAAATATTATGATGAATTAGACGAAATAGGTGAAAGCTTCAACAGGATGGTAGATGATATTAAGAATTATACCAACAAATTAGTACAGGAAGAAAAAGAAAAAAAATTAAATGAAATAAACTACCTTCATGCACAGATCAATACGCACTTCTTATACAATATATTTAATTCTATCAAGATGCTTTCCCTTTTAAACCGGAATAAGGATATTAATAATGTAATTACCTCATTGGCAAAGCTGCTTCGGGGAACATTAGATGTTTCAGATGAAATGCTTACTATTGAAGAAGAGTTGGAAAATGTGAAGCATTATTTTCAAATAGAAGAGATCATACATCTGGATGAAGTGGTTTTGGATATAAATTGCCCGGAAGAGCTGCGAGAGATTTTAATTCCCAAACTGCTTTTACAGCCAATTGTGGAAAATAGTTTTTTACATGGTTTTAAGGATGTTCATTATAAAAAGGAAATAAAAATTATTATACAAAGGAGTGGGGAAAACATTATTATCAGGATTTTGGATAATGGATGCGGTATATCTAAGCAGCAACTGCTCAGTATAACGGACTATAGAAAAGGTCATTCAAGAAGTATAGGACTAAAAAATATTGAAGAAAGAATACAGCTTTTGTATGGAGCAAATTACGGAATTGATGTCATTAGTGAACGAAAAAAGGGTACGGAGGTAAAGTTGAAGATACCATCGGTTACAAAACAGAAATAGGTCTATTATATTATTTATAGTAAAAAAATCATATATAAGACAAAATAATTATACAGGGGTTATATTGTTTATTATGTATGCTGAAATTGTAAAAAAATTTATATAAATTGGATAAATAACTAAATAGATAGGGGGATGAACAATTATTATAATGAATATATACTAAACAATAAAAGGGAGGGTTCTAAATGAAAAAAATCATGGCAACTTTACTTGTAGGGGCATTATTATTCGGTGCGGTTGGATGCGGCAGTTCTGGAAATACTTCGGAAACGGAAACGCAGAAAAATACGCAGCCCGGAACTGAAAGCACATTGGAAGCTGAAAATCAGGAATCCGCTGCCAGGGAGGGGGCAATTGAAATTGTATACTGGAAATCGTACAGGGTAGATCAGGCCGCTGTAGATAAGTTTAACGCGGAACATCCGGATATTCATGTGACGGCTGAGGTTTTCCCGGATCATGCATCAACATTACAGAAGATTCAGGTACAGGCTTCAGCCGGAAGTGCACAGATGCCGAATGTTATCCAATTGGATACCTGTATGACCGCTACAGTTGACAGTGTAGCCCCGCTGCTGGATTTAAAGCCTTATCTTGAAAAAAGTGATACTTTGAAGCTGGAAAATTTTTATGATACCTTCCAGGATGAAGCTTATGTGGGCGATAAAGTTGCCGGACTTCATGTCTGTGCCAACTGCGATGTACTGTTCTATAATAAAGAAATTTTTGAACAGGCCGGACTGGATGTGGATAATCCTCCTTCTACCTGGGATGAGGTAATTGCAGCGGGAAAACAGATTAAAGAAAAATGCGGTGATGATATTATCCCATTTGCATATACCGGTATAACCGGAGACTATTATGAACAGTTTTCCTGGGAATGGCAGGCTATGGTTCAATCCGCAGGAGGTGAACTGTTCAACGAGGATTATACGGAACCCCGTTTTAATTCACCGGAAGGTATTGAAGCTTTAAAGTTTTTGGTTGGAGCTGTTACGGATACCGGTATTGCAACATTGAATTATCCTGAAAAAGGCTTCGAAAACGGAAAAGTCGGAATGTATATGGATGGTACCTGGAGCATAAATACCTATCAGGAGGCGTTGGGAGATAAACTTGGTACAGGCCTTATGCCGGGAAAAGTAGAATCAAAGGTAATGGTTGGCGGAGACCAGATGATGATTGTGGATTCCAAAGATGCGGCAGTTAATGAAGCAGCGTTTGCATTTCTGACCTACATGATGTCAGAAGAAGTAATTATTGCAAACAGTAAAGAGCAGGGTGAACTGGTGTGTCAGATGAATATTGCCGAAACGGAAGAATATAAGGAATATTTGTCGGCAAGCAATGCAATGCAGGTTGCGCAATCCGCAATGGATCATTGTGCATATCGTGCAAGGGTTCCCTGGTATGATGAATGGTCTCAGGCTGTGTATGCTGTATGTGAGCCTTGTCTTTACGGGGAGATAAGCTGTGAGGATGCTTTGGCAGAGCTTGAGTCCCAGACAAAGGATATAATAAGTAAATATCAGTAAGATTAATAAAATTCAACTGTTTGATATCAATTTTACCATCGCGGCAGTCGCCAAAATCATGCAGGTATGATCTTGGCGGCTGCGGTAATAAAATGGCAGAGATAGGGGGCGTAAGAGTGAAACATAAAAAGCCGTTTAATCTGACGATAAGGCAGAGGGATAATATTTGGGGATATGCGTTTATCCTGCCTTGTGTCATTATCTTTCTGATATTTACAATCTATCCATTTTGCTACAGTGCTTTTTTGAGTATGCAGGAGAAGGTTGGAACTAATATTACGGATTTACAGTTTGCCGGAGCCAAGCAGTTTATTAAGGCATTCCAAAGCAAGGAAATGTGGAATTCTTTTAAAGTAACCGCATTATATACGTTTCCCACTGTTTTTTTTCATCTTGCCATAGGTCTTTCGCTTGCAATGCTGGTGAATAAAAGTATTCACTTAAAAGGTCTGGTACGGGCAATGTATTTTGTCCCGGTTATACTTTCCACAGTTGTAATATCAATGGTATGGAAATTTATGCTCAGTCCTAAAGTTGGCCTGTTTAATCTTTTTCTGTCAAATTTTGGAATCGATCCGGATATTGCCTGGCTGAAATCACCTAAACTGGCGATGACAGCAGTTATTATTGTGGGAGTATGGAAATGGATTGGTTATTTTATGGTACTTTATCTTGCTGCACTACAGGATATTCCAGTGAGTCTTTATGAGGCTGCAGAAATAGACGGTGCAAACGGGCTGCAGAAATTTTTTAAAATAACTTTTCCGCTGTTGGGGAATACAACACAGTTTCTTATGATAATTTCCGTTATAAATACCTTCCAGGTGTTTGACCAGATTTTTATGATGACCGGCGGAGGACCCATAAAAAGGACGGATGTGATCGTCTACTACATTTATCGTCAGGCCTTCCAGATATATGATATGCCTTATGCATCAGCTGTTTCGTGGCTTTTATTTGTAGTTATCTTTGTTTTGACGGCACTGCAGATGAGGATATCAAAAGAAAAGATGGAATATTAGGGGGACTGGAGATGAAAAGGACAACGAGGAAAGAAATATGTAAAATAGTAAGAACCATATTGGCTGTATGTTTCGGATTTCTTATGATTGCCCCCGTGCTTTTTATGGTATCCACTTCCTTTAAAGAAGAAGCACAAATCTGGAAATATGATATTCAATGGATTCCCAGGCCGCTGGTTATTCAGAATTATATCCGGGTTTTCACAGACATGCCGTTTGTAAGATTTTTTATAAATTCATGTATTGTGGCCGGGGGAGTAACCCTGGGGCAGATTGTCACAGGATATCTGGCGGCATACGCCTTTGCAAGAATCCGTTTTACCGGCAGGGATAAGATATTTATGGTATTCCTTGCAACCATGATGATTCCGGGATATGTATTAATTATTCCTCAATACATAATGATCGATAAACTAGGATTAATGAATACTTATGCTGCTATGATACTCCCATCAATGGTTACAGCCTTCAGTATCTTTTTACTGCGGAATTTTATGTATTCCATACCTTTGGAACTGGATGAGGCGGCGATGATGGATGGTGCAAACCGGCTGCAGATCCTTTTGAGAATTATAGTGCCCCTGACTAAACCGGCCTTATCGGCAATGATTATATTTGTATTTATGAATGCATGGAACAATTTTCTATGGCCTTTGCTGGTGACGTCAAATGAAAAAATGAGGACAATTCCTTTGGCGCTGTCTTATTTTCAGTCGAGCAACAGCGCAGAGTACGGACCTCTGATGGCGGCAGCTCTGGTAGCAAGTGCCCCTATCCTTATTGTGTTCCTTTTTGCACAGAACAAATTTATAGAGGGAATGACAATGAGCGGAGTAAAGGGATAAAAAAGGAGAGAAGAGTGATGGGACGATTTGATGAATTACTAAAAACAGCTTATTTTTCCGATAAATTCAAAGCAAAATATGATGCTGAAAGTTACGATTATAATAAAGCGCTAAGCGAGCGGCAGCTGTTTACACAGTCGAACGGAAGAGTACTTCTGGGACAGGATACTATGGGGAGGCTTCATTTTATTTCTGTGCCTCATGAGAAGGACTATGCACTGCCAACGATGATTACTGACAAAGAAAATCATATAACCGCGTGTCCCGGAATGTATTATCAGGTCGATTTGACGATGTTCCTGGGAAAGGTCAGGTATGAGCTTTGCTTATCAGACGGGAGTATACTGCCTAACGCCTGCGAAGGAAGCGTTACCGCATATATGGATGATTTCCTGCCATATACCAGAACAGATTATCCGGGGTTGGAAATGGATACGGTTTCCATTGCTCCTGTTTTAGAAAAGGCAGGGAGAAACAGTATGAAAACATTGCCTCTTCCGGGGCCGTCGGGAGCAGTTTACGGCATACGTATTAAAAATACCGGGAATGATGAGATACGCGGTAAACTGATTCTCAGATTTGACAATGCTTTTATGTCAAAATATGAGCATTCAGGACTTGCTGTGGAAGAACGCAGTTACCCCTGTGTCTACAGTCAGGTGGACAGCAATCTGCTGCTTATGTGCAGGCCTGAAGGTTATACCGGTATTCATATGAAAGGAGCCGTATGGTTACAGGATGAGAATTTCTGGACGGCATGCAGAGAAATCTGTCTGAAACCCGGAGAGGAAATAATAGAGGAAACCTTTGTATGTGTTTCTGAAAAGGCCGATGGTATCAGTGCAGCTTTAGGGGTTCTATATATGCATGGACTGCAGGAATGGATACAGATAACCGGCGATTTCTGGAGAGACAGGCTTGGAGAGCTTACCGTGAATGCACAGACCGATCAGGAGTTGGCCGTTATCAGCCGTGACATACATATACGTAATATCCTGGATGATTTCAACTGTATTCAGACCGATGAAACGGGCCGCGTCCTTGTTCACTGGCAGGGAGCTCCGTCTCATTGTTACGGGCGTATGTGGGGAATTGATGTGGAACCCACCACTCTCAGTTTTATTCATATCATGCCGGAATTGGGACAGAGGCTGATTGAATATATGATAGAAAGAAATGAACCAAGATATAGCAGATACCCGGAGCATTCCGTCCCGATAATGATGGCCCCTCTGATAATGGCGGGAAAATATTATGAATTTACAGGGGATAAAGACTATTTTAAGGAACATGCATATGTTTGGAAAAAGCTGACCGATATATGGGGAAAGATAGCAGGCTTCCGGACAAAGGGAAGGAATCTTGTGCCGTCCAGGTATTCCAGTGATGGAATTGTAATGAGAAGGTATGACCATGGCACAAATGTAAAATTCTGGTATGCATCGGTATTGTATGCCAAATTATGTGATGCTATGGGAGAAGAGAAAGGGAGTGCGGTACGCAGCTTTGCCTGTAAACTAAAGCAGGATATTCTTGACACCATGGTTAAGGACGGACCTTTTGGACCGCAGCTTACAGGCGGAACAAATCTGGGAGAACAGGAAGATTTTTATATGAATGAAGACTTCTTTTATTATGACGGGGAAGACTCTTCAAGTGTTCTGGCACCTGTTTACGGAATCTATGATTACACCTTTGAACCGTGGCTGAACTACCATAGATTTGCCAGATCGGTATTTGCATCCAATTACGACCCGGAAATGGATGTTCTTCGCTGGTTCCCTTATGGAGGAGCACTGGACGGTACGGCATATATATCCGCACTCGGCGGTGTGACTGCTAAGGGAGAAATGAAACAGGCACTGAAAAACATGGTGCATGGGGCAGTGGATGAAACAGGCTCTTTGTATTGGTGGCCGAAAGCGGAAAATATGCGCAGGATGATTGCCCGCTGCAGCCAGGGACAGGGAAGCTGGATTGTGCAGTATATGAAGCAATGGCTGGGTATTGAATTTGATGCTGCAGCGCGTCTGCTTATTATAAAGCCTATGGGGATGCTGGATGGATACAATTGGAAAGGTGCCAGATTGGGTGAGTTTGTATTTGACATCACCTATCGGGAAACAAAAAGTTCAAGCTATATTGCCGTTGTAAACAAAAATTCCGAGCCGTTCCGGGTAGTCTTTGGCTGTCGTCCCTATGGCGCAGGGGCGCAGGGGAAAGCCGTAGAAAGCGAGGGGATGGCAGAACCGGGCAGGGAACTGAAACTGGAAGCATATAGCGGGATTATGGAAGAAGAAATAATAAATATTACTGAAACAGAGGCCCGTTATTTATCGGATGAATCCGGAATTGTGTTTGATCATTTTGGTTTTGAGCAGCCGTATATTGAATGGATGACAGAAAAAAGAAATGTGTTTTTGTTTAGATTTCTTTTGATAAACGGTGGGGATGAAAGAATTGATGATGTGACTGTAAAGGTAAATATCCCTGATTTTATGAAAATAGGGCAAAAGGAATTCCGGATTTGGGATAAAGCAGAAAGTCTGAAAAAAGGGGAGATTGTGTCGGAAAGGTTTAGTTTGGATCCGAAGGAACGCAGAATTATTCCTTTTTGGGTGGAATTAGTGGATTCTATGGATGCATCCTGTGTATGGTTTGATAGGCATCCTTTCTTTTTCCAGGGGGAAGGAAAGAGCGGAACGCTGTTAATCGCTTCTGAACAGGTAAAGCTGCAGGATACTGTTTTTGTCCGGTTAAATTACAAGAGAGCAGAAACAGTTTTGGAAAAACAGAGTGAGATTCCTGTACAGACTAAAACGAGAGAGGAACTGCTTTCATATGCTAAAACATTTTTAGGAGCACTGAGCTGAATTTTCAGATCCATCGGTTAAGGAGAAAAAATGCAGATAAAAAAATGTATTGGTTTAAATGGGGAACGAAGGGATTACATGATATTTGAGAAGGCGGTGCCACCTTATCCTCTATCCGATTATATTGAAGAAGTGGTATTGGATAAATTCCGCTATCATAGCGGAGAGGGGGATATGTGGCCGTTAACCTGGGGAGAAGACAACCGGATTTATGCCGGGGCCGGTGATAACCGGGGCTGCCTTATGAATGTCTGGAGAATTACGGATATTCCGGAGAATTCACCGGGACCGGATCCGGGAGCGCTAACCAATTCCGGGAGATGGATGATGGATATGATTCACGGGGAACCTGTAGACGTAGAAACATATTGCAAAGACCCGGATGCTCCCTACATAAAGCCGGCAGGGATTCTGGACATTGGCGGACGCTTGTTTTTTTCAGTAGAAGCACAGAATTATGGGGACAATGCATTGTTTAACAGGCAGAGAAATCTCCACGGATGGATTATTGTGTCCGATGATTATGGAAAAAGCTTTCAGGTTGAAGCCACACCATGTGATTTCTTTACCGGACGCTTATCATCCTGCCATTTTCTGCAGTTTGGCAGAGGCTACAGGGATTCCAGAGATGAATATGTATATGCCTATTTCCCCTATGATCGTGAAAACAACTGCAGCTACTGGGAAAATAATGATGCTCTTTTGTTAGGAAGGGTTCCTGCTGATTCTATTTTGAATCGGGATAAATGGGAATTTTATTGTTCAGATAACTATAAAAAGCCTTTGTGGACGGCGGATGATAAAAAGGCTGAACCTGTATTTGTCTATTCTAAAATGACAGGATCAAACCATGTCTGTTACAACAAGGGTTTAGGCAGGTATATCATGGGAAACTATGGATTTGTTGACGAAGAGATGTACCCACGCCCTGTGCATCAGATGGACTATCCACAGTCGCATATCAGTCAGCTGACATTATTTGAGGCAGAAGAACCATGGGGGCCATGGAAGCTTTTTTACAGAGATGATAACTGGGGTACTTATGGAGATTATCAACCTAATTTCCCGGTCAAATGGATAAGTCAGGATGGACACATTATGTTTATGGTTTCTTCTGGTTCATGGGATGATTACAATTTTGTTGTCCAGAAGATTGCGCTTCGCTGTAGGGGAGAGGAAAAATTCCCGGTCGAAGCAGCAAAATTCGGATATGGATATGACATTTAAGATGGTTTTATTATTGTTCGCAGTTAAGGGCAATTCCTTTTCAGGAATTGCCCTTTGAATTATAGAAATATAAAATATATTAAAATATCTCCTGTTTTCCTCCATTTTCCCGCGAGCTTTCCGCAAGAAAAACCAGCCTGTGCCCAACCATGGAATCCGTTAAGGTAGTACAGCAGGAAGAATAAGCTTCTCCTCGGAGGAAAGAAAAGAAATCCTGTACAATAGCCTGATCGCCATTGCCGTGAGGATTGCCGAGTTGGTCGGCGGAGACATCAACTATGCGGCTTTCCCGTCCTTCCGGGCTGTCGGCTTTTATTTTATATACTGTGAAAGATTCATTTTCAAAATTGCCTGCTATTTCGCCAAGTGTGCCTGTAATGTGGATACTGCGACAGGAAGCGGTTGCACCTGCGTTCATGGAAAAGGTGCCGGTAGCTCCATCTGAAAAAGCGATAAGGATTGACTGGTGGTCAACAATTTTAAGGGCACAGCGGTATACACAACGGCTGAACGGACTATTCGGGTTATTCAGTATCCTTAGCTTATCTTCATCAGAAGGCATATCCAATCCGCTGTCATGCCAGATGTTATTGACCCAGCGCTGAGGATTTTCGATATAAAGCCTTTTGGCGGAATAAATACAGCTTCGTTCGACAGGGCAGTTGATCAGGCAATGAGTACCTGCATTCTCTGGTGCCATCTCCGGTTTGAACTGAAATGTGGATCCTACGCTGGATACAGACCTTGGTAAATTTCCTTTCATAAGCCAAGCCATGATATCAAGATCGTGACTGCATTTAGACAGAAGCATTCCTGAACCGCAAAGCGTAGGAGAAGCATATTTTCCCCGTACATACGAGACAGATTCGTGAAAATAACTGACCTGTTCATTCATGTGTATATGAATGACTTTGCCTATTTCCCCACTTATAAGTATCTTCTGTATTTCCCTGTAAAAAGGAGCATAGCGAAGGACATGGCAGACCATAACCGTCTTTTTAGTCTCTTCGGCGCATTGAAGGAGCACATCCGCTTCTTTCTGATTTACCGCGAATGGTTTTTCTAATAAGACATCATATCCCTTTTTCAGGAGGGGAACAGTAGTTGCCACATGCAGCTGATCCATCGTGCCATTAATGACGGCATCTGCAAATTTCGGAACATCTGTCAGTTCTTTGATTGAATGGAAACAATGATGAGCAGGAATATGAAACAACTGCCGGGCGGTATGAATTCTTTCCGGATTTATATCAACTACACCATCTATGGAAAACAGGTCAGGATGTCTCAGGGATTCCTGTGCATAAATCATGGATCGTGCACCCATGCCAACGATAATAACACGTATCGGCTTATTCATTAATATCCCTCGCTTCCTGTATTCCACCTCAGATACATGAGTCTACCTTACTTCAAACTTATACCCAATCCCCCATATCGTAGCGATTCTCCAGGATTCATGATCCTTGATCTTCTCCCGCAGCCGCTTGATATGTACGTCTACGGTACGGGTGTCCCCGATATATTCATACCCCCAAATCTGATCCAGCAGCTGCTCCCTGGTGAAAACATGGTTGGGGGAGGATGCGAGGAAATAGAGAAGCTCCAGCTCCTTGGGCGGCATTTCCACCGGTTTCCCCATGTAGATGACGGAGTAGTTGGTCTGGTTGATGGTGAGGTCCGGATATTCCACGCATTTAATATTAGAAGGTTCCGGCGCAGCAGGGGCGGTTTTGTAGCGGCGCAGCACCGCTTTTACGCGGGCCACCAGTTCTTTGGAATCAAAGGGCTTTTCCATGTAGTCGTCGGCACCCAGTTCCAGGCCCAGCACCTTGTCGAAAATCTCCCCTTTAGCGGAAAGCATGATGATGGGAATATTGGATTTGCTGCGCACCTCCCGGCATACCTGATAGCCGTCTATGCCGGGAAGCATCAGATCCAGCAGAATCAGGTTAGGGGAAAAGCTGTCCGCCGCCGAGAGGGCGGATTCCCCGTCCCCTACGATCATCGTTTCAAAGCATTCCTTGGTCAGATAAAGGGAAATCAGCTCTGCGATGTTGTTGTCGTCGTCCACGATCAATATTTTCTGTTTATTTACCATGTAAGTTGTCTCCTTTTCAATGAGGAAAGAGCATGCCGGAAGGGGGGCTGGCAGCAGATGTCCCGATCCGCCGCAAGCAGGCTCAGGATTTGAATTCCACTATGGTGACACCTGCGTCCCCTTCGCCGTATTCCCCCAGGCGGTAGGATTTTACATATTTTACTTTGCGCAGGTGGTTCTGTACTGCATTACGCAGGGCGCCGGTCCCTTTTCCGTGCACAATGCGCACGGTGGAAAGATGGGCGAGATAGGCGTCATCCAGGTATTTGTCCAGCATAGACATCGCTTCGTCCACTGTCTTACCCAGCAGATTGATCTCTGCGGAAATGGACAGGGATTTGGACATACGGATCTTTCCGGAACCGGTGCGGCCGGCTTTGGCGGGAGAAGAGGAATCCTTCTCCTGGATAAGGACCAGATCCCGGATGTTGGTCTGGGTGCGGATGATGCCGCACTGTACGAAGAGGTTCCCCTTGCTGTCGGGCATGGTGCTTACAGTGCCCTTCAATCCCATGGAAACAATGCGCACGGATTCGCCCGGCTTTAGCTGGGAAGCCTTAACGCCGGAGGGGGCGGGCTGCTGGTTTTTTACGGCCAGCTTTTCGTTTTTATCGGATATCTTGCCTCGTAAGTTTTCACGGGCTTTTTCCAGTTCCTTCATGGAAGCGCCGGGGCCTGCCTTCTGAAAGGCCCGGATGGTCTCATCGGCTGTATTTTTGGCATCCTGGAGGATTTCGCGGGCCTGTTCATTGGCTTCACGCAGAATGCGTTCCTTTGCCTGGTCAATTTTTTCCTGTTTGGCTTCCAGCTTATTTTTGAGGGCTTCGACTTCTCTTTTATAGGAAGCGATTTCCAGATGTTCCTTTTCTATGGTAACACGGCTCTGTTCCAAATCGGAAAGCAGATCCTCGAAGCTTTTATCCTCCGCGCTGATCTGGGTGCGGGCGGCATTGATGATTTCATCGGAAAGACCCAGCCGGGAAGAAATGGCGAAGGCATTACTCTTTCCGGGGATGCCGATGAGAAGCCGGTAGGTGGGGCGCAGGGATTCCACATCAAATTCACAGCAGGCGTTTTCCACAAAGGAGGTGGAGAGGGCATAAACCTTCAATTCGCTGTAATGGGTGGTTGCCATAGTGCGGATCCCCCTGTCATGCAGGAAATTCAGGATGGCGATAGCCAGAGCCGCGCCTTCCGTGGGATCCGTTCCGGCTCCCAGCTCGTCAAAAAGGCAGAGGGAATCGGCATCCGCATGCTTCAGGATGGAGACGATGGAAGTCATGTGGGAGGAAAAGGTACTCAGGCTCTGCTCAATGCTCTGTTCATCCCCGATATCCGCATAAACCTCCCGGAATACGGACAGTTCCGAACGATCCAGAGCAGGAATATGAAGGCCTGCCTGCCCCATGAGGCAGAAAAGGCCGGTAGTTTTCAGGGAAACTGTCTTACCGCCGGTATTGGGGCCGGTAATAATCAGCAGATCATAGTCCTTTCCCAGACGGATGTCAATGGGAACGGTTTTTTTCTTATCCAGCAGCGGATGTCTTGCCCCGCGGATATTCAGGATGTGATCCTCATTAAAAACAGGCTCTGTTGCATTCTGCTCCAGGGCGAGGGATGCTTTGGCAAAAATAAAGTCGAGGCGGGTAAGAATCCTCTGGTTTTCTGCGATATCTTCGGTATGATCCCCAACCTGGGCGCTGAGGGAGGCCAGTACTTTTTCGATTTCTTCCTGCTCCTTGATTTCCAGCTCCCGCATCTGGTTGTTCAGGTTAACCACTGCGGCGGGTTCAATAAACAGGGTGCTTCCTGTGGAGGACTGATCGTGGATCATACCCGGCACCTGGCTGCGGTATTCCGATTTGACGGGAATGCAGTAGCGTCCGTTCCGGGAAGTGATGAGGGCGTCCTGCAGATAGGAATGCAGGGAACCGTTGACCATGCCGGCGAGCTGGGAATGGATCCGGTCTGTGGTAACCGCCATGCTGCGGCGTACGTGCTTCAGTCCGGGGCTGGCGTCGTCCGCGATTTCTTCCTCGGAGAGGATGCAGCGGTAAATTTCATTGGAAAGAAGCGTAAGAGGTTCGATACCCTGGAACAGGGCGGTAAGGGAGTCCTCCGGCGTATCCTCCCGATCCTGCCTTCCGTAGTTTTTAACGCGGGAGGCATTTTCCAGAAGGCCGGCGATTCTGAGAAGCTCCGGCGCAGAAAGCGTGCTGCCGATCTCCAGCGATTTCAGGCTCATACCAAGCTCCCGGTTGCTGCCGAAGGAAATGCTTCCTTTTTTGAACAGCCGGGTGAGGGCATCCCTGGTTTCCACCTGGGCCGTACGGATTTCTTCCAGATCCGTCATGGGAACCAGATCCCGGCAGAGCTTACGCCCCGGGTCGGAGGTGGCATGTTCGGTGAGACGGTTTATGATTTTGGTATATTCAAGTGTATTTAATACTTTTGCATTCATTTTGGTTTGCTACTCCTTTTGATGGGAAACGACAGGGCGGAAATTCAGAAACTATGGTTATTATAACATGTGAAAGGAAGATATCCAATAGCGGAAAAACCGGTTTGTTGTGGAAAACCGGTTCCTTCTCTTGTGGCGGCAACATTTTTTTTGTTATAATAAAGTTCATGGATTTCCGACAACCATTTACACTCAAAAATAATACCATTTAAGGACATCTGGTAAAAAGGGGAGTCGAGGCTGTTATTATTTGTAAAAGGAGCTGATATTTTGATAAATATAGCATTAATAGATGACGATGCGGAATTTCATCCGGTATTCTGCAGATATGTGGACAAATTCTTTCAGGAAACGGGAAAGCTTTATGAACTGCGGTTATATGATGACCCGGCGGCTGCCGTATTTGATTTAAGGAACGGGAAGCATTGGGAACTTTATTTTCTGGATATTGAAATGCCGGAAACGGATGGATTTGAGCTGGCGGGTAAAATAAGGGAAGAGGCGCCGGGGGCGTATCTGATTTTTCTTACCTCCCATGAAGAACTGGCAATGGAGGGATACCATTTTAAAGCGTTTGCCTATATTCCCAAAAGCCTGCTTGAAAAAGAAATGAGCAGTACCTTACAAAGGTTTTGGGCGGAATATCAAGACACCTATTGTAAAGTGTACCCAATAATAACTGATACAAGGTTTGAACGATTGGACTACGATGACATCATTTACTTTTACAAGGAGAAAAACAATACGGTATTTGTGTTAAAGGACAGGGAAGTCCATATCAGAAAATCCCTGAAGGATGTTTTTGATGAATTGGCATCGGAGGAGTTTATGTTTACGGAAAGAGGGTATGTGGTAAATATTGAACATATTGTCAGGCTTGTGAAGAAAGGACTTATAGTGAGTAATGGAAAGGAAGTTCCTATTGGCAGGACTTATGAAATGAAGGTTAAGAAAGCGATCCTTCATTTTTGGAAGGACAGAATATGACGGTGCTGAGGATTGGGGAAGGGATACTTTCCATAGCGGAAATAGTTGGCATTTTTTATTTGCTTTTCATGTTTTCAGAGAAGAGGGATACCAGGAAGTGGAAGGACGGCCTGCTGTACCTTCTTGTGGCGGGGGTATGTGGGCTGCTGATTTGTCAGAGGATTACAAGCGGTTTGTATTCGCGTTATTTTATGTTGATATGTATCAGTTTTGTTTCTATTTTAGCCTTTTCGTTTTTAAAATTGGCATTATGGAAATGCTTTTTAATAACAGCATTATATTTCGAAACACTGTCTTTTTTTGATGTATTAATTGTTTATCTCTGGGCGCTTGCTGTGAAAGAAATGGGGACAGTTGAGTATATTCAATTACAAACGAGTGCGGAACGGGTTGTTATTATGTTAATCAGCAGGGCCATCCTTATAGGAATGGTGATTTGGATAGTAAATTGCAAGACGGTGGGTCGTAGCGTATTTATAAAATATAGAAAGTTATTTATTGTATTTGTTTTGTTGGAGTATATCGGACTGCTCTATTGTGATCAGTTATTTCTTTTTAATATTGTTGATAACAGAGTTATAAATATATATTTTGTCTTTTTTCCATTATTACTTTTGTTTGGTATAGTATGGATAGTAAATTTAATATTATATTTTGAAAAAAAGGATGAGATAACCGCTATCCATATCAGAAGTGACATGATGGAAAGAAATTATCAGGACATGGTAATGCTTTATCAACAGCGTAGTGTTATTTTCCATGATATAAAAAATCATTTGGTGATACTTTCCTCATTGATGGATGAAGAAGAATTTAATAAGGCAAGGCAGTATATTAAGAAAATACAGGAACCTATTAAAGCGTTGGATCAAAGGCGATATACAGAAAACCGTATTATTAATAGCATCATAAATGACAAGGATAAAAAGGCAACTTTGTATGGTGTTTCTTTGAACATAAAGGTAATTGGGGATTTTATGACAGCGATAGAGGATATAGACTGGTGCGCTATATTGGCAAATTTACTGGATAATGCGATAGAAGCGTGTGAGAAAGTTCCTGTAGAAGAACGAAAGATTGATTTTAGCCTTGTCCAGAAAAATGAAATGATTATTCTGAATATATCTAATCCATATTGCGGTACCTTGAAGCTTATGGATGGTAAGCTGCGTACCTTAAAGGAGGATAAGCTATTGCATGGCATAGGACTGGAAAGCGTGAAATATGCGGTGGATAAAAATAACGGGACAATGGAGTATAGCTTTATGGAGCATATATTTAGGGTTACTATTGTTTTGCTTCCGTAGAAAGGTGGTGAGGTGATGAGAGAAAATAGGGATAGCTTTATGGTTATGGCTGGGGATTTGGATTTTGAACTGGAGACTGTGAAAGTTGGTATGGATACTGTTTTAGAAGAATGGGCGGTTACTACCAATACTTCTATTCTTTCTATTTTTTGTTGTTGATAAAATCGGAACAAAGGGCGGGCAGCGGAAACAGAGCTGCCCGCCTTTTCGTATAATCTGATACGTGCGTTTAATGCATGCAAATACAATTTTGATCCATTCGCACTCATTTTTCTGACAGTTCAGGCCATATTTAACAAAAACAAATTAAGCTTGTTATAATCAGGGCATAAGGAGTACAGAGATATATAAATTAATTCCTGCACATGAAGATTGCTAACAATAAATAATTTGTATTGGTAGATAAAGTATTTATATACGTCTACCAGAAAGGAAAAGTGTATGAAAAAGAGAATTATTTTGCCAACTTTGTTATTAGCATTACTTTTTTCGTTTCCCTGTTCTGCTGCACAAGCAAGGATACAAGTGTGTTGTGATAAGATGAATAATGTATCTTCCACGTATGAATCACATTGTAATAACCTTAGCGGAACTGCGTGCGAAGTAATTATTTGGAAAGACACGGTTTGTACCAATTGTGGTGCGGTGACTAAATCCATCGCGGGTGGATATTCCCATGCTCCTCATTAGTACAAAAAAACTGTTGGAGGTTAAAGGGGCACTGTGCAGAGAATTAAAGATTATTGGAAAAAAAATGATGTGTGGATTCTTGGTATGATAATAGGAAGCATAACTTTCGTCTTTGTATTTGGTGCCCAAGTGTTAAATACTACATATACAGACTGGCTTTTGGGCGGCGGTAATATTACAGAGAATTACCTGGGCTGGTGTTTTTTTAGAAATAGTAATTGGTTTTTTCCTATTGGGCTGATGGATAATATATCATATCCGAATACTGTATCTGTAATATATACGGATTCCATACCATTACTTGCTGTTTTTTTTAAGCTGTTTAAACAGATTTTACCGGATGAATTCCAGTATTTTGGAATATGGAACATGTTATGTATGGGGCTTCAAGGTGCCTTTGGAGCCCTTCTTGTCTATCATTTCGTTAAGAAAAAAGCGGTAGCTGTAGTAGGCAGTATATTTTTTGTGATAGCTCCGGTTATTTTGGTTCATATGTCATTAAATTTTGCCTTGGGCGCCCAATGGTTAATACTTTTTTCCCTGTATGTAGGAATTAAAAGGGAGTCGATGAATTTCAAAAAAAGTATAATAACATGGGGATTTGTTGGTTTTCTTGCAGGAAGTATCCAACTCTATTTTATACCTATTTGTGGTATTGTTTTTTGGGGCTTTTTCGGAGCGGATATTATAAAAAGGGAAAAAGTAATTCATACTCTGTTGATGTTTCTGGTTTATTTATGTATGGCTATAACGACTGTAGCATTTCTGGGAGGCTTTTCTCATTTTCATTTACCTAAAACTACTTTATTAGGGCAGGGCAGTTATAATCTGAACGGCCTGTTGAATCCGCAGGGTTGGTCCAGTATAATACCCAGTTTTACAGTATATGGTGAAAATCCTTTTGAAGGGCTGGCATATCCGGGAACAGGAATTTTATTGACATTTATATTAGGAACTGCATTTTGGCTATCACATAATATCTGCCAAACATTTATGCATAAAGATAAGTGTTATCAATTACATGAAGGTAATACCGGTAATAACAGACTGGCTTTTTTTATTTTAATAGTGGCATCTTTTTTAATTGCTGTTTCCCCGTGGGTAGCTTTGGGAAATAAACTACTTTTAAAACTCGGAATTCCTGATTGGCTGCATTCTATTTGGCTGCGGATAGGTAATTGCGGACGTTTTATTTGGCCGGTTGTTTACTTGGCTATATTAGGAAGTATTGTATGGCTGGAGAAAAAGATACCTTGGAAGAACGTGGCAGTAATAATGTTGGTTATATTAGCTTTGGCACAAATTATTGATGAAAAATGGCAGTTGATACAGAGAAAGGTGCAGTTTGGAACGGATTATCGCTGTGAGAAACGTTTGGAGGATGAAGTGTGGAGGGAATGGGCGGGCAGTGATGAGATAGAGCATATAGTTTTTGCATCTAATATCTTAAATGATGAACAGTTAGTATATAGCCTGAGTATTTACGCGGCCCAAAATGAGTTAACAGTAGATTGTTTCAAATCATCATGCCAAACAATACGGACTATCACGGCAAAAGAATTAAGCAAGGCTTTAGCTGATGTACGGAAGGATACTTTGTATATATATAAAGAGTCAGACAAGATGCAATGTAATGATACACGTATGGATTACAAAAGTATAGATGGGTTTATTATCGGTACTGTTAAATAATCAAGAATTTCAGAGAAGAGTATAAATAATATGGATAAATTATATACAGTTGATTACAAGATGGGAAAAGGAATATCTTCATGGCGGGATGGCTCTGCTCAGTCAATTACTTTTGTTGTCACAGAGGATTGTAATTTAAGATGTAAGTATTGCTATATAACGCATAAGTCAACCGATAAGAGAATGAGTTTTGAGGTCGCCCAAAAATTTATCGATTATATTTTAAGTGGAAAAGTCCATTGCGGTCCAGCGGTTATACTTGATTTTATTGGTGGCGAACCATTTCTTGAGGTTGCTTTAATTGATAGAATTTGTGATTATTTTAAAATACAGGCATATAAAAAGAAACACCCATGGTTTTGGAATTATCGATTTAGCTTTTCTACCAACGGCATAAATTTCGGAAGTGAAAAGGTACAGAAGTATTTAGAAAAGAATAAGGACAAGGTATCTGTAGGATTGACGATAGATGGAAACAAAGAAAAACATGACTTACAACGCGTATATCCGGATGGTTCCGGTTCATATGATACTGTTTTATCGAATATTCCTTTATATCTTAAAGAGTTTGCACCTAGTACAAAAGTTACATTTTCCAGTGATGATCTTATATATCTTAAGGACAGTATAGTTAATTTATGGGAAATAGGAGTCACCGATGTTGCGGCAAATGTTGTTTTTGAAAATGTATGGAAAGAAGGAGACGATACTATTTTGGAGGAACAGCTCAAGCAATTAAGTGATTATATTCTGGATAATAATTTATATGGAAAATACAATTGTACGTTCTTTTCCGAAAGTATTGGTGGATACTTAAAACCACAGCTATTAGACAGACCAACATGCGGTGCCGGTAAAATGGTGGCTTTAGGGCCGGATGGAAATATTTATCCTTGTATTCGATACAAATCATATTCTTTAAATAAAAGAAAAGAGTGGGTTATAGGAGATGTGGATAGCGGAATCGATATGGAACGAATCAGGCCATTTATGGTTGCAAGTAATCGCTATCAAAGTGATTCTGAATGTTTGACTTGTCCTGTAGCCCAGGGATGCAATCATTGCCAGGGCTTTAACTACGACGAAGCTGATACTGATACTAATTTTCAGAGGGCAAAATATATTTGTAATATGCATAAAGCACGCGTCAGGGCAAATGATTATTACTTTACTCAACTTCATGAGAGGTATGGTGTTAAAAGAAAATGGCATCCGGATAGGCGACAGATATATTTTTTACTCTCAGATAATTATGTTAGTTTTTGTTGCTATGCTAATGTAGATAGGGAAGAGAAAGTATTTATGACTAATGAGGTTTTAGAGCAAGGTTTATCTTTTTGCTATAGTAATTTCTATGAAGCAGTGCTGGTTCATCCTAATCATAAGGTATTAGATATCGATATACCTAAAATGCATGAATTTAGTGTGCGGCATATTGTTTCGGCAGATGTATATAAAGAGGCTGCTGGTAAATATAATAATGTTCTTCCAGTATTTGAAAGAGATACGTTAGAAGCAATTGAAGCAATAACAATTGATAATTGTATATTTAATATTGCTGAGCAAGAGATAGATAAGCTCGCGGAATATGTATTTAGACTTTTAAATAATGCAAAGAGAATTAACATAAATGTACATCATTTAAGCACAAGTTTTCAATATGATATTTATAAAGAACAGCTTCTTTCTATTGAAAAAGAGTTAGTAAAAGATACAAAAAAAGAACTGAATTTGATAACCGACAGGCATTATCTTAAAGAATTCAATAATTGTAAGGCAGGGGAAAAGACATTTGCAATGGCTCCTTCTGGTGACATTTATACTTGTGTTGGGCTTTATGAGAGTAACTTGGAACCCTCAATTGGAGATATCAGTGAAGGGATAACTAAACATAGCAATCCGTATCTTTATGATACGAAATACCATCCAATATGTCAAAAATGTGATGCATATCAATGCAGGAACTGTGTTTACCGTAACAAAAAAGCAACGCTGGAAGTTAATGTGTCACCATCCTATCAGTGTAGAAAAAGCTATATTGAGCGTTATGTTACACAAAAATATCAATCAGATATCGAGTGGAATGGTGAACAAATGAAAGATACAATGTATTTGGATCCTATTTCCAATATAAGCGGAGTTGATAGTTCTCTTTATTCTTTTTATGTTCATTAGAATATATAAGACAGGAGTAGATGTGAGAAAAGTAATTGCTATTTTAACTGAAAGTGAGAAAGAAGAAATACTCGAGTTATATGAAAAAAAACAGGCAATGGAGAATTTACATAAAATAATTAGCATGGAAAAGGATCCGCTGCTATTTCAAACTCTTGAAAGGGATTATTTAGAGCTGATTGCTGATTACAATGCATGGTGGAATCAGCAATCAGATAAAAAAGGATGGGAAAAAGGTCATTTATTTGTTGATTTTTATTCGAGAGAGGTCGTAATGGATGAATAAATAGGATGGTGGGAAATGATGCATAAGAAAAAATACGGGACTGTTTTATTAATAATAACTTTTCTTAGTTTATTAATGGCATGCGGAAATGAAATTCAGCATATTACACCTGAAAGTTTGGACGATAATGTAGTTACAGAGCCTGAAAAGACCGTAATTGAAGAGCAACAAGATATAATAGAGGAAAATAATAGGTACAGTTATCTTACCGGATTGCCGATAGCTGAAGAAAAAAGGAATAAAAGGCCTATAGCGGTAATGTTAAGTAATATTGAAAGTGGATGTCCTCAATATGGAATTGATAAAGCGTCTATTATATATGAAGCACCGATAGAAACAAGAATAACTCGTTTAATGGGGATATTTGAAGATTGGGAGAGTATAAAAAAAATAGGATATATCCGGAGCAGCAGAGATTACTTTGTATATAGTGCAATGGAATATAATGCTATTTATTGTCACTTTGGACAAGCTACTCTTTATGTGGGAGAATTGCTTAATAGCGGAAGAGTGGATACTATAAGTGCCGCTGTTGCAGGAATTAATCATCCTGCTCAATACGCCTTTCATAGAACGGCTGAAAGAAAAGCGCCACATAATGTTATTGCTTCAGGCTCGGATATTTTGATGGATGTAGAGAAATTCGGCTATTCTTTAACTTATCATGAAAATTTTAAACCCAAATTTACTTTTATTTATGATAAGGATGAAGATATTTATAAAAATGAGACAGAAGTAAATGAGATTTATCCTGGTGGAATGTCTGTCAATGCGAGAAATGGTTATGGAAAGATCCAAGCATACTTTGAATATAAAGATGGTAAGTACTATCGCTATCAATATGGCGGGCCTCAAATTGATGAAGAAACTGGTAATCAATTATGTTATGACAATGTAATATTACAGTATTGTTATGGTGAGGTAAGGGATGAAAATGATTATCTTGCATTTAGCTGCCACGGAGATAATGGATATCCGGTGCAGGTATTTACTGATGGAAAAATGATAGAAGGTACTTGGTCACGTTTTAGCGATAATGATCCTGCTATTTATGTGGATAATAAAGGTGAGAATATTAAGTTGACTCCAGGAAAAACTTGGATTTGCATTATTTGGATGGAATATGCAGATGATGTAATCCTTAATTAGTCTTGTAAAGGATTAATAAAGTGGCTTATAAAAAAGAAAAAATAGTTTATAGATTTCTTTGCTCTTGTATTTTAAGACTGAGATTACAATTCGTATTACTTCTTTTTTTACTAATACTGGGATTGACCATATCAAGTATACAACCACTTTTATATGGGAAAATAATTGACACTGTAACATCTAATAATGTAACCCATTTTAATTTATTTCTTTTTACTTATTTTACAGTCATAATTCTTTCAAATATATTACATGTAACGGAAAGTTATTATGGTGAATGGATATCCTTTCGAATCTCTTCTAAAATGAAAAGTATATTATTCAAAAGGATAATTTTACTAAGATTTGCGGTAATACAAGGAATGGATAAGGGCAAACTGTTATCACGGTTAAATGGTGATATAGAAACCATTACTACATATATAATGAGTGTAATTACATCCATAATAACAATTTGTATGAATTCGGTTATTTCCCTTATATTTATATTTCAAATATCGGGTAGTTTGGCCAAAATTGCACTATTATTCATTCCATTATCTTTTTTTGCTAATTTCTATTTCAAAAAAAGATATAGAGCTCTTCAAGCAAAGAAAAGTAATTTTTATGATAGATATTATACATTTCAAATTAATACTTTGAATAATATTGTTTCTTTCCGTTCATATTCTACGATTTGCGGAAGTTTAATTATAAACTTTTCTTCTCTTCTTTTATTTTTTATTTCGGCAATGATGATATGGAAGAATGAATTTAGTTTAGGTAATTTAATATCTTTTCTGACATATATATCCTGTTTGAACAGGGAAGTAGAGCAAATACTAAATTTAAATATGGAATCACAAAAAGTTCAGGTTTGTATTAAACGTCTTAAAGATATAGAAAGTTTACCTTCTGAGATAGATCTTATTGATAATATGGAAACAATAAAGGCTGCCAATGAAAAAATGTTATTTGTTGATAATGTCTATTTTTCATATGTTAAGGAGAATTATGTATTAAATGGTTTTTCATTAGAAATTAATAAAAATGGTTTATACATCATGGTTGGAAAAAATGGATCAGGTAAAAGTACTTTTCTAAAATTATTAGTTAGATACTATGAGTATACAAGTGGACATATATGGATTGGTCATAAAAATCTTATGAATATATCTATTCCTGTTTTACGTAAATCAATTAAATATATTCCTAAAGAACCTTATATAATAAATGCCTCATTTTTAGATAATATCCGTTTTTTTTGTGATATAGAAAGTGATGAAGAAATCTATAAAGGATACAGAGCAGTCGGGCTTTCCGAGTATATTGAGTCACTTCAAGAAAAATATAATACAGTGCTGGGTGAAAATGGGATAACTTTGTCAAGTGGGCAGAAACAAAAAATTAGTATTGCCAGAGCAATTTTGAGCAGGGCTAATATATTGTTACTTGATGAAATTACGTCAGATTTAGATGGGAAGTCGGAGAGAGACATTAATTTAATTTTAAAAAAAGAGAGTAAAAACAGAATTATTATACATGCAACTCATCGAATTGCATCTGCCAAAGAAGGGACAGAAATTTTTGTTGTAGATAATGGAAAAATGGTAATAAGTGGAAGACATGAATTTTTACTTGCAAACTCTGAAGATTATCAACATCTTTTCAAATATACAAGGTAGAAACAATCCGATTTTGAAGGAAAGGAGGAATAGTATGTACGAAAGCAAATTACAGGAGCTACATGTAATGGATGAAATCCTCAAAGCAGATCCGCAATGTGCTGAACAAGCTTGTAAAGGATTGTGCACAGGGGCATGTCAATCAGCCTGCGGATACTCATGCCAGGCTGACTGTGCGGTGGTCGGAATGTGGTAACAAATAATGTGTTTTACAAAAAGGAGGAACAAAGTTATGTATGAAAGTAAATATGAAGAATTAGAAATTTATGACTTAATTCCTAAAGATGTTACTCAGTGTGCAACGGATGCATGTAAAAATCAATGTACGGGGATATGTATATCCCGGTGCCAGAATGCGTGTGAAAACACTTGTTCTTTTTCTGGATTTTGGTAATATGCTTGTGAGTGAGAATGTTGTGAAGCGATGAATTCGCAAATGATAAAAGATAACCTGTACATGTTGAAAAGAATGGAAGTATTTCATCCAGAAAGGATACTGGTAAATGAAAAAAAGAAATATCGTCGTAACAATTCTTACATTAGCCTTTATGTTTTCAATTCCGTGTTTTGCGGCAGAACCTAGGGTGCAAGTATGCTGTGATAAGATGAATAATGTTTATACCACACAAGATTTGCATATGAGGGTTGCAAATGGTGATTGTATGGTAACTGTTGTGAAAGAACAACGGTGTACAAATTGTGGTGCCAGCAGCCAATCGATACTAAGTAGATATCTTCACCCTTATCATGAATAGAGTATGTCACAAATAAGACACTGTGAATAGGTAATGGCAGAGGGGTGATTCCATTGGGCTAATTATGTTAAACGGATGTGTATTAAAACGTATTGATGTATTCAAAGATATTCTTAACTAATTTGATATAGAAAGAGGTTGATATTATATGAAAAAAAATAAATATAAAAAACTTGTTTTATCTGTTTTACTATCTGGGTTTTTAACTGCAATGTCGGGTATAAGTGTATTTGCAGCCGAAAAACCTGAAGTTCAAGATACAAATAATATCTATGTTCCTGGAGTAACCTCCGCGGAAGGTGTTATCGCCCAACCTAATTCCTTTGCCAGGGGAGAAAGTATAATGCATTATTCCACTGTATCACCAAGGTATGGTTTGGTAGCCAACTGCATTTTAAATGGAACGTGTTATAGTACATTATCAGGTTCTCAAGTATCGGCTAGCTATTCTGTTGTATCCACATTTTATCGTAAAGATGGGTATACATTAACATCGGGAACAAAGACAGGCTCAAGTACAAGCAGTTCTGCCTTTACCTGGAGTGAGGGAGATGATGGCGGAGTCAGAGTTAATTCCACAAGAACAGTAACTACTTGCTCGAAGCAGGGATATGTAACAGTGGATATTATAAATACAACCACCAATCCCAATTGAGTAATAATAAACATATAGTTATGGAGTATAGTAGTAAGGGAGTCATTTAAATCAAGTATAGCTGTAAACAATTGCTACAGTATGTATTGGATTGAAAGACTCCCTTTAATTAAGAAGAGGAAAAGAAGGAAGGGGTTATAATTATGAAAAAAAGTGTTCCATCTATTCTCTTATTTTTTTTACTTTTGACTTTATCAGGATGTGGAAAACAAAGGATTGACAGCAGTACTGCAAACAGCAATAAAGAAACGGATGTTCCCGAGATATATACAGAATTTAAGGAATCGTATGATGGTGAAATAAAAAGATTGGACGGATTTGAGGGCAAAACGTATTATAGTTATGGTTTATGGGGAGAGAACTCAGAGTACATGCATGATACTACTGTTTATTTGGAAAATAACATGCTGCACACTTTTCTTTCTTTCACGAATAATATGGGAAAACAGTTTAATTTTACTTTAGTTATTTTTGATAATTATAAGCAGATTGATTTTGAGGTGGATGGAAAATCAATGAGGCAGTGCACCGTGAATATTAAAAATGATACAGATATAAATATTCCCATTACAATATCTTCATTGGAGGAAGGAAAACATGATCTTGTATTTGCGCTTTTCCTGGATACTTATATGGAATTGACTGAGGAGGAGCGGTTGCAGACGGGGGGTACCGCGTTAAGGTGTCTGGCTGTTGTTGGAGGTAAGGAAGATTTCACTAATAAGTTTACTTACCAGGAATTTGATATGATAGAAGCGCGGACAAATGGAGTAGTAATTAACAAGTTTAACGAAAATGAATACTTTATAGAAGCAGGAAATCTCGACGGAGAGACGGAAAGCAGCGCGATTATTTTTATGGATAATTTTGAACAGATAAACCTTCTGAATACGCAGAGCTATCCATATGATCTTGTGAGTCTGGATTCGGGTAAAGAAATAATGATATCTTTGGAAGAGTATTTAAAAAAGATAAGCAAAGATAATAAACCCCATGAAATTTCGGCTATCTGTATCCGAAAAGCGGGAATTGACGGGGATATATATAAGGGCGGTGTGTTTTTTACACAGAGAATTCTGAGCGATACTTATACGGAATAAACCTGTAAGAGTTTGGATACCAGTTCCTCCCAAAGATCCTCCCAGTCATAGCAGGAATTTTCCAGCACAATCCCGGGCACAGGCAGGGAACGGATGATTTCCAGTTCCGCCTTCTGCCGTTCCTCCAGAACCCGGATCACGCCGTCAAATCCCCGGATGCCGTGCTTTTTTCCATAAGGGGTATTTTCCATATAACAGATAAAGCCGTCGATCCAGGAGTTGTCCCCGGACACCCGCTGCGCTGCGGCCCTGGCAACCGTCTCCTTCACATCGGACTGGGCGAGATAAACCAGGACGGGAGAGAGGGGAAGAACCGTCAGGAGGAGTTCCTGGAAATAACGTTTCATTGTTTCTATATCCGCAAGCCGGATAAGCATGAGTTCGTTTACCTGGTTTTGCAGAAAGGCACATTCAAATACCGTAACCGCATTCTTTTCTGCCGCCTCTTTGCCGAAGGAATACCATCTTTTGGAAAGGATTTCCCGGAAGCGGGGAAAAGGGATACGGCCGTCATATATTTCATGTTCCTCCATGGCCTTGAAAAAGGCAGGGGTGCCGGAAGGAACCTGCGTATAAGAGAGAATGGCAAAGCCGTCCTCCCTGCGGGTATTTGCTTCTATTTCATCCCGGAATGAGCGGAAAGGGGCGAGTACACGGTCCAGATCCCCTGCCGGAATATAGGCATTCCAGGCAAGATCGGCAGGATGATACCTGCCTTCCGTATATAAGTCTGCAGTAAGGCCGCGTCCGGTATAGTAAGCGGCGATCCTTTCGGCGAAGGTGGATTTCCCGGAACCGGGGATTCCTTCTACCAGTATCAGTTTTGATTTCATCATTCAGCAGTATCCTTTCCCTGGAAAGGGAGGCGGGACATCAGGAGATTTCCCGGTTTTATGGGGGTATGGCAGTACTACAGTGAACTACATAGTTTCTCTAATCTTTGGTAAGCGGAGGATAAGAAGGCGGCCGCGGATAAATCCTGATAGATCCGGCTTCTTTTATTCTGTCGGTTAAAATCCACCTCTAATGTGAGATAGGGGATATCCCTGCATTTCTTCAGCTTGTTTCCCAGTGCTTCCCAGTTGATATTCCCATCGTAGGGAAGCAGATGGGTATCCTCATCTCCCCAGTTGTCATCAAGATGGACCGCGAATAATTTGTCCCCGTACCGGGACAGGCAATCGGCCCCGGGATGGTTATAATTTTCGTGCCCGCTGTCATAACAAAAACCCAGACGGTCAGATTGCAGCTGTTCATATATGTGGTCAAGATGACAGATGCTGTCCATATTTTCGAGGGCAAGGTTAACCTGCCTGGTTTCGGCATGCTCCACAAGCTTTCGGATACGATCCATACCTATGGGAGTAACGGGAGGCCTTGTGGACAGACGGGTGACATGTATGACTGCCGTAGGGATCCCGTGCCGGCTGCAGTCATCAATGCAGGAAAACAGCTGATTCAGATAAGTGTCGCCATTTATGCCATCCAGCCACAGGTCGTTGGGGTTATTAAAAGGGGCGTGCGCGTAGTCAATATCCAGACCCAGCCGTCTTGCCGTCTCCGGCTGGCGGTTTTTATCTCCGAATTCATCGCCCCACCATAGGGAGGTGGCTTTAAAGCCTGCATCTTTTATAAGCGCCAGCCGCTCCTTAAGGGGTAACGGGTAGCTGAACCAGGAAAAAATACCGAAACCTTTCATGGGATTCCTTTCTTGCCGGGGAAATGGTAACAGTCCTCATAAGTCTGAGCTGTGTTTTGTTTGTTTCATTTTAGCATACAGCAGACAGGAATTCCAGGGAGTATGGCGGTATGATATATTTTTCCATTGATTGTACCGTATGGGATTGATTCTGTTAGTAAAGCAGCGGGAGAAATGGTACTATATAAGAAAAGGGAAAAGGGGGAGAAATATGCAGGAGAATTTGGAGAGTGTCAGAAGATGGTATCATACGCAGGAAAACTATGGATATATGCCCCGGGAGGTAGAAAAAGGATTAAAAATATGGGAAAAAAGTGTGGCAGAGAATTATTTTGTAAAAGGGTCACACATTCTGGATATTGGTTGTGGAGTGGGCAGGGAGGCATTTGCTTTATATGACTTAGGTTTTAGTATAACGGGAGTGGATATTTCCGCACCTATCCTGGAAGAGGCAGGCAGATATGCATCCCTGACAAAAAGGGATATTGAATTTTACCTGATAAACGGATTGGATCTGCCCTTTGGGGACAGGATATTTGACGTCATTATAATATGGTCACAGACATTCGGGCTTTTGTATGGGAATGAAAACCAAATGCATATGCTTCAGGAATGCAGGAGGGTTCTGAAGATAGGAGGTGTCCTCAGTTTTTCTGCCCATGATCAGGAATTTGTGGAGAAAAACTTTCCGCAGTATGTGGAGGGTAAGAAATTTTGGGCATACAAGGACTGCTGGTGGGAAATTTTTACAAAGAAAGAAATCATGGACTTGGCTCATAAGGCGGGATTTCATGTTTTGTGCTGCCGGGAAGGAGAGATTTACCGGCAGGAGGATGGGGTTGTTATTTATTGCGTGGTGCAAAAAAATAGGTAAGTGCCGGGACAGGCAGCGCTATAATAGGTAAAGGAGGAGAAGAAAGGTGGGGGAACATTTTAAATGTCTGTCTGCAGTATTTCCGATTATCATGCGGACAAAAAATGGGAAAAGGCAGGTTTTACTGCTCAGGAGGAAGAATACCGGCTATATGGATGGAATGTGGGATTTTGCCGGAAGCGGGCATGTGGAAGAAAACGAAACCGCCATGCAGGCCGCCGCCAGGGAATGCAAAGAAGAACTGGGTATAACAGTGAAGCAGAGCGATATCCGATTTGCGCATCTATCCCACAGGGTTGGTTTGAACGGGGCACGTACATATTATGATATATATTTTGTGATAGAAAGATATACTGGGGAAGCATATATTGCTGAACCGGACAAGTGTACGGGGCTGCAATGGTTTGATGTGGGGGAACTGCCAGGGGATTTTATCGGAATACGGAAACAGGCGTTAATGATGTATTTTGATTCAAAGTATTATAGCGAGGTAATGAATTCGTAACGGAAGCGCATTTGCTTTCCCAGATGGTAAAAACAGGTTGTAAATTTCTGGATTTTATGCAAGGCGGCAGCTGTCATCAGAGCAGGCAGGAACTAACGGGACTTCCGTTATTTTCTGTCTGCTTTTCCTTTTGTAAAAGGATCATTTAGACCCCAAAAGATGATTTTCAGTAACGGTACAACAGGTCTGCGCATTTACTGTGCAGACCGTAAGAAAACGTGGCGGAAACAGGCATCCTTCCCATTTTGCAGCGATTTCATTGGCGGGATGCGGTAACAGTTCAGAACTGTCTGAAATGTTACGCTTTTTAGGGACAGATTTAACAACAATGATGCATTTTACTGTTAATATATAGAAAAAAGGGTAACCGTGCCGTACGCTCCGGACCGTTACGAAAAGGGGGATGATAAATTGGTCAGAATAGCATTAATGGATGACGACGTCGAATTCCATGCAATGTTCAGTAAATACATCAGGCACTTTTTTCATAAAAAGAATACTCTTCATGAGCTGAGGCTTTATAACAGTCCGGAAACCCTTCGGTATGATTTGAAGGAGGGGAGGAAGTCCGATATTTATTTCCTTGCTATTGAAATGCCGCAGATGAATGATTTTGAACTGGCTAAGCTCATCCGGCTGGAGGTACCGTATTCTATGCTGGTATTCCTCACTTCTCATTTGGAATATGCGGCGGAGGGGTATGAGCTGCAGACGTTTGGCTATATACCCAAAAATCTGCTGGATGAAAAAATAGATGCCGCCCTGGAGTGTTTCCTCGCGGAAATGAATAAGCTGGCAGGAAAGGTGTATCTTATGGATACCAGTTCCTGGTTTGAACGTGTGGAATATGATGATATTATGTATATGTACAAGGATAAGAAAAACACTGTTTTTGTACTTTCTGACAGGCAGATATCCATCCGGAAGCCCTTGCGGGAGGTATTTGACGAACTGGATACGGACTGCTTTATGTACATAGATCGGGAATATGTGGTTAATATGAAACATATCATAAGGATCGTTGACAAAGAGCTGGCGCTTGGAAACGGTACCACCCTTCATATAGGACGTATTTACGTAAAAAAAGTGAAAAAGACAATTCTGCAATTGGGAAAGGACGGGATATGAGAGGACTGCAAACAACCTGCGATATGAAAGCCATATCCTGATTCTCTCTTCCGCCCTGGATGTAAATAATTTGGAAGAAGCCAGACAATATACACAGAAGTTACAGGAAGCCGGATTGTTTACATAATCATAAATGATAAGATGAAAAGGGCCGTTTACGTACAAAAAAGTACCGTTTAAGGGCGAACCCCCAAAATGGTTTCTTTTTCCGTATAATGTAAGTAAGAAAATACGTAAAGGTTAAGATATATCGGAACCGTTACAAAAATACCGGCAGGAGTGATATCGATGCATTATGCTATTATAAAAGAACTTCTTGAGAGTCAGTCTCCCTTATTCAAACGGGTAAACAAAGGGGATTATTCCAACGTATGCTATCTCGGGGCAAGGGATGAAGAACAGGGAACATATGATAAAAATTACACAAACCGTTTGCGGCTGGCCTATTTCCTCCTGTATGAACATATTGACAGTGAGGATATCATAAGAAATCTGTTCCTGGAAGAATTAAAAGACAGGGAAACAAACAGTTTTCAGGGAATCGGCCCTGTACTGGAGATATTGACCTGCCTGCTTGTGAAATATAACCAGGACGGGAATTACGACATCCTTTTTGAACGGGCTAAATCCGCCAATTTTGATTGTGCCTGCGGCTACGATCCTGATATAGAAATGTCGGAGGATATAAATGAATGCGATATATATGACTGTATTTCCATCGCAATCGATATGGGATATCCGGAAACAGCTGCCAGGCTTGTGGAATTATGGAAGAAAAGTGTAGTGGAATGGGACAAACGTAATTTTGAAAGGCTGATTACTTTTAATAAAGATAGCAAACGGGAATCGGAAAATGAGGAGCCGCTGAAAGCCCTGGTGGATACAGCCTATAAAAAAGGAACAAATTCCGACATCATAGGGGCCTGGAGAAACCTGATCCATTACTATATCCGGTTCGAAAGACCGGAACAGGCCTATAGCTGCTTTCAGCGCCTGATACGGGAAGGAGATCTGCCGAAAATTTATCATATCAGGCTTTTCGAATATATCCTGGAGGACTGTATGGAGCTTATCTGCCTGTACAGCGAAAAGGCGGGTGAGCTTTGGGCATGGGCCAGGCCTTTTGTCATAGAGCGTGCAGACGATATGTTCGGAAACCTTTATGAAAAAAGTATCCTGGCAGCAAAAGCAGTTAATGATGAATTTGTCCGGGAACTGGAACATCACTATCAATTATGGAAAGAACGGATGCAGTTATAGGAAATGGATTGCCGATTTCCATAATTTCCTCCATGCAAGTCCTGCCCGGTTATTTATATCGGGCGTACCGCCCTGTAGAAATGATTGTACAAACTGCCAGATTTCTGCGGTCAGTTTGTACAGTTTTTTTATGGCTAAACAGGTAATCAAAAACAGCTTTCAGGCGGAATAACCGGTATAAATATAGGAAGCAACGCAGAATATCATTTCAGAAAACAAGCATGCCAATTCAGGAATGCCGCTGAAATGTCTGCATATAATGGAAGGGGGAAGGGGAGCGCAGGACAAATGAATAATGTGAATATTATATAAATATAAAAAATAAAATGATAATTTATTGTATTATAATAATATTATTAAAAAACATTATATAAAAAATATAATTGTCAGATAATTAAGAATCCTCGATTTCCAGAGTTATTGACATATGCCATAAACAAGTGTAGACTACAGATAGGAATTCAAATGGAGGTGTAATCATTATGAAAATTGCAGTAACCTATGAAAACGGACAAGTATTCCAGCATTTCGGCCATTGTGAAAATTTCAAAATCTATACCGTGGAAGACGGAAAAGTAACGGATTCCCAGGTAGTCAGCGCTGTGGGAAGCGGCCATGGTGCGCTGGCAGGTTTCCTGAAGGAGAAAGGGGTGGATACCCTGATTTGCGGAGGAATCGGCGGAGGTGCCAGGACGGCTTTGGGAGTAATCGGAATCGACCTTTATCCGGGCGCAGCCGGAGATACGGATAAAAATGTGGCGGATCTGCTGGCCGGAACACTTTCCTACAATCCGGATACCATGTGCAGCCATCACCATGGTGACGGCCATAACTGCGGAAATCATTCCTGCGGAGAAAACAAGCATGGATGTGCAGGGAACCACTGAAACCGCAGTATACATGTAACTTTTACTTAGTACGCTACATTTCTGCACAGCACGTGAGAAAATGATTCAGAAGTGTCAAAGCCCTCTCTGAAAGCGAATTAGGATGGATTTTGGCAGGAATTGCGGAGGGACTGAACGTTACTAAAACAGATAAGAAACCCAACGGACGGCCGAAACAGAGCCGTCCGTTTTTATCGGATTCCTGCAAATACATAAATCGTTTCTGTTTTTCCCATGCCCGGTAACCATAAAGCCTCCTAAAAAGCCGTTTCCCCGAAATTCATGTTGAAAAACCCCCGTCTTTTTGCTACCATAGGGGATACCATACAAGCTTTGCAGGATGAGGCGGCAGGAGAAGAACAGCAGTCAGAGCGTGGACAGACAAGGATATGCCGGCGTGTGCATATGTATGAAACAAAAGATAAGACTGACTGCAGGAACGGAACCCGCCCGAGAGGCTCAGGTGCAGACGCGTTTCCGGCTGCAGGGAAAGGCAGCACCTATGAAAATAATGGAATTTATCAATGCCCACAGGGAGGATGAGGACTACTGCGAATGTCTCATCCATCCTGACGGGGAAGTGGATGAACCCCTCCCGTCCCATATAGGAAGACTGATTGAGATAGCGGGTGAGGATTCCGCAACCCTTAACGGGCAGATGGAAAAGAGCATGGAACCTCTTTTCTGGATGGTGGAATATACCGGATGCATGTCGGTATGGCAGACAAGAGTGGTAGCCCCTGCCCGGCCGACGAAAATCCAGGAGGATGTGCTGGAAATGCTCCATGACGCCGCTTTTCTTGCTCCGAAGTATTTATATGAAAAACCGGATGCCGCCTACGTATACAGCGTGGAAAAGGCGAGAATTGCCATTGCAGAGAAAAAGAAGCAGAAGGCAGAACAGGCGGCCGTGCGGGATAACGATTCCGCCGGTTTCCCTATTCAAAAAGACTAGTACTCCATCTGGCCAGAAACGTAACTGACAGTACTGTCAGTTGCGTTTCTGGCCGGACGGAGTACTAGAATGTATTTAAAATTTATTCCCGCAATCGGTTTGTCCCATGTACCGTGGAATTCATCCCAAATGCAATCAACGTAGCCCGCTGCGCCTCATGAATAGGGGACAAAATTCCACAAACTGTGACGCACATCTTGCAGAAAGCAATTCTTAAACACACTTTGATACCATGAATGATTGTTTTAACGTAACTGTTCAGTACCCTCACAGTTACTCTGCAAAAATCCATCCTAAATCGCCTTCGGCGATGGATTTTTGCACTCCTGAATCACTTTCTTACGGTCAGCGCAGTAAATGCGCTGACCTGCTGAACAGTTACGTTTTAACATCATACTAACGAAAAAGGAGATTTTCAGATGAAGCATACCGGTACCAAAATCATAGAAACCGATCGCCTTATCCTGCGCCCCTTCCGCGTGGAAGACGCCCAGGCAATGTATGAAAACTGGGCATCCGATTCCGAAGTTACCCGGTTCCTGACCTGGCCCGCTCACGGAAGCCCGGAAGTGACCAGAGAAATCCTGGCAAGCTGGGTCGCTCAGTATACCGAAAACAACTACTACCATTGGGCCATAGTCCTGAAAGAGAACGGGGATCAGCCCATTGGAAGCATCGGAGCGGTAGAACAGAAGGAAGCCACAGAAATGGTACACATCGGTTACTGCATCGGCCGCAGATGGTGGCGCAGGGGAATAACCTCCGAAGCCCTGCAGGCCCTGATCCGCTTTTTTATGGAAGAAGTGGGTGTGAACCGGGTGGAGGCCAGGCATGATTCCAATAACCCCAATTCCGGGAAAGTCATGGAAAAATGCGGCATGAGGCAGGAAGGCATCCTGCGCCAGGCCGACCGGAACAATCAGGGAATCTGTGACAGCTGTATGCACGCCATCCTGGCGGAAGACTATTTCAGCCCGCGGGTATAAAACCGGTTTTTCAGGAAAAGCCCTGGTACGAAACCGTATTATTCCGCCCGGCTGCGGCCTCTGCAAACCTTTACAACCCACCCTCAATCGGATATACTGTTAAAGGTAAGCGGCAAAGTTTCCCTTCTTTTCATAAAGAAAGGAACATAAACTTACCCAGAGAAAAAGATTCAGACACAAAAAAGAGGATAGGAAAAGAATGTCAGATAACGAACAGGATCGCAAAGACAAAACCGCCGGCACCTCCTCCCCGCCGGAACCGGGAGAAGAGATCCGTCTGCCGGAGACTGCTTCCGGGGCGCCGAGCAAGGATATTGACTTCATCAAAGAAAAAGTGAAGGAACGCCCTGTCAATAAAAGAAAGCTGCTCAAGCGAACCATTATCACCGCGTCTATGGCTGTAATTTTCGGTCTTATCGCTTGCTTTACATTTCTGGTGCTGGAGCCTGTTTTCAGCAACTGGCTGTATCCGGAAGAGGATCCCGCCCCCGTACAGCTCCAGGAGGAAGCTGCAAACGAAGAAATGCTTCCCGAGGATATGGTTCTGGAAACGGAAAGCGAAGAGGAAAAGGAGAGCACACCCGTCACCTCCACCGTGGTCCAGAAAATAGATATGAGCGTTTCCGATTACCAGAAGCTGTACAGCAACCTGTATAAGCTGGTACAGGACGCCGCCAAATCCATGGTGACCGTAACCGGCGTGGTTTCCGATGTGGATTGGTTTAACAATACGTTTGAAAATAAAGGCCAGACCGCAGGCCTGATCGTAGCCGATAACGGAAAGGAACTCATGATCCTTACGGAAAAAGAAACGGTGGAACAGGCAGAAAAGGTACACGTCACCTTCTGTGACAACACCCAGGTGACCGCCGCCCTGAAACAGGCCGATCCCACCACAGGCCTGGCTGTTATCAGCGTAAACCTCGCTGATATCGGAGAGGATACCAAAGAAATCATCAAAGCAGCGAAGCTGGGCAGCTCCAACAGCGGAAGCGGCCTTCTTGCCACTCCGGTCATCGCCCTCGGCCGCCCCATGGGAAACGTTAATTCCGTAGCCTACGGAATGATTACCTCCATGGATACGGTACTGAACCTGACCGACGGCAATTACCGCCTGCTCACCACCGATATCTACGGAAGCACCAGCGGCAGCGGCGTGATTATAAACCTGAACGGACAGGTGCTCGGCATCATCAGCCAGCGCAACAACAGCAGCGACGCCAAGAACCTTGTTTCCGCACTGGGAATCAGCGATTTAAAAAACAATATTGAAAAATTGTCCAACGGCCAGGCCATGGCTGCCCTGGGCATATACGGCACCGATGTACCGGAGGAAATCCAGGAATCCCAGGGAGTACCCGCCGGCGCCTACGTAACCGGCATTGTGATGGATTCCCCCGCTATGGTAGCGGGTATACAGAGCGGAGATGTCATTGTGAAAATGGGCACCGAAGAAATCACCTCCTTCCAGGAATACAACAAAGAAATGATGAGCCTTGTGCCGGACTCCCAGATTACCATCACCGTGATGCGACAGGTACAGGACGAATACCAGGAAATGGCAGTGGATGTTATCCTGGATACCTTACATTAAGAGGAGCCTGCGGGCGGATTGGAGAAAACATGAAATACATTAAGGACTACAAAGAAGGCGACAGAGTATTTGACATTTACCTCTGTAAACATAAACAGTCGGCTGTCACCAAAAACGGCAAACCCTACGACAACGTAATCCTCCAGGATAAAACCGGAACCATTGACGCCAAAATATGGGATCCCAACAGCGCCGGCATTGCCGAATTCGATTCCCTGGACTACGTCGAAGTATACGGCGACGTAAACAGCTTCCAGGGTGCCCTCCAGGTCAGCGTAAAAAGAATCCGCCTTTGCCAGGAGGGAGAATACGACCCTGCCGACTACCTCCCCGTAAGCACCAAAAACATCGACGACATGTACAAACAACTCCTGGGCTTCATCGGAGGCATCGAAAACCAGTACTTAAAGAAGCTTCTGGAAAGCTTCTTTGTGGAAGACGAAACCTTTATCAAAGCCTTCCGCATGTCCTCCGCCGCCAAGACCGTACACCACGGCTTTGTGGGCGGCCTCTTGGAGCATACATTAGGCGTAACCAGACTTTGCGAATACTACTGCACCGCCTACCCTGTACTGAAAAAGGACCTCCTCATCACAGCCGCCATCTGCCACGATATCGGCAAGACCAGGGAGATCTCCCTTTTCCCCGAAAATGACTATACCGATGACGGACAGCTTCTGGGCCATATCGTTATGGGAACCGAAATGATAGGACAGAAAGCCCGTACCATTCCCGGCTTCCCGCCGGTTCTGGAAGCCGAGCTCAAGCACTGCATTCTGGCACACCATGGCGAATACGAATACGGATCCCCCAAAAAACCCGCCATTATAGAAGCTGCGGCCCTGAATTTTGCCGATAACACAGATGCCAAGATGGAAACCTTCATGGAGGCCCTTCAGAATGCCAAAGATGCCGGATGGCTGGGCTATAACCGCCTCTTTGAATCCAATATCAGGATGACACGGATGGAGTAAACACATATGGATATCAAGAAAAATGACATTTTCACAGTGCAGATAACCGATACCGGAACGGAAGGAGAAGGCATCGGTAAAATTGCGGGCTTTACTCTCTTTGTTAAAGATGCGGTCATTGGAGATACGGTACAGGTAAAGGTCATGAAAGCGAAGAAAAACTATGCCTATGCAAAGCTGGAGAAGGTACTTGTACCTTCTCCTTTTCGCGTCCAGCCCCCCTGCGCCTTCCACCGCCAATGCGGCGGCTGCCAGCTGCAGTCCCTTTCCTATGAAAAACAGCTGGAATTCAAACAGAATAAAATCAGGAACAACCTGGTGCGGATCGGCGGTTTTGATCCGGAAAAAATCGACGCCTGTATGGAGCCGATTATTGGAATGGAGGATCCCTGGCATTACCGGAATAAGGCCCAGTTTCCCTTCGGGTATGATAAGGAAGGAAACGTGGTGACCGGTTTTTACGCAGGACGGACCCATACCATTATTCCCAATACGGACTGCGCGCTGGGGGTGAAGGAAAATAAGGAAATTCTGGAGATTATCCTTGCGTATATGAAGAAATATGCTGTGTCTGCGTATGAGGAGACAACCGGGAAAGGACTGGTAAGACATGTATTGATCCGGAAGGGTTTTGCCAGCGGACAGATTATGGTCTGCCTGATTCTAAATGGGAAAAAGCTGCCGGAAGAGCAATGGCTTGCAGAAGAATTATGGAAAATACCGGGTATGACAAGCGTGTCCGTGAATGTGAATACAGAGCGGACGAATGTGATTATGGGGAAGAAGGTCCGGGTTCTTAAAGGAGAAGAGAAGATTGAGGATGCTATCGGGGACGTGGTTTTCCGGATATCCCCGCTGTCTTTTTACCAGGTGAACCCGGTACAGACGCGGAAGCTGTACGGACAGGCCTTGGAGTATGCAGGGCTGACAGGGGAAGAGACGGTTTGGGATCTGTATTGCGGGATTGGGACGATTTCGTTATTTCTGGCGCAGAAGGCTAAAAAGGTGTATGGGGTGGAGATTGTACCGGAGGCTATTGCGGACGCGAAGGAGAATGCGGTCAGGAATGGGATAACGAATGCGGAATTTTTCGTGGGGAAGGCGGAAGAGGTGCTGCCTCAGATGTATGAGGAAGAAGGGGTTTATGCGGATGTGATCGTGGTGGATCCGCCGCGGAAAGGGTGCGATGAGAAGTGTTTGGAAACGATGGTGCGGATGCGGCCGGAGAGGATTGTGTATGTGAGCTGTGATTCGGCTACGTTGGCTCGGGATTTGAGGTATTTGGGGGGGATGGGGTATGAGATTGGGAAGTGGAGAGGGTACGATATGTTTCCGGGGACTGGGCATGTGGAAACCGCTTGCCTTCTCGTGCGGAAACCTTGATTCTAGGCGGGTTTGGGGGATTATATGGAGAAAATGGAGTTGTGTTTTTGTGGAAGGTGATATGGATAAGTTTCCGCAGATAGGGGGACGGGGATAACGCCGTATGAGTATAAAAGATGGGGGTTGTTTTGCAAAAATGAACTATATGGCAAAACCCATACTTTTTGGCAAAACAAGATTATTAGTTAAATATTATTGTGATTTCCTATATATGTACTTTATTTTAATTTAGGAAGAAAGTGGAGAAATATATGAAAGTCTGGATTGAGATGAGTCGGGATATAGAACATGGTGGCGATGCATGGGGATTTACTCGATGTATATGGGCGCCGACGTACAAGAAGGGTAAAAGCATAAATAAGTCGTGGCTATTTTGGGATAATGTAAATAAGGTGAAATCGGGTGACTTTATTCTTCATCTTAGAGGTAAAGGAAAAGAGGCAGAAATTGTCGGGTATTCTATTGCCAAAACAGATGGCTATAGGACTGAAGAATGCCCGCCTATTGCTGGTGAATGGGCTTATTGCAATAGTTTTTATAGAGCAATTCTAACTGATTATTTGAAATTTGAAAACTCTATTAATCTTTACAGGTTGTTTTTTGATAAAGAATTAGAGTTGAAAGATTACTACGAGAAAAAAAGCAAACCTAAGAATTTATTTTTTACTATACAATCGGGTAGATTGCAATGCTTAAATGGTGGATATCTTTCAGAAGTTGATGAAGCTTTATTGGAAATAATATTAGATGGTACAGAAAAGTTTAATAATGAGTCTGTGCCCATTGGTGTGTCTGTTTCGGCATCTACAACCTTAAAAAAAATTAAAGTACGGGTAGGGCATGAGCGCTTTGCAACAAATGTGAAAAATAATTATAACAATCAGTGCTGTTTTCCGGGATGTAAGATCGCTGACAAAGAGTTTTTGGTTGCTTCTCATATTGCAAGGTGGGCTGATAACAGCGAGAAGCGTGGAAATACTTCAAATGGACTATGTTTTTGCCCTATTCATGATAAAGCATTTGAATTAGGATACTTTTCACTGGATGACAATTTCAGAGTATTTGTAGAAAGGAAAATTGACCATAGTCAAATATTTAAGGAATACATTTCAAAATTTATAGGTTTACCAATATCCAAAGGTTATATTGAACCAGATCGTGAGGCTTTAAAAGAGCATAGAAAAAGATGTAATATTTCAAAGCAGGATTGTTAATTATTACATATCAAATAAATTTACATAAAATTCAATAGAACTAAAATGTGTAAGTTATATCTGCCAAGCGAAGAAGAGTTGTTGTAGGTACTGTAGAGGGTATCAAGTATTAGAATTATGATAAAGAAAAACGTAAAAAGCATTGAATTTTTGCTGGAAGGTTATTGAAAGGGGTAAACTCTGCTTTAAAGGGGTGATTTCTGTTCAAAGGGGGTAAAAGGGGTAAAATTGACGAAGAAATTTACCCCAACTGTATGTTATGAAAATACCTTTGCCATGTAGTATAAAGGATACCTTTCACCGCATTATGAAATAATTGTTAAACTATGCAAAATATAGGAATCCTATAAAGGACGAGAGAAAGTACTGTGAAAATAATAAAGAATTGTATTCAATGCAAAGCATGTGGAGAGATGGTTGAATCAAAATCTAGGCATGCTTTCTTGACCTGTTCTTATGGGGGGGGGTAGTGTTGATAGAGGATTGGAGTATCTCTGGTGGGTATCGGAAACAAGGGCTGATTTTACAGAAATGTTGTAATTTGATGAATATTAGTTTTTACTGTTTGTGTTAAAAGCGGAGTAAGATGCCCAACGCAAAATCAATACGCGCAGATACTGAAAAATAATAGAGGGAACTTAAAAGGCAGAACTTTATATTGCAGAAAGTCTTATCGGACGATGTATTAGCTCTGTTAATTTTATAGAAAAAAGCAACCAGATTAATAGTGAATTGGAAGGAATATAGTGTAGACTATTTATTAAAATAGTAAAAGCCATATGAACAGGAAATCGGGTAGACAGTATTTCAGAGAGTGCTGATGCTAATGCAATGCCAAGAAATTATGAAGTGACATGATATTTGTAAACTACAGTAATTTTTTAGGAAATATGTAAGAAAAGGGCGGAATTTTGGTAATCGTACTAGAAAAAGCAGAGTTGGTTTTCCCAAATTTCTGCCTTTTTAGAGGAAATTAGCGGATATAGAATTAAATGGACACTGGGATTTTATGAAATTAAGTCAGACTTTCGGTCACACAAAGGGTACATTTTGGTTATTGGTAAAATCCTTGTCAGGGAGAAGTGCAAAGGGGATACTTTGTTGTAGATAAGATACACTACGGATTTTCAAACGAGGAAGTGTCTGCAGAATGTGGAGGAAATCCAGCAGTATTATATAGAGTATGATAAAGAAGGGAAATATACATGTCAAAAGTATAAAGTAGTAGATACAATAATTTTTGAAAATGAGGAATTTGAGAGGTTTAAGAGCGGATTTTGTCAAGCATGTGATTTTTTAAAAGAAATTAAAGTAAGATTGTATTTTTCTAACGAAGGAGAGTATCTTTGTTTAGCAATCACAAATGATAATAGTAATGATATAATTTGGGTTTGTTCATTTCAGTATCCATATCTGAAATTTGTAGTAATTGTAAGGAGAGACAGCATTGAAGAAAAATATATTGATATTTTTGCGAGATGTGGAGGACTCTCTTTAGGCTTGTATAATGCAGGATGGAAGGGAGTTTTTGTTGTTAAAAAAATGAAGATGCCCTCTCAATATTAAAAATTATTTTGATTGATAATTTGAAACATTTTTAATGGATATATTGGTTTGAAGAAGAAAATAATGATTTTAATGAGTTATTAAAAACTTATAAATCAGTCTTGATAAAGTTATATTAATTAGCTGACATAGAGAGAAATTCAACAGAAATAATCAATGAGATTAACATTATGTATATAATTTAAGACATGGAGTAAGTGATGAATAAAGAAGTCGCCAAAGGTTAAAAATAAAGGAGGTTCGGGATATTCCTTACTGAGGCAGTCTGCTGGAATCCATGTTTGAATTCTGTGACAATAGTTCTGAACACTGGTTTTTGGTATGTGTAATAAGAGAACAGCGTTATACTTTTGGTGTAATAAGGGAAATGTTGTCAGACCTTTGGGCGGGCTACTTTTTGCTTCCCTCTTATACCGTATTGAGTCTCTTCTCAGCCTGCTCAACTTCTGTGTAATATTGTTCTCGTCCACACCTATAAGGGCAGCATATATGCGGATAGGTTTTTCTCCCATACAAACGATAATAAAAGCACCTGTCCATTCTGTTTTTTGTAAGAACCTCGCGTACCCAGTAGTAGATTGCTTTGTAGCTTTTATATTCTTCGTTACAATCAAACTCATCTTTGCGGAAAAGTTGTTAGTAACCTCGGACATTTGAGACTCGGATGTATAGGAATCTTCCTCGCCGTCATCGGCAGCCAACTGCGCTTTGGAATTGCTGCGGCGTCTGTCGAACGTGTGCAAGTTGTTGTATACGTGACAGTGGTACAGGACGTCAATCGCCTCCTGAATCTTCAACTCTTTCTCGCTGTTGGAAAGCCCTTTGCCTTCAGGGGACAGGCTTACCCACAGTAGTTTTTGTTGCTTTTACGTCCGGTTCAAGAGTCTGGACCGTTTTATCATAAAGAATTCTTGATTTTATGAAAAATCTACTGTTCGTTTGTGAAAAAATTAGAATTTTCTCGTTAGTTAGCTAAAAAAGGCAATAGATATTTAACTGCAGCCCTGAAGGAGTATCCTGTATTTCAGTCTCCTTATCTAGTAGGCAGCTGCAGTTATAAATTTTCTTGCCATTAGCACTTATCGTCCGGGCCATTGACAGGTTAGCCTGGGATTAGCTCTGGTGGTGTTCTTATCGCCTTGAATAAATCTTTCTAAGTTAAAAAATGTCCGAAATGCGAAAAATAATTCGAGAAACGGATACCTATATGCTATAATGTTTACAGTGCGTTTTGCGCCCGGCATCAATTCATCCCTAACGCTGATGCTTTTATAAAAATTGGGGTCATTGGAGAAGATTTGTTACACCGTGGTAAAACGTAGTATAAAATCCGAGAGAGAATGAGAAACATTCATTGGGTTTAATAGATTTTTCATTGATAAAAACTCGAATATCTGACAGTGTGGAGGTAACCAGCTTTTATCAGGATTTGGCTGCTATGATTATTGATGCCACCGAGGATGATTAAGATACGTCAAAGGAACCATCGTCAAAGCTGACAAAAGAAAACACACTCCGCATATATGTAAAACTCGATATTGCGAAGAAACTAGCTGCTTTATAGATGTTATTCGCCGGGTAGCAGGGCTAGTGACCAATGAGTCATGCGATATATTCGATTGGTGATAATAAGAGTCTGTATAAAGAGCTTTTTGGTGTTAAAAATTCAGACTGACCATAAGCAAAGTATACGCCTCTTGGCTGGTATACCGCTTGAAAAAGAAATCATTGGTACCATATCGAAAATAAAGAACTTAAAAGAGGATAGAAGGTATCAGTTTACACTTGACTTGGTTTGCGGGCAAATGAAATATAAGGAGAATCTAGCGATTATCCGTAATTTGGAATTTGCAAACTGGCGATGTAGATGGAGGAGGCTGAAAAAGGCTGAAAAAGGCCATTCCGATGCAGTTGTGACCGATTGGCAGGAGTTATTCCTTGGCGTCAATTTGAGAAAGCCATACGGGGCTGAACGCTACCATCAGATACTTGCCCAAATATTGAATGCGCAGATTGAAGATGAGAAGGTTACGATTGAAGGAAAATTTCTGCGCTACAGCAACAGTTAGATGGAATCAATGCTCAAATAAAGCAACTTGGCTGTGTGGGAAATATAACACGGGAATTCCTTGATAGGCGTTCGGTGCTCAAAGATGAAATCGATGCTCTTAAGAATCAAAATCAAGCATTTCTTACATAAAATAAACTGCATCCAAGGCTGATGCCAATGCTATATTGAAGCGCAGCATTGAGGATACCCTGAACTTTAAGATGAACGAATTCAATGATTCGCTCTTTACAAGAAAGAAGCCGCCGTCTGTACAATTTCAACGCATATAACAAATACAAATTTGAATTGCCAGATAATACCGGTACTGCATTGAATTACAAAGGAATGATTGTTTGCATTCTGTTGTTGTCTCTGGCGCATGACTCTTTGCTTTTCAAGAATATCGGAAAGGATATCGAGGAAGGCATCATCTGTATTTACAACAGTACCAAAATGCAAATATTTATCGTTTACGATTAATAAGGAGATTTCAGACCTGAAACTTTAAAAATTTTTGAAGATAATTGTGTATTAAGACGGTCAACTAATAACTGCGAATTATATGGAAGGTCATGGGATACGGAGGGATAAAACAAAATGAAGATGAGTTATAACAAGCTGTGGAAGCTACTGGTTGATAGCAGATGAAAAAGTCTGATTTGCGAAAGAAAGCAGTAATCAGCTCTTCTTTACTCATAAAGCTCACCAAAGACGAAAATGTAACAACAGAAGTTCTTTCAAAAAAATGTCAGGAATTGAAATGTGATGTTTTTAACATCATAGAATTTATACCTGATACGGTGCTGGAAAAACGGAAGAGGCAGGCGAGGGAGACACACAGCACCCTCTATCTAATAAAGAATGACGAGGAAACTATATGCCAAAGATAGATGAGCAATATAGCTACAATTTCATTGACCTTTTTGCGGGAGCTGGCGGGCTTTCGGAAGGGTTTCTTCAGGCTGGTTTTAAGCCTGTCGCCCATGTCGAGATGAATGAATTTGCGGCTAAAACGCTTGAAACGAGAAGTGCTTACTACTATTTGAAAGGCACAGACAATATCGGTTTATATAAAAAATACATGTCCGGGAAAATCTCCCGTGACGATTTTATGAAGCAGATTCCGGCTTCAATTACAAAAAACATAATAAATGTAACAATGTCGGATGAGACCTTGCCATCAATTTTCAAAACCATTGACGGGATAATAAAAATTCGAGGCATCTCAAAGATAGACGTTATTGTGGGCGGTCCGCCTTGCCAAGCATATTCACTTGTTGGAAGAGCGCAAAGCAGCCATATGGAAGTACCAATGGCGGAAGACCCGCGCAATTACTTGTATAAGCTGTATGCTCGGTTCTTAAAACGCTATCATCCTCGTATGTTTGTTTTTGAGAATGTTACGGGAATAGAATCTGCCAATGGTGGAGCAACTTGGAAGAACATTCAGAAATACTTAAAGCGTGTCGGATATGAAATTGAGTGCAGAGAGCAGAATGCTCATACATTTGGCGTTCTTCAAAACAGACGACGTATGATAGTTGTAGGATGGTTAAAGAAAAGCGGACTGAAATATCCTGATTTCCTTGAAATTAAAACAGACGCTGTTGTTAATGACCTTTTTTTCGATTTGCCGAAGCTGTATCCAGGCGAGAGTTCTGATAAATACGCAAAAGAGAAAGCTAGCAGCTATGTGACAGAATCTGGCATCAGGACAAAAGATGATGTGCTGACGCATCATAATTGTCGACCGAATCTGGAACGTGACATAAAGATATACAGGCGAGCAGTTGAACTGTGGAACGATGGTCATAAGCGCCTGAACTACAATGACCTTCCGGCTGAATTGAAGACCCATAAAAATAGACATTCATTTACTGACAGGTTTAAGGTGGTTGAAGGAGACGAGGTGTGTTGCCATACCATTCTGGCACATCTTTCAAAAGATGGTCATTATTTCATTCATCCAGACATTGAACAAAATCGATCCATTACAGTCCGCGAGGCGGCAAGAATACAGTCTTTCCCGGACAGCTATTTTTTCGAGGGATCGCGCACGTCACAGTTCGTTCAGATAGGAAACGCTGTACCTCCGATGATGGCTAAAGGGATAGCAATGGGGATTTTTGAGCAACTTTACAAAGGAGATTCAGATGGAAGGTAACCTGCTGCTTGAACAATTCAGCAGATATAAAAAGCTGGAACTTGAGGTTTCTCCGTTCCATTTCCTTTTGGATGCAAATATAGAAATGAATCCTCATCAGATTAATGCATTTTGTGTCGCTATCCAGGCATTAAAAACGGGCGGCATCGTATTGGCTGATGAGGTCGGACTTGGGAAAACCATTGAAGCTGGACTTGTGCTGAGATATGTGCTTGAGTCAGGAGCAAAACGAGTATTGATTGCTCTTCCGGCCTCCTTAAGAAAACAGTGGGAAATGGAACTTGAGGATAAATTTGGCTTGGAGTCAGTAATTCTTGACAGACTCACGGTAGAAAAAGACAGTGCGGATTGGCGTAAAAGGTTCACGGATAACAAATCCGTCAGAATCGTGCTTACCTCTTATGATTATTCATCCAAACTGATGAAACGCTTCCCGGAGGTTAAATGGGATTTCATTATCATCGATGAGGCGCACAACCTCAGAAACGTATTTCATGGAACCAAACGCGCAAAGAACCTGTATGAACTAACAAAAGGCATACCAAAGATTCTGCTGACTGCTACACCGCTCCAAAATTCGCTGACAGATCTTCATGGACTGGTTTCCTTTATTGATCAGAGGATTTTTGGCAGTGAGAAGGTTTTTAACAAACGCTACATCGAAGGACAAGATTACTCTGACTTAAGGCGTGAACTGTCACCGGTCATTTACAGGACACTTCGCAAGGATGTGGCAAAATACATGCACTTCAAAAAGAGAATCTGCAAAACGGTGGATTTTACTCTCTCGCAGGATGAGATCGAATTATATCAGCGGGTAAACGACTTTTTAAAGCGGGAACTGCTGTACTCCATTCCAACATCGAACCGTGAGCTGCTCATCCTTGTCATAAGAAAATTGCTTGCTTCTTCGAGTTTCGCGTTGATCGAGACCTTCGAGATTTTGAAGAAGAGACTTGAAAAGTTATATGAAGGCAGCAAGTCGGCAAACGCACAGGAGGGTTTTGAATTTTTCTGGAGCTATGTCGAAGATGAAATCGATGAGTCTGATTTTGAAAAGACCGAGGACGAAGATACCATTGTTCAGAAACAATTTATACAGGCGGAACTCGATGAGGTAAACATTATCATTGATGTGGCGAATCGTATCAAAACAAACGCAAAAGTTAATGCGTTGAAGACCGCCATACAAATAGCGTTTGCTTATCAGCGAGAGCAAGATATCCCCCAGAAGATTGTAATCTTTACGGAGTCAAAACGTACTCAGAAGTACATAGCCGCTGAACTTCGTAAGACGGGATTTGAAGATGAGGATATCCTTCTTTTCAACGGAGATTTTGACGATGTCTTGTCAAAAGCGATTTTTAGAACGTGGCAGGTTAAGAATTTCGGCAAGACAAACTATGGTCGCAGCGTGGAATATAAACATGCCATCGTAGATTTCTTCCGGCACAATGCAAAGATTTTGATCTGTACGGATGCCGGTTCCGAAGGTTTGAACTTGCAATTCTGCAATACGGTTATTAACTACGACCTGCCGTGGAATCCGATGAAGATTGAGCAGCGCATAGGTCGTTGCCATCGTTATGGCCAGGATCATGACGTTGTAGCAATCAATTTACTGAATACGCAGAATTCCGCCGACCAGCGAGTCTACGATATTCTTTCAAAGAAGTTTGAATTGTTCGAGGGCGTTTTCGGAGCTTCAGACATTGCGCTCGGTGTATTGGAGTCTGGTACCAGTTTTGAAAAAATGGTATTGCAGATTTATCAGACCTGCGACAGCACGGCGGAATTCAAGATGGCATTTGATAAATTAGATCGGAAGCTGAACGCAAAGAGGGATAAGAATGCAAGGGAACTCCGCACCCTTTTGCTCGCGGAAAGTAGTGGAGCAAAGGAACAGGCTCTTGTTACGACAAAGTTGGACATTGCAAGATATTTGCATGATGTGGAATACTGGAGTGCCTTTGACGAGCAGGAGGTGGACGGAGGTCTTCACTACTGGAAAGTTGATAATTGGGGAGAACGGGTCCTCGGCTTACACGGAAACCTGTTTATCGGGGCCTTCTGCGACTCATCAAAACTCCTCTTCTCGGTATTGCTTATTTGCGATGAAAAAGGCGCCTGCATAGATTTTGATGAGGCGGACATTGTCCCAAAACTTGAGCAAATCAATGATATGGATGTGCGGTATTTTACACCTAGCGAATCGGAGGTAAAACTATACCAGCGCGTCTATGATAACTTGGCCATCGAGATGGTTAAACGTTATCAGGAACAGTCGGAACCAATCAAGGCGTATAACCGCAGGAAGATTGAAAACTGGGAGCGCATTCAAATGGAGCAGCTGATAGCAACATATCAGGAAATGGATGCGGAGATCGGTGTACTGAAAGAACAGGAACGAGCCTCGGATAATTTTTACGAAAAGATAGACATACGGAAAAAGATTATTGAGAAGTCTAGGGAACTTGAGAAGCTTCAAGAGTCCTTTCATGAGAATGTTACCAGATTTAAGACTGAGGGTGAACAGGAAATCGCAGAATTTGAAAAACAGTTTGATATTAACCCTATTCTATTGGTTAACATCGTGCTGAAGTTTTAGGAGGGATTATTATGCAGAAGTCAGCAAAACTCGAGTTAACTTGGGTCGGTAAATATGACGATAAGGTCATTGAACCGAGAATCTTAATGGAAGATACAGAAAAGTCTTATGGCGATCCATCAAGTGAAAATATGCTTATTCATGGAGATAACCTTATTGCATTACAAGCACTTCAACAAGATTATGCAGGAAGAATAACATGCATATATATTGATCCACCATATAACACAGGAAGTGCTTTTGAGTATTATGACGACAATCTTGAGCATAGCATTTGGCTTTCGCTCATGAAACAGCGTCTCGTCCTTCTTAGAGAACTTTTAAATGATGAGGGATTTTTGTGTTGTCATATTGACGATTCTGAAAGCCACTATGTTAAGGTCCTTCTTGACGAAATCTTTGGAAGGTCTAATTACTTGACCACATTGTATGTTCGAGTGAGATATCCTGACAAAACATTGAAGTCCGACATGGATTTTCACAAGGAAATCGAGCAGGTTTTGGTATACCGAAAAGGTTTCGGTGCAACTCCAAATTTTGATTACGATGATGTGGGTTTTGAAAAATTCATATATGAGGTTCAAGAAACAGGCGAAGGTAAAAAACTTGAAATCGGTGGGAAAAGAGTTGTAGTCTTCGAAAGCAACGAATATAAAATCATAAAGAAAGCTGCTGGTGATGAATACGGGCTTAAGGAGATATGGGCTACCGGCACGATATTAGATGGAAACTCATCAGGTAGATTCTTTAGAGATTATTTAATCGGCCGTTACGAAAATGATGGATATGGAGTTCTATATAAGGTTTATGGAATCGGTGATGATCGCTATGATTATCGATATTTTACCGGTCCCAAACGAGCTGGTGCGACAAAAGGCAAATATTATCAGGGAGTTCCTGTGGATCAACTTGAGAGTGAAACTGTACAACGAAAAAAGCCGATAGGTGGCTTTTATGACCTTGCGGGGAATTTTGGTAACTGTAGACATGAGGGGGGAGTGGAATTCCGTAGTGGGAAGAAACCAGAAGCCTTAATTGAGATGATAATTAGATATTTTTCAAATAAGGGAGACTGGGTTTTGGACTCGTTTTTAGGTAGTGGCTCCACAATAGCAACAGCTCACAAAATGGGAAGAAAATGGATAGGTGTTGAACTTGGAAATCATGCTTATACTTTGTGCAAGGTTCGCATGGATAATGTCATAAACGGCGATAAAACAGGAATTTCCACAGATTACAATTGGGAAGGCGGAGGTGGATATCACTTCTACGAGTTAGCTCCGAGCCTGCTCGTTAGGAATGATAAACTGCCGATTTATCAAATTAATCCTTCCTACACCTTTGAGATGCTTTGCGAGGCTATATGTAAAATTGAGGGGTTCCGTTATAAGCCGCAGGATGTCTTCCACGGACATTCCTCCGAAAAGCGGTTTATTCATATAACTACGGAGTTTATAAATGCCGAATATATAAAATCGCTGTCCGCACGGCTTGCTGAGGGTCAATCTTTTCTGATTTATGGCACTAAGATACAGTCGGATATGGTCTTGCCTGACAACATTGAGGTTAAGAAGATTCCGAAAGACCTTCTGGAGAAATGCGATTTTGAAAGCGAGGTACAGTAAATGTCTGAGATAGTAAACAAGATTAAATATGCAATGAGCCTTAGAACTCCGCAGGAGGAGGCTCTCTCTTACTTCGATGCCATCAGTTCGCATTGCGATTACAAGAAAGACAGCAAGGATGTTGTCGAGACGGTCGCATCAAAGTACTGCGAAAAGCAGCGCAAGGTCAAAGCTGGGTTTGATTTCCCGTCTTTCTGCTATGCTATGGCTACTGGTATAGGAAAAACTCGTCTGATGGGTGCCTGTATCTATTACCTGTATAAAACAAAGGGCTATAAGCACTTCTTTGTCCTTGCACCTGGAAATACGATTTATGACAAGCTGCGCAAGGAGTCCAATCCGAATCATCCGAAGTACATCTTCAAGGGGCTGGAATCGGAAATGGGCAGACCGAAGGTCTATGATGGCGAGAATTATAGTAGCTATCCTGTGAAATTTGAGCAGATGATGCTGCGTATCGATAAGACATCTGAGATTCAGATTTTCATTTTCAACATCGGAAAGATTTTTAACAGCAAGACGGATACACAGTTTAATTTCCATAAGTTCAAGGAGACGCTGGGGGCTTCCTTTGCGGATATATTGGCACAGTTTGATGATCTTGTAATCTGCATGGATGAGGCACATCGCTATTATGCCCCGGCTTCAATGAAGGCAATCAACTATTTGAAGCCTGTTCTTGGATTGGAGTTTACTGCTACACCTAAGACCACCGCGAATGTGATCTATGCTTATGACTTGGCTCGTGGTGCTGTTGAGGGATATTTGAAAATTCCGGTTGTGATGGGACGTTCCAACATTGCGGGCTATAATCAGGATGATATCGAGGAGATGAAAATCCGTGATGGTCTTACTCTCCATGAGCATCGAAAGGCCATACTGCGCGAATATTGCAGTGTGAATGATTCAAATTATGTGAAGCCGATTGTTCTTATTGCCTGTAAGGATACAGACCACGCTAAGAAAATCCGCACGCTGATTGACAGCAATGACTTTCAGAACGGAAAGTATAGGGGCAAGGTTATAGAGATACATTCAAAACAGACTGGTGAGGAATCGGAAGAAAATATCCGGCTTTTGCTCTCTATAGAGAGCGCATCTAACCCAGTTGAAATTGTTTTGCATGTTTATAAGCTGAAAGAAGGCTGGGACGTCAATAACCTGTTTACAATTATTCCGCTTAATGCTGCAAAGAGCGACATTCTTGCCATGCAGACTATTGGTCGTGGTTTGAGATTGCCGTTTGGAGAACAGACAGGAAACGAGGACTTGGACTCTCTTGATATCGTTGCTCATGACCACTACAGAGAGCTTGTGGACGAGATTAGGAGCAGCGACATCTTCCGTTGTCGCGACCTTGATGAGATATCTGTTGAGCCATTTGAGTCGGTAGGCGTATCCGCCACCGTGGACGATGGGCAGCTTTCTTTACTGGATTTTGTGATTACAGCATCTGGCGTGAAGTCTTTTGCCGAGGTCAGCAAGCCGAAGACACAGCTTGAGATTTATCAAGAATATGTGAAGAATTTTATGGTTGCGCAGAAGAAGGACAAGAATGAAACCTCAGGTCAGATGACGCTGTTTGAACTCCACCCTGAAATGCTTTCCGACGATACCGCTGAATCTGCAGCATCTGCACCGGAACAGTCACAGACTTCAACTGGTATGAAGTCTGGTAAACAGCCACTCAGTAAAGATGAGTTTGTGAAAGTCATGTCAGAGTATTCGTCAAAGGCAATATCTGTTCCGAAAATCCTGGTGCAGACAACTTCTGAAGTGGAGTTTAACTGTTTTGAGGTAAAACGCACAATTGTTGATTTTGAGGTTGCTATGGCGAAAATCGAGCGTTTTGATGCAATCAATCAGCAGCTTCTTTCTGTCGTGGATGCACAGATTCTTGAAGTCAATGATGCTATGAACACGCTTGCTTGTATGCTCCTGGATTCTATCAGCGAGTTATCTTACGATGATGCCGACTTTGTTATTGACATAGTAGAGCAGTATCTCACCCAGATTCCGGGTGATGAAGAAAACAAGCGGAGAATTGTCCGCCGATATGCTTCTCTGATTGTGGCTGATATTCATAAGCAGATTTATGAGCATATGGTTAGGAAAACGCAGGATGTTCATATCATTCAGAAGGATCTCATTTTGTTCCGTAAGTTTGTAAAGAATGTCAAAGAGGATGGAAAGGTTAAATTTGATAAGCCTTTTTCGGACAAAAGCAATATTAAGAAGTACTTGTTCACCGGTTATAAGAAGTCATATTATCCGGCGAATGCGTTTGATAGCGATACAGAGCGTTTGTTCTCCGTCATTTTGGAAGAAGACCCGGATGTAATCCATTGGATTAAGCCACCGTTGAATCAGTTGGGGCTGTTTTGGAAAGCCGGGCAGCAGTATAACCCAGACTTCCTTGTAGAGACAGCTACAGAAAAATTCATGGTTGAGGTTAAGGCACTGAATGAAGTGACTTCGGAAGAGGTCGTATCTAAGGCGAAAGAGGGTATCAAGTGGTGCAGGTTCGCTTCTACGGCTGATCCGGATCTTAAACAGTGGGAATACAAACTGATTTCCGATGATAATATTCATCTTGGAAATACTTGCAAGTATATATTTGGTACTGCACACGCCGTGAAGGAGGAAGCATAATGGCTGACAGATTTAAGTATTCAGAGGTCAGGCAGAAAATCATTGATGCTATACGAACCGACCTTATTGGTCCCAGAGAAAAGGAAGAGGTTCTTGAAGAGAATCCCCGCTATGCCTATCTCGTGGGTATGCTTGACATTCAGAACGTTGATGAAGAATATTCCAGCGCAGGTGAGCAGGAAGTCGATACTGATATGGCATTTGAGGACGGCGTGGATTTTACTGCTGGTGAAGACGATGACAATGCCCCCATCTCTACGACTCATTTTCAACTGCCTTCTTCCATAGGTATCAGCTTTTATATTCAGAGCGATCTGCTTGGCATCAATCTGGATGTAAAATGGGGCGACTATTCAAGGTCGTCGGAAAAATACATGGGAAAAGATGAGAAGGAGTTCAGCAGAGCAATTTATACCCGTATTCCGATGAAGGAAACTGTCCGGGTGAATTTTGCGGATTTTACTCGTACAAAGGATTACCAGCTCGTTTGCGATTCCAATGTGCATGTTCATGTATCCCGTATAAGACTTAAGGGGGGCTATTCTCTTGTTACTGCATATGTGATCAATAAAAGGAGCAATCCGGCGAACAGTGTCGAGGCCATTATGTTTCAGGTAGAGTTGAAGGCATATGCTGAAGACGGATCAGCTGCGTTCATAGCGGAACATATCTGCCGCGAAATTCTCGCAACAGATGAGTTCTATTTTGAACAGCGTCCCATTCTTGGACGAGGGCGTGGCTGCGCAGCCGTATGGGATACCCCTGTTAATGGGAGAACAACATCCGTAAGATCCGCTTTCATCCCGGAGTATGAGTTTCCCGGGGTCAGTGCGGCACTTGACGGTTTCGACAAGTATTTCTTTTCTACCCTTACCATGTCCGCAAAGGCAAAGAAAGAAGAAACTATCGGAAAGCTGAACACATTGACGGATTCTTATGAGAAATGGATAAATAAGGCGCTGGTAGGTAACGCGAGAATGAATAAAGCTGATTTCGAAGAAAAGGTCGGTAATACTATAATTTATCGCTGCCAGGATGCGCTCCGACGTATTCGTGAGGGGATTCATATCATTGAAACAGATGAGACTTCATTTGAAGCGTTCTGTTTCATGAACCGTGTCATTTTTCTTCAGAACAGCATCAAGAACTATGCAAAGAAACATGGCACTGGTATAGAATGTAACTTCCAGGATTTTATGAATCCACGAAACGCAGAGAATAACTTCGGATGGCGTCCTTTCCAGATTGCGTTCATTCTGATGAATCTGGCAGGTATTGTTGACCCGACGAACAAAGAGCGCGAGATTGTTGATCTTCTTTATTTCCCGACAGGTGGCGGCAAGACAGAGGCATATCTTGGTCTGATGGCTTTTGTAATTGCGAACAGAAGGCTTCACGCTAACGAAGGAGGAGCATATAATCTTGATGGCGGCGTGACCGTATTACTCAGATATACTCTTCGACTGCTTACAACACAGCAGCGTGACCGTATTACGAAGATGGTTGTGGCGGCTGAAATGATAAGACGCCAGGCATATCCACGCTTCGGAAAGGAACCAATAAGCATCGGATTCTGGGTTGGAGGCGGAGTAACGCCTAACAAGTTTGAGGAATTTATCGAAAAATCTGATAGGCCACAGGATGCAAGAAGTGCAAGAAACCATGTTTACAAACAGCTATTGACCTGTCCTTTCTGTGGAAAGCCTCTGAAGGAAGAAAACTTCAATATCGACATAGACAAAAAGTCGATTGAAATATACTGCTCCGACAAAGACTGTCAGTTTTTCAAGTACAAGAACGGCAGAATCCCAATTCCGGTCTATATGGTGGATGAGGAGATATACGGCAAATGCCCGACTATTATTTTATCTACGGTTGATAAGTTTGCAAGACTGCCGTGGGATGTGAATACGAATGCCTTGTTTGGGCGTGTTGACCGCAAATGCAGCCGTGATGGATATGTTGCCATTGGAGCGAAGCATGGCAGGCATAACAGAACGAACTCGCTACCGGCTTCAGAACTCATAAACATCCGGCAGTTCCTTCCGCCAGAACTGATCATTCAGGACGAGCTTCACCTTATTACGGGACCACTTGGCACTGTTTACGGTGCTTATGAAACTATCATCGAGGATATGTGCACCCACGATGGTATTAAACCGAAGTATGTTGTTTCAACGGCAACGATCAAAAATGCGGAAGCACAGACCAGATGTCTTTATGCAAGGAAGCATACGACTCAGTTCCCGCCGAATGGATTTGAAATCGGTGACAGCTTCTTTATCAGAGAGATTCCTGTCGAGAAAGATCCATTCAGAAAATATGTGGGTGTTTGTGCCCCCGGACAATCTGTAAAGACTGCGTTGCTGCGTGTTTATGCGATCATACTGCAAGCTGCATATATGTTCTCTCAACAAGAAGAGTATAAGGATGTTATAGATCCTTACTATTCCTTGGTTGGTTACTTTAACAGTATACGAGAGCTAGGTGGTGCCGTACGTCTTCTCCAAGACGATATTCCGAAGAGAATCTATAGGATCAAGAATAAGTATGGTCTGGAAAAACAGCGGTATCTGAATCATAACGTGGAAATTACCTCTCGTATGTCTTCATATAAGATACCCGAAAAGCTGAATCAGCTGGAAACAACTTGTAAATCGAAAGATTGTCTGGATACTGCCATTGCAACGAATATGATTGCTGTTGGAATGGATGTCGATCGTCTGGGGCTTATGGTTGTAACCGGGCAGCCGAAACAGAACTCAGAATACATACAGGCAACGAGCCGTATTGGACGTGCATTCCCAGGACTTGTCGTTACTATTTACAATGCTTATCGGCCGCGTGACCTGTCTCATTATGAGAATTTTACGGGATACCATTCCCAACTGTATAGATTTGTTGAAGGAACAACTGCAACACCGTTTTCTGCAAGAGCAAGGGACCGCGTTCTGCATGCACTGATTATTTCCGCTATAAGGTTGAATTATCCGAACATGGCAAACAATCCTGATGCTGCGGCAATCGGTACTCTGACGGTGGAACAGCTTGATTCTGTCAAGAACCTCGTCATTGACAGGCTGAATATCATTAAGCCATCAGCAAGAGCGGATGTCGAGATGGAAATTGACCAGTTTATTGATTGGTGGAAACTGCGTGCAGTGCAGACAAAGCCTCTACGGTACTATGTTGTGGGAACTGAAAGATATAACCGTTTGATGAGTCCATATGACAAATCGCACGATGAAGATGAGAAAGCTACTCTGCAATCAATGCGTGAGGTTGAAAGCTCTGCAAGTATGTTCTATTACACGGAGGATTAGTATGGCTTTTAATAATAATAAACTTGGAGAGTTGCGTCCGAATCAGATTATTACTACCTTTGGACCGGGCTCTGTTGTGGACGCAGTCAAAGATTCGGTGACGATTCTTGACATCTCTTACTGGAAGAACAAGGGGCAAAAGATAATTGATGGCAGGATGGCATCTTACTTGGGCGTAGACTGCTTCTATATGCCGCGCACCAGCTTTTCAGGGGATGTTCCTGTTGTAACATTTCCTTACTGGCATGTATGCTCTAATCTGAAGTGTGGCCGACTGTTTGATGCAAGGAAGAATTTTGTTCTGGACAAGTATCTCAAATACGGCGTGACCTGCCCGGAGTGCCACCGTCCTGCGTATCCATCCCGTTTTATTACTATCTGCGAGGATGGACATATGTCTGATTTCCCATGGAAGTGGTGGGTGCACAGGAGTGAATCTGACTGCAACGGAGCATTGAAGATGTATTCGACCGGTGACACGTCCACACTCGCCGATATGTGGGTGGAGTGTTCCTGCGGTGCAAAACGTAGCATGAACGGAGCTACCCAGAGGGATAATTTTGACGGGGTGGCCTGCCTTGGTCATCACCCGTTTAGACCGAATGTAAAGAATCAGAGATGCAATAAACCAGTTATCCCTTCTCAGCGTGGCGCATCCAATGTCTATTTTGCGGTCAGCAGAAGTGCTATTTCCATTCCGCCTTGGATTAATCCTTTGTATAACCTGATTGATGAACACTTGAGAATCATAGAGAGCTACAAAGAAGATTTTGGAGAAATGGGCTTGCAGAAAGTATATGAGAAGTACTTTTCGTCTTTTTCCAGAGAGGAATTTGACGCAGCGCTAGAGCGCCGCATGAAAAACATCAAGGAGTATATGGAAATCAAGCAGATGGAGTACAATGCCATCACGCATTTTGATGATCCGCTGTATGAATTAAACAAGAAGCATTTCAAAGCAGAAGAAGATGCGCTGCCTGGATATCTGAAAAAGTATTTCAGTCGTATTATCCGGGTGACAAGACTCAGGGAAGTCAGAGTTCTTCTCGGTTTTACCAGAGTGGATGCGCCTGATCTGGATGCTGATGAGCAACCTAATGTCGTGAAACTCAGCAAAGGGAAAACGGAACGGTGGCTCCCTGCAGCTGAGGTCAATGGCGAAGGTATCTTTATCGAATTCAATAAGGACACACTTGGAGAATGGTTGAGCAACGACAAAGTGAGTGCAATTTCTCAGAAGTATGCCGAGTCCTATCGGGAATTCTGTGATTCCAAAGGCTGGACGGTAACAGTATTGCGCGATGCAGTTTATGTGCTCATGCACACGTTTGCCCATATGATGATAAAACAGATGTCCATGTCATCCGGATATTCTTCATCCGCTATCAGAGAGCGAATTTACTTCGGCGATAAAATGTCCGGCATACTTCTGTACACAGGAAGCTCAGACAAAGAGGGTTCACTTGGTGGATTGGTAGAGCTTGGCACGATAGAACAGATGACGGGTCTCATGAGGGATGCTTTTCAGGAGGCACTGGTTTGCACCAATGATCCAGAATGTATGAGCAATCTTCCTGCTGGAAAGAACTCTAACGGAGCGGCGTGCCATTCCTGCTGCATGATATCAGAAACGGCATGCGAGAATGGAAACAGAATGCTTGATCGCGGGCTTGTTGTTCCGATTCCAGGCCGCGAGGAATGTTCGTATTATAAGGAGCTGGTGAGTGAGCTATGTCAGGTGGAAATTTAAACAGAGAAATACTTCTGAACACGATTAAAGGCGATGCGGCAAACGGAACCTCAAATGCAGTACTAATGATAAGGAGAGGATTCCCGGAATTGTCAAACGCTCAATGTACTGTTCTTGTGAAGGTAATAGCGGATGCTATGAATACCAGTGTTGCTGACAAGGTTTCACTGGTTGTAACTGCGCCATCTTCATTTTCGTTTAATGCGAGAACCACTATGAACGTTGTTCAGTCGATGATTGATAGTGCTGAACGGAATATTCTGATCACTGGCTATTCACTTTCCTCATATTTTTCTGAACTGGTAGATACCATAATCCAGAAGAGCCAGCATGGTGTGTTTGTGAAGTTCTTTGTTAATGACCTAGACAAGCAACTGGAGTTTGAGAAAGTCCTCAGATACAGGGGGAGGTTTTTGAAGGTCTACAATTTCCGCCAAGAAGATGACAAAATGGCGGCTCTCCATGCCAAGGTGATTTCTGTGGATCAGCAGCAGACCCTGATAACATCAGCTAACCTGTCATATCATGGTCAGCAGGGCAACATTGAACTCGGAACACTGATTGATTCGAAGCAGATAGCAAAGCAGATAGAGGATGTGTTCACAAAGCTGACATTCTCAAAAGTGTTTACTGAAGTTTGAAATTTGTATGAAAAGAAGGTGGGGATGATGGCTGACAGTTTATCTCCTGAAAAGAGGAGCTGGAACATGTCACGTATTAAAGGGAAAGATACATCGATAGAGGTAAAGGTCAGGAAATATCTTTTCAAACAGGGATTCCGGTACAGGAAGCATGTGGCTTCCCTGCCCGGAAAGCCGGATATCGTTCTGCCAAAGTATCATGCAGTTGTTTTTGTAAACGGGTGTTTCTGGCACAGACATCCAGGCTGTAAAGAAGCATATATGCCGAAGAGCCGGGTTGAATTCTGGCAGGAGAAATTTGAACGAAATGTTCAGAATGACGCTTTGCACAGAAATGAACTGATTGCTGCTGGCTGGAGAGTTTTTACTGTATGGGAGTGCGATGTCAAAAAGTACTTTGAAAAAACCATGAACAGCCTGATAGAGCAGATTAAAGATGATAATATTCAATCTGTATAAAACATGAAGATTTAAAGAAAATACAAAGGACGAAACATGTATCGTATTAAAACTAGACCTGTGGGTTTTCATGACGAGGCCTTGTTGATTACAAATAACTATATACTAAAAACAAAAGATTAATATCTGATTTTACATCCTATATATAACGGAATGCATTATGCTGAAAAAATGACGGAAAAGCAACTAAAGCAGTTAAAAAAATATCTTGAGAGGTGAATTCATAAATTGCTATGAAATTCTTATTTGGAGCGTAAAAAAGATATTTCAATTTGACCTGGTAGTTCTCTTAATTGTGGAAAGGGACCGAAAAAATGAATGATAAATATGCTTCCCAAACCCTGGACTACTACAATCAGAACGCCCACCGGTTCAGCAGCTCCACGCAGTCCCTGGATTTTGCTCCCATACAAAACAAATTCCTCTCCTTTTTACCTCCACAGGCACATATCCTTGATTTCGGCTGCGGTTCCGGAAGAGACACGAAATATTTCCTGGATCACGGATATCATACAGATGCCATCGACGGTTCCGGAGAATTATGCCGAATTGCATCTGAATACACAGGAGTCCCTGTAAAACAAATGCTTTTCCAGGAACTGAATGCCGCAGAAGAATACGACGGCATCTGGGCATGCTCCTCCATTCTCCATTCTACCAATTATGAACTCAAAGATATCCTGAAAAAGCTTGCCCGTGCATTAAAAAAAGAAGGTATCCTGTATGCATCCTTTAAATACGGGGATTTTGAAGGGATGAGAAATGGCAGGTATTTTATTGACCTGACAGAAAGCAGACTCCAGAAAATATTGCAGGAAACAAATGTATTAGAACTGAAGGAAAAATGGATTAGTACAGATATACGTCCGGGAAGAGATGAAGAAAAATGGATGAATATAATTCTTGTAAAGAAAAGCTGCATTTAGTAAGCGCATCTAAGGATAATACATGGATGGAAGGTTCGGCGTGCGGAGCCAGTATGGGCGGTGACATACCGGGCAACCATCTGCTGACCTATCTGGAAATGAGTATAAACAGTGCTGAAAGCATTGATATCATCGTATCTTTTCTGATGGAATCAGGCGTTCGGCTTTTGTTGCCTGCTCTGAAATCCGCGCTGGACAGAGGTGTTAAAATCCGTCTTCTGACAGGAAATTACCTGGGCATTACGCAGCCAAGCGCCCTTACCCTTCTTAAATACGAGCTTGATGACAGAATCTGCATTCATCTCTATCGGGAAAAGAACCGTTCTTTTCATCCGAAAGCATACATATTCCATTATGCGGATGACAGTGAAATTTATGTGGGTTCATCCAATATATCCCGCAGTGCTCTTACGAGAGGTATTGAATGGAACTATCGTTTCACCAGAAAGAAGGATGAAGAAAATTATAACAGGTTTTATCAGGAGTTTGAGGATCTTTTTGGCTGCCGTTCCGTTGAGGTAACGGATGAGGTATTGGAAGAGTATACAAAGAGCTGGAAGCGTCCGGCCTTGCAGAAAGATATGGAACGGTATCAGAATAATATGTCGGAGGAGCAGACACAACTGATGCCTGTATTTCCCCGGGATGCTCAGATAGATGCGCTGTATGCGTTAAAGAAAAGCCGTGAGGAAGGTGACCAAAAAGCTTTGATTCATGCGGCGACAGGTATCGGTAAAACCTATCTTGCCGCATTTGATTCGGTTGGATTTAATAAAGTACTGTTTGTAGCCCATAGAGAAGAAATTCTGAAACAGGCCTCTGAGAGCTTCAGAAGGATCCGCCCTCAGGATGAACAGGGATTTTTTAATAAGGCTCGGAAAGATACGGATAGGCCGATTATCTTCGCATCGGTAAGCAGTCTTGGAAAAGATGAATACTTGAATGAAAAAATTTTCCCACAGGATTATTTTGATTATATCGTGGTTGATGAGTTTCATCATGCGGTAAATGACAACTATATGAAAATAATCAGTTATTTTAAGTATCAGTTTCTATTAGGACTTACAGCGACCCCGGACAGAATGGACGGACGGAATATTTATGAGATATGTGATTACAATGTCCCTTTTAAAATCACCTTGAAGGATGCTATCAATAAAGGAATGCTGGTGCCGTTTCGTTATTATGGAATCTATGATGGAGTGGATTATTCCGGGCTTCCTGTCGTCAGGGGAAAATACCTTCAGAAGGATCTGGATATCAAGCTGATTGTTAAAGAAAGATGTGATCTGATATATAAGAATTATAAAAAATATGGTTCACGGCGTGCTCTGGGCTTTTGCTGTTCCAGGGCGCATGCAGAAAAAATGGCAGAGGAATTTTGCGCCAGGAATATACCGGCCTGTGCGGTATACAGTGATTCGGACGGGAACTTTTCAGAGGATAGAACCGCTGCAATAGAGAAGCTGGAAAAAGGAGAAATTAGTGTTATTTTTTCAGTGGATATGTTTAACGAAGGTGTGGATATTCCTTCACTGGATATGGTCATGTTCCTCCGCCCTACGGAATCCCCTGTAGTTTTTCTTCAGCAGCTGGGCAGGGGGCTGCGGAAAGCGGCTGATAAAGAGTATCTGACGGTTCTTGATTTTATTGGGAATTATGAGAAGGCGGGAAATGCTCCTTTTCTTCTGAGCGGAGAACCATATTCCAGGGAAGCTGCGGAGAAAAAGGAACAAAAAGACTTTGATTTTCCTTTGGACTGCGTTGTTGATTTTGACATGAGGCTGATTGACCTCTTTAAAGAAATGGCATGCAGAAAGGAAACACGCAGGGAGCGTATTCAAGGGGAATATTTTCGTATTAAGGAATTGCTTGGAGGAAAGGTTCCTACGCGTATGGATCTTTTTACTTATATGGATGAGGAAATATATCAATTATGTATGAAAACCCCAAATGAAAATCCATTTAATCATTATCTTGATTTTTTAGGTGATTTAGACCAGCTGACCGATAAGGAATGGAAGCTTTTCCAGGGAACGGGAAAAGAATTTCTGCATGAATTGGAAACAACTTCAATGTCTAAATCTTATAAGATGCCTATACTTTTGGCATTTTTCAATGACGGACAGGTTAAAATGGGAATTACGGAAGAGGATGTATATCTCAATTACAGGTCTTTTTATGAAAGAGACGGAAACTGGAGGGATATGGATCGGGATAAAGGAACAAAGGGGTTCAGAAACTGGAAAAGAGAGAGATATCTCAGCGATGCGAGGAAAAATCCGATTTATTATCTGGGGGGATCCAAGAGTGGCTTTTTGGTTAATAAGGAAGGCTTTATGCTGGCACTGAGGGATGATTTGAAGGACGTGATAGACGAGCCGGCTTTTGTGGACCATATGAAGGACATAATAGACTATAGAACGATGAATTATTATCGTCGGAGGTATGAAGAGGGACATAAGCTTGAAAAAGAAAAAAAATGAATATGAATATGATTTTAATGAGAAAAAAGAATATTATATTTATCTTTATGCATGTGAGAGAAAACTAAGAAAGAAAAAACTTGCAGTTATAGGTGGAAATAAATATAGTTAAGGATAAATATTATTGCTTGTTATATGCAATAACATTTATTCAAATAGCTGTGAAGTTCCTGGAGCATTATACGAAGTATTCCCTGTCATACATAACGGAGGCCACCCCATGTACTACCATGCATCTCCCATAAAAGCTCTCAATATATTAACCCCACACACTTCCAACCACGGCTCCCCGCTGCTATACCTCTCCGCAAAACGGGAAAACACCCTCCCATACCTATCAAACGCCATAGAACTCTATGGCAAACGTTCCGGGAAATTCCCCGAAGGCCCCTATCACAAGTGGGCCAGCTACGGATTTACCGGGGAGGGTATCCTGCGTCTTGAAGAATACTATCCCAACGCAGCAGAAGAAACCTACAAAGGCATATCCGGCTATATTTATACCATAGCCCCATCCCCAGATATAAAAAAGCAGCAGGACATACCCTATGCTTATACTTCCGAATACAGTATGCCTCCAGTTTCCTGCGAATACATCCCCGATGCATACGAGGCAATACTAACCGCCGCCAGAGATCATAAAATAATTATCCAAAAATATGAAGACAATTCAGTATCAAAGCTGCAATGGATAGAAAAAACAATCAAAGAACAGTTCATTCATACACAGAGGCCTGAATACAAAGCCTTTTTACAGGCTAAATTCCCATTCCTGCAAGACTAAAAAGATAAGCTGTTGGATTACCCCATTCACCCCACACCAAAGAGGCACCCCACCATGGAAAAATACAAAGAATCTCTGCATTCCGATGCCCGCCGGCTAACCATCTACGCCCGCACATTCCCCTGCCTTTCCCGCGCATTCTACCACATATTCGGAAAAAAGCTTTTGGAAGAAGGCTGTGTGGACTGCAGCTATGTACTTAAGGCCCTGGGAAAAGGCAGCTACTACTCCCGCCTGAACAGCCAGGGATCCAACCTGTATAAGCTCTACGCCAAAAGCTGCATGACCTCAGAAAACATAGAAATCACGCTGGAGTATCTGGAAGCCATAGCCGGAAACCAGGACAGAAATCTGTCTCCTCTCGAAGAAGAGGCCCTGGTATACTGGATCTTCCTTCCCTGCACCAGCACCAATACTCCCAAGCGGGAAAAAAAGAAAGAATACCTCATAGCCATTCTGAACTGTTTTGCACCTGAATGGAAAGAACAATACAACGACATCAATGAAGAATCCGCCCCGAAGCAAATGGACCTTCATGAAAAGAACAACATCATCTACGATGCAGAACGCTGTGAACTCGAATTAATCGATTCAGTAAGCGGCTATGTAAAAGACATCTCCTTCATGAAACAGCAGGATACCGGCCGTGTCCTTTACTTCCGAGGCCATTCCAGGCTCTCCTATGCCCTGCTCCCCAGCATCAAGAGAAGCCCCGGCTGGCAGGAGAATGAAAACAGGATGTACCAGGAGCTGATCATACGCTGTGCCTCAGATTTTGCACAGTGCCAGTCCCATCTGGACTATCTGGTGGAAATGCAGCATTACGGTCTGCCTACCAGACTGCTGGACATCACGGAAAATCCCCTGGTAGCTCTGTATTTCGCCTGCTGCAGTAGTCCCGGGGATGTGGGGGAGGTTATCGTCCTGCAGACGCAGATTGCCGCCATGAAATATGCCAAAAGCGATACGGCGGCTATTCTGGCTGCCCTTCCGGTTTTTGACGCTTCCTTCCGGACGAAACTGTATGAGTCATGTATCAACGGAATACCCGAAGAGGAAGACCCGGAATATATAAGCCTTGCCGCAAAGCTGGCGGGGGAGGTAAAATCAAAGAATCCCGGATTCGAGCCCCGTATCAAAAAGAAGGATCTTCTCAGCCATGTTTTTATTATGCCGCTGCGGAATAACCGCAGAATCATCAAGCAGGACGGCTCCTTCATCCTGTGCGGCCTGGGAGACGGAAACGGGGAAGGAAACAACCTCCGCGGCCTCCGATATCGGAATGAATCAGGCAAAAAGCTGATTTTCATCGTCGGAAACAAGGAAAATCTGCTGCATGAGCTGGATCAGTTTTCCGTAAATAAAGCGTCCCTGTTCCCGGAAATCGATGATGTGGCGGAATATATAAAGCTGAAATACAATGGGTCAGAGAAATAAAATGAAAGAAAAGAGAGAAAAAGGAGACGACACATGAAAAAACAATTAAACCGATACAAATTTGATAAGATTTCCAATATGATGGCCAAAGAATTCGGAAAAATCGAAGAGGGAAAAGAAGACGAATATAACATGATTTTTGCCCCCATGGAAGGGAACCTGCTTAAGATGCACCGGGAAAACGAGAAAAGAAACGGAAGAGTGGCAATTGAAGCAATCCATGTATGCCTGCTGCTGATAGACGGATATCTGACAGATACGGAATATGATTTAAACGGATACCGTACACCTGAAAATGAAGCTTTTGTCACAGGACTTTTGATGAGTTTTGATCCGTTTACAAATGATGAAGTCAAAGCGGCTGCGTCAGGGTACTGGGATTTTACTTCACCTTCTGATTTGCGCGCCTACTTTCAGGTGCCTGTTCTTTGTCTGCTGAGAATAGAGAAATCCATAGAAACGTGGACAAAGAATATGGGTACAAACGGATACTTCAATTTTTTGGAACAAACGATAGGATCGACAGTAGCCGGAGATCTGAAAATGAATTACACCTTCCTGGTGAAATCGTAAAAATCTATATAAAATGGAGAAATGTTATGGGAAAAGAAGCAATAACAAAAGAACTGGAAAAGCGCCGTATTCCGGAACTGCTGCGCCTTTCAGACAACACGCCTGTGGACACCCCGCAGCTGTGGGAAACCCGCCGGAAGGAAATCCGGGGCATTCTGCAGAAAGAATGCTATGGATATATACCGGAATCCGGCTGGGAAACAGAATGGGAGACCGTATCGGAAGAGGAAAATGCCTTCGGCGGAAAGGCCCGTATGCGCACGGTGGATGTGCGGATTCGTTCCGGCAGGGGATATGTTTCCTATCCCTTCCAGCTGACGGTTCCCAAGAATATAGAAAAGCCGCCGGTATTTCTGTACCTGAGCTTTTTCCCGCTGTCATCCGCGGAAATCGTGGAAGAAATCACTGATAACGGTTTTGCGGTTGCCAGGGTATCTTACCAGGATATTGCGCCGGATCAGAATGATGGTTTTCAGAACGGCCCCGGCAGCCTGTTCCCGGGGAATGCCTATGACAGTTGGGGGAAGCTGGGTGTATGGGCCTGGGGACTGAGCCGTATCATGGATTATCTGGTTCAGGAGAAAATGCTTGATGCGGGGCGCGCTGCAGTAGTGGGCCATTCCCGCCTGGGGAAGGCTGCGCTGCTGTGCGGAGCGATGGACGATCGTTTTTCCCTTGTCATAGCCTGTGAATCCGGAGCCGGAGGAGCCGCTCTTTTCCGGGGAAAAGAAGGGGAAAATGTGGCGGATTTGTGCCGGAATTTCCCTTACTGGTTCTGCGGCAACTTTAAAAAGTGGCAGGACAGGGAGGAGGAACTTCCTTTTGACCAGCATTTTACGGCGGCTCTTGCTGCGCCCAGGCATCTGTATTTAGCCGGGGCTGTAGAGGATGAATGGGCGGATCCTTTGTCGGAATTCCTGACCGGTCAGGCAGTGACGCCTGTCTATGAAATGCTGGGGCAGCAAGGGCTTGTGGCGGATCGTCTTCCGTCCATGGGTGATGTATTCCATGAAGGCCATGTCGGTTTCCATCTCCGTCCCGGAACTCATTATATGGGAAGGGATGACTGGAAGCTGTTTATGGAGTACCGGAAAAAGCAAGGGGTATAGGATGGATATTCCGGGGATGATTCCGTTCTGCGGATCTGCTATAATTGTCACATAAAAGGAGAGGAGGATAACCATGCAGATAAATGTCATTCACATATACGGTGCGTCAGGATCCGGTACCTCCACCCTGGGCGGCGCCGTCTGCCGGGAATCAGGTTACTATTATATGGATACCGATGATTATTTGTGGCTTCCCACAAATCCCCGGTTCACCCAAACAAGAGAAAAAGAGGAAAGGCTGCATTTGATGGAACAGGATATAGCACAACACAAAAAGGTGGTGATTTCCGGTTCTCTCACAGGCTGGGGCGATCCTCTCATTTCCGGATTTGATCTGGCTGTACGGCTGGTAACGGATACACAAATAAGAATTGCCCGAATCAAAGCCAGGGAAGCAGAACGGTTCGGGGATCGGATCCTTCCGGGAGGTGACATGTACAAACAGCATCAGGACTTCCTTGAATGGTCCGCCGCATACGATACCGGTGATGTGGACATCCGATCCAAAGCGCTGCATGATCAATGGCAGAAGCTTTTGGGATGCCCCCAGCTTGTCCTGGATGGGGGAAGGCCTGTGGAAGAAAATCTGGAGAGGATCCGGACGGAACGGAACCAATTAGAAAAACAGGGTGCAGGACAGCCTGCATAGGTATCCGTTTCAATATACAGTCCGGAATGCGGAGGATTCCTTCCCGTTAAGCTTTCAGGCGATAGTAACCGGTGAGGTGATAAAGAATGAGAATGAAATATACATACCGCTGCAGATAACGGAATTTTTATGACGGGTATGGACATATGGCAGGATACCGCCATATTATAAATAGCAAATGGGTAAATGGCAGGCGGCGGAATATGCTGAAGGAAACAGGTTATCGCAGGAAGGATGCATTGCTTTATGCAAAGCAATGGGCATTATCCAGAAATCCAAGATATCTGGATTTTGAAAATATGGGAGGGGATTGTACGAATTTTGCATCACAATGTATCTATGCGGGAAGCGGAGTGATGAATTATACCCCCACAACCGGCTGGTACTATAACAGCGGATGGGACAGAACACCAAGCTGGACCGGAGTGGAATATCTGTATAAGTTTCTTGTGGGGAACAAGTCTGTGGGACCGTATGCGGTGGAAACGGAGGAAGCGGGAGCACAGCCTGGGGACATCGTCCAGTTGGGGAACGCGGACGGATTTTATCACAGCCCGGTAATTGTATATGTAAGCCCGGAGCATATTTTTGTGGCGGCCCATACGTACGATGCATATATGCGTCCGCTGGATTCTTATATATATGAAAAGGCCCGTTTTCTCCATATACAGGGAGTGCACAGTTGGTAAACCGGTTTGCAACAGGCCGTACATATACATCTGCGTGTACTGTACATTCGGCCTGTTGCGGAATGGTAAAAGGGTAACGTAACGTTCTTATTTTATGGCAGAATATGAGGATTACTATTGATTTGTTTGTATAAGAGCATTAATATCGAAGTGTATACACTATTATAAAGATAAAGACGAGGTACAAATCATGATAAAGCCGGAAGAGGTTGCAGAATATGCAAAACGTAAGGAGAACGAAAACATTCGTTTCCGCACTTATTTAAAAATCCATGCAAATGAGAAAACATTGGACAGGCAGTTCCTTGAGCTGCATAAAGAAATATTTAGCGGGTATGATTGCCGCAAATGCAGGAATTGCTGTAAAATGTATCATGGTTCTATCCCCGGGGAGGATGTGGATAGGGATGCAGAGGGCCTGAAACTGACCAAAGATCAGTTTATTGATTTTTTTCTTATCCATAATGAAATTACGGGTGATTACGAAACGAAACATATGCCCTGCGACTTCCTGAAAGAGGATGGCACATGCATGCTTGGAGAAAACAGGCCGGATAATTGTCGTGAATATCCTTACACAGACCACCCCTATCGGCTGGAGAGTCTTTATAGTGTCCTTGAAGCGGTGGAAGTATGTCCGGTGGCTTATGAAATATGGGAACGGCTGAAGAAAATATATCATTTCCGTACAGGAAGGAATAATTGATGGAAAAATTCAAAAGGCAGCCGATAATCTGGAAAAGGATTATCAGATTTTTTTGGATTATTTGGTAACGAATGAAGTACGGATTTCTAAGGCAACGGAACATATCGGGAAAAAGGACTGTTTTAACCTCAACAGTCAATACTGTATAGTAAAAAAGGGGGAGCCGGGCCGGCATATGAAAAACGGGATAACTATGCTTCTTTTTTCAGAATGTCTTCTATGGAAAGATATATCCTTATGTTAGGGGTATGGCTTGGGGATTATTGGAGGTTTTAAATAAAAGGCTGATAAAATTATTCGGGAGTATTCTAAAGATAAAGAGCTATTTGATATAGATGAATTGAATAAAATCATAACAAAAGCAGGAGAAGGAATATGGGCGGACAAACAAAAGGCAAATGTAAATATTGCGGGAAAGAATATACGAAGTCATACATGATCAGGCATCTGGCGGGATGTAAGGAGCGTATGGCCGGGATTGCCGCTGAAAAAGGTACGAAAAGATGCGGGTATTATGAACTCGCCATTACCGGGAAATACGATAAAGCCTATTGGCTGATCATTGAAATAAGTGAAAATGCCACCTTAAAGGATCTTGATTCTTTTTTAAGGGATATATGGCTGGAATGCTGCGGGCATTTAAGTGCCTTTGAGATATATGGTACCAGCTACGAGATCGCCCCCGATTCGGACAGCTTCTGGGGAAAACCGGCCAAAAGCATGAATTATAAACTGAAATCCGTGCTGCAAAAGGGTATGGTCATTAACTATGAGTATGATTTTGGTTCCACCACGGAGCTTGTTATAAATGTACAGGAATATAGGGAGTCCTATTGGAAAAAGGATAATCTGGTCATTTTGTCAAGGAATAATCCTCCGGAAATCCTGTGTGATGAGTGCAATGAGAAACCGGCTGTTGTTGTTTGCACACAGTGTATATATGAGGGGACGGGGTTCTTATGTGATGACTGTAAGGAAACGCATGAATGTGGGGAAGACATGCAGTTAATGGTTTGTAATTCGCCCAGAATGGGGGTTTGTGGATACGAAGGAAGCGTTCTCTATCCGGATCAATTTGTGCCGGATAAGGAAAAGTAGTGCCCTGGCGGCCTGTGCGGCCAGGACTGGAAAAGTAAAAAACAAAATCAATGATTTCATACAAAATCAGCTTTCCAGGCATGAATAATGCATAAGAAAGCTGATTTTGTTTCTTTATAATTGTACAAAAACAACATATACTTGAATCAGCAACACAACCACGATATAAGACCGGCCGGGCTTATAGGAAAACGAATCAGGAAAGGGAGTTACATTATGCAAAAGAAATTACTGTCATGCTTACTTACCGCAGTTTTAGCCGGTTCCCTGCTGGCAGGCTGCGGAAGCTCTTCCGGAAACACGTCTTCAACAGCGGATTCTGTTCCGGCGGAAAACAAAACAGAAGCCGTATCGGAGGAAGGAGGAGCACAGGAACAATCAGATCCGGCCGATAATATTGCAATCAATGCAACAGGAACCGTATATGATTTAGGAGGGCTAACGCTTCCTATCTGCGATCCTGGTTCCGTTACACTTACTTACATGGGAAATGATACCTGGTGTGCCGGTGTCAGCTACAATGACGGAACGGCAGTTCAGAAGGAAATTGAAAACCGTACCGGTATTCATATTGAATGGGATACGTACAGCAGCGATGTGGAAACCGTCCTTCAGACCAGACTGGCCTCCATGGAGGGACTGCCCGATATGGTGGAAATACCGCCCTTTGATTCTAATGTGGGTGTGGATACGTATTCCAGCAATGGCGTGCTGATTCCGCTGAATGATTTACTTGAAGAATATGCCCCTAACATAAAGGCATTATTTGAAAAATATCCGGCGCTGGAAGCCATGTGTACCTCTTCTGACGGAAATATCTATGCGCTGGCGGGCTGGTGGGGGGATATTAATGATTATGTTCCCGATTACCTTTATATCAGACAGGACTGGCTGGATAACCTGGGGCTGGAAATGCCGGAAACGGTAGATGAGCTTTACGATGTGCTGGTAGCCTTCAAGGAGCAGGATGCCAACGGAAACGGAAATCCCAAGGATGAAATTCCCATGGCAACTAAAAACGGCATTAAACAGCTGTATTACCTGATGACAGGTTTCGGTTATGACACCAACTCCTTATGGTATACCGATGACAGCGGGAACGTGCATTATGCTGCCGTAGAGCAGCCATATAAAGAAATGCTGGCATTCCTGAATAAATGCTATTCAGAAGGGCTGATATCCGACGATCTGGACGGCACTCTTCTCACCCAGAATATAACGGAGGACAAGGTGGGGATTGTCTGCCATGATCCTGCCGATAACATGGCATCCTCCGATGATTTGGCAAGGACAAGCAACCCTGACTGTGACTATGAATTCATGCCGGTTATCCAGGCGGATGAAAACGGCACGGCCCGTATGACCAAAAGAGGCCTTACCTGGCATTATTATGGGGTTACCTCCGCCTGCGAGAACCCGGAAGCCGCAGTCCGGTGGATTGATTATGTATATGCAAGCCAGGACGGCCTGATGCTTTACAACTATGGGATTGAGGGCATGTCCTACGAATATGATGAATCCGGGGAAATCCGGTTCACCGATTTGATAACCAATAATGAAACCTATACCTCCGCTTTTTCCGCGCTGAGAAGTATCGGCGCATGGCCTACTTATTTTATCAACGATTCCGGCGAGGCCTTCATGAAAATATTTGAAGGAACCAAGGTGGAAACCGCATGCAAAGAGGCCTATGGAAATATGGAGAATCCCTTCCCGGAAATGCTGGGAACGGCGGAGGAATCCGAGATTTATACCAGTATATGGCCTGATCTTTCCACTTATCTGGATGAAATGTTCACAGCCTTTGTTATCGGGACCCAGTCACTGGATAACTTTGATAACTATGTGGAAACAGCCAACAGCATGGGAATGCAGGATATTATTGATATGAAATCCGCACAGTACCAGAGATATCGGGAAATTGTGGGACAGTAAAAAGAATGAGGGCGCTTCCTTGCGCCCTCCGGAGAGGAAGATATATGAAAGCGCTTCGTACCTTACAGAAAAACTGCAGGCGGGATTGGATGCTTTTGCTGATCGTTCTTCCGGGCGTGCTGTATTTTGCCATCTTTTGTTATGGCCCCATGTATGGGATATTGATAGCTTTTAAAGATTACAACATATCCAGGGGAGTATGGGGAAGCCCCTGGGCGGGGATGAAGCATTTCAGGGAATTGGTGGAATCCGTTTACTTCGGACGTCTGGTTAAAAATACATTCTTGCTCAGCATTGAGCAGCTGCTGTGGTCCTTCCCCGTACCGATAGCCTTCGCCCTGCTCTTAAATGAACTTAAGCACAGCGGAATCCGCAGGGTGGCCCAGACGGCGGCTTATCTTCCCCACTTTGTTTCTGTGGTGGTAGTGGTGGGAATCCTGAAAGATCTGCTGTCATCCAACGGCGGTGTGCTCACACAGCTGCTTGCCGGTTTCGGTGTGCTGCCTAAAAATTATTTTAACCTTCCGGAAGCCTTCCGCACCCTGTATGTGGGTTCCGGTGTCTGGCAGGAATTCGGCTGGAATTCTATTATCTATGTGGCGGCTATCGCCGGAATAGACCAGGAGATGTATGAATCTGCCTCTCTTGACGGTGCGGGCCGGTGGAAAAAACTGATATACATAACCCTTCCATCTATCGCCCCCACCATCATCCTTCTTCTGATCCTGAATATGGGAAATATGCTGAACATTGGTTATGAGAAGGTAATCCTTATGTATAACTCGGCAACCTATTCCACTGCCGACATTTTTTCCACCTATGTATACCGTAAAGGGCTTCTGAATGCCCAGTACAGCTTTGCTTCCGCCGTGGGGCTGGCCAATTCTATAATCAATATAGTGATTTTGCTGGGGGCCAATTTCCTGGCGAAAAAAACCACCGAAACCAGTATATTCTGATGGAAAAGGCAGAAAGGCTGCGAGACGGATGTGAGAAAAGACAGAAACTGAAATCCGGCGGAGGAAGGATTAACCATGAACAGAAAAGAAAGATTGATACCATCGGACATCCCGATTATGATAGCGACTGTTTTTATCATTATTTTTACTTTATATCCGGTCATTTATGTGGTGAGCATGTCTTTCAGTGAGCCTTCCCATGTGCTGGCCAGAGATGTGTATTTTCTGCCGAAGGGGTTTTCCCTGAAGGCCTACCGCATGATTCTGGATAATGCCACAGTGCTGCGTTCCTTTGCCAATACCATCTGGTATACGGCGGTGGGAGCGTCTGCCAGCGTAACACTGACAGCAACCACAGCCTTTGTTCTGTCCAGAAAGCGTTTTTTCCTGCGCAGACAGCTTTCTCTGCTGATGACGCTGACGATGTTTATCAGCACAGGGCTGGTACCTCTTTATATCCTGGTACAGAAAATGCATTTATACAACACCAGATGGGCCATTGTTCTTCCCTATATTATCAGCGCCTATAACCTGATTATAACCCGTTCCTTTTTTGAATCCCTTCCGGAGGAGATGGCGGAAGCTGTAAAAATAGACGGCGGATCAGAATGGACGGTAATGACGCGTATTTTTTTCCCCCTATCCAAACCTATCATTTCCGTGCTGATACTGTTTTATGGTGTGGGTTACTGGAACAGCTATTTCGCGCCGCTGATTTTTCTGTCCGATGAAAAGCGGAAGCCCATTCAGCTGTATCTGCGGAGTATACTGATTACCAGTGAGGTCCAGGCATCAGGAATGGGGCTGGATGCGGTGCTGATGAACGAGCAGATGAAATATGCCGTGATTGTCATAGCCTGCTTTCCTGTCATGATCCTGTACCCCTTTATTCAGAAATATTTCGAAAAGGGCGTACTTATCGGCGCTGTAAAATAGTCAGGAATTATATAATTCATAACAGAAAGGATAAATATATATGAATAGCAAAGCACCGGAAGGAATGAGCAGCGCAGAGCGCATCGCCTTTTATGATTGTGAGGAAAACCGGAAATACTATCAATACGGAACTGGCGGAGGCTGGAAAAAATACGGGAAAAACCCGGTATTCGGCGGGGACTATGCTACCTGCTTTGACGTTTCTCTTTTGCTGGAAGAAGGAAAAGAAGGGGAACCGGTATTTAAAATGTGGTTTTCCTGGCGTCCGAAACGGGCTGTCGGTTATACGGAAAGTACGGATGGCATCCATTGGGAAGAACCGTGTGTCGTATTGGCCCCGGTGCCGGGTTCCTCCTGGGAAGCGGATGAAATCAACCGACCCACCGTGATTCATCATAACGGACAATATTGGATGTGGTATTCCGGGCAGATGAAGCCCTATCTGGAGGACGGTCGGTCGGTGATCGGCCTCGCAGTCAGCTCTGACGGAATCCACTGGGAACGCAGGAGGGAACCGGTGATGGAGCCGGACCGGGCATGGGAGCTGCAGGCCATTATGTGTCCACATGTATTATTCGACGAAGAGGATATGCTCTATAAAATGTGGTATGCCGCCGGCTGCAACCACGAACCCGACGCCATTGGTTATGCCTGCAGCCCTGACGGTATCCATTGGGAAAAATATGAGAATAACCCTGTATTAGCCGGGGATAAATCCTGTTTGTGGGAACAGCATAAGGTGGTGGCTCCCTGTGTGATCAAACAGAAAGGGTGGTTCTATATGTTCTACGTGGGCCATCTCCATGAAGAAAGGGCACAGGTAGGCCTGGCCAGATCGGCGGACGGCATTACGGGCTGGGAAAAACATCCGGACAATCCTCTCATATGTCCCACAGAGGGGGACTGGGATTCGGTAGCCGTGTATAAGCCTTTTGTCCTGCGGGCAGGGGATAAATGGATGATGTGGTATAATGGAGCCGCATATGAAGAATCCATGTGGGTATTGGAACAAATAGGCCTGGCAGAATTGGAAGGTCCGGATTTATTCCCGCGGGCAGCGGGCCGGGAGTAAGCTTAGGCGGCCTTACGGCTGCGGCGGGGGAGCGGAACATGAGGAAGGGTAAAAAATTTCAGACAAAGCATAAGATGTTTGTTTCTTATGTCTGCATACCGGTGGTTATTCTCACGGTAATTTCCTGCCTGTTTTCATTTCTTTATTATCACATGACTCGGGAACGGGTGCTGAATTTCGAAAATTCCATTGCGGAAAATTTGGACAGTGAGCTGAAAAATCTGATGGATAACCTGATAAAATCATCGGCCCAATACTCCATGACTCCCTGGGTAACCCGTCTGAAATATATGCAGAGGATACCGGAGCTTATGTCCCGGAACATAACCGCATCGGACATTTCTGATTATGCCAGCACCCTTTCACTGACGGAAATCAACGACAGCATGGTGGAATCTATCTACATTTACTACAGCCTAGGCGGTTTTGGAATCAGCAGTATCGGAAAAGTGAACTGGAAGGAATACGTAAGCATTTATCAGGTCCAATGCGGGGATACCGCCTTTTTGTCCGGCGCCATGCTGGATCAGAATAACCAGAAAACCATCTGCCACAATGCAAGCCTGATGAAAAACGGGAAGCGGGTGACGGGTTTCTTTATGCTGCAGACCATACCCCTGCAGAATTCATATTCAGGAGAAGTAAATATCCTTTTCTTTGTACCCTATGATAAAATCTGCGCCTATATTGAGAATTTCATGGATGACGGAACCTCCTGTTTTTACCTTACGGACGGGCAGAAAATAATTTATGCCTGGGGGACGGACAAGGGGCCTTTTCGCCCGGGAGATTCTATGGAAACCCTGAAGACGGCAGACAAGGAATACCGGTACAGCGAGGAGTTTGGAGTATACCTATCCCAATATACCAAAGCCGGTATGGAAATGGGCATTGTGCAGATTCTGGATACTGATTTCCTGTACAGGGATTTTACTGTTTTTACGGAATGGCTGGTTATGGGATATCTGGTGCTGCTGGCGCTGATTGTGGTAGTGGCTTCCCGGATGGCCAAATACAGCTACCAGCCGCTGGAACATATCATGAACATGTTGGCGCAGGAGGATTCGGAGGGCAGTGTTAATGAGTACCAGATCATAGAAAAAGCACTGGAAGAACTGGACTCTCAGAAAAAACGCCTCGAAGTGACAGTCTTCGAACAAAATCCCCTCATCGAACAGTATATTCTCCATACGCTTCTCCAATCCAATAAACCGCAGGCTAACGAGGTGAAATATGTAAACACCATGCGTCAGTATTCCCTCTACCGCTGTCTGGCACTTAAACACAGCCCGGAAGCAGGGCAGTATATCAAGGAAATTGATTCCTGTCTTGCGGTCTATCCCCAGATCCATTCTGCCTTCGTGGAAGAGGATAAATACTATATCTGGGTGCTGAGTTATGGAGAGGAAAGCCTTATGGAAGAGATTTCCGATCTCCTGTCCCAGACCTTTGACGATTCCGGCTACAAAGATGCTGCCCTTGGTATGAGCAAGGTACATGAAGATATTCTGCACATTTTATCCGCCTATAATCAGGCGGTGAGGGCGCTGGAATACCATTTCTTCTATCCTGAAAAAAAGGTCATCCGTCTGGAGGAGGATCGCATAGAGGAACGGGATTTAAACTGTTCGTCCTTTGAAATACCGGAAGATAAAAGAAAGAACATGGAGAAAGCGGTGCAGGATCTGAACGCCGGAACGTTGTTTGAAGCCTATCAATCGCTCCTCCTGTACAATTTTCATACACGTTTCCTTCATAAAGAAGCTTATTTTGCAGGCATTCACAAACTGAATGCTATGCTTCTGGAACTGTTTGGCGAAAAAAGTCTGGGTAAGCTCACGCCCCAGATGGAACTGCTGGAACCGGAAAGCTTTGCAGGCCTGGACAGCTACTTGCAGACCTTCCGCCTGAAAACACTCCGGCTGATCGAACAGTGCGTGGCGAAAGAAAACCCGGTATACTATGCCAGAAACCAGATGATCCGGCAATATGTGGAGGATCATCTGACCGACGCCAATCTTTCCCTTAATGAAACCGCCCGGGTGATGCACTATACCGCTACCTATTTCGGGAAATATTTCAAGGAGCAGTTCGGCTGTACCTTCCAGAAATATGTGGCATCCAGAAGGATTGAATGCGCCATTTCCCTTATGGAAAAGAAGAATATGAATGTGCAGGAAATTGCTTTAAAATGCGGGTTTACCAATGATGTGACATTCAGGAGGACATTTAAGATGTATGCGGGGGTTACCCCTTCCCAGTATGAGAAGGGGCAGGAAGCGGAATAGGATGCAGCCCGTCCGTATTTCGAAGAGCGAAAAGGTTTACCGATATTTTTCCGCGTCTGCTGCAGCCGTTTGAAAAAGGAGATGCTTATTGGAAAATAAATAAGATGGGTGTATATGTGTATGTCCTGTTTTAGACGATAGAATCGAGTTTAAAGGTTTTGAAGGCTTAAATTTCTCTGTGGATGTGGGGAGAATTTCAAGTCATCCTCACTGAAAATTTATTTTCATTTTAGATGATATTTATGGTAATGTGTTGAATTTTATTTTATATAACCATAAAAATATGCTTTTGTATTGATGAATAACATGATAGAATATCGATAAAACAGAAACTGTAATTTGATATGAAAAAAACGCACTGGATTACCAAAGACGGAATATAAGTACAATATGTGTTAATAGAGGAAAGGACAAATGGAGAAAGGAGCTTAAAATGCCGCACTATCCTGTAATAGATAAAGTGAAAACCGGTAACCATATTTTACAGCGAATCCTCTGACAAGGCGGAATCCGGCTTCATGTCGGATATATTTGCTTCCGGCTGCGTATGCAGAGGATATAAATTATTCAGGGCCGGCAAGAATTCACTTGATTTCTATATAGCATCTGAATTGGGCAGAATTGTTCGGATGAAAAGCATACGGTCATTCTTGATTCTACGATTGAGAAATGTATTCATGAAGCTCAGGAAAGGAACGAACGGACATATCATGTCAGACAGCGTTTGAAAAAGGTAAGTATTGAAACTGAATTATCCGCATATAAGGAACGTAACCGTATGAAATCATTAGTCCATAACGCCCTTGCGGAGACTGAGTTTGCAGAAACAGCTGGAATATCCGTCCCGGATATTCCAGCTTGTTTTTTATACATCCTTACTACACATTTATGTTACAATAAACTGGAAAATCCATCATCTGGTATATGCGATATAATACAAATATAAGAAAAGAGGACAACCCATGAACCGTCCAATCACCGCCAAAACCGCTCTTCTGAAAATATCCATGCTGTTTCTAATCCCCTTCTTTCTCTTTATGTTCGGCCTGAACGTCTACAGTAATACCATTTACAGACAGCGCCTTACGGAAAACAATCAAACGCGGCTCACCATGTATGAATCCTTTCTGGAGGAGGATTTGAAGAATATAGAATACTTCATGTCGGATATGATTGCCAATGACGGCGGTTTTAATGCCCTGCGTTATCCCTTAAGCTATGTAGACAGCTATCTGCAGGTCCAGCAGCTTCAGGAAAAATTCGAATCCGTCATGAAAACCATTGACAGCATATCGGCCTTTTGCATTATCAGCCCGAAAAGCAATATTACCAACGGCCCATTCCGTAAGAATGTTTCCTACGATGAAAAGGAGAATATTAAAACCTATCTCAACCGGCTTGTGAAGGAAAAAGGGGATGGGGCTATTACCGACTGGCGGGTACAGAAAATAGGTGATACATACTATTTTTTGAAAATCATGGGGCTGGGCGGCGTTTACAGCAGCTGTATTATCGATGTGGGAAATGTATCCGCGATTGAGGAAATAGGAAGTGAAAACAGTTATCTTGTGTTTGAAGAAAAGGAGGAAATCCTATCTTATGAGGAACAGATGAAGGATCTGGGAATCCGTGTACAGGAAGGGAAAACCTCCTACCTGACAGGCAACGCCAGAAATCAGTTTGTAGTGATGAGCTATTCAGAAATCCTGAATTGCTATCTGATGTTGGTGGAACCATACCGGGGGATTTGGAGTATGGAATCCCTGCCTCTTGTCATGCTGCTTCTCTCGGTCTTTTTTGTTATCCTGTTGTTAAGATGCTACCGCATGCTGAAACGTGACTTCCTTAATCCGTTGGAACAGATGGTGGAAACCATGGAACAAATCGGCGATGATGGGTTGGAATCCCGCCTTTGTGTGAGAAATGAGGTTAAGGAATATAAAAAAATGGAATCTACCTTTAATGCCATGATGGATCGAATCAAGGAACTCAAAATCCTGGCATATGTGCGCTTGATTCAGGCCCAGCAGACAGAGCTGCAGTATTATCAGATTCAGATACGTCCCCACTTTTTCCTGAACTGTATGAAAAACCTGTACGCGATGACGGCGGCCCGGAAATATGCACAGATGCAGGAAATGATATTGACTCTGTCCGAATATTTACGGGCGGTTTTAAAGGATCATGATATGATTGTACCTTTGGGAAAAGAACTGGACAGTGTCCGTTCTTATGTAAAGCTGCAGCAGATGAGCAGTGCCAGGCCGCCGGAATATGAGGAGGATGTGAGTCAACCGCTTATGCAGTTCGGGATACCGCCTATGTCTTTGCTGACCTTTGTGGAGAACTCCTTCAAGTATGAAAAGAGCGGGGAAGGATCCATGCAGATATTGATTAAGGCAAGGCTGTTCCTGGACGGGGAAGAAAAATTTGTGAATATCACTATTATGGATAATGGGAAAGGTTTTCCTGAGGAGGTTCTGAAGATTTTGAATGATCCTGAAAAGAGGATGCCGGGGGAACATATGGGAATCAATAATGTGGAACAGCGTTTTTCTCTTGTTTATCAAAAACCGTGCAGCTTTGTATACAGCAATATGAGCGGGGCCTGTGTGGATATTTTTATCCCCTTTGAAGAAGCAAGGCGGCCGGCAGTTAATTTGTAAGGGAGGAAAGTAACTATGACAGTGTTGGTGATTGATGATCAGATACATGTGGTGGAGGGGATTCTGTCCGAGGTACCCTGGGAAAATCTCGGAGTGGACAAGGTCTGGAAGGCTTACAATGCGGTGGAAGCAAAAGGAATCCTTCTGCTTCATAAAGTGGACATCATGCTTTGCGATATAGAAATGCCGGGAGAAAACGGACTTTCCCTGCTTAAGTGGACGCAGGATCAGGGGATGGAGACAGAATGTATCTTTCTTACCGCCCATGCAGATTTTGTTTATGCCAGGACAGCTATGCAGCTGGGAAGTTTCGACTATATTCTGCAGCCTGCCAGATACGAAGATATCGGGAATGCCATTTTGCGGGCAAAACAGAGAATCCGGGATAAACGTGAGCAGCAGAAATTTTATTCTTATGGAAAAACACTTTTTGAGGAGCGTGACCGGATAACGGATCAGCTTTTCAGGGAATGGTATCAGGAACCGGAAAATGGGGAGAGGTACCGGAAGCTGTTGGTGGATATGCAGAAAATGGGGCGGAATATCTGTGATTCCAGTCCGTGTTTTCTTATTTTATACCAGATCCTGAGTTGGAATAATGCACCATGGGAACAGGATTTATTCCGTTATTCCTGCGCCAATATTCTGGAAGAACTGTTTCAGGAATGGAAAAGCAAGGTCTATATCGGCTGCCTGAGTCATGAGGAATATATATTCCTTGTTTACGGAGAGGAAGGAAAACAACCTGACGAGGAAAAAATAAGAAGGCAGTTGGAGAATTTTTATAATACTGCTTCCCGTTTTTTCTGCTGTGAACAGGCGCTGTATGTGAGCGGTACCGGAATGTTCCGTTCGATGCCGGGGAAGTTGGATGCCATCAGGCATAAAAATAAGGATAATGTAGCCCGGAAGCCGGGAATTTATGTGGAAGAGGAGCGAAAAGAAACGAAAACGGCCCCAATCCTCCAGCCGGATTTCAGAACCTGGGAAACGTTGCTTGTCCGGGGAATGGGAAAAACGGTTTATGAAGAAGCCTGCCGGTATCTGCAGGAACTGGCGGATGCGGATGCGCTGAACGCGGAGAGCCTTCAGAAGTTTTATAATGGTTTTTACAGGATTATCTGTCTGACGGAAGAAAAGACGGATACGTCCTGGGAGGATATATTCCCGGAGGAACAGCAGCGGCAGACCGCGCTGCACGCCTATGAGACGCTGCAGAATATGTTGGCCTTTTTAAAAATCGTTACTTCCTATTTTGCAGAGGAGGAGGAAGATGCAGGAAGAGCAGGAGGACAGGTGGAGGCCATAAAAGAATACATATATCACCATCTGGACAGTGACATCCGCAGGGAGGATATCGCAGTACAGGTATTTATGAACCCCAACTATGTTTCCCGCCTGTTTAAAAAAGTGGAAGGAATTTCCCTAAAAGAATTTATTGTCCGTGAAAAGATGAAAATGGCCAGGGCGCTTCTTATCGGTTCCCAGCTTCCGGTGAGTATAGTGGCGTTGAAGGTTGGCTATAGTAATTTTTCCCACTTTTCCCAAGTTTACAGAAAAACGTTCGGTGTCAGTCCGACGGACGAAAGGAAAAAGCAGGAAGAGTGAACAAATTCAACAGCGAAATGTCACTTTTTTGACAATAGACGGCGAATCTATCAAAGAAGTAATAATTATGACAATAACAGGTTACAAACGAGGCGGAACCGGGGGAGCTGCCATGCTATAGTAGAATCATCAAAAACAAGGGAGGGAATGAAATGAAACGAAAATGGTTGGCAGGCTTACTTACAGCAGCGCTGATTTCCACAGCGATAGCGGGCTGCGGAGGAACGAAGGAACAGGCGGGCGCCCAGACGAATACACCGTCCGCCTCCGGAACGGAACAGGCGGAAAGCACAGCTTCGGAGGCAGATGCCGGTGATTTATCCGGGCAGGAAGAATATGTCTGCAAGATTGTATGCGTCGGGGATGCCGCCTCGGAGAGCTGTGAAAAGGTAGCGGAGGCGGCTTCTGAAATAACGCTGGCCAAGTATAATACAAGGATTGAACTGGTGCGTTTAAGCTACGGCAGTTTTTCAGAGGAAGTAAACCTCATGCTTTCTTCCGGAGAAAAGCTGGATCTGTTCCCGAATTTCGCATTTTCCACAATTACGGCAGCCAATACGGGGCAGATTTTGGCCCTGGATGATTTACTTCCGGATTATGGAAAAGATATTCTGTCTGTCGTACCGGATACGGACTGGAACTGTGTAAGCATAGGCGGACAGATTTACGGCGTACCTAACAATAAGGATAAGGCGGAGGGCTTCGGCATCGCTATGAGAACGGACATGCTGGAGGCATCCGGCTACGATATTTCCGCCATTAAGACGGAAGAGGATCTGGAAGGCCTGTTCGCCGCTGTAAAAGAAAAATACCCGGACAGCTATCCGCTGGTATCCGATAATGGAGGCATGGGCTATTACAATATTACCAGGGATGATTTGGGCGGTGACTTCGGCTGGCTTGAGAACTGCCTGGATGATTCGGAGATGACGGTGGTTGACTGGTATGAAACGGATACCTTCAAAGACATTGTACAGCGCAGGTATGACTGGGCACAGCAGGGGTATATTATGCCTGATGCGGCGACAAACACCCAAAATGCCTATGAACTGATGGCGGCAGGAAAGGGCTTCAGCTACTTCTGTAATACAAAACCCGGGATCGAAGCGGAGTGGAGCAGGAAAGTAGGCAAGGACATCACGGTTGTGGAGCTGGTGGAAACTTACCGTACCTCCGCATCAGGAATGAATACCTGGTATATTGCCCATAACAGTGAAAAACCAGAACGAGCCATGCAGGTGTTGAACGAAATATACAGCAACCCCGATTTAAGCAACATCCTGATTAACGGGATAGAAGGGGAAAACTTCCTGATTGATGAGGAAAAAGGCGTACTCACCTATCCCGAAGGCGTGGATGCATCCAATACCACCTACAGCAGCGTGGCCTGGGTATGGCCCAATGAACTGATCAGCATTCCCTGGGAGGTTGACGGCGCGGATATTTGGAAGCAGACGGAAGAATTCAACAATAACGCAAAGCTGAGCAAGGCATTCGGCTTTGTATGGGATAATTCCGATGTGCTCAATGAAATCACGGCATGCAACAATGTTATGGCAAAGTACAAAAATGCCCTGGACTGCGGCTCCCTGAATCCGGAAGAAGCGGTTCCCAAAATGATGCAGGAGCTGAAGGATGCGGGCATCGATACCATCATAGCCGAAAAACAGGCACAGCTGGATGCCTGGGCGGCGCAGCAGTAGGCAGAGATTTTGCAGGAAACAAGAGGAAAATAAGGCGGTAAAGCAGAAGGAAAAGGGTGTGGAACGCACCCTTCTTCCCTATCCGCCCAAACAGGAGGGAATCCGGTGAACAAAATGAAACGTGCAAGATGGAGGAGATACCTCCCCTTATATCTGATGCTGCTGCCGGGAGGCATCTATCTGATCCTAAACAACTATCTGCCTATGGCGGGAACCGTGGTAGCTTTTAAAAAATATAATTTTCAAAAAGGAATCTTCGGCAGTGAATGGAACGGACTGAAAAACTTTATATTCCTTTTTAAGACCAAGGATGCCTGGATCATAACAAGGAACACCATCTGCTATAATCTGGTTTTCATTCTCCTGGGTACGGCAGCAGCGATTACCGTAGCCATATTACTGTCGGAAATCAAAGCGGTGCGGGCCAAAAAAACATACCAGACGCTGATCCTCCTTCCTTTTCTGGTGTCTATCGTAGTTGTCAGCTACATCGTATATGGGTTCTTAAGTACGGAATACGGGTTTGTGAACCATGTCCTTCAAAACATGGGAAAGGATAAAATTTCCTGGTATTCCAACCCGGCCTGGTGGCCTCTGATTCTTGTGCTGGTCAACCTTTGGAAAAATATCGGCTATAACTGCGTATTGTATTATGCCACACTGATGGGAATTGATTCCTCCTATTACGAAGCGGCGGTGGTGGACGGCGCAGGCCGCTGGCAGAGAATCCGTTACATAACGCTTCCCGCTTTGGTCCCAACCATCAGTATCCTGACACTGATGTCGGTATCCAGGATTTTTTATTCCGATTTCGGGCTTTTTTACCAGGTACCCATGAACAGCGGCCCTTTGATCGACGTTACCAACACCATTGATACCTATGTTTACAGGGGTCTGATGGAAACCAATAATATCGGCATGTCTGCGGCGGCCGGACTTTACCAGTCCCTGGTGGGCTTTATTCTCGTGATGACGGCAAACTGGGCGGTAAGAAGGCAGAATGAAGAAAGCGCGCTTTTTTAGGAGGGAAACCATGGTTGAAAGAAATAAGACATTTCAGATAGTGGCAAACGGGATTATGATTTTACTGGTTATTTTCTGCCTGCTCCCGCTGATCCTTCTGTTTTCCTCCTCCCTGAATGAAGAGCATGCGCTGATTGTGAACGGGTATTCCTTTATCCCTTCCAGGCTGGACTTTTCCGCCTACCGATATATTCTGGTGGATTCCTCCCAGCTTTTGCGGGGATATGCAATCTCCGCTCTGGTTACCGTGGCGGGAACCACAGTAAACCTTATGTTTACGGTGTTGTTCGCCTATCCGCTTTCCAGAAAGGATTTGCCGGGTAAAAATATCATAGCCTTTTTCCTGTTCTTCACGATGTTATTTAACGGAGGGCTGGTTCCTTCTTATATTATGTGGACACAGAATTTCCATATTAAAAATACCATATGGGCACTGATTGTACCCAACCTTCTTATGGGCGCCTTTTATGTCATTATGATGCGGACCTATCTCACCGGCAATATACCCGAGGAAGTCATCGATGCGGCCAGGATTGACGGCTCCGGGGAAGGCGGGATACTGCTCCGTATCGTAGTGCCCATGGCAAAGCCTATCCTGTCCACCCTGGCTTTGCTTGTGGGGCTTGGTTATTGGAATGACTGGCTGAACGGCCTGTATTATATTAACAAAGATACCCTGTACAGTATCCAGGTGCTGCTGAACCGGATGCTGCTGGATACCCAGTTCCTGATGAGCAGCGCAAGTCAGGGCATGAATATTGATACCAGCCAGCTTCCTTCCACAGGAATTAAAATGGCGATAGCGGTTATGGGGATTCTGCCTATTCTGGCAGTCTATCCCTTCCTGCAGAAATATCTGGTACAGGGAATTACGATCGGCGCGGTGAAAGGTTAGATGAGGAAAATGAATACAATGAAAGGTTTTTTACATACGGAAGGAAAGAAAATTACAGACGGTTCAGGAAAAGAAATCCTGCTCACCGGATGGGGTCTTGGCAACTGGCTCCTGCAGGAGGGGTACATGTGGAAGGCATACGGGAAACGGTTTGACAGGCCTTCCCGTATCGAAAAATGTGTGGAGGAACTGACCGGCCGGGAGTACGCCGGCTATTTCTGGAAAAAATACAGGGAAAATTATATCCGCCGGGAGGATATCCTCGCCATGGCCGCATTGGGGTACAATTCCGTGCGGATTCCCTTCAGCTACCGTCTGTTTATGGAGGATGGTCCGGGCATCCGCTGGAAGGAGGAAGGATTTGCCCTGCTGGATCAATGCCTTGCCTGGTGTGAAGAGGCAGGCATGTATGCATTTCTTGATCTGCATGGGGCACCCGGCGGACAAACCGGTTCCAATATTGATGACTCTGTGGATAACGTCCCCCGATTGTTCATAGACAGGGACTGCAGGGACAAAGCCTGTGCATTATGGAAACAGCTGGCCCTGCGTTACCGCAGCCGGGAGGTGGTGGGGGGATATGATCTTCTCAATGAACCCATTATTCCGCCGGAGGCGGGCAACGGCGATTACGATTACCTGCTTCCGGCACTTGAGAGTTTTTATGAAGAGGTAATAACGGAAATCAGAAAAGTGGATACCGGACATATGCTGTCAATAGAAGGCGCCCATTGGGCCACGGATGTCCGCATTTTCCATAAAAAGTATGATGCCAATATGGTCCTCCATTTTCACCGGTACGCCGAAATGCCGGATAAAGCCTGCCTGAACCGCTTCATAGAGGCCGCCGGACGGCTGGATGTACCGCTGTGGATGGGGGAAACCGGCGAAAATACCAATCCCTGGTACGCCGCCTTGTACCCCCTGGCGGGCGCTCTGGGAATCGGTTATAATCTGTGGCCCTGGAAAAAAATGGACACCGCCAATTCCCCCTGTTCCATCAGGGTACCGGAGGGCTATCATGAAATTCTCAGCTACCTTGAGAAAGGCCCTCACCCCGGGTACGAAAGGGCGCAGCAGATTTTGGAAGAATATCTGGTAAACATCCGTTATGAAAATTGTGAAAAGCATCCGGAGGTAACGGCCCATGTATTCCGCAGACCGCCTTTTTCCATGCAGGCCGTGGATTTTGACGCTGTTCCGGGGGAAGGGGTTTCCTGGAAGGGGAATGGGCTTCCGGGGGAAGACAAGCCGTATCGGAAGGACACCGCATTGGAAATCCGGGAAAGGGATACGGCATGGGATAAGAAATTTGCATTTGACTGCGGCTGGGAACGGCTGGGGCTTGTGCTGCATGCCGGGGAATATGCCTGCTACAGCCTGGATTGCAGCCTCTGCCCGGTACATGTGCTGAAGCTGGCCTTTACCTGCCAGACGGAGGAAGAAGCAGTCGTGCAGTTTGGCCGGAAGGAGGGGAACACCATTCAGGTTATCCTGCATAAGAACGAAAAAGAAGCGGCTGTTTCTCTAGGTGTGATCCCTCCGGGCACGGGGAATACAACCATAAAAATCGAAATCCTCAAAGGTACGGTTCTCTTCGGACAATTACATATTAGCTGAGAAAAAGGACAGACTGCTGCCGGCACGGTCCTTTCCCGCATACGGTTGTTTTGGGCGATGCCCATACCTGAAGAGGAAAGGAAGTGCCGGTTTATTCTGTTTTTATTCCCTATTTCATACCTCCCCTTGAGTTTTCCGCGCCGATAAAGTATTATTATATTACTATTCAATAAAAAGAAAAGGCGGAAGATAATGAGGGAGCAGAAGGACCGCTGTATTTTTTTTGTCCTGGAAAATTTCTTTTTCCTGATCCCCCTCCCATTTGTAGATAAAGTGATAGGAAATCCTTTTACGGAAGGTGAAAATCCGGAAACAGGGTATGTCGATCTATGGGAAGGATGCGGAAAAGATGAGAAAAACAAATACTGGATTCTCTTTTGCAGTGAAGAGGAAATCCTGGGAATGCCTGCATCGGAGGTAATGGGGTTTCCGGATATCGGGGAAAGCCGAATATGGGAACTGCCGGAACAGGTGCGCAGGGAACAGAACCGGTATATAAGCGCTGTCGTTGCAGTCCCTACAGGGGATGAAAGACCGGATTTAGCTTATCTTCTGGACATGGGGGAACTGCGGCGTTGGAGGAGAACTGCCCGGTGAACGGAAGGAGCCGGAGGTATATAGCGGGAGCGGAGGGAACCAGATGGAATACATAACAGCGGATACAGGCAGTAAAAAGCTGTATATAGAGAAAGAAAGCATACAGACAATTCTGACGAGGCCGGATATCTGCCCCGTGCCGGGGGCGGAGGATACTATCCAGGGCCTTTCTTTTTATGGGGAAAATCTCGTGGTGTTTTATCGGATGGGAGACCGGGAGGAGGCTCCCTGCGGTGTCGTTCTGGAGGCAGATGGCGGGCTCATGGGGATCGCTGCGCTGGCCCTGGGAGAGGAGGAGGCCGCCCGGGAAGAACTGGAAGGAATCCTTCCCGGAGTCTGGGAGAAAAAAAGTGATTAGGCTTAAGGAAGAGGAATTCACAGATATTGTGAAGTACATGCGCCAGGAATACGGAATCAATCTGGAGAAGAAGAGGGTCCTGATTGAATGCCGCATGACCAGGGTTCTGGAGCGCTATGGCCTGGATTCCTTTTCCGGCTACCTGGATATGCTGCATCGGGACAGAAGCGGGGAGATGGCCGGGGAAATGGTGAACCGTCTCACCACTAATTATACTTATTTTTACCGGGAACCGGATCATTTCGACCGGCTGCAGGATGCCATCCTGCCGGATCTGCTGGAACATGTGCCGTCCGGGGTGCTGGATATCTGGTGTGCAGGCTGTTCCACCGGAGAAGAATGCTATACCCTGGCTATGGTCCTGAAAGAATACCGGCGGAGCCGGAATGACGCGTGCAGGGCCAGGATACTGGCGACCGATATCTCCGGGGAAGCGCTGGAGAAGGCGAAAAAGGGCGTATATCCGGTCAAGGAGCTGGAAGGCCTCCCTCCGGAGTGGAGGAGGCGGTACTGCGGAAAAACAGACGGCAGGACCTTCGGTGTGGAAGAGGATTTGAAAACCTGTGTCCGTTTCCAGCGCCGGAATCTGATGGAACCTGCACGGGCATCGGAAAAATTCCATATCATCCTGTGCCGGAACGTGATGATATATTTTGATAAAAGCTCCAGAGAGAGACTGATTACAACGCTGGAGGACGCGCTGGACAAAGGAGGGTATCTCCTGATAGGACACGCGGAGCTGCTGAATGCAAAGGAAACCCGGCTGGAACCGGTATATCCGGCTGTATATAGAAAAAAACGGGAGTAAGGAAGGATTTGGTGAAGGAGCACGTATGGGGAAGAAAATAATGGTGGTGGATGACGCCTTATTCATGCGAAAGGTAATCCGCAAGAATCTGGAGGAATGCGGATATACGGAAGTATTTGAGGCGTGCGACGGTGAGCAGGCTTTGGAGCAGTATGATGTCTGCAGTCCGGATCTGGTGCTGCTGGATATTACCATGCCGGGAATATCAGGGCTGGAGGTACTTGAGGAAATAGAGAAGAGGGATCCCGGGGCCAGAGTCGTCATGTGTTCGGCAGTGGGCCAGGAGCAGATGATCCAAAAGGCGGTGATGCTGGGAGCCAGGGATTTTATCGTAAAACCCTTCCGGCCGGATGAATTCCGGAGGATTATCCGGAACGCAATGGAAAGCTGACCCGATAATAACAGCGCAGCGGGATGTCCCGGATGAAAGGATGCCAGAAGATGAAAAAAAGATTTGAGGATATGAAAATAGGATCGAAGCTGGTAGCGGCATTTGCTATTATTATATTCTTATATATGATAACCATAGTCACAGTGATTATAAATATCAATTCCATGTCGGAACGGTCACAGAAGCTGTATGAGGAACCCTTCGCCAATGTGGAGAGTTCCCTGCGTATGATTGCTAATCTGCAGTCTGTGGGGAAAAATGTGACACTCCTGATATCCACGGAGGATTTGGTGGATGAGGATGAGTATCTGGAAAAGACAAAACAGAGTGTGGAGGATATCGAAATACAGCTGGAAGAGCTGACAACCGGATATATAAGCGGGGCGGAAAAGGTCTCCGAGCTGGAAATCCAGTACGAGGAACTGAACGGGGTAAGAGAGCAGGTGCTGAAGCTGCGGGAGCAGGGGAAGGATGAGGAAGCCCTGGCCCTGTATATCAGCCAGTACGCCCCTAAATTCAATGAGGTAAGGGATACGCTGAGCCAGGTCATTGACTTATCCACGAAAGATGCAAATGACCGTCTGGCGGAGGGAAAAGAAGTGAGTGTCAGGGTGGTGATCCTGCTGCTGCTTCTTGCCGCAGTCAGCGTCGGGTTTACCGTGCTTTTGTGTGTCCTTATCATCAGAAGCGTGATACATCCGGTAAATGAAGTAAAGAAAGCGGCTAATGACATCGCCAACGGCCGCCTTACCACCAGCCTTGCTTATACCTCCCGGAATGAGCTGGGACAGCTGGCGGATGACATAAGAGATACGACGGAAGCCCTTAATCTGTATGTGACGGAGATGAGGAAGAGCCTGACTGCCCTGGGAAAAGGAAAGCTGAATTATCATTCGGATGCGGTATTTAAGGGGGATTTCATTGCGTTGGGAGAAGCAATGGAAGAGATTTCCGGCCTTCTGAGGGATTCTATCCAGCAGATCGGCAGCAGTGCGGAGATGGTATCGGGAGGAGCCGAGCAGGTATCAGGCGGGGCACAGGCCCTGGCACGGGGAGCGGCAGAGCAGGCGGGATCGGTGGAAGAGCTGGCAGTGAGCATCAATGAAATTGCGGAAAGCGTACGGGACAATGCGGATAACGCGGTGGAGTCCAGCCGGCTTTCCGACAAGGTGGGGAACAGTCTCATAGAAAGCGACAAACAGATGCAGGCGCTGATCCAGGCTGTTAATCATGTGAAGCTGAATTCCACGGAAATAACAAAGATCGTACAGGAAATCGAGGATATTGCGTTCCAGACCAACATTCTGGCCCTGAACGCTTCCGTGGAAGCCGCCAGAGCCGGAGATGCCGGAAGAGGTTTTTCGGTGGTGGCCGGCGAAATACGCAGGCTGGCGGCAAAAACCACGGCTGCCTCCAAACTGACGGCAGAACTCATCGACAAGAACTCGGAAGCGGTGGACGTGGGAATGAAAACAGCGGAGTCCACGGCGGAAACCCTAAAGGAATCGGTAACCGGAGCGCAGAAGGTGAACGGCATGGTGGAGAAGATTTCAGAGGTCTGTATCCAGCAGGCTGACGCCATTGCCCAGATCCGGAAAAGCATTGAGCTGATTTCCGATATCGTGCAGGGAAATTCAGCTACTTCCGAGGAAAGCGCTGCTGCCAGTGAGGAATTATCCGCCCAGGCCCAGGTGCTGAAGGAAATGGTGGAACAGTTTGAGCTCTGATAAGCCGGCAGATAAAGGGGAGGCCATGGACCAATATTCGAATTTGGATGAACTATCCAGGGATTTTTTAAAGGAACTGGGCAATATCGGCACCGGAAATGCGGTAACGGCGCTTTCCCAGATGTTGTTGGAGCCGGTGGACATAGAAGTGCCGGAACTGCAGATTATGAAATATCAGGACTGCTGTTCCCTGCTGCGGTCGGCGGAAGAGCTGATGACGGGAATTATGGTGGGAGTAAACGGGGATGTGAAAGGCGTGTTCCTGTTCCTGCTGGATGAAACCTTCACCATGGCGGTACTCGACAACGTTTTGGGAGTAGAAGAACGCAATCTGCTTTCCCTGAATGAAATGGAACGTTCCCTTATCTGTGAAATGGGAAATATCATGTGCGGTTCCTACATAGGCGCGCTTTCGGCGGTACTGGATTTGAAAATGGATGTTACGGTACCGGCTTTGAGCGTGGATATGGGGCTTGCGCTTCTGAGTGCCCCCGTAACGCATTATCTGAGGTTGAGCGAGGATATTCTGGTGATAGACAATCTCTTCCGTCTGGGAGGAAAAGCTTTTACAGGAAGGATTTTGTTCCTTCCGGAACCGGAAGCGCTGGAGAGGATGCTCCGGAGGCTTGGGGAGTGATGCCATGGATAAAATTGCAGTAGGAATCGGAGAAGGGAAAACCGCGGCGGACCCGCAGATACTCATCTCATATGCCCTGGGATCCTGTGTTGGAGTCTGTCTGTATGACAGTGGGAAAAAAATAGCGGGTATGGCGCACATAGTCCTTCCGGGGAAACTATCGGCTGTTAACCGGGAGAATCCGTTCAAGTTTGCAGATGAAGGGGTACGGGAGCTGCTGTGCAGGATGGAGCGCGCGGGTGCGGCCAGGATGCGGATTACGGCCAAGATAGCAGGCGGGGCCAGGATGTTTGAAACAGGATCCGGGCAATGGGAAATCGGGGAGCAGAATGTGGCGGCGGTTAAGCTTGCGCTGGCGGAGGAAGGCATAAGGCTCGTAGCTGAGGATACGGGGAATCATTATGGCAGGACAATATTGTTTTTTGCCGGTGACGGGAAACTGGAAGTCAGAACAGTAAGGCATGAAACAATAGTTCTGTAGAAAAGGCGGAGGAAAGGTATGGAAACTCAAAATAAACAGATTGTTCTGATTGTGGACGACAGTCTGCTTATCTGTGAACAGATCAAAGCATCCTTAAAGGAAGAAAATATCTTTATTACGGAAGCGCACACCGGAGAGGAGGCCGAGGCGATGGTGAAGCAGTACCAGCCGGATCTCATCCTGCTGGATGTGGTGCTGCCGGATGCGGACGGCTATACTCTTTTTGACAGGCTGAAGGCGGCGGATCAGAATGATGCGGCCATCCTTTTTCTCACATCAAAGGACAAGGACGATGACGTGGTAAAAGGCTTTTCCAAAGGGGCCTGTGACTATATCAAGAAGCCCTTTGTCAGGGGAGAGCTGCTTTCCAGAGTACATACCCATCTTCTGATCAAGAAGCAGAAGGACGATCTGAACCGCCAGAACCGGGAACTGCGTACCAATATGGAACGGCTGAATTATATGGCTTTCCGTGACGGCCTCACAGGGCTTTATAACCGCCGGTATGTAGTGGGGGATTTGATGGATGATATCCGGGATCATAACAGGGAAAAAACCCGGAATGTACTGATCCTCGCCGATATCGATGATTTTAAGAAAATAAACGATACCTACGGACATGATGCCGGGGATCAGGCGCTGGTCTGCATTGCGAATATCCTGGAGGGGTTCTGCCGCAGACATAAGGTGGTGCGCTGGGGCGGCGAGGAATTTCTTATCATATTGTTTGACGTAACGGAAGAAGAAGCGTTCCGGATCAGTGAATCCATCCGTGAGGAAGTGGAGCATTTCCCCTTTTTCTACGACAATACGGAATTCACCTGCACTCTCACTCTCGGACTGCATACCTACCATGAGCTGGAGGGGATTGAGGAAAGCATCAGCTGTGCGGATAAGGCGCTGTATAAAGGGAAGCGTTCCGGAAAAAACTGCAGTATCTGGTATGAGAAGGAATAGCAGGCGGAGAGAAAAATGGGATATTTTGAAGCGGATGCGGAAGATATGCTGGAGGTTTACCTTTTGGAAACCAGACAGCTGACCGGACAGTTAAGCGCGGTTTTATTGGAAGCGGAAAAAAAGAATGCATTTGCGGAAGAGGATATTCACAGTATTTTCCGTATCATGCACACGATAAAAAGCTCTTCTGCAATGATGGGGCTGCAGGAGTTATCCTCCATGGCCCATAAGCTGGAGGACCTTTTTGCCTATTACAGGGAAACCTACGGAAAAATAGAAAAGGCGGAACCGGAACTGTATGATCTGCTGTTTGCCGCCTCCGATTATATAGAAGCGGAATTAGACAGGATGCCCCGGGAAGGATATGTGCCTTGCAGTGCGGCGGAAATCGAAGCAAGGACGGACGCTTATCTGGACAGGGCGTCACGCCGGGAGCCGGATGGGGCGGAAGAAGCCGGGGATAGCCAGGATCCGGGGCCTGTGGTAATTCCCGAGGCTTTGAACGGAAAAGAAGGAACGGTGGTGCGCATCGTTTTTGAAAACGGCTGCAGGATGGAGAATATCAGAGCCTTCATGCTGGTGAGGCAGATTGGGAGTCTGTGTTCGTGCGTGGAGACCTGGCCCGGAGATCTGGAAAAATCCGTGGAGGGCAGCAGCTACATCAGCGAAAACGGCGTCTTTATCCGGTTTGAATCGGAGCATAAGCAGGAGGTGCTGGAAAGCCTGCAGAAGGGCCTTTTTGTTGCGGAATGCAGTATCCTGGCGGACAGCCGGCCCCCGGCCCCGGAGGAGCCGGCAGTACAGGAAAAACACAAGCCGGAAGAAAAAGGAAATACCGCAGAAAGCAGGGAAGCGGAGTTTTTCAATGTACGTTCCGACCGTCTGGACCGACTCCAGAACCTTTCCGGTGAGCTGATGCTGCATATGCTCACCTTGGATACGGAGCTGGAAAAGTATGGGCTGGATGACATAAAAGAAGGGACCGCGCACCAGATAAGCCGGCTGATCAGTGAAATGGAAAGAACCGTGATGGAAATGCGTCTGGTCCCCGTAAACAAAATCGTGCCCCGTCTGCGCCGGATCTTAAGGGATATTTGCAGGGATCAGAAGAAAGAGGCCGATCTCATCATCCACTGTGAGGATCTGGAGGCGGATAAGAGTGTGGTGGAATATGCCTCCGAGGCGCTGATCCACATTATCCGCAATGCGGTGGACCATGGTATTGAAACCCCGCAGGAGCGGGAGGCCGCCGGTAAAAGCAGAAAGGGCCGGGTCGTCTTTTCCGCAGAGAGCACAGCAGGGGAGCTGCGCCTGTCCCTCAGTGACGACGGCACAGGAATTGATGAGAAGAGAATCCGGGAACGTGCCAGGGAGCGGGGCCTCTTTACCCGGCCTGAAGAAGAATACGACAGCCAGGAAATACAGGAGCTGATATTGTGCCCCGGCTTTACCACCAATGAGCAGGTGACGGAATACTCCGGAAGGGGCGTGGGGCTGGATGTGGTTAAAACTATCCTGGAGGGAGTGGGGGGAAACCTATATATTCACAGCAGACCCGGCGAAGGGACTACTTTTACCATTGTAGTGCCCCTTTCCCTTGCTACAATGGAATGTATCCGTTTTAAAGTGGGAAATTACCGGTTTTCCATGCCTGCCCGGCATGTGTTCCGGTTTATGGACTGGGAAAAAAGCAGGGACAGCAGGGAAACCATTAATGGAAAGGATTATATCCTGTTTGAGGACAGAATGATCCCGTTTATCGATCTCCGCCGTTTTTACCATCTGGACGGAGAAACACCGGAGAACGCCATTGTTGTGTATATGAAGGGAAATGAAAAGGAAGGCTGTATTCTTGTGGATTCCATGTATGAGCAGAAGCGTATTGTGGTGAAACAGCTGCCCCCTTTATTCGGCCTGGATTTCCGTAAAAAAACCGGAATCAGCGGCTGCAGTATTATGGGTAACGGGAAAATATGCGCCGCGCTGGATACGGATATACTTATCAGCAGATACGAGAGGGAGGATAGGAATGGAAGCCTTTACTGGCAGAGAACTTCTCTGCATTCCGGGAAAAAATAAAAACTATGCCGTGGAAATTCCGTATGTCACAGAATTATGCATACAGATGCGGATATCTTTGCTCCCCTGTCTGCCGGATCATTTTGCGGGCGTCTGCAATTACAAGGGAAATATTGTCCCCGTGGTGGAGCTGGAAAGCGGCCAGAAGGAGGAAACCCGGGGAAAGCGCAGGGATATGGTGCTCCTCATGGAATGGGGGCGGTATCGGATGGGCATCCATTTTACAGGCGAGCCTTATGTGGTAAGCGTAACAGAGGCTGACAAAATCGAAAGCCCGGAGGAAATGGAGCCTTCCGGTATCTGGGCCGAGAAACAAATTTATAAAGCCGGGGATGCCGTTGTTTTTCTGATTGATATAGAAAAAACAATGGAGAGTCTGGTTATTTTTCCGTAACGGCGCCCTGCTTTCCACGATTGGATCCCTGCTGGTGGTCTCCTGAAAACCTCAGGGTTTTTTGGAGGCCTGACCGGGTAATGCCGTCTTGCGGAAGCTGCGCGGCGACATCCCGTAGGCGGCCCGGAAAACCCGGGAAAGATGGGCGGTTGAGGCAAACCCGCATTTGGCTGCGATATCACTCAGGGGCAGCGTGGTGGTTAGAAGGAACTGGTGTACCTTGGCCAGACGTACATTATACAGATATTCCAGAAAAGTGGCGCCTGTGGCTTCATGAAAGAGACGGCAGAAATGATACCGGCTCATATGCACCAGTTCCGCCGCTTCCTCCAGGGAAAGGTTTTCCTGGTAATGCCGGTTGATATAATGAATGACAGTGACGATTTCCGGCTGGATGCTTTTTCCCTCCAGAATATCCGGAAGCGCCGCTTTTTCCGTCAGCTCCGTAAGGAACAGGAGAAGCTGAAGGATAGAGGAGCATACCAGCTTTCCTGCCAGAAACCCGGTCCTTTTGTGGTAGCGTTCCGTTTTCCGGAAGCAGTCAAGGGCTTCGCCGGCCTGCTCCGGGGACAGATGCAGCACGCAGGATTCCAGTTTATCCAGCAGGAGCCGCGTCTCCCCTTCCGTCAGCAGGATGCGGAGAAAGGAAGTCGACAGATTAATGACATAACGTTCATAATATTCCGAGCCGCGGCTTTCGGTGTAATGGATCTCAAAGGGCTTTAAGATATACAGATCTCCCGGCCGCAGGGTGTAACAGATGTCGTTGAGGATCAGGGTCCGTTCCCCCGCCATCTGCAGATAGAACTCATATGTATCATGGTAATGCTGTACCTTCATATCATTTCTTTCCGGGTTCCGGACATATTCCACCAGAAAATCTTCATAGGGGGCAAATGAAGTGTGAAGCATAGGTTCCAGTACCTCCCTCCTGTTATACAGTCGATTTTCCTGCACGGCGTGTGCCGCCTGTAGGGCAGGCAGTACCGGCAGGGGACAGCTTCATTATAAACACAGAATAATTAAATAGCAATATATGAACGGTCAGGCCATACGGAAAGCATTTTTTTTACGGTATTATTAATTGTTGCGTGCTAGTATAGTGCTATAAGACGTGCTATTACAGCAGACAGAAGGAGGAACGGTATGAGGTATGTAAACGACAGGGCGGAAGATATCAAGATCGCATACATAGGAGGAGGTTCCCGGGGATGGGCATGGGGGCTTATGAGTGATCTGGCCGCGGCGGATGACATGAGCGGAAGCGTATATCTGTATGATATTGACCGGGAGGCCGCCGGTAAAAACGAAGTGATTGGAAATAAGGTGAAGGAGCTTGCGGACTGCCGATCCCCATGGGATTACAGGGCGGTGGATTCCATCGGTGATGCGCTTGAAGGAGCGGACTTTGTGGTGATTTCCATCATACCCGGCACCTTTGATGAGATGGAAAGCGATGTGCATACGCCGGAAAAATACGGTATTTACCAGTCCGTAGGAGATACCACAGGCCCCGGCGGACTGATCCGGGCGCTGCGCGTGGTTCCCATGTTTGAGGAAATTGCCCGTGCCATTAAAGAATTTTGTCCCAAAGCCTGGGTTATCAACTATACCAATCCCATGACGGGATGCGTGAAAACGCTGTATCATACCTTTCCCCAAATCAAAGCTTTCGGCTGCTGCCATGAGGTTTTCGGAACCCAGAAGCTTCTGGGGAAAGCGCTGGAAGATATCACAGGGATCCGGGATGCCCGGAGAGAGGATATCCGTGTCAATGTAGTGGGAATCAACCACTTTACCTGGCTTACCGCCGCGCAGTATAAGAACATGGACCTGTTCCCCGTATACCGGGAGTTCGCCCTGAAATACCGGGATACCGGCTTCGGAGAAAAAACAGATGAAAACTGGATGAACCGCTTTTTTGATTCCATGGAAAAAGTGAAACTGGATCTCTTCCTGAAGTACGGGGCTATCGCCGCTGCAGGCGACCGGCATCTGGCGGAGTTCTGCCCCGGATCCTGGTATCTAAGAAACCCGGAAACCGCCCATTCCTGGGGGTTTAACCTTACCCCCGTCTCCTGGAGGAAGGAAGATCTGGAAAAACGCCTGCAAAGAAGCGAAAGGCTGTATCGGGGAGAAGAACAAATGGTCATCCATACCACCGGAGAAGAAGGGGTACAGCAGATGCGTTCCCTGCTCGGCCTCCGCGACCTGGTTACCAACGTAAATATTCCCAATTACGGACAGATCCCCAACCTGCCTCTCGGCGCGGTGGTGGAAACCAATGCCCATTTCAGCGCAGATTCCGTAAGACCTGTCTTTGCAGGCCCGCTGCCGGAGAGCATTTATCCCCTGGTAAGCAGAGTTTGCGGTATCCAGGAACTTACCGTACAGGCTGCGGCCTCCAGAGATCTGGATCTGGCCTTCCAGGCCTTCTGCATGGATCCCAACATGGAAATCGGTCTGGAAGATGCCAAAGACCTGTTCGAAGCCATGATAGAAAACACAAAATCCTATCTGACCATGTACCGCAGATAGCCATTTCGCCGGTGCGGAGAAAAATCATTGGAAAAGTATTGGCATCCTGCCTGAAAAGCGATATACTTAACAACGGAAAACGAAGTATAGGACTGAAACTAGGAGGATGAAGATGAGTATTAGAATTGGTATCCTGGGATATGGCAATCTGGGAAAGGGCGTGGAATGCGCTGTCAGACAGAACCCGGACATGGAACTGGCGGCGGTCTTTACCAGACGTGATCCGCAGACGGTTTCCATTCTGACGGAAGGGGTTCCTGTCTGTAAAATAGAAGAGGCGCCGGACTGGAAGGATAAGATAGATGTAATGATACTGTGCGGAGGCAGCGCTACGGATCTGCCGGTACAGACGCCGGAATTTGCCCGGTATTTTCATGTGATAGACAGCTTCGATACCCATGCAAGGATACCGGAGCATTATGCGGCTGTAGATGCGGCGGCAAAGGAAGGCGGCAAGGTGGGGATTATTTCCTGCGGCTGGGATCCGGGAATGTTCTCCCTGAACCGGCTGTATGCCAACGCTGTCCTTCCCCGGGGGAAGGATGATACCTTCTGGGGGAAAGGGGTGAGCCAGGGGCATTCCGATGCCGTACGCAGGATCGAAGGGGTGGCTGACGCCAGGCAGTATACCATTCCGGTAAAGGAAGCCCTGGACCGTGTCAGGGCCGGTGAAAATCCGGAACTGACCACCAGGCAGAAGCATACCAGGGAATGTTTTGTTGTAGTAAAAGAAGGGGCGGATAAAGGGCGTATTGAAGAAGAAATCAAGACCATGCCCAATTATTTTGCCGACTACGACACCACCGTCCATTTCATCAGTGAAGAGGAAATGGCCCGGGATCACAGCGGCATCCCTCATGGCGGGTTTGTAATCCGCAGCGGGAAGACAGGATGGGAAGAAGAATATGGAAACGTGATTGAGTACAGCCTGAAACTGGATTCCAATCCGGCCTTTACCTCTTCCGTCCTCACGGCATTTGCCCGGGCGGCTTTCCGGCTGGGGCAGGAGGGCCAGAGCGGCTGCAGGACCGTATTTGATATTGCTCCTGCCTATCTGAGCGCCAAAAGCCCGGAGGAGCTGCGCAGCACCATGCTGTAGGATGCGGCGGCACATACCGGAGAAAGTATAATAAAACAGGGCTTCCCGGAGACTTATTCCGTCTCCGGGAAGCCCTGTTTTATTCCGTGCGTCTTTATTAATAACGGCAGCCGCGCCGGCGGTAACAGCAGGAGGGTTCCCCGGGCCTGCAGATACGGTTGGGAAGGCGGGGCCTTCCGGGCCGGAGAGGAAGCCAGCGGGCATAAAGGAGGAGGTCACCTGTGCTGCCCTGCAAAATTACCGTAACCAGGCGCCCGTTTTCCGGGGCATCATACCAGCCGGCAAACCGGTAGCCCGGCCTGGGATCCGGCGGATTTACATAAATATCCGGTGTATTGACCGTGTAGGTATCCGGATTGGTATGGCTGCTGCCTTCCAGGTTTTCATAATGTATCGTATATACGACAGGAATAAGCCAGATTTGGGTTTCGCCAGTACCCAGCCGGATTTCCCACCCTTCAAAGTCCTGAGGCGGTTTTCGGAAGGCCTCTGCATCCTGTGCGCTTAAAACCGGATAAGATGGGGTACCCTCCCCCACTATAATGGGGTTGCCTTCCGGGTTAGGGGAAACATAGCCCGAGTTATCCAGCTGAAGAAGGGAGCCGGAGGATAGCGGCCCTTCCAGAAAAACAACGGCATCCCGGTCTTCGATATAAAATCCGTTGGAAATATCCCTCTGGCCTTCCGTATAAAATTCCCCGTTGTTGTAAATTCCGGACGCATGGGATAAGGCGTTGTTCAAACCGGCGGACCCGAGGGAAGCCTTCTGTGTCATATAAACCTGGGAGCCGATGTCATTATAAATCCCGCCGCCCACAGAAGCCGTATTCAGGGAGATATCTCCGGCGCCCATATTGACGGTGCTGCCTCCGTGGTTACGGATTCCGCCTCCCTGCTTTCCGGCCGTGTTGGAACGGATCGCCGCGCCGTTTACCTCCAGAACAGAGTTTTCCGCCAGACTGATCCCTCCCCCGTACAGAAAAGCTCTGTTTTCAGAAAGCAGGCTGCCGGCATCCAGGATAATATGACAGGGAACTGCGCAGATTCCGCCGCCGTGCCCGCCGAAATCGCTTTCTTCCGTGCCGGCCTGGTTGTTCCGGATCTCCGCCGTGCCGTCCAGGGTGAGCGTGCCGTTATCCGTATTGCAGTAAATCCCGCCCCCGTTTCCAATACGGGATATATTATCCGCCGTCAGGGTTTTGTTGGAAAGCAGGAGGCTGGTATCCGGCCCTCCCATCCATATCCCGCCGCCGCTGTTATTGTCCGCCGTATTGCCTGTGATCCGGCAGCGTTCCAGGTTTGCACGGAGTGTGCCGGTGCCGGAATTTATGCGCAGGGCGCCGCCTTCATAACCCGCCCGGTTCCCTTCAAAGCGTACGTTGCCGGCGGTTAACCGGCTGTTTCCGCCGCCGTTGCTGTAATAAACAGCGCCGCCGCTGCTGCCCGCTTCATTGCCTGTAAAACGGCTGTCTGTAAACACCAGCGTCCCTTCCCCGTTTCCGCCCGCCAGCAGCCCGCCGCCGTGGGATGATGCGCTGTTTTCCGTTATATTACAGTCCGCCAGTTCGAAGGTACAGGCGGCGGTACCGCTGAACAGGGCTATAGCGCCTCCCTGGGCGGAGGCTTTATTATGGGCCAGAATACAGGAATGGAAGGAAAGCCGGGATGCATGACTGCCGGAACGATTCTGCAGCCACAGGCCGCCGCCGCTTCCGGAGGAACCGGATACCGCGGAATTTTGTTCCAGAGTACAGGACTCTGCCTGCAGTTCATATCCGGAGTCGGACAGGAGATAAAGAGCGCCTCCTGTTCCCGCCCGGTTTTCCCGGATAACCGTACCGGAAAGATGGATTTTGGCGGGGGATATCACTGCTGTCATAAAAATAGCGCCGCCGTTGCCTTCCGCTGTATTTTGGGAAAGAGGGGAGGAGGTGGAACTGTCCAGAATATCCCCTTCGTTGGAGCTGTAAAAATAGATGCCTCCTCCATGATAGGCCTGGTTGCCCCGGATAGCAGCTTTGCCGGTGAGGGTAAGCCGAGAGGCGGGACCGCCCCCGCCGCGGTATCCGGAAAAACAGATGCCGCCTCCCGTGGAAGACGCATGGTTTTCCCTGACTGTGGTTTCTCCCTCCAAAGTCAGGGAACATCCCAGGGATTCGGAAAGGGAACGCAGATATAGGCCGCCGCCGTTTGCCGCATAGTTTTCCGCAAGGGAGGCCTGCCCGGTCAGGGTGATCCGGTCATCTGCCGTTCCCGGAAACATGGCGGCCGCACCGCCGGAGGTTTTGGAAACGCAGCCGGTAATCCGGGAATCGCCGCTCATGACCAGGGAGTTGGGGAAGGAAGGATTGGCCTGGAGATAGATGCCGCCGCCCTCCGCAGCGGAATAATTGTTGCGCAGAACAGATGCGGTTTCAAGATAAAGAGAACCGCCGTTTACCCGTATCAGGGAACGGTTCGTGTTGTCCTCCTGTGAATGGGACTGCCTGTTCCCGTCCAGGATAATCCGGGACAGGCGGAGGGAGCCGCCGGACTCAATGCGGAATAAATTATCAGAAAAGGACGCCGCCTTGCTGAGCGTATAAAAGCCCGGAGAAAGGCTGCTCAGAGTTACGCTCCGGCGGACAGGAAGGGAAGCGGTAACGGATATGTCCGCTGTCAGCTGGATGGAAGAATCGGTACCGGCAAGGGCGGATGCCAGTTCCGTTTCATTGGATACCTGTGCCATAAAATATCACCTTTTTGTAACTGTTCCGTACCTTCACAGTTACCCCTTTTACATAATAATTCAAACTTCACAGGGCCATTTGACACCTGTGAAGTTTGAGATAATAACTTATTATATGCATGCGCCCGTGTAAAAGAGCCAGTCAATGGCAGAATAGGCCGGGGCAGGGAGGCGGGTTATGCATCCGGAGTTATTTCAAACAGCTCGTCCGGAGTGCATTGCAGTATGGTGCAGAGCTTTTCTATATTCTCATAACGAATGGCCCGGGTCTCGTTATTGACCAGGCGGTTAAAATTCTGATAGCTCAGATTCATTTGGATATACAGCCAGTATTTAGAGTGGTTTTGCTGGGCAAGAATGTCCAGGACTCTCAGCTTAATCATAATATCATAACCCTTCTTTTTGCTATTATGATATCCAAAATCTACTCTTTACATAACTTATGTATAAAGCATATAATGTATACATTAGATACTATATTTTGGGGGCTGCTGCGGGGAGAACAGATGAATAAAGATGTGGAAAATTACGTTAAGAAAAATGAGGAAATAGAGTTAATTACCGGGCTGTTACAGGAGCCGGATCTGCTTTTCCTGATCATGGACAGGGAACAGAAGGATTTCGTGTATCTTTCCCGGGGGATCCGGAGGCAGCTGGGGATAACCAAGGATGGCCGGATGGCGGATCCGGCCCAGGAGACGGGGGATTCCCTTATCCGGTGGCTGTACTGCCGTCTTATATCGTGGATGAAAGGGGAAAAAAGCGCGTTTTGTGTGTATAACTCCCTCAAAATGAAGAATATATGGCTGCGGGTGCAGGCTTCTTTCCCGGAGAAAGGAAATCCGGCACGGCAGGTCTTTCTCTTCAGTGATATCACCGGGGAGCAGGAAGAGATAGAAGCGCTGCGGGGAAAGCTTGAGGAAGCCGAACGCCGAAGCCGTGAAAAAACCCGCCTTGTCTCCGATATGTCCCATGAATTCCGAACACCTATCAATGCCATTATGGGTATGACCAGGCTGGCGCAGGCCAGTAAAGGAGAGGAAGAAAAACGCAGCCGTTGCCTGGAAAAGGTGGAAAATGCCTGTGCGTATCTGCAGGAACTGGTAAATGATGTGCTTGATATGTCCCGAATAGAACGGGGAAAATATACGGTGGACCAGGAGTCCTTTTCTCTTTCCCATCTGCTTGCGGGCCTGAAGGAGCTGATAGAAACCCAATGCGGGGAAAAACAGCTGAAGCTTACGTTTATCATGGAACAGGTGGTGCACGGGTCGCTTACCGGGGATGAACTCGGCCTGCGCAGAGTATTTTTAAACCTTCTGTCCAATGCTGTGAAATACACCCCCGAGGGAGGACAGATCACCTTCGGAGTGAAAGAGGAAGCGTACAATGACGGAACGGCTCATTTTCTTTTCTGGGTCAGGGATTCGGGAATCGGCATTTCCCCAGGATTTATGGCGCATCTGTTTGAACCCTTCCAGAGAGAAAGAAAAGACGGGAACGTGGAAGGAACCGGCCTGGGCCTCATCATTTCCAAAAGTATTGTGGAGGTGATGGGAGGCAGGATTTGGGCTGAAAGCGAAGAGGGGAAGGGCTCCTGCTTTTTCGTAGAACTTTCCCTGGGAACGGCGGGGACGTAAAACAGAAATGCAGGATGCACCCAAAAAGAGCGGCAGACAGAAATGGGAATGGCTGGCCGGAAGCCGTATCCTGCTGGTGGAAGACAATCCGTTAAACCGGGAAATCGAAGAAGAACTGCTGAAGCTGACGGGAGCCAGGGTGGAAACGGCTTCCGGCGGAAAAGAAGGGCTGGACAGGTATCTCGGTTCTGAGCCCGGTTCTTATGATGTGATATTAATGGATATCCGCATGCCCGGGATGAACGGCTATGACACTGTCAGACAGCTGAGGGCTTCCGGCCGCCCGGATGCATTGACCATACCTGTGATAGCCATGACGGCGGATGTCTTTGCGGAGGATATCCAGGCGGCTTTGGAGGCAGGGATGAATGATCATCTGGCGAAGCCCGTGGATATGGACCGGCTGGAGGAGCTTTTGGCTGCAATTCCTTCGGATATTCCCGGAAAAGAGGAGGGGTAACCGGGATAACAGTTCGGTGAATAAAAAAACAGAATGACAGAGGATGATGGAAATTACGGCCGGGTTGTGTTAAAATAAAAAACATACCCGGCTGACAGCATATCCGGAGAATGGAGTTTTCCGGCCTGACGGGGAGTCCCCGCCGGGAAAAACAGACAGCCAGGACGCAGGTGCCCTGCGACCGCAAGCTGTTCCAAAGTACATCAGCACACTCCCGTGTGCACACCGCCTGCGGCTGTACATTTCCACAGCTTACGGAATCGGTGTATTGTGTCAGCCGGTGTATCCGGCAGCAGTTAAGGCTCCTGAGCTTCCGGTTCAGGAGCCTGCTGCGTTGCCGCCGTTGTATTCGGAATCAGAATCGGCATCCGGAAAGGAACTATGCGATGGGAAACACACAGCTTTGGAAATATTGTACCACACGCCAGTGCCAGGATTTTATCCTGTCCCTCCGCCTGATCCCCGGCGGGGAGAAAATGAGCCGGGAAAAACAGCTGGCCTGCCTGTATACCCTGAGTAACCAGGGCATAAAAAATTACCGCCGGGTGACAATAGCCAAAAAAGGGGGAGGCAGCCGGCAGCTTCTGGTTCCCTGCGGTCTTTTAAAGGCAGTGCAGAGGAATATTCTGCACCATGTGCTCGATGAAAGGCCGGTATCCCCCTGCGCCCTGGCTTACCGCAAGGGGACGGATATCCGGGCAAATGCATCTGTTCATCTGGGTAAAAATAAGGTACTGAAGCTGGATATCAGCCATTTTTTCGACAGCATCCTGTTTCCCCGGGTATACGGCGCGGCGTTTCCCGACACTCTTTTTCCTCCTGCGGCGGCGATGCTCCTTACCAGCCTTTGCTGCTGTAAGGAGAGGCTCCCGCAGGGGTCCCCTGCATCGCCCGCCATATCCAATCTGGTAATGCGGCCTTTTGATGAATATATGGAAGGCTGGTGCGGGGAACGGGAAATCACCTATACCCGATATTGTGATGACATGACCTTTTCCGGCAGTTTCGATGCCCCAGCACTTATCACCAAGGTGAGAAGCTACCTGGAGGCCATGGGATTTTCCCTGAATGAAAAGAAAACGAAACTGCTTACAGAAGGTGTCCGCCAGTCTGTGACAGGGATTGTGGTGAATGAAAAGCTTCAGGTTTCCCGGGACTACCGGAAAAAGCTGCGGCAGGAGGTTTACTACTGCAGAAAGTACGGGATAGAAGCCCATCTTGCCAGAATAGAGGCGGCCGAAGGGATCCGTTGGGATAAAGAACGCTACATCGGCTCCGTGCTGGGCAGACTCCGTTTCGTGCTGCAGATAAACCCACAGGACGAAGAATTTGCGCGCTATTGCAGGGACTGGAAGGAACAGTACCTGGGATAAGAGAAAGAGGGAACGATTGAGATATTATATTGCGGACTGCCATTTTTTCCACGATGCCCTGAACAGAAGGATGGACAACCGCGGCTTTGAAAACGCGGAGGCCATGAATGCCTATATGCTGAAAAGATGGAACGGCAAGGTACGGAAAAAAGATGAAGTGGTTATTCTGGGGGATTTGTCCTGGGGCAAGCCGGAAGAGACGAACGACCTTCTGGAAAAGCTGCATGGGCGTTTATATCTGATTCAGGGAAACCACGATCCGTTTCTGAAGGATAAAAAATACAATGCCGGCCGTTTTGAATGGATTAAGCCCTATGAGGAACTGCGTGACAACCGGCGCAAGCTTGTCCTGTGCCATTATCCGATCCTGTGTTATAACGGGCAATATCGGCTGGATGAACAGGGAAACCCAAGATCCTATATGCTCCACGGCCATGTGCATGATACCCACGATCAACGGCTGATACAGCAGTTCCAGGAAATCACCCGCAGCACCGTCCTGCACTATCCGGATGAGGAGGAACGGCGTATCCCCTGTAATCTGATCAATTGCTTCTGCATGTATTCCGACTATGTCCCTCTTACGCTGGATGAGTGGATAGACAATGATTACAGGCGCAGGCTGGGCAGGGCACAAGGGGACACGGACAGTAACCGAAGTCGTTTTTAATGGGGACATATAATCCGTATCTTATGGTATTTATCGGTGCAAAGGTATATAATAGAAAATGTAAATCCGTTTGGCAACGGGTTTTTCAGAAAAGCCAGCCAGGTAAAAGGAGAAAGGGGAAATTATGGGAGCACAAGTAAAAGGGGTGGCACATGCAGCATTTAATGTGTCGGATATGGAGAAGGCTATTAAGTTCTATGAGGATGTCCTTGGGTTTGAAAAAGCATTCGAGCTGCAGCATCCGACAACAGGAGAACCATGGATCGTATATCTGCATGCAGGAGGAAACCAGTTTATTGAACTTTTCTACGGAGGGGTAAACGGTCAGGAATACAAAGATGAAAATATCGGTTATTCCCATCTCTGCCTGGAAGTAGAGGATATTCAGAAAATAGCGGATCAAATTACACAGGCCGGATGGGTGCTTGATTCTCCTGTTTCGCAGGGGATGGATAAGAACTGGCAGTGCTGGACACATGATCCGGATCATAACCGGATTGAACTGATGCAGATGGAGGAGGATTCCTTACAGTGCCGCTTCCTTAAAGAACATAATTTATAAGATAACCAGGAAAAAGAAAGTCTGAACCAATTACCGGGGCTCAGGCTTTCTTTTTTGTTGTAATTTTCTTTTTTTTCTTAATTATTCTATGATATACTGAAAGGCAGATAGACGGTAAAAGATATAGCGGTACAAACGGACGGTCTTGCGGAAGGATTGTACAAGCAAAGGAGGAAAATAAAATGGCGGGATTTCAGGTTAAAGTAGTTTTGGAAGGAACTAAGCCCCCTTTATGGCGCAGAATTTTGCTGCCGGATCATCTCAGCTTTGCAGATCTGCATGACATCCTGCAGATTGTATTTGGATGGGAGGAGGAACATCTGCATGATTTCTCTTTCCAGAACAGCCGGGCGAGAATCAGTAATACGGATTACGCGGATGCGGATATGGATGAGCGGGAAGTGGCGGCGGACGCGTATCTGAGGAAAGGCTGGATCCGATATACCTATGATTTTGGAGACAGCTGGGAACATAAAATTACGTTGGAAAAAGAAATGGATGATTATGATAAGCGCTATCCTGTTGTGCTTACACACAGACGCAATAATATGGAGGAAGACAGCGGCGGTGTGTGGGACGGGGCAGAAAGCAGTGAGCCATATGATGAAGCGGCTGTGAATATACATCTGAAGGAAACCTGCTTTTGTGAGCCGTTGGCAAACGGAGAAAGTCCGGAATTAGAGGAAGAAAGGGAACTGTTACAACTCCTTTGGAATAAATTCAGTAAAGGGCAAAAAAAACAGCCGCCAAAGAAAAAATCAGATTTGGAACGCAAGCTGGAAAAAATCAACAGCTTTTATGAGGCGGCTGACAGGAAAAGAGCTTCTGATAATGCAGCAGGACAGCCGAAGGACATACAGCGGCCCGGGGAAGGACAGCTCGTTTTCAACTTTGATACGGGAAAAACGGATGTGGAGAAAGCGCCGCCGGACTATTGTATTTATAAATGTGACCGTGATATTACACAGGAACAGCTTTTGGAAGAGAATTCAGAACAACAGATGGCAGACTATGCAAAGTACCTGCTAATCCCAGCAAGCCCAGGCAGAAGTAAGAATGAAGCAAAGAAAGCCATTTTGACAGTACTGGAAGCGCATCCTGAATATTATCTGATTTTGATGGATGAAATAACTGTAAAAATTTATCTTTTAAGCACGGAAAAGAAAGCAGGTGAGGTTCTTGGCGTTGTCCCTGAAAAAAGTATGGTGACGTTGTGTGCCTGGGGACTATGGGACGTGCAGATTTTTAAAAGCCGGGAAAATAATAGGATGGAAGTTGCCGTTGCAAAAGGAAACGAAAGTTTTGTGCAGTTTCTGAGGACAGCGAGGCTCCATCAGTTTTTCAGTACAAAACAATTAATCACCGACGGTATCTTTTATCTGCTGCAAAGTTATGGTTTTATAGGATTAGGAGCTCTTCATGCGAAATACCAAAAGGCATTCGGCCCCATATCCTATGAAGATTTAATGCGTTATCTCTATCTTGACGGGCGGTTCTATGGGGAATACATAACAGGAGAATGCCTGATAGATAATTCCGCCACCTCTTTTGCCGCGGTGAATGGGCTGGATCCGGAACGGGTACTGGCACAAATGAGTGAGTTTGGCCAGGAACTGGAATATGCCGATTTTAAGAACCGCCAGCTTTTAAAATGGAAAGAAGGAATCGGCAGCTTTGTGCCGGAATGGGATGAACTGGCGGACACGCTGGTAAATTTGGATGTGGTATATCCGGAAGAATTAAGCGGATTTTTACCGGATTTGTATTTGGATACCATATCAGGGCTGGAATTGGATGAACTGCTTTATATTATAGAAAATACTTTTATTGAGGGTCCGGAGGAACCCCGGAATATGCTGGCCCTTGCGATGATCTGGATAAATGCGGCTGCCTGCTGGCTGAATACGCCGCTGGCCTGCCTGAAGGGTTACAGCCGCGTGGGACTTTCCCGCCGGACAGGCAGGGAAGCATTTTCCATTGCGGCGGAGGAAGAGGAATATATAGTTCCGGAGGAACTGGAGGGAGACGAACAAATCTATGAGCTGCCATGGAAAATGCAGCAGGAGCTTTATTATCTGCTGTCCGACCGATCAAGTAAAAAGGGCCGCAAACTGGCAGCGGAAGGGGTGCGGAAACTGGCACAAAGTGTTGGAAAGGAAATGCAGATTTTTGAAGTGCTGGAAGCTTTACTTACGCTGGAATAGATAAAGGGGAATCCCGGTATGAAGATAGAAGCTTATGATGTGGACTCTCTTAGAAAAGCAGTCAGGGATTTACAGGCGGAGGAATAAAGCACTACTTATAGAAGTATATACAAGTGCAATAATACAGAGAGAACGATTTGCGATTTTCTAAGATTTCATAGGTGTTGTGATGAAGAAACTGTTATCAGTCCCATAAAGCATTATTCACGAGATGAAAAAAGATCTAGATCTTCTGTATGAATATGCGAAGACGTTCAAGGCAGCAAAAGAATTAAAGAAATATTTGGAGATACTGTTATGAGTTTAAAGGCAATGAGCTTTAAAGCAAAAATAAATAATTATGGGAAGTACAACAATATAACTGTACAGGTTATTCCCTAAAATTATACTTGTACTGGTAAAAAAGGAAATGATAACAAGTGTGATCATGAACTGCATAAAACGATAAGGTTCGGTGTGATTATAGAAGGTTTATGCGATAAATGTGAAGTAAAGATTGCGAGGTGCTGTAATTAATGAACACATTTTCTGAGAAAGACTGGAAGATATTTCGGAGTAAGATTGCCGGCTGGCAGGAAGCTTATATGAATAAGCTGAATAAAGAGTATAGTAAAATCCTCAGCGGGGAAGGAAATCCATCGGATAAATTTTGGGAGCTTGAGAAACGGATTAATGAGGACAAAAAGGATTGTGGAGTCTGTTGTAAAATGAGCAGATCTAATCAGTTTTATATTATGATGTCACTGCTGAATGAAGGTGCAATTACCATGGAGGATCTGGAGGATTTTAGTGATGATTTGAAAGATACGATAAAACATTTTGCAGGAAGATAATTTGGGGTTCAAGGTGAATAATGATGCCTTCAATGCATTGGTAAGGGCAAACTACAATGACCTGCAAAATGGAGTTCATGCAACAACAAAGTTTTTTTAAAATATTCTTTAGCAATCTGATTTTAGGAACGGAATATGAGCTAAAAAATAGATATATGCATGTGGATTATGTTCCAGAGCAAAGTGATAATATGGTGCAAAGTGCAATAGGAAATGGTTCAAAGGGCAAAATCAGCTAAATGAGGTAATGCGTGTTATGAAAAGGGTAGAAACCAGACTTGATACAAAACAAGTTTTGCCGGTGGTTGAAAAATATAGTCAGGCGCTGGAACTTTTGTATGCTTACGACCATCAGAATATGAGCCGCCCAACTGGAAATAAGGCAACCTATATCTTGACTTATGAAGAATGTAGAGAAGTAATTAACAGCATGAAATTTGGTGACAGCAGTTCTCTTTTCGGAAATGAAAAGATGTTTCCTTTAAGGGGAGTATTGGGGCAATTTATCAAAGTTTTGCAGGTGAAGATGTGTATACCACACTTGAAGAAAAAGCTGTAAATCTTCTATATTTTGTGACAAAGAATCATAGTTTTTCTGAAGGCGAAGCGCGTGTCGAATTATGTCGTATAATGTAAAGCAAATAATTGATATGTGTTTAGTTTTGAAATTGAATAAAGAAGGTGAAAAACTTGTCAAAAGATTTAAAGATATTTAATGATTCCTATTTTAAGGAATGGATTAAAAGCATAAAGCAGAGAATAAAACAGAGTCAATTAAAAGCTGCTGTGCGTGTAAACACTGAATTGTTACTTCTCTATTGGGATATAGGAAAAGACATTGTTCAAAGGGATATCGAGTCAAAGTGGGGTAGCAAAATATACTCTACATTGAGTGATGAATTAAAAGATGCTTTTCCGGGAATGAAAGGTTTTTCTGTTACAAATTTAAAGTATATGAAACGATTTTATCAGTTTTATTCAGTTGAACAAGAAATTGGTCAACAACCTGTTGACCAATTGGAGAACATTTATATAATTCCATGGGGGCATCAAATATTATTAATCTCAAAATGTGATACTGTGAGAGAAGCATTATTTTATGTTAATAAAACATTAGAGAATGGCTGGAGCAGAGCCGTGTTGTAAACTTTTTGGATACTGGTTTATTTGAGCGACAAGGCAAAGCAATAACTAATTTTTCGAGGTTGCTGCCAGATATACAAAGTGACCTTGCAAAGGAAACCTTGAAGGATCCTTATAATTTTGACTTTCTAGCTTTGAGCGAAGGGTATCGTGAAAGGGAATTAGAGGATGCACTAACTTCAAATATCACAAAGTTTTTATTAGAACTGGGACAAGGATTTGCTTTTGTTGGAAGGCAGATTCCTATTCAAGTTGGTCAGAAAGAGATATATTTAGACTTGCTCTTTTACCATATAGAACTTCGGTGTTATGTGGTTATAGAATTAAAAGTATGCGAATTTGATCCGGCATTTACAGGTCAATTAGGTGTTTATGTAGAAGCAATTAATCACCAAAAAAAGAAGGTAACTGATAATGAGACGATTGGATTGTTGATATGTAAAACTAAAGATGACGTAATGGCAGAATATTCATTGGAGGCAAGTAGCCAGCCAATTGGCATTTCAGAATATAAGTTAAAAGATTTGCTGCCTATTGATTACGCAAGTTCTTTACCTACGATTGAGGAAATTGAAGAATCATTGAAAGACTTATAAAATTACTATAATAATTTTGTCCCATACTTGACATGCGCTGATGGAAATAAAAGAATAGCAGCTACAATGTGTCTTTATTTTTTGTACAAAAATAATGTATTGTTCAAAAATGGAGACAAATTGATAGACGATCACACACTTTTCGCTCTTACAATCATGATTGCAGAATCCAATCAGGAAGAGAAAGAAATGATGGTGAGTGTGATCATGAATTGTATAAAAGGGTGAAATTGAACTACGACCAGTGTTGATAAAGTAATATGAATACCACTTTACTACACCATTTGCCAATGAATTTGCGTAGATTTATAAAGAATGGCGTAGGTTTGGGGTAAAACATGAAAAATGAAAAAAGCGCCGGAAAGCCCGATATCAGGGTTTAAAGGCTCATGAAAGGATATATTCAAGATGATAAAAATACTATTCGTCTGCCACGGCAACATCTGCCGCTCCCCCATGGCAGAATTCATTCTGAGAGACATGGTACGTACCAAAGGCATCGCCGGCGGGTTCCATATCGAATCCGCCGCCACCAGCACGGAAGAAATCGGCAATCCGGTCCATCACGGAACCCGCCGCAAGCTTCTGGAGCATGGGATTTCCAAGGAAGAAATCTCCTTTAAGCAGGCCCGCCAGATGCGGAAAGAAGATTATGCCAAATTTGACTATATCATAGGCATGGATGAAAGGAACCTGCGCAATAGCATGCGTATCCTTCGTTCCGATCCGGAAAACAAAGTCCATCTCCTTCTTGACTATACGGATCGCCCCGGAGCCATAGCCGATCCCTGGTATACCGGCGATTTTGAAGCCACCTACCGGGATGTATGCGAGGGCTGTGAAGGGTTCCTGAAAAGCCTGGGCTTCTGACCGTGAACGGCTACTCATCCCCATAGTCCCCCGCAACCCGTCTGTACTGCAGCGGTGTCAGCCCGGTGGTCTTTTTAAACTGCCGGCAGAAGGCCGGCGAATCCGTAAAGCCGCAGGAATAGGCGATTTCCGTGATATCCCTTCCTGATTTCTTCAGCATATCCATAGCCGCGGTAAGACGCAGATCCGACAGATACTGCTGCACGCTTTTTCCCGAATGGGAAATGAATATTTTATACAGATAAGTACGGCTGACCCCGACCTGGCGGGCCAGTTGTTCTATTTTTACAGGATAACTGAAGTTATGCTCCAGATAATCCACCGCCTGGCGGTAATACAGCTCCTGCAGCGTGCCCGCAGGCGCCGATTTCCGGGAAGGCGGCAGAAGCTGTATCGGCAGCTGCTCCTGATACATGCAGGAAAATAACAGATAGAAATTACCCATAATCTCCAGAAGGTTCTGGCAGTTTTCATGGAAGCTGTTTTCAAACACATAGGTTTGTGACAGGAGCCTTGCCGCACTGCCTTCATCCGGGGAGCGGTAAACCACCTGGGTATCCGTGAAACCGCAGTGCTTCAGCAGGGTTTTAGCGTCAGGTCCGTCAAAGGCGATCCAGGTATACTCCCAGGGGTCTTTTTCATCCGCAATATATTTAGTCGCCTCTCCGGGAAGAATCAGAAAAGCATCCCCCTTTTCCAAATCATATACGCTGTCCCTGCGAAGGTATCTTCCCCTGCCGCTGCGGATAAAATGAATCAGGTAATGAGGCCGGATGGCAGGGCCGAAAAAATGGCCGGGCGCACAGGATTCACTGCCGGAATAATAGAGCCGCAGGGCGATGCGGGTCTGGGATTCGGTGAGCAGCCGAACCGTCTCTCTCGTGTTGTTTTTTTCTGTGGGATCCTTCATGATAAAAATCTCCTGAGGAAACAATAATTCAAAAATAAGAAACAAAAAATAAAGAAAATATCCTGAAAAATCGTAAAATAAAAGCAGATACTTCATTTTACAGGAATCATTTCATAAATTCAATCACAGGAGGGTTACTTTATGATTAAAATCACATTTTTAGGTGCAGGCAGCACTATTTTTGCCAGAAATGTTCTGGGTGACTGCATGTGTACACCGGTGCTGAGGGAGGCGGAGATCGCACTGTACGATATCAACGCCAAGAGGCTTGAGGATTCGGAAATTATTCTCAGGGCCATCAACCACAATGTGAATGAAGACCGGGCGGTAATCAAAACATATCTGGGTGTGGAAAACAGGAAGGAAGCGCTTAAGGATGCGGATTTTGTGGTGAATGCCATACAAGTCGGCGGCTATGAGCCCTGTACCGTAACGGATTTTGAAATCCCTAAAAAATACGGCCTTCAGCAGACCATCGGCGATACCCTGGGAATCGGCGGTATCATGCGCGGCCTTCGTACGCTGCCTGTCATGGAAGGGTTTGCAAGGGATATGGAAGAGGTATGCCCGGATACACTGTTCCTGAATTATACCAATCCCATGGCAATTCTCAGCGGTTATATGCAGAGATATACCAAAATCAGGACCGTAGGCCTTTGCCACAGCGTGCAGGTCTGCACAGAAGGGCTTTTAAAAGGACTCGGGATGGAAGACAAGCTGGAAGGGGCCACGGATTATATCGCAGGAATCAATCATATGGCATGGCTTCTTGAGGTAAAAGACAAAGACGGCAACGATCTGTACCCGGAAATCAAAAAGCGTGCGCTGGAGAAAAACAGCAGGGAAAAACATAATGATATGGTACGCTATGAATATATCAAAGCATTAGGCTACTATTGCACCGAATCCAGCGAACATAATTCCGAATACAATCCATTTTTCATTAAATCCCGTTATCCGGAAATGATAGATAAATTCAATATCCCGCTGGATGAATACCCCAGACGCTGTATCAAGCAGATTGCCGAATGGGAAGAGGAAAGAAACAATATTCTCAAGGACGGTAAGATTACCCATGAACGTTCCCGGGAATATGCTTCTTATATCATGGAGGCGGTGGTGACCAATAATCCTTACCAGATTGGCGGAAATGTCCTGAATACCGGACTGATTGACAACCTTCCTGCCGATGCCTGTGTGGAGGTACCCTGTATGGTAAATGCAAAGGGAATCAATCCCTGCCATGTGGGACGCCTGCCTGTACAGCTTGCCGCTATGAACCAGACGAATATCAATGTGCAGCTGCTCACTATTGAGGCGGCCAGGACGAGAGACAGAAACTGCATTTACCAGGCCGCCATGCTGGATCCCCATACGGCAGCAGAGCTGAATATCGACGATATCCGCAGTATGTGTGATGAATTAATCGATGCACATGGGGAATATATGGCAATGTATAAATAATAGGATTACAAGCTGCAACAGAAAGGACTGCACATCACGCGTGCAGTCCTTTCGTGCAAAAAAAAGAAATAATAGTGCACATCACCCTCTTTTGTGGTAAAATGGCAGACGAACCGCATAGTATGAATGGTTACCATTTGTCCCGTGCCGCCCAGGCGGCATGGCCGGAAGACGGATAAAAATGTGCAATCCGCCTTCTGAGGAATAAGCGGCGACAGCCGTATGCGTGCCGCAGCGCGCGAAAGAGGTGTAAGATGAAATATTTTGGAACAGATGGATTCAGAGGAAAAGCCAATGAGGTCCTGACAGCGGACCATGCCTTTACAATCGGAAAATTCCTGGGCTGGTATTTTACGGACGGCGCCCATAAGAAAGCCAGCTGTGTAATAGGGAAGGACACCCGGCGTTCCAGCTATATGTTTGAATATGCCCTGGCTGCCGGCTTAAGTTCCGGAGGCGTGGATGTCTATCTGCTTCATGTGACCACCACACCCAGCGTATCCTATGTGACAAAAAGCGGGGATTTTGATTTCGGTATCATGATTACTGCCAGCCATAATCCCTTTTACGATAACGGCATCAAGATTATAGATAAGGACGGCTATAAGATGGAGGAAGCTGTTCTGGAAAAAGTGGAGGAATATCTGGACGGACAAGTGGAAATCACCTGTGCCCGGAATGAAAATATCGGTAAAATTACGGATTACATCCAGGGACGGAACCAATATATCAGCTATCTGACCTCCACCACGATCCATTCCTTCCGCGGCTATAAGGTGGGGCTGGACTGTGCCAACGGGGCCGCCAGCAGCATAGCTAAAACCGTATTTGAGATGTTGGGAGCCAGAACCTACATGATCCATGATGAACCGGACGGCCTGAACATCAATGTGGATTGCGGATCCACTCATATAGAATCCCTGCAGAAGCTTGTGGTGGAGAAGGGCCTGGACGTGGGTTTTGCATTTGACGGCGATGCGGACAGATGCTTTGCGGTGGATGAACAGGGAAATGTGCTTGACGGCGATTTACTCATGTATCTGTGTGCCGTGCATATGAAAGAAGCGGGCGCGCTGATTGACAATACCGTGGTTGCCACCATAGCCTCCAACATGGGCGTGGAAAAAGCCCTGGAGAGGCAGGGGATCCGCATGATACGCACCCCCGTAGGGGATAAATTCGTTTCTCAAAAGATGCAGGAGCATGGCTACAGCATAGGCGGAGAGGAATCCGGCCACATTATTTTTAACAAATACAGTACCACCGGAGATGGTATCCTCACCGCAATCCGTGTGATGGAGATCATTGTGGGCAAAAAGACTATGGCTTCCTTCCTTACCGCAGGGGTCAGCCTGTTCCCCAAGGTACAGATCAATAAGCGGGTAAAGGACGCGTCACTGGTACTGGAGAACCCGGCTGTCAAAGAGGCCATTGACCAGGCATCCTCCCGTCTGGACGGATCGGGACGCGTCCTGATCCGCAAGAGCGGCACCGAGCCGGTTATCCGTATTCTGGTGGAGGCCCGGGAGGAAGAACTGTGCCGGACCCTGGCGGAAGCAATCGCTGCCAAAATGGATGAAACAGATCAATAAAAAAGACCGCAAAGGACGTACTTCTGTAAAAAAGGCAGGATACGTCCTTTGTTACGGTTCACTCCGTGACCAGTAACGTCCTTTTTCCTTTCAAACAATTATTCCCGGATTATGTAGAAAGCTGTACTTTTTGATGCTATACTTCTGGTAGGACAGGGGAAAGGAGAACGGGAATGAACCGCAAAAAATACGCAAAACGGATGGAATCGGTGTTACTGATAGCGCTTCTGCTTATCACCGCCGGCTGCGGGAGGCAGGCGGAGGTACTGCCGGAAAAGCCCGTAAGGACCGTGGTTACCCTGTGGCACTATTGGGATATACCTGCCTGCCAGAAATCTATGGCGGGGCTTGCCCGGGAATTCAATGAATCCCAGGACCGGATAACGGTGGAGATAAGGTACGTACCGGACGAGGATTTCAAAAAACAGCTGGCGCTGAGTATGGCGGAAGGTTCCATGCCGGATATCGCGCTTGTGGATTCTTCGGATTTCCAGTTTTTCCATACGATGAAAAGCTTTCTGGATCTTACCGATGAGCTTCCGGAGCTGGCTTCTTATATGCCGGAGGCCCTGGCACCCTGTGAAAGCGGAGGCAGGATTTACGGGCTTCCTTTCGGAATGAACTGTCCGGCCCTCCTTTATAACAAGCAGATGCTGGAGGAGGCGGGGTGCAGTGTTCCCCGGACCTGGGAGGAATTCTGTAATACGGCGGTGCGCACCACCGGGGATTCCCATTACGGCTTTGCCATGGCAGGTATCCAAAGTGAGGAAAGCCTGTATGCGTTTCTGCCCATACTCTGGTCCATGGGCGGTGACGTGAAGGAAATCAGCAGCCCGGCAGGGCAGGAAGCTTTCGGAATGCTGGCCCGTCTGGCGGAACAGGGGGCGCTGAACTGCCAGAGTGTCAGCATGACGCTGGCGGATTTGATGTACCAGTTCTCCAAAGGCAGAGTGGCAATGATGTTCAATACCAGTATGTCGGCAGTCTATATCAGAAAGAACGCCCCGGAAATCGCATTCGGAGTCGCTCCGGTTCCCTCCGGCGGGGAGGCTGTGACCGTTATGGGCGGCGAAATCATAGGGGTTTCCCCGGAGGGTCATGTAAAGGAAGCGGTGGAATTTCTGCATTTCCTTGCGGATCCGGACAGGATGCGAAGGTATCTGGATGAAGCCGGGTTCCTGGCCCCCAGGAAGGATGTGATGGAGCGGCAGTTCCCGGAGGACGAACAGATGCAGGAGTTTATCCGTATTTTTTCCGGGGCAAGGTGCCGGGAGTTTGCCCCCTGGTGGCCGGAGGTGTCGTCCGCGGTTACCTCCGCCATGGAACAGGTCATACTGGGAGAGGATATAGAAGCCGTCCTTCAGGAAACGGACGGAGAAATCGATCAGGTTCTGGAGAGGGGAGGCGCCCGATGAAAAAACCGGGAGGTATCCGGATTCGGCTGATCTTCATGCTGATCCTGCTTATTTTCATTCCCATATTGCTTTTCGCGGCAGTTTCCCAGCTGCGTCTGAATTCCGCCATGCGGGAAAGTCTTGACAGCCGGGTGCAGGCCGGTCTGGAAAAATCAAACAAGAGCCTGACCCTCACCCTGGAAAAATACAATACGCTCCTGTACGATCTCAGCACCGACGACGATATCATTGAAATGGTGGAAAGCCTGAATGCAGGCGGGGAAGACAGGGAAACGATGAAAATCAACCTCCGCCGGGAGCTGAAGCATATCTGCAACCGCAATGAGGATGTGGCAGGCCTGGCTGTATTCACGGCAGACGGCAGCTGTGTTTATTATGACGGCTTGTCCTCCTCCTCCACCGAGAGCCTCTGGATGAACGGCAGCATGGATCTTCTGGAGGAGGGAATAGAGATGTACCAGCCCGTCAAATATGCGATGGCGGCCCCGGATGCGCCGGTCTATGTGTTCTCCATACAAAGAAAGCTGATTGATTACCGGGATATTCACAAAGAGGTGGGAAGTGTTCTCATCTGTGTGAATGAAAAAGTACTGCAGAAAACCATGGAAAGCACCTCCCATGAGATTTATTTCCTGGAACAGGAGGGACGGATCCTGAGCGCGCCGGACGATTCCCTGATTGGGGCCACCATAAGCTGGGAAGGGGTGGGGCGTATCGGAAATAAGAAATACCAGGACTATGTGGTCGCCTCGGTCATGAATGAAGAGAGCGGCTGGAATATCGTGGAATTTTATTCCATGGCCCATTATCGTACCACCATGCACGACCAGTTACTGCTGCAGGTCGGCATGGTTCTGGGCGTGTGGGCTGTTCTGGTTGCCGCAGTGATACTTGTTACCCGCCCTGTAATCGTTTCCGTGGAGTCCGTACTGCATGCCATGAACCGGGTGGAGGAAGGCGATTTTTCCATACGGGTGGAAAAGCGGAAAAATATGCCCGCTGAAATGGCGGAGATTGCCGATGGTTTTAACGAAATGGTAAAGCGGACGGATCTGTTGCTGGCACAAGTAAGGCAGGCGGCACTGGAACAGAAAAATGCCGAAATATCCGCGTTGGAAGCGCAGGTCGATCCCCATTTCCTCTATAATACACTGGACACCATCAATTGGAAGGCCATTGAAAAGGAAGAGTACGAGATCAGCGAAATGGTGGGGGATCTGGGTGATATCCTGCGTTATGCCATTAAAAATGCCGGCGGTATTACCACCCTTGGGGAAGAAATCGCCTGGCTGAAAAAATATGTGCGCCTGCAGCAGGAAAAGCTGGGCCAGGAAATCCAGATTTTCTGCAGCCTGGATTCGGCAGCGGCAAAAGCCCCCATGCATAAGCTGCTTCTTCAGCCCATTGCGGAAAACAGTATTAAGCACGGCCTGCACGGAATAACCAGGGCGCCTCTTCTTATCCTCACGGGAAAACGGGAAAAGGACGGCCTCATCATAGAAGTGGAGGACAATGGGAAGGGTATGCCGCCGGAGCTTCTTGACATCCTGAACCGGAAGGACTTCCACCGGGAAGATCATTTCGGTATAGAAAATACAAGAAAACGCCTGCGGCTTTACTACGGCGATGAGGCGGCACTTCATTTTGAAAGCCGCCCGGATAAATATACACGGGTAACATTACGCATTCCGATATGGGAGGGACAAAAGAGTGAGAATCGTGATCGTTGAGGACGAAGCGCCGATACGCGAGGGAATGGAAAAGATCCTGCAAAAACTGAATCCTTCCTATGTGCTTGCGGGAAAAGCCGCCGATGGACTGGAGGGGCTGGAAGTAATCCGTAAGGAAAAGCCGGATGTGATCCTGATGGATATCCGCATGCCGGATATGGATGGACTGACCATGCTGGAACAGCTGCGGAAGGAGGGGATCACCAGCAAAGCGGTGGTACTGAGCGCTTATTCCGATTTTACCTATGCCAAAAGGGCCATGGAGCTGGGCGTGAACTATTATCTCCTGAAGCCGGTAAAAATCCAGGAGCTGCGGAAGGTATTGCAGCAGACACAAGAGGAGGTCCGGGAGGAAAACAGCCGGGGAATGCTTCTGAGCCTGGAAAGCATAGCCCGCAGTGCCCTTACCGGAATTCTGGAAAAATCGGACGAGACCACCGCCGCCCTGGAAAAAAACTTCGGCGTGGATCCCAGTGATCCCATGGCACTTTTTATTGTATGGCTGGACGGCCATTATGAAGAACGCAAGGATATTGTGATGCGGATCCTCCAGGAAGTGGCGGATCATGCGGACGGGTTCCGGAGTATTGTTACGGCTTTTGCGGAGAGGAGCCAGTGTACAATGGTGCTGTACCACATGGATACTTCCCATGATTGGGAGGAATATTTCGACAGCTCCGTCGTTCCTATGCTCCTGTCCAATACGGAGAATAAGGCGTTGTGTGTGTGGGATGAATGCAGCGGCTTCTATGAGCTGGAGGAAGGCCGCAGACGCATCCGCCGTCTGCTGGACTGGAGCCTCGCCCTGGGAAATGAAAGGCTCATCTCCCTGAAACGGATTGAAAGTATCGCTGTCTCCCCCCTGAAATATCCGCCGGAACTGTCCCTGCGGCTGAAGCAGTCCGTGATAAAAAAAGAAGAAAAGGAATTTGCCGCCTGCTTCGCCGAATTCCTGAATTACTGCCGGGATCAGGTGCACAGTCCCAGGGATATTAAAGAAGCCTGCATCACGTTTCTGTGGACAGTGCTGAATACCGCAAGGGAATACATCTCCTTCGAAGAAAACGAACTTGAGGTCCAGGAGCTTCTGGAAGCGATTATGAATGCATATACCTGGGATGATGTAGGCGCCGTCATGCGCCGGCTTTATGACAAGGTGATGTATGGAGGAAGCGGGGAATCACAGGAGAGCAGCCCGCTGATCCAACGTGCCAGGCGTATGATAGAGGAATATTACAGCCAGGGCATTACTATGGAAGAGGTTGCCAGGAAGCTGGGAGTTTCCCCGGAATATTTGAGCAGGCAGTTCAAAAAAGAAACCGGCATTTCTTTTACGGAAGAAATCCGTAATGTAAAGGTGGAGAAGGTTAAGACACTGCTGCTGGGAACCAGCCAGAACCTGACCCAGATTGCCGCGATGACCGGTTTTTCCGATCCCAAATACATGAGCAAGGTGTTTAAGGAAGTGGTGGGTATTCTCCCCGCAGAATACCGCCAGATGAACAGTTAATGCAAAAAACAGGCAGAAAAGTACAAATATTTCCCCCTATGTTAAAATTTTCCTCCTAACATAGGGGGCTTTTTTTTGTATGATAAGGAAAATAAAAATGCAGAGCTATACCAATGAGAAAATACAGGAGGTATCATATGGATTCCGTAAAAATTTATTTGGAAAACACAGCGGCAGCTGAGTCATTTGTACAGACAATGAGACAGTTTGAAGGAGAATACGACCTGGCGCTTGGCAGCTATACCGTTGATGCCAAATCCATTTTGGGAGTATTTGCCCTCGGTATCGGGAAAGTACTGGACCTGGTATTCGTTAACTCCAAAGGAGAAGACCGCGATGTGATGAATGCGGTGGAACGGTACCGCATGGCGGCATAGAAGGTTACCCGGCAGGACGGGCCGCCGTATTTTTACCGGCTGCTGACGAAAATTTCAAATGCAGAAAACAGAATGAGGAAGCAGTGGTTCCGGGACCCCGGATGCCGCCGCTTCCCTTTTTTTATGATGGAATCGAATTGTGGAAAGGAAAAATCAATGATAAACTTAAAAGAAGCATAACAGTAGTAAAAAGCGCCGTCAACGGCGGAAAAAGAAAGAAAAGGGTGGGAAAATGGAGAGGTACCGCGTTTTTTTGGTGGATGATGAGCCGTGGGCGCTTGTCTATCTGGAAAAAATAGGAAATTGGGAGGAGATGGGGTTTTGCATTACAGGAAAGTTCGAGAATTCGGTGGAAGCCTTTAACCAGGCCGTATCGGATCCGCCGGATGTCATTTTTATCGATATACGTATGCCGGAACTGGACGGGCTTGGTTTTATGAAAAAGGCGCTGGAGGCGGGACTGCCCTGCCGGTTTGTGGTAGTCAGCGGATTTGCGGAGTTTGGCTACGCACAGGAAGCGATACGGATGGGGGTGGTATACGATTATTGCCTGAAACCCATTGCCAGAGACAAGCTTACCATGCTTCTTTCCAGACTTCATAAGATACTGGAGGATCAGAAACAGCCGGAACCTGAAAAGGAAGAGGTCCCGCTGACGGAAAATCCCGTATTCCAGGAGCTGTTAACCTATATGCACAGGCATTTCCGGGACAAGCTGATATTGAAAGAACTGGCGGAGCAGTATCACCTTAACGCCAATTACTGCTGTGCTCTCTTCAATAAGGAAACCGGGGTCTCTTTTTCCGAATATCTTACCTCCATACGTATGAGGGAGGCGGAGCGGCTTTTGACCCATACTACCTTGTCTCTGGAGGAAATCGCCGTACAGTGCGGAATCCAGGATTACTATTATTTTAACAAGGTGTTTAAAAAGTACAGCGGTGAAACACCCAGCCAGTACCGGAGGCAGAAAAAGAACGCAGGCAGCCAAAATGCGGATGGGGGATGCTATGAGACTGAGCTTTAAAAAAAGTATTGTGCTGATCATTCTGGCCGCTATTCTGATCCAGGTGGGAAGCCAGTTTATCTATATCAGGAAAATTGCTGAGAATTCCGCCCAACGTCTGCTGGCCTATACCAATACTACGGTGAAGCAGATAGAAAACAATCTGGATTCGGCTTTTAAAAGCATCGCTTATACCACCACCTATTTTTCCATCAATTCCGCCGTACAACGTTTTTTGACGGAAGAAGAGCAATTGGAAAAATACAAGCTGCTGACCTTTGTAAATGATACCTGCCAGGCGGCTATGGCTATGAACTCCCAGATCCAGACGGCCCTGCTGTTTGATAAGGAAGGAAACTGTGAATTCAGTTACAGTTCTTCGGAAATGAAATTCCATGAAGAGCTACAGAAGGTGGAGCGGGAATGCTACAGGGAGGCAGTGAACAACCGTTTTATCTTTTATCAAGGAGAGGATGGCAGGGAAATACTGCTGTGCATCACCCCCATATATTCCAATAAAGCGGCTATTTTTACGGAAAGCCAGCGTATCGGTACGGTGATGCTTGTCATACGCCCTGATTCCATCATGAAGGTGCTGGAGGAAACAGGAAATGCACAGGAGGTGGAATTTTACCTGCTGGATCCGGAGGGCAGTATTATGGCTGCCAATTCCGGGAAAGAGGCCCTGGAAAGAGATCTGCCGGGATATACTTATCTGGAACGGGAAATATGGGGAGGCCAGGGTTTCCGTATTGTAGGAAAAATAAACAACCATCAGGTGGTCAGGGAATATGATTTGTTCAGAAGCCAGATGCTGCTCAGCTGTGCCGTTATGGTGGGGATGCTTCTTCTCATAGGCTGGCTGTTCAACCACACCATTGCCCATCCCATCGACAGGCTGATTGGGGAGGTGGCCGAGCTGGGAACAAACCGGAGGAAGAAGCAGATAACCGGGAAATATCATTTCCAGCTCACCCCCCTTGTGGATAAAATGAATGAAATGCTCAAAAATAACGCACAGATGTCCCGGCGTATTTTTGACACGCAGAAACGGTTATATGAAGCAGAGCTATTAAAAAACGAGAGCGAAATTTATGCCCTCCGAAGCCAGATTAATCCGCACTTTCTGTACAATACCCTGCAGTGCATGGGAGGAATCGCCCTGATGAACGAGCAGCCTGTGGTGGCGGAAATGGCTTCCAATATGGCGGAAATCTTCCGTTATTCCATTAAGGAAGGGGATAAAGTGACGGTGGCGGAGGAGAAGGATTTCCTGAAGAAATACCTGGATATCTGTGACGTAAGATTCAACGGGAGATTCCGCTGGGAAATGGAAATGGAAGAAGGGGTGGAGGATCTCTGTATTGATAAAATGATATTACAGCCTCTGGTGGAAAATGCAGTCTATCATGGGCTGGAAAAACGCACCCAGCCGGGAGGCATGCTTTGGATAAAAGGAAAACGGGAAGGAAAAAGCCTTGTTTTTTCTATCGTGGATAACGGAGGGCAGTTGAACCCAGAGCGGCTTGCCAGGCTGCAGGAAACACTGGAAAACAGAGAACTTCTTGAGCAGGAAAGACGTGCCAGGAAACGAATCGGGCTTGTCAATATCCAGAGCCGGCTGAAGCTGATGTATGCCGGCGAGGGTGGGCTTACTATGGAAGAAAGCGCGGGAAATGTGACGGTGACTGTGAGATTTCCTGCAAAAGAGACGGATACCCGGCAGTGAGCATGCCGGGAACGGAAGGAAACAAAAAGCGCGTGGGTGCAGCAGACACGCGCTTTCTTATATGAAAACTGAGTTTATTACAAAAAATGCTGATTTCGTTTCATAGGCGTATTCCCATTCCTTTGTTACTATATGTTTATCAGAAAAAAGAAAGGAATGAGGGGCTTTGAAAAACAAAGGAATGTTCAGGAAAAACCTGAAAAAGAATGGGGTGTTGTATTTATTTCTGTTCCCCATGATCGTCTATATTGTTATCTTTCATTATATGCCTCTGGCAGGTCTGCAGATAGCTTTTAAGGACTTCGTGGCAACCAAAGGCATCTGGGGCAGTGAATGGGTGGGTTTCCGGTATTTCCGGCAGTTTTTTGACTCGCCCATGTTCTGGAAGCTGCTGAAAAACACTCTGGTAATCAGCCTCTACCAGCTGGTATTCAGCTTTCCCATCCCTGTCATACTGGCGCTGATACTCAATTATACGCCCAGCGGAAGGCTGAAGAAGATAACCCAAACTGCGACCTATGCGCCTCACTTCATATCCACGGTAGTGCTGGTAGGCATGATGTTCGTTTTCTTTGACCCGGCATCGGGAATCGGTACCGCCATATTGAAGGGCCTTGGTATGAATAATCCCCAGGTACTCACGGATCCGGCGGCCTTCCCTCACCTGTACGTCTGGTCCGCCATCTGGCAGACAACCGGCTGGTCGTCCATCATTTATATTGCGGCGCTTTCCGGTGTCAGCCCCGAGCTGCACGAGGCGGCCATAGCGGACGGGGCCAATAAGCTGCAGCGGATTATCTACATAGATATTCCCATGCTGATACCCACAGCGGTGATACTGCTCATACTCAACTGTGGGAATATCATGAATCTGGGTTTTGAAAAGGTATATCTGATGCAGACGGCGCCGAACCTTTCCACATCGGAAGTCATAAGTACCTATGTATACAAAATCGGCCTTCAGGGGCAGCAATACTCCTATGCTTCGGCCATTGGACTATTCAACAACGTCATCAATTTCACCATCCTGGTTCTTGTCAACCGGATCGCAGGGAAAACGACGGAAAATTCATTGTGGTAAAGGAGGACGGCTATGGAAACCAAAAAAATCAAAGCCGGAAGGGAAGACCGGATATTTAATATCACAGTGACGGTGATATCCCTTATCGTTCTGGTTATTGTGTTATATCCCCTGTATTTTGTTGTCATCGCTTCCATCAGCTCCCCGGAGGATATTTCCCTGGGAAAGGTGGTATTCCTTCCGTCGGGCATTAATTTCTCAGCGTATAAATTCGTGCTGGAGGAGTGGAAAATCTGGAGGGGTTATCTGAATACCTGTTTTTATACCCTTTTCGGAACCCTGCTGGGAACCGGCGTTACCCTGATGGCGGCCTTTGCATTATCCCGAAAGGATTTGTTCGGACGGAATGTAATAACGAAGCTTTTTGTATTCACCATGTTTTTTTCCGGCGGGCTGATTCCTACCTATATGGTGGTCAGCGGAATGCATCTGGTCAATACCAGAACCGTACTGGTGGTGATGGGAACGGTTACCGTCTATAACATGATTATAGCCAGGACCTTCTTCCAGAACAGCCTGCCCGAGGAGCTTTTCGAAGCAGCGGAGTTGGACGGGTGCGGCGTGGGAAAATTCTTTTTTATGATTGCCTTACCCTGTTCCAAAGCGATTATTGCAGTTATCGCCCTGTACGTGGGAGTCAGCCAGTGGAACTCTTACTTTACAGCCATGATTTATGTTACGGACCAGAAAATATACCCGCTGCAGCTGGTACTGCGGGATATCCTGATTCTGGGACAGCAGCTGACACAGATAACGGATCCGGCTGAAATAGAAGCCCTGGTGGAACGCCAGAAGGTAGCGCAGATAATAAAATATGTGGTAATTATTGTTTCTTCACTGCCTGTCATCTGTGTGTATCCATTCCTGCAGAAATTTTTTGTAAAAGGTGTTATGATCGGCTCCGTTAAGGGATGACGGCAGCTTGGCATATAGAGAACATGATCAGAAAAATGGAGGGAGAATGTATGAAACGGAAACAATTAGCCGCAGCGGCGGCAGCAGCAGCTCTTGTGATATCCTGCCTTGCGGGGTGCGGAAACACAGCGGCATCGGAAAGTATGGAGAGTGTTCCGGCAGGGACAGCGGAGGAAAGCGGTACGGCCCGGGCAGCCGAGGCGGTAAATAAAACCGGATACCCTATAATGAATGCGGACTACACGTTTAAGATTGTGTACCCGGTAGCTTCCACGGATAAAATCGGAGGCTGGGAAAATAAAGATTTTGTGAACAAGCTGGAAGAAGAGACCGGCCTTAAAATCCAGTGGGTGGGCATCCCGGAGGCATCCTATAACGATCAGGTGGCAATCATGATTGCTGCCGGGGATTTGCCGGATGCTTTTATCGGCCAGATTCCCAACTTTGCGCAGTTCCTGGATTCCTTTGTCCGGATGAATGATATGATCGATGACTATGCACCGTCTGCAAAAACGTTTTTTGACCAGTACCCCAATATTAAACTCGCAGGCATGTTTCCTGACGGCTCCATATATGGATTGCCGGAAGTGCAGCTGGACGGCTATGTGGCGGGTAAGAGCCTGGCAATCAATCAGTCATGGCTGGAGGCCGTTGGTATGCAGATGCCTGAGACGGCGGACGAGCTCTTTGAGGTTCTCATGGCGTTTAAAACCCGGGATCCCAACGGAAACGGCCTGGCGGATGAAATCCCCTTTGCCTTTTATAAAGACAGGAAATTTGATCTTCTTAAGTCGGCTTTCGGGTTTGCCGGTTATGATGAAAAGGATTACAAATACCCTTATTTACAGGTGGTGGATGGAGTTGTGGATTTTTATCCGGTTTCGGACGCTTATTATGAATACCTGAAATATCTGAATAAGCTGTACGTAAACGGCCTGATTGATCCCAACGGGTTTATCCAGGAAGAAGTGGATATGATTGCAAAGGGTACCAATGCCCAAATCGGGGTTTTTCCCAATTATTCCTACGATGATATAACGGTGGGGGATTATGCGGAGGATTATACCTACCTGCTTCCCTTAAAGGACAGCAGCGGCATAAGACATTATCAGCCCAGCGCGTGGTCAGGGACCGTTATAGTGAACCAGTTTTCCATAACCAATAACTGCCCTTATCCGGAAGCTATGCTCAGACTTTATGATTACATCAACAGCTCCTTTGACAACAGGCTGTTGTTTGGCTGGGGACCCAGGGATATGGCTTGGGTGGACAACGGGGACGGAACCATTTCCAAAAAGGCCGATCCGGTTCTGGAAGGCTATAACAGCTATGCGGAGGTGCGACATACCTTATCTATGGGCATAAAGGGTGTTTTCTTATGGACGGAAGAGGATAATGCCAAATTCGCTGTGACTTCAGACCGTGAAATCAAGTATATGGAGAGGCAGGATCCATACATGGAATGCGCGGTGGAGGAGTTCATACCGGATGGACAGGATTATCCGGAAAATACACAGGAAATCAATGTCCTTCTTACGGAGCTTCGAACCTATATGGATAACTTTATGGCGGAAAGTGTCATGAACGGAATCGACGATGCCAAATGGCAGAAGCATTTGGAGGACTGCAAAAAATTCGGCTATGAAAGATATACCGTGTTGAACCAGGAATATTATGATAGAATGAAGAGACTGGCGGAAGAATAAACATAAAAAGGCCATGCCGCCCTGGCGGTTCTACAGACAGGAGAAAGAACGGCACTGGTATGGCCATGACCTGTATTCCTGTAAGCTGGAACATATGACAGAAATGGAGAAAACAGTATGAAAGCAATCATGATCATGTATGATTCCCTGAACCGTCACATGCTTTCCCCCTATGGCTGTGACTGGACGAGGACGCCCAATTTCCGGCGTCTGGCGGACCGCTGTACCACCTTTGACAAATGCTACGTGGGAAGCCTGCCCTGTATGCCTGCCCGCAGGGAAATCCACACCGGACGCTATAACTTTCTGCACCGCAGCTGGGGCCCCATGGAACCCTACGACGATTCCATGCCGGAAATATTGAAGAAAAGCGGGATTCACTCCCATTTGATCAGCGACCACTACCATTATTGGGAGGACGGCGGCTGTACCTATCACAGCCGCTACAGTACCTGGGAAAATGTGCGGGGGCAGGAAGGGGATCCTTGGAAGGCTTTTGTGGGAAATAAGGATCTTCCTCCCCATCTGGGACAGTGCATTAAGCAGGATATGGTAAACAGGGAATATACGGATACCGAAGATAAAATGGCACAGACGGCAACCTTCCGGGCCGGCATGGAATTCCTTGACCGCAATCACGGGGAAGACAACTGGTTTCTTCAGGTGGAAACCTTCGATCCCCACGAGCCTTTTTATGTGCAGGAGGAGGATCTGCTGGGCTTTGAGCCATCCTATGACGGCCCCTTCTTCGATTGGCCGGGATATCATCCCGTGACGGAGGAAGAAAGACCTTATCAGCAGCATGTACGCAATAAATACGCGGCGCTGCTTCGGATGTGTGACCGTAACCTGGGCAGAATCCTGGACAAAATGGACGCTTACGATCTGTGGGAGGACACCATGCTGATCGTCAATACGGATCATGGTTTTCTGTTGGGAGAACATGACTGGTGGGCGAAAAGCAATGAAATCAATTTCTACGAAGAAATCGTACATACCCCTTTATTCATCTATGATCCCAGAAGCCGGGCATCCGGCCGCTGTGATTGTTTGGTGCAGACCATTGATCTGGCACCCACCCTGCTGGAATTTTTCGGCATTCCGGTTCCGGAGGATATGCTGGGCTGTCCGCTGAAGGAAACCATTGCGGAAGGCAGGCCCGTGCGGGAAACCTGTCTTTACGGGACCTGCGGCGCCCAGATCAGCTGCACGGACGGCCGTTATGTCTACGTGCTGGCGCCGGTAAACAAAACCAATGATCCGCTGTACAATTACACTCTGATGCCCACCCACATGCGGGAAATGTTCCCGCCGGAAGAACTGCAGGAGCTGGAACTGAGCGAGCCATTTTCTTTTACAAAGGGCTGCCGCCTGCTGAAAATCAAGAACAGGGAAAAATCCCAGTATCTGGATGAAAGGGGAGAACATCCGTATCGTACCATGCTTTTTGACCTGGAAACGGATCCGGGCCAAACAAATCCCCTGTCCGATCCGGAACGGGAATCTTATTTCCGGAAGGAAATCGTCCGGCTTATGAAAGAGAATGACGCACCGCCGGAGCAGTACGAGAGAATGGGACTTCAGGCAGAAAGGGAATAGGGCTGTCAGGCAATAAAACATCATTCAGGGAACAGGAATTTCAGATGGACTGCTATCCAGATCTTTTTGGGACAGCAGTCCTTTTTGCGCTTTTTTATTCCCGCAGACAGCAAGCCATACGGAACAAAAGGTACAAAGGCCGGATGGAGCAGTAGTACATTTACACAAAAATGGACAATGATTTTTGTGCACAGGCATGAAAAGTAAAAAAGGGGACAAAAACAGGTTGCTTTTTAGTGTTAGGTATATTAATATTAATCTACAAATGTTGCTAATATGATTAATAAAATATAATTAAGATACTTTGCATAATATTAAATGGATTTGTTTTTTGACGAATCCCTGTCTTACTGTTATGATAGGAGCGGTTAAAGGATGAGCGTATGTGACAGGCATATCTATGAAAATTATTTGAAAATACTGCATTCGGAGCTGATACCGGCAATGGGATGTACGGAACCAATTGCCATAGCGTATGCGGCCGCCAGACTCCGGGAGGTGCTGGGTAAGATCCCGGAGAGTATGACGGCTTGCTGCAGCGGTAATATTATCAAAAATGTAAAAGGGGTTGTGGTGCCCAACGCAGGCGGTTTAAGAGGCGTGGAAGCAGCCGCCGTACTGGGGGCGGTCGCGGGAAAGGCGGAACGGGAGCTGGAAGTGATCAGCGAGGTGACACCCGAAGAGCAGGCGGAGGTGAAAAGGCTGTGTGAAAAAGGAATGTGCAGCTGTTCGCTTGTGACGGGAGAAGAGAACCTGTACATCAGGATAAGCGGAAAAGCAGGTAAGGATCAAGCTTCGGTCGTGGTACAGGGAGCGCATAACCATATTGCACGGATTGAAAAAAACGGAGAAGTATTGTTTGAACAGCCCCAGATTCAAACAGAGGAATCCGGGGATAAATCACTTCTGAATATCCGGGACATTCTGCAGTTTGCCAAAGAGGTGACTGTAGACGAAGTAAAGATGCTGCTGGACAGGCAGATTTCCTTTAATTCCGCAATCTCGGAAGAAGGCCTGTCCCATAACTGGGGGGCGGAGGTTGGCCGTACCCTGTACGAAACGGAAGGCAACGGCCTGAAAACCAGGATTAAGGCTGCCGCGGCAGCAGGATCGGATGCCAGAATGAGCGGGTGCTCCCTGCCGGTGGTAATCAATTCAGGTTCGGGAAACCAGGGCATCACCGTATCCATGCCCGTTATTGTGTATGCGGGGGAAACAGGGGCGGATGAGGAAATGCTCTACAGGGCCTTGATCGTTTCCAACCTCATTTCCGTACACCAGAAAAGATATATTGGTAATTTATCCGCATATTGCGGAGCGGTATCTGCGGGAACGGCGGCCGTATGCGGGATTGCTTATCTGGATGGGGCGGATTATGACATAATCGGCCGGATTATCATAAATTCCCTGGGTAACGTGGGCGGAATCGTCTGCGATGGGGCGAAGTCCTCCTGCGCTGCCAAAATAGCCAGCGCCGTGGAAGCCGGGCTGCTCGCTTATGAAATGGCGAAGAACGGTAGAACCTTCGCTTTCGGAGAAGGGCTGGTGGAAGGAGACTATGAACAGACCATCCGTAATATCGGCAGAATGGGCAGGGAAGGAATGAAAGCCACCGATGAAGAGATTCTTCATATTATGATAGGCGCATAGGACAGCATACATAGCGGACTGTGAAAGCTTTCCGGACAGCAAGATGCCGGAAAAAACAAAAAAGAGTTCAGGCCGTCCCGGGAAGGATGGCTTGCATATAAAAAGGAGGAAATGAAAAATGGATAAAAGAACAAGAGTCTTAAACGCAATGAACAAAAAGGAGGTGGATCACGTTCCGGTGGGCTTCTGGTTCCATTTTGGCGGGGAAGAAGCCTCCGGCCAGGGCTGTATAGACGCACATCTGAAGTATTACCGGGAAACCGATCTGGATTTTGTAAAAATCATGTGCGACGGTTATTTCCCGTATCCCCTGCCGGAAATCAAAACGGCGGCGGACTGGAAAACCATACAGCCGTTAACCGCAGATCATCCCTTTATCAGGGAACAGGTGGAAAGGGCTAAAGCTATTGTGGCGGAAATCGGAAAAGAACGCTGCGTATTCTACAATGTATTCGCCCCCTTTTCCTCCCTGCGTTTCGGTGCCGAAGCAGTGGGCGTTACGGATGATATGGTAATGGAATACATCCGGGAAGATAAAAACGCGGTAATGCAGGCGCTGGATGTAATTGCACAATCCAATGCCCTTCTGGCACAGCTGCTCATCACAGAAGCGGGCTGTGACGGTGTTTATTACTGCGTGCAGGGAGGGGAATATGATCGTTTTACCCCCGAAGAATACCGGAAAACCATCACGCCCAGCGACATGTATGTCCTGGAACATGCCAACCGTTTTTCCGACAACAATATTATACATATGTGCGGCTGGGCAGGTAACAGGAACCAGCTGGCAATCTGGCAGGATTATCCGGCCAAGGTAGTAAACTGGGCTGTGTTTGTGGAAGGGCTGACCCTGGATGCAGGACGTTATTTTATTGGCGGAAGAACCTCCCTGGGCGGTTTTGAAACCCATTGGGATGAACATACCCAGCAGGGAATCCTCTATACCGGAACTAAAGAGGAGCTGCAGAAGTATACCACCGATTTGATTCTTAACCATGGGAAAATCGGCCTGATGCTGGGCGGGGACTGCACCATCGACGCCAAGCTGGACTGGGAAAGAATCCGTTGGATTGTGGAAGCGGCAAGGAGCATCTGATAAGGAAAAGGGGGGCCGGGTGTGGGTATGGCAGCACCCGGAAAATAGCTTCAAAATAGGAAAAAGCATCTGAAAATAGAAAGGAAATGGATTATGAAAAAGTGGAATAAATTAATGGCACTGGGAATGGCATTATGCCTGGGTTTGGGGCTGACCGCATGCGGAGGCAAGGCAACGGATACTGCCGGCGAAGCCGCTGCCGAACCACAGAGCGCCGCAGCATCCACGGCAGAGGAACCGGCGGCTTCCGGGGAAGCGGACAGCGGGGAAAAGACCTATGAGCCAACCACGCTTACCTTCTGGAACGGATTTACCAGCACGGACGGGGAAGTGCTCCAGCAGATTGTGGATGACTTTAACGCTGCCAATGAATGGAACATCACCATTGAGATGGATGTAATGCCCTGGGCCACCTTTAATGAAAAGCTTCCCGCAGCCATAGCTGCAGGCAATGCGCCCGATTTTGTCCTTTGTTCCTCCGGCTACTATGCCCCCTATGTGGAAGCAGGCAGTTTCCAGGATGTGGCGGATTTCTATGAACTGCCTGAAGTGAATGCCGATGATTTCGACAAGAACGTGGTGGATCTGCTGTATTATGACGATTTATGCGTAGGTATTCCCATGCAGATGGTTTCCCATTATTTCTATTGGGATAAAGACCTGTACGAAGCGGCGGGCCTGGATCCGGAATCCCCTCCGGAAACCTTTGAAGAACTGGTGGAAAATGCAAAGCTGCTTACCGATAAGAGTAAAAACCAGTATGGCTTCTGTGTACCCACCAACAACAACGTAACGGCCCAGTACACCATGTATGCGTACGGCGGCGGTTATGTGAATGAGGACGAAACCCAGGCGGTATTCAACTCCGAAGAAAACGTAAAAGCCTTTGAAACCCTGAAAACCCTGTATGAATGTTCTCCCAAGGATTCCGACGACAATACCTACATCAGCGGCCAGCTGGGCCAGTTCATCAACGGGCCCTGGATCATCAACGGCCTGCGTGAAAACGAGATCAATTATGGGGTAAAGGCCGTTCCTTCCTGTGTGGGTGTAGAACAGGATGCGGCAGTCATCCCGGTAGGTTTTTCCATTCCCAAAACCACCTCTGAGGAGCATAAGGAACTGGTTTACAAATTCGTCAACTACTGGAATTCCGAAGAAATCGGCACCAAATGGACAAAGGAATGCGGCACCCCTGCCTACCTGATTTCCGCACAGGCTAATTTTGCCGATGATCCGCAGACGCTGGCACTGTCCGAGCCTCTTTCCTACGGACATATCGAATGCAAGAAAAACGGTGTGAACACAATATCCACAGACGGTTTGTATCCTGCTATGGAAGAAATTTTCGCAGGAGCCGATATCAAGGCCACACTGGATAAATACAACGATGTTATCCAGGGGATTTTAAAATAGTAAATTCTGATGTAACGGTGAAGGTACCGGAACAGATACATGCAGAAACGTTTTGATAAAGGATGCTGCTGCCGGCACAGTACCCTGTCGGCGGCGGCATCCTTTCTGCAGAAGGGAGCCGAGGATGGAAAAGAGCAGCCCGATCAAACGATTTACAGCAAAATGGACGGGAAAGGACAGGGTGGGATACCTGTTCATTTTTCCCGCAATACTCGTATTATTTGTATTTACTATTATTCCCTTAGTGATTTCATTCATTATCAGCCTGACAAACCTGGATATTTTCCTGGCATTGCCCGATTTTGTGGGGCTGGAAAATTTCAAGCGCACACTGGGGGACGAACGGGTCTGGAATGCGTTTAAAAACACCTTTTACTATGTGGTGATATCCGTGCCGATCCAGTTGATTATTGCGCTGGTACTGGCCTACTGGCTGTACAAACCCACCCGTTTTAATAAGATGTGCCGATCTGTTTTTTATGTACCGGTGCTGTGTTCCTTTACCGCCATCGGTATCTTATTCAACCTGATACTGAATTCCACGGTGGGTTATATCCCTTACTTAATCAGTCTCGTATGCGGCGAACCCATAGCCCTGCTCAGTGAAGTACGGTTCGCAATGCCCATCATTATTTTTATATCCGTCTGGAAGGCCTTCGGCAAAACACTGATTATCCTGGTAGCCGGTATCAATGATATCCCGTCCACCTATTTTGAAGCTTCGGAGATCGACGGGGCCACGAAAACACAGCAGTTTTTCCATATCACCCTGCCCAACCTGCTTCCCACCATTAATTTTACTCTGCTGACCACCATAATCGGTGCTTTCCAGGTTTTCGACGTGGTTTATGTGACAACAGGGGGAGGCCCTCTTTACAAAACGGAGACGGTGGTGCAGTACATCTATAACAGAGGGTTTTCCGCACCCTATGATCTGGGCTACGCGTCGGCTATGTGTATTGAATTATTCTTTGTCATCGCCGTCATCATTTTGATTTTCAAAGGGTATATGGAACGCAAAATTGCGAAAAACATGTAGGAGGAGACAGGATGAAGAAAAAAATAAAAGGATATGACATTATCAGGATTGTTCTGTGCCTTTTCGTGCTTTTTCTGATCGTGTTCCCGTTTGTCTGGCTGCTCTTAAGCACCTTCAAGCTGCAGAAGGATATCATAAAGTGGCCGCCCACCCTGTGGCCCAAGGCGTGGACAATTAAAAACTACATACAGGTATGGTCCAGGATCCCTCTGGCGGATTACATAAAAAATACGGTAATTTTCGCCGGCGTGGTGTCGGTCTGCTCCGCCCTTCTGGATTCCATGGCCGGCTATGCCTTTGCACGCCTGGAATTCAAGGGAAAGGAAATGATTTTTAATATTGTCCTGCTCACCATGCTGATTCCGTTCCAGATCATCATGATCCCCCTGTATCTGGAGCTGCACACCTTCGGAATCCTGAACACCTATATCGGGCTGATTCTGCCTCGTGTGGCCTCCGCATACGGGATGTTTTTCATGCGATCCTTTTACATGGGGCTACCCAAGAGCCTGGAGGAAGCGGCCAGGATCGACGGAATGAATGAATTCGGGATATTTACGAAAATCATGTTTCCCTTATGCAAACCTGCCTTCGTAACCTTTTTCATTTTCTGCCTCACATCCAACTGGAATGACCTGATTTATCCGCTGATGATGACCAATTCCACCAAAATGAGGACACTCTCCGCGGGACTTGCCATGTTTGTGGGGGAAGGCGTGCGGGAAACCGGGCCGGCTCTGGCGGGCGCACTGATATCCATGCTGCCGCTTCTCCTCTTATACTGCTTTGCCCAGGAATTTTTCGTGGAAGGAATTGCCGTATCCGGCATGAAGGAGTAAAGGAATGTTTGAGAGAATCGGAGAAAAACTGTCCGCTATGGCGGCAATCCCTACGGTAAGCGGAAAAGGGGAGGATGCAGATAACCAAATCGGGAAATACCGGGCCTTTCTGGAAACGGCTTTCCCGTCCCTGTTTGCCTCGGCATCCGTAATACCCGTAGGGGAAGCCCTTCTTCTTTCGCTGGAAGGGTCCGGCAGGCAGGCCCTTCCGGTCCTGTTCACCGGACATATGGATGTGGTTCCGGCTGACGGTACAAAAGGCTGGAGCTATCCGCCGTTTTCCGGCAGGATTGCGGACGGCTGCGTCTGGGGAAGAGGCACGCAGGATATGAAAGGGCCGCAATGCGCGTTACTATCCGCCTTCGATGCCCTGCTGCAAGGCGGCTGGAGGCCCGTGCGGGATATCTGGCTTTATCTGTCCTGCGATGAAGAAACCGGCGGCCATACCACAACCCGGGCGGCGGAGCTTTTACGGAAGAAAAAACTGCATTTTGAAACGGTATTCGATGAAGGCGGCACTATCTGTGAAGATTTTATGGGGCTGGTCAAAGGGAAGGCCGCCTGTTTCGGCATCTCTGAAAAAGGCTCCCTGGAATACCGGTTTACCGCCCTTTCCCAGGGGGGACATTCCGCCAATCCCCCGGCCCATTCGGCTATTGTACGGCTGGCGGACTTCATACATGAAGTGGAATATTCCGGTTTTTTCCGGCGGGAGCTGAGTGAGGGAAACCGGACAATGCTGCGCAGTGCGGCTCCATATGCGCGGCCGGAAATACGGGAAAAGCTTCTTCTGGCAGCAGACGAGCGGCAGAGTTATCCGGTTCTGCATGAAATCTGTAAGGATGCCGGGACCCTTCTGGGTGCGACCATCGCTTTTACCATGATAGAAGGAGGGACCGCTTTTAACGTGATGCCCAAAAAGGCGGTGCTGACAGCTAACGTACGTGTGCCCTCCACGGAAACCGTGGAAGAAATAACCGGAAAACTGGAACGGGCGGCCGGGAAACACGATCTGCTGTGTGAGCTGGCGGGAGGCAGAGGGGCCGCGCCGGAAAGCCCCACGGACGGGCCGGGATACCTGGCGATGAAGGCCAGTGTGGAGGAAATCTGGCCGGAACTGCCGGTCATCCCCTTTGTCCTGGGCGGCGGTACGGACTCCAGACATTTTCTGGAGCTGACGGATGAAGTACTGCGTTTTTCCCCCATGTATGCCACCCCGGAACAGGGAAGAGGTGTCCATGGGGATAACGAATACGCCTCCATACAGGCGGTAAGAGAAGCGGCAGAGTGCTATACTGTCCTGCTGAAAAAAATGTAGCGCGCTTTTGGTGCGCGGATAGGAGCGATTATGGATAAAATAAGCAGACTGCAGCGGGCCATGCCTTCTTCCATGGAGGCCGTAATCCTGCGGGACGGCGCCAACCGTTTTTACCTGACAGGTATGAAGTCCTCCGCAGGCACGGTGCTGATCACCAGAAAGAAAGCCTGGCTTCTCATTGATTTCCGTTATTTTGAACAGGCGCAGGCAAAGGTAAAAAACTGCTGTGTAATCGAAGAAAAAAATTGGTGTTCCCAGGTAAAAAGCCTCCTTGGACAGGAAGGCATCGCATCCCTCTCCCTGCATACCGGGCTGGTAACGTTAGAAGAATACAGACAGATGCAGGCGGATTTGGCAGGAATCTCCCTGGACGCGTCGGACGGCCTCGCCCTGCTCATGGATTCGCTGAGAAGGGAAGAGGACGAGGAAGAAATTGCCTGCCACAGAAAAGCCCAGCAGATTACGGATCACACCTTTTCCCATATTTGCGGCCTCATAAAACCCGGCATGACGGAAATCGACATAGCAGGAGAAATCGGTGCCACCCTGACCAGGCTGGGTTCGGATGAGAAAACCTTTAACTTTATCGTCGCCTCCGGGCCGAACAGTTCCCTGCCACACGGTTTTGCAACAAACCGGCTGATCCGGAAAGGGGACTTTATCACTATGGACTTCGGGGCCGTATATGGGGGATATCTGGCGGATATGACCCGGACGGTGGCTGTGGGCAACGTGACGGAAGAGCAGCGGAAGGTTTATGAGACAGTCCGGGAAGCACAGAAAAGGGCTTTTGATGTGATCCGCCCCGGAGCGGTATGCCGGGAGGTGGATGCCGCCGCCCGGAACTATATCTACAAAGAGGGCTACGAAGGTTGTTTTTCCCATGGGCTGGGACACAGCGTAGGTGTGGAGGTCCATGAGAACCCCCGGTTCAATGAGGTATGCGGCGACCGGCTCATCCCGGGTATTGTGATAACGGTGGAGCCGGGCATCTATCTGAAAGGGAAATTTGGAGTCAGGATAGAAGATATGATCGTGATCCGGGAAAACGGATTTGAGAATCTGACCAATAGCCCGAAGGAATTACTTATATTATAAGGCAACCCGGCTTTGCCGGAATAAGAAAGGGAACAACGATGAACGGATTTGAATTTCAATGTGCCACCAAAATGATTTTTGGCAGGGAGAAAGAGCTGTGTGTGGGAGAAGAACTGAAAAAACAGGGGGCTTCCAGGGTTCTTCTCGTTTACGGCGGCACCTCCATTAAAAAAAGCGGCCTGTATGACAAGGTGGTAAAAGCCTTGGACGAAGCCGGGCTTTCCTTTGATGAACTGCCCGGCGTGGTGCCGAACCCCCGGGTATCCCTGGTGAGAAAAGGAATCGGATTATGCCGGGAAAAAGAGGTTGATTTCCTTCTTGCCGTTGGCGGCGGAAGCGTCATTGATACCTGTAAAGCCATATCCTTCGGCGTTTTCTATGAAGGCGATGTCTGGGACCTGATATCCGGGAAGGTAAAACCCGGAGACAAAAGGATACCGGTAGCGGATATCCTCACCCTGCCTGCCGCAGGCAGCGAAGAAAGTGACAGTTGTGTCATCTCTGATGAAACCATTCCTATGAAAACCGGCTTCGGTTCGCCTCTGATGCGTCCGGTTTTCTCCATAATGAATCCGGAACTGACCTATACCCTTCCTCCTTACCAGACCGCCTGCGGCTGTATGGATATCATGGCCCATGCCATGGAACGGTACTTCAGTCCGACGGAACACGTGGAGATGACGGATCGGGTGGCGGAAGGCATTCTGGCCACCGTAATCCACAACCTGCCGATAGCCTTGGAAAACCCCCGGGATTATGCCGCAAGGGCGGAAATCATGCTGTGCGGCACCTGGGCGCAGAATGACATGACGGGCTGCGGAAGGCAGCAGGACTGGTTCAATCACGGACTGGAGCACCAGATCAGCGGCTTCTATGATATCGCCCACGGAGCGGGGCTGGCCATATCCTTTCCCGCCTGGATGGAATACCTGTGCACCAAACAGGAATGCGTCCCCAAGCTGGCCCAGATAGCGGTCCGTGTATGGAATGCCCCGATGAACTTTGAAAACCCTGCGGAAACGGCAAAAGAAGGGATAAAAAGACTGCGCGGCCTCATCCGGGAAGCCGGCCTGCCCTTAACCCTGGGCGAAGCCGGCGTAGGGTCGGAAAGGTTCCAAGAGATTGCGGATGCCATGACGGATAAAGGAAGCCATACCTGCGGGGCTTTCTATCCCATGAGCAGGGATGATATTCTTTCATTGCTTCAAAATATGGCATAATAACAGGAACAGAGGATGGGCTTTTACCGGCGCCGGTAAAAGCCCATCCCTTTGTAATTGTGCATTACATTAAATATTCTTCCACATAGTGGGAGGCGGTGGCCCCGTCGGCCGCGGCGGTTACGATTTGGCGCAGGGCTTTGGTACGTACATCGCCTACGGCAAAAACGCCGTCAATATTGGTGCGGGTGCTTTCATCCGCGATGATATACCCCTGGGGATCCAGCTCTAACTGGCCTGCGAACAACGCCGTATCGGGGACACGCCCCACGGCCACAAAAACGCCGTCAGCGGGAATTTCCCTGGTGGTACCGTCTTTTACATTCTCCACACGCACGCCGGTCACCCGCTTATCGTGCAGGATTTCCGTGATTTTGCTGTCCCAGATGAATTCCACCCCGCTTTTTTCCAGAGGCTCCATATAAATACGGGAGGCCCGCAGGCTGTCACGGCGGTGTACCAGATATACCTTACTGCATATTTTGGAGAGGAACAGGGCGTCGGCCGCGGCGCTGTTTCCGCCTCCGGCAATGACTACGGTCTTGTTCCGGTAAATCTGGCCGTCACAGGCCGCGCAATAGGCCACGCCCCTTCCCCGCAGCTGCCGTTCCTCCACAAGCCCCAGCTCCCTGGGAGAGGCTCCCGTGGCCACAATCACACTCCTGGCGGATACCGGTCCGGAAGAAGTGGTTATCTGTTTGATTTCCGGTTCCAGATCCACAGAACTCACCTCTGCATATTCGGTCTCCACACCGAAACGCTGGGCGCCGCGCTGCATCTTTTCTCCCAGCTCAAAGCCGTCTATCCCCTCATCAAAACCGGGATAATTATCCACCTGTCCCGTAGTGGCCATCTGGCCGCCTGCGGAAAGCTTCTCAAGCACAAGGACGGAGTAACCGCTTCTGGCACAATACAGCGCCGCGGAATATCCGCCCGGCCCTCCTCCGATAACTGCCACATCATAAAGGTCTTTTTTCATTCGGATTCCCTTCTTTCTATATAAAACGGAAATGGTATCACTCCACGCCGTTTTCCTTCAGCCAGTCCGTTACCTGCACCTTTGCCTGGGGCGCTACCAGGTATACGGGTTCTTTCCCCTTTTGGAATAAGAACAGAGTGGGGATGGTTTCCACATCATAGGAATCAGCCAGCTCCGGCTCTTCGTCAATATCTACTTTACGGATGGAAAGACGGCCTTCATAAGCGCTGTCAAGCTGATCGATAACCGGACTGAGCCTGCGGCAGTATCCGCACCAGGGCGCCCAGAAATCCACCAGAACGGGTATCTCGGACTGCAGTACCTCTTGTTCAAAATTTGCTTTTCCAATTGCTGTAACAGACATATGAATATCCTCCTTATCTTTTGTTGTGTTTGTATGATTTTATTCTGTAAAAATTGTGATTACAGTTTATACTGTAACTATAATGTTTACAGAAATGATTGTCAAGAGGAAATTAAAAATTTTTATAAGAATAGGGATTTTAATGCCGGCACATACTATCATGAAAAAGATCCTGAAAAACAGGTTGTCCGCCTGAAGGACAGAGGGAGAAAGATTATGAGAAGGCTTTCCTCACAGATTGATACCAACATACAGACAGCGAAGGAGATTCTGCCTATTGGAATCAGCTTCGACCTCATAACCAGGGATTTGTTCCTGGGAGATACAAGAGGCTATTGGATCGGCATTAATGGCTTCTGCAGGACGGAAATTCTGCAGCAGATTTTTTCGGATCTCCAGAATCCTCTTTATATGAAAGACTCCTGCATCGAAGATATCCGGCATTATATGAATGCCAAAATCGGCTATGCCCAGGCAACCCTAACGCAGGACTGGGAAGAAATCGTCAAAAATGTCCTCAGCGGGCCTTCCGTCCTGCTGATTGACGGCTTTGACCAGGCCATCATTATCGATGTACGTACCTATCCTGCCAGAAGCATAGGGGAGCCGGATACGGAAAAGGTTACCCGGGGGGCCAGGGATGGTTTTGTGGAAACCATGCTGTTTAATACCAATCTGATACGGCGCAGGATCCGTTCCCCGCAGCTCACCTTTGAAGTGAAAAGCGTGGGTTCGGAAAGCAAGACGGATGTGGCAATCGCATATATGAAGGATTCCGTAAATGAGGACCTCCTGGAGTCCCTGCGGGCAAAACTGGACAGCCTGCAGGTGACCGGCCTCACCATGGGCACCAAAAGCCTGGAAGAGCTTCTGGTGCGTAAAAGATGGTATAATCCCCTGCCCAGCGTGCACAGGACCGAACGGCCGGATGTGGCCTGCAGCTTTCTGATGGAAGGGCATCTGCTGCTTATTGTGGACAATTCCCCGGAGGTGCTGATCCTGCCCTGCACCATATTCCAGTTTACCCAGAGTCCGGAGGACTATTACAAAAGCCCTGTGGTGGGGAATTACTTCCGGCTGGTACGCTTCGGCTGTATTTTTATCAGCCTGCTCCTGATGCCCCTCTTTTTGCTGATAACCGCATATTATCCCCATCTTTCCGATGAATGGCAGCTGCTTTCCACCGGCAGGTGGCCGGCTCCCACCCTGATTTTCTATGTGCTTGTGGTGGAATTCGGCCTGGATCTCTTTAAAAATTCCGCTTCTCTGAGCTCCAGCCGTTTTTCCGGTTCCCTGTCCGTGGTGGGCGGACTTATTATAGGCGATATTGCGGTCAGTTTGAACTGGGCGACGGTGGAGGTATTATTTTACGGAGCCATCACCCTTCTTACCAGCCTTTCGCTTTCCAGCATGGAATTCGGGGATGCCATCCGGGTTTACCGTATATTTATTATTGTTATGACCGCTGTTTTCCATCTGTGGGGTTTTCTGGGAGGGCTGATCCTCGTACTGCTGTCCGTCATTACCACCCCCACATTCGGCGGATCCAGTTACTTCTGGCCTCTTTTCCCGTTTAACTGGGCCGCACTGAAAACCCTGCTGTTCCGTTACCCCACGTACCGTGCCCAGCCCAGCCATGTCTGGAAGCATCATTAATAGAAAGTTTGCTTTTAATACCGCTGTTTTTCTGTTACAATAGCTTTATAGATTTAACAGGCTAAATGCTTCTGATAAAACATTTGCCGGAAAGATATATGGTATGAAAGACAAAGGGATTAACTGGAAAAAAGGGATGGCACTATTCTTGCTTCCGGCACTTTTAGCGGCCGGCTGCAGCGGAAGGGGCAAAGTGGAGATCTATACGGAGAATACCGAACCCCGGGTGGAACTCACCTTCTTCGGAAATAAATATGAACCGGAAAATGTAGTGGTTATCGAGGAAATCCTGACTACCTTTATGGAAGAGAATCCGGATATACGCATTTCCTACGAAAGCCTGAAGGGAAATGATTATTATGATGCCCTTATGAAACGGATGAATACCGGAAACGGGGACGATATTTTTATGGTAAACCATGATACGGCGCTGGAGCTGGAAGAGGAAGGAAAGCTTATGGAGCTGTCCGGTCTGGAAACACTGCCGGATTTTTCCGTCCGTGTCATGGATCAGATGGATAAAGACGGGAAAATCTATTGGGTGCCCACCACAGTTTCCGCATTTGGATTATACTGCAATCAGGATCTCCTGAAGGAGCATGGACAGAAAATACCCCAAACCCTTCCGGAATGGGAACAGATATGTGATTATTTTGTGGATCAGGGAATCACACCTGTTATCGCCAACAACGATATTTCCCTGAAAACCCTGGCGATCGGCCGCAGCTTTTATTCGATGTATCAGGAAGGGACGCAGAAGGAGGTTTTCGACAGGATTAATAAAGGGGAGGAATCCCTGGGATCCTGTCTGGAGGATGGGTTTTCCATAGCGGAAGAATTTCTGGAAAAAGGATATATCAATGCAGAGGAAGCCCTGAATACGAAAAAAACTTCTGATGATCTGGCACTTTTTGCAGAAGGAAATACCCCGTTTATGCTGACAGGCGGCTGGGCCGCCGACCGTGTGAAGGCTATGGATCCCGGCTTTTCCTTTACCGTGGTCCCCTACCCTGTCCTGGAGGAGGGAGCGGTTCTGGTGATTAATGCGGATACCCGGATTGCGGTGAACCAGGACAGCCGTTATAAGGAAGAGGCGGAGCGGTTTGTGGAATTCTTCACCACACGGGAAAATATCGGAAAGTTTGCGGATAACCAATGCTCCTTCAGTCCGTTGAACGGAGGGGAGCCTGCATCCTGTGAGGAAATACAGCCGCTCATCGATACGTATCAGGAGGGGAAAACAGTAATAGGCTCCGACAGCGCTTTACAGATGCCGATATGGGATCTCACCGCAGACTGTTCCGTGAAGCTGCTATCCGGTGATGATCTTTCCGAGGTTCTGGCGTGGCTCGACGGACAGCTGGCAGCGGGAGGAGAACAACAATGAAAAAGAATGAGACGCGGGCAAGAAGATGGTTCCTTTTTGCCGCCGCCGGGGTAGGTATTTTGCTGGCAGCGCTCACATTCGCTTTTATAAATGAAGTGAGGGAACAGCTGTGGGAGCAGTCTCTGCGTGCGATTACAGAGAGCACCAGTCAGGGTGAGAACGCTCTGGAAATACAGTTAAGAGAAGATTTTGAATCGGTTTATGCGGTGAAGGATTATCTGGAGAGCCTGCCGGCTGATAAGATCGGTTCAGCCGGAGAAGTCATAGAGGCATTTTCGGTTGCCGAGCAGGGCGTCCGGCTTTATTTTCCCGACGGCACCTGTGTGCCGGAATATGACGGTGCGGACCAGAATCTGCCGGATCAGTTCAGCGGGGATACCGGCGTGATCGCTCCCCACATCAGCAGTGCAACCGGAGTCAATGTATTTAATCTGTATTTGAAAGTCCGGTTTGCCGACGGCAGTGTCAGTTATCTGGTGAAGGAATACACGGTCGCAGCCATAGCGGATGAATTCAGTCTGTCCTTTTATAATGGCGCCGGTTTTTCTTACATAGTGGATGCGGAAGGAGAAATCCTGATCCGTTCCCCTCACCCCGGCAGCAATAAAACGGTAAAGAATATATTCGATATGCTTCCCCGTGATAAAAATGACAGCGGTGCCCTGGAAGAATTCCGCCGCTCTCTTCATGACGGAAAAAGCGGCTGGGCTGTTTTTGCCTATGGGGACACCGGTATGGTTTTCTGTTATGTTCCCATGAAAGGGTTATCGGACTGGTATCTACTGTCCATGATTCCGGAAAATGTGGTAAGAGCCCAGACAAATGATATATTGCGGAGGACGTTCCTTTTTGTGGGGGCTATTTCTTTGGCCATTATCCTGCTGGCGCTTGTCTATATCCTGCAAATGAAAAAGGCACATAGAAGGCTGCGTACCCAGGCATCCTATATTGACCGCCTGTACAATGCGGTTCCCGAAGGCGTCGCCCTGGTTTCCCGGGATATTCCGCTGCGTTTCCTTCAGATAAACCAGGAAGGCCTGCGTCTGCTGAATTTTCCCCGGGAGGCCTCCCAGGAGGCCCTTACCGGGAAATATCTCAGCGAATGGATCCATCCGGAGGATTGGGAGGAGACACGGCGCTTTTTCCAGGAGGCTATGGAAACGGAACGGAAAATCACCTATGTCAGCCGTTTCAGCCGGCTGGACGGCACCTACTTCTGGGCCTCGGGCATTATAGAAAAAATGCTGGATGAAGAAGGGGAGACAATCCTCATTGCCACCTTCCACGATATCACCTCAGAAAAGCTGGCCCAGGAAGAGGAAAAGCGGGAGAAGCTTCTGGAACGCAGTACGCTGATCCGGGCCATTTCCGATACCCATGCGGTAATTCTCAGCGTAAACCTGAGTATGGATGCACAAAAAAGCATCTATGCGGCCCCCGGATTTCTGGAAGAGCTTCAGGGGTATGGCAGCTATTCCTCCCTTTTGGAGTATATGGACGGCAGGCTTCATCCGGACTATAAAGAGCGGTTCCGCGTGCGTTTCACGCCGGAACACGTCATGCAGGCGCCGGACTCCCGATCCTCCGAAGTATTCGCCCAGTGCCGGCTCCTTTTGGATGACGGACAGTATCACTGGGTGCTGGTGCAGCTCATTCATGTGGATAATCCATATACCGAGGATCGCCTTGCTATTTTCCTCGCCCGCTGTATTGATGAACAGAAGTATGAGGAGGAACAGCAGAGACAGGCACTGCAGAGCGCTCTGGATACAGCCCGGTCCGCCAATGAGGCGAAAAGTAATTTCCTGTCCAACATGAGCCATGATATCCGCACCCCAATGAATGGGATTATCGGTATGACCGACATAGCCCGGGAACATTTGGACGACAGGGCGCGTATTGAGGACTGTCTGAATAAAATCAGCCTGTCCAGCAACCACCTGCTGAGCCTGATCAATGATATTCTGGATATATCCAAAATCGAAAGCGGTAAATTTGCGCTCAAAGAAGAAGTATTCTCTTATTACCGGCTGATTAGTGAAGTGGCAGAGCTGATGCGGCCCCAGGCAGAAGAAAAACAGCTGGCGCTGGAAGTCCATATTCCTGTCCATTCCCAAGACACCGTGATGGGAGATCCCCTGCGCCTGCGTCAGATCTACGTAAACATTATAAGCAACGCCATAAAATATACGCCGCCGGGCGGCAGGGTAGAGATCGATGTATGGCAGGAGGATGCCGTGAACCGGGGGTACGCAAGCTACGGTTTCCGGTGTGCGGATACGGGAATCGGGATGACCCCGGAATTCCTGACAAGAATCTTCACCCCGTTTGAACGCTCCCGGGAGAATGACGTGGAACAAATAACAGGTACCGGGCTGGGAATGGCTATAACCAAAAATATCATTGACATGATGAACGGAGATATCCAGATTGAAAGCACGCCCGGAAACGGCTCTGTCTTTACCGTTACCGTAGCCCTCCTCCGGAACGAAGCGCTTCCGGCACAGGATACGGATACCCGCTCCCTGCCGGATTCCTCCGGCCTGGGAAAAGACAGGACGTCCTGTTCCTTTAAGGGAAAACGGCTGCTGTTGGCCGAAGATAATGAACTGAACCGCGAGATAGCCCTGGAAATGCTGAAGCCCACCCAAATAGAGCCTGAGACCGCATGCAATGGGGAAGAGGCCCTTCAAATGGTGGCAGACTCCCCTGAAGGTTACTATAACATCATCCTGATGGATATCCAGATGCCCCGGATGGATGGATACGAAGCGACACGGGAAATAAGGAAGCTTGATCGCTCCGACGTCTCCGCCCTGCCCATCGTGGCAATGACTGCAAACGCGTTTGCCGAAGATGTGCGTGACGCGCTGCGCGCGGGCATGAACGCCCACATTTCCAAACCGATTGAACGGAAGAAACTGCTTGATACCATAGGCAGCCTGTTATAGATGCCTTAAAAAGGAGGAGCGAACCGCGGCTGGCCGGATAGTTGGAGCAAACGGTATTTATCAGATCACGATTTCTATCAGTGCAGAAGCCGCCGCGGAACCGGACGAAGTACAAGCATACCTGAAGGAAGGAGATAAAACAGGAGCCAATAGCAGCACGGCCTTCTTAAAGCGGATGCTTAATGCAGTGGGAAATTACCTCCTCGCCCCGTCCGGGCCGACTTCATAGCCGTCCACTTTCGTATTCACAGCCATGATGCCGCTCTCGTCAAAGTAGTACCGCTTTCCGCTGATTTCCCTCCAGCCGGTGACGGCCTTACCGCCCTGGTAGTAGAGCAAATGGCCGGAATCGTTCTTTGTCCAGCCGGCAGCCGCGGCCGGGTCAATTATAACTTCTATAAACCGGCGCAGCACCGCCGACACCTCGGCGCGGGTGGCGTTTTCCTGCGGGTCGAAGCGGTTCCCGTCCCTGCCTTTCACGATACCGGCCCGCTGCATGGCGGCGAC
>OLOS01000020.1_pt1 | contig 175608 bp, 156 predicted proteins | sample 1672631 | NCBI WGS metagenome assembly OLOS01 (sample SAMEA3136707, study PRJEB25190) | human gut metagenome | biome: human gut; feature: human-associated habitat; material: faeces | place: Austria | collected 2013
CCATACATACCCCGCCTGCTTATAGGCACTGTTGTATGTAATGCCTCCCAGACGGTACAGGCATCTGCCTTCTGACGCATGCCCCAGGTCAGCCACGGTTCCTGTGGGCATCTGGCCGGATTCCCACTTGTATGCGCCGTTTTCATAGGCCAGCTTTTCCTTGTGCTCATACTGCACATCCATTGTAAGGGGAATCAGGAACTCTTCAATGGCTCCCTTTACTTCCATATAGTCCTCACCGTCATCCGGCATCGCATTCTTCCAGCCGCTGTCCCATCTCCCGCAGATCCAGTCATTTTTAGTGAATACAGACAGGACCAGGCGCAGAGAACCTCCGGCAGGCACGTTGCTGAATGTTGCAAAAACCGGCTTCTTGGTACTTGTCTGCCCAAAAACACCTGTTACAGTTTTGGTGGTTCCTCCCTTGTAAGACAGCATAAGCTGCCATCTGTGGGCTGTGGCGGGCCAGACCGCTGTATCGGGATGTCCTTTTTCCCCATGTCTCGGATCGGGGCTTACCTCTGCCTTTAAATCCATGGATCTTGTAATCTGGGTGGTCATGACGGCAGGGGACGCACACACTTCAATGGTTGTCTCTAAAATCATGGCCGCATCAATGGCAACGTTGGCAATCCTCATGATCCATCCCGCAACCGGAATGCAGGCAGCAGCCTCCTGAAGCGTAATCTGTCCGATTATCCATACCAGGATCTTCTCAAACAGTTTCTTTACAAGGATGCCTCCAATGGTTTTGGCAGCCAGCTTCAGCCATCCGTAAATCATCTCTTCCGCGCTTTGGCTGCTGATGGGCGGCTGTATGATGGATGTTATCAGCTTGGCCACGTCTTCCACAAACACACGGTCCTTAAGTGCATCGGTCAGTACCTTTGTATTTAAAAGGCCGGCATCCGCTGCCAGGAAAAAGGAAGGGATACCCATCTGGAATATAGCTGTAAGTGCAATCCCCGTGGCACACAGTTGAGAATCATATGCCGAGGTTCCCATTCCTGCAAAATACAGGTTTACTCCTGAAGCGTCCTTAGGAAGCGCTGTCTCAATGGTTGTTCCACCGGCTGGAATCGGGATTCCCATAATGGTGTCTACCGGACCTATGATCCGGTTGTAGGACCTGCCTCCCATGGGCTTTCCTGAATCATCAAGATATTCCACATAGGCGGCCAGGGTGCGCAGATAACTGTTAAGCGCATCCACCTTCAGGGTATCGCCTGAAACCTTCAGGGTCTTTTCCTTTACCTCCACCCCGCACATGGACGCTGACTGGCTGACGGTCCACTTTGCGCCTTTTCCCGTCTCCGGGGCAGCCATGGCCTTCTTCTGGTCCATCCACTGCCTTGTCTTATACTCCTGGTACTGCGCGCCCTGTCCATGTTTCAGATGCCAGGACTGATTCTGCAGGCTTCTGTCCTGGCTTGCCGTTTTCAACGCCCCCTTAAGGGGAGCTCCGGCCTCCTTGAGCACATCTTCATCCAAATCGTAAATCTCTACCTTGTCCCCTGCCTTATGGCCCAGCACGTCGTACTCATATGTCATGGCTTCCTTTTTCTTTTCATCCCATGCATAGGTCCTGAAGGCCCAGCCCTCTTCGCCCTTTGCCCCGATTGCCGTGGCAAAATCAAGAAGCTTCTGGTACTGTTCCCTGTCATATGCGACCGGCGGCGCAATATGCCGGTTCATCACCACGGTTGCCGTGTATGGCTGGGCATTGGCCAGGTTCGGATGCTGGAACAGGAGTGACTTGGCAATATCCATGGGAGTCAGCACCAAGTCAATGTCCCTGTTGATTCGTGAGATCTGTTCCATTACCTGTGATTCCTCAAGTCCCTGTCCGCCTAACCTGATGCATGCCTCTGCATGATCCGCACCGTACAGACTCATCTTGGCATCCCAGTACGCTCCGGAACCAGCCTGGTTCAACGCCTCGTGTTTCAGGAAACGTTCCTTGTGGCAGGCTGGAATATAGAATGAGAAGTGATACATCTTCGGCAGGGTATATCCATTTCCATCCCTGCTGGCAGATACTACCTGAAGCCGGTGCAGCCTCCGGTCAAAACCATCCCCATTCCCCAGTCCCTCTTTCCTTACCTCTGCATAATACATGACATCCCTGAGTCTGTCCTCCGTCATGAGCGCCAATGCCGCGTTTTTCTCCCTGGCCTTATTCAAGGTTTCGGGGGTATGCTTCATCACCTTATGCCTTTGCCCATCCACCATAAGAACCAGTTCCTCCCCGTCCCTTACCCCGGGCAGCATTAATTGAAAATACATATGCCTGTTCCTCCTTTTTGTCGTGTCTTTTTAAGACACTTTCAGGATACCACCCCTCTCATCACCTGTCAAGCTTTTTCGAATCTTTTTAAGACACTTTATGGGATTATCATTGCTTTTATATAAATAATGTGATATTATTAAGACACTAATTACAGTTTTGAAGATATATCCCCTTAAACGAAAAGGACAGGAGCACTTATCATGGAACTAGGTGAAAGAATACGCAGTCTCAGAAAAAAAAAGGGTCTGACCCAGGAAGAGCTCGCGTCCAGGCTCGGCCTGCAGAAGTCAGCGGTTGCCAAATATGAGAATGGACGCGTGACGAACATTAAGCGTGCCACCCTCTTTAAGATGGCGGAAATCCTGGAGGTCAGTCCGGGTGAACTGATGTACGGCAAGGAGGATAAGGGCCAGGATGACCATGGACTCGCCGTATTGTCAGGTTATTACGGGATGCTCAACAAGGCTGGGCGCACCAAGGTCCTGGAACATGTCCATGATCTCACACTGATTCCCGCGTACCGTCTGGACCGCGGACTGTCCCTGGTACCCGTGGCTGCCCATAATGATGATGCCAAAGACGCGGAACAGCTGCGCCTGATGGAAGAAGACCTCGACAATATGTAACCGGCTGAAGCATATTCTGTACTGCACAGCGAGCGGTATTTTGGATAGCGTTTAAAGGAGGGAATGATTTGAATTCATTTGAACGGCTGCTGGAACATACAGATGCGGAGCATATCCGTGTTCTGGAAAAACAGTTTAAATCCAATGCCAAAGGACTGATAAAAGGAAATAAGATAGCAATCCGGCAGGATATCCCCACTGTGGAAAAGGCATCCGTGCTGGCGGAGGAACTGGGGCACTATTACACTACCGTGGGTAATATCCTGGACCAGGAGGATACGGGCAACCGCAAGCAGGAGCACAAAGCCCGCACCTGGGCCTATAACAGGCTGATTGGCCTGTCAGGACTGGTGCGGGCATATGAAAAAGGATGTGCAACTATCTATGAGATGGCGGAAGAGTTGGAAGTAAGTGAAGATTTCCTCCGCTCCGCCCTGGATTATTATCATGACAAATATGGCTGTTGTACGGATTACAAAGGCTACCATATATCCTTTGAACCTTCTTTTTCAATCACATCCCTGGATGATGGGGAAACGTATCGTACCGTTCCTCCTACAGGTCATCGGCCAGACGTTTGATTTTATCCCTGTCCCCAATGACAACGATGGTGTCATCCTGGTTCAGCACATACTCCGGCTTAATGTCCGTGGTAAGCCATCCGTTCCGGCTGATGGCTATGATATTTACTCCATAAAGGTTGCGCAGCTGAGCCTGGATAACGGTCTTACCCGCTATCTTGGAGGTCATCTTAAGCTCGGAGATATCTATATTCTGCTCCAGTTCAAAGAGGTTGAAGATCCGCTTTGATATCAGCCGTTTGGCCAGCCTGACAGCCATATCCTTTTCAGGATACACCACCTGGGCGCCTATTTTCTCCAGTATCTCCCCCTGCTCCGGGCTGTTGGCCTTGGCTACCACCTGAGGCACTCCCAGGTTAATCACATTCAGGGTGGTAAGGATGCTGATATCCACCTTATCACCTATGCACACCACCACGATATCGCAGTTCTGGATTCCCGTTTCCCTCAGTGTCTCCTTCTGCAGGTCCTTTACAACATATGCGTGTTCCGTAACTCCGCGTATCTGTCGGACCTTTTCTTCATTGCAGTCCAGCACCATGATTTCCTTCCCAGCCTCCGCCAGGGTGTATGCCAGGGCGCTTCCGAAACGCCCCAGTCCAATGATTCCATATGACAGTTCTTCCGATTGTTTCCGTGCCATCTTCTATCTCCTCCTTACGGTTATTTCTGTCTGCTGCCTCTATAATAGTCCTGCCCATCCCCTTACCCAATCGATATACTCCCCTCAGGAAAGGAAACGGATGTATCCGGCTTAAATATCCAGATTGTGACAATGGTCAGGGGACCAAGCCTGCCAATATACATGATAAGTATCTCAAGCAATTTGCTCCACGGGCTTAAGCCGGGCGTGATTCCGGTGGACAGCCCCACGGTTCCAAAGGCCGAGGTAATCTCCAGCATGATGTCCCCAAAGGGAATCCCCGGCTCCAGTATACACATGGTAAAGATTCCTGTGAATACCACCAGGGCCGACAGTGCGGTCACGATTGCTGCCTTGTAAAATGCTTCCTGCGGTATCTTATAATGGAATGCATGGGGCTGTGTATTAGTGGCGGCGCCCTTGATGGTGTGGAATAACGTAAACAGGGTGCTGGTCTTGATGCCCCCTCCGGTGGAACCTGGGGAAGCGCCGATAAACATAAGGATGGACACGGTCAGCAGGCCTGCCGATGTAAAGTCTCCCAGGGGAAATGTGCTGAATCCCGCGGTCCTGGCTGATACGCTTGTGAAAAATGCCCCCAGCCAGGTGATATCCTCCGTAATCCGGATTAACAGTGTGCCTGCTGCCAGCAGTATCAGCGTGGTCACTATCACCGCCTTGGAGTGGAGGCACAGCTTTTTAAAGGAGCGTTTCCTGAAGATATCCATGATGACAAGGAAACCAAGCCCGCCAAAAATTATAAGTCCGGCCGTGGTCAGGTTCAGGAGCACATCATCTTTGTATCCGGTCAGGTTCTTAAGCCCGCCCAGTATATCAAAGCCGGAGTTGTTAAATGCAGCCACGGAATGGAACAGGCTGATGCCCAACGCCCTTATGGGCGGGTAATCCCTGGAGAACACCAGATAACTCAAAACCACGCCAGCTCCCTCAAAGCACAGTGTCACCTTCAGTACATTCTTAACCAGGCACACAAGGCCTTTTCCCGAATCCAGGTTCAGGGCCTCCTTGATTAGCAGGCGCTCCTTTAAGTTTACCCTGCGTCCCAGGGCCAGTATGACGCCCACTCCCACAGAGGTAACCCCCAGGCCGCCAACCTGGATCAGCAGGGCCACCACGGTCTGTCCTATGGCCGTAAAGGTATCCGCCGTATCCACGGCAATAAGCCCTGTTACACATACCGCGCTGGTGGATGTGAAAAGCGCGTCCACATAGTGAAGATCCACTCCCGGCTTCACACACGCCGGAAGCATTAAAATAAAAGATCCTGTCAGGATCACAGCCAGAAAGCCAAGTGCAATAATCCTGGCAGGCGATTGTTTTTCAATGGATTTCATATCATCTGATCCTCCTGTTGACTAAAGGGTATCATGGTTCGCATAAAACAGGTATAACGGAAACAGCCTTGGTATAAAGATTATATAAAGATACTGCCAACTTACTGTTGAATACGGTTGGATTATGTTATAATGACGTCAGGCGTTACGCGGCAGTTCCCCGTAAGGACCGCTGCCGCCGTACAAGGAGGATAGGAATCATGAAGCATACAAAGCTCGCCGACACCCTGAAAACAGCCGCCGTCCTGGCGCTGACCACGGCCATCGGCTTTCTTTTGGAGGCAATGGGGCTTTCCCAGACCAATGTCATAACCGTATATATCCTGGGTGTTCTTGTGGTTGCGGCCGTCACTTCCAGCAGATGGTACAGCACAGCCGCATCCCTGGCCAGCGTCCTGCTGTTCAACTATATTTTCACAGAGCCCATGTTCGTGCTCAAGGCAGAGGACGCAGGCACCCAGCTCACACTTTTAATCACCTTCCTGGCGGCTGTCTTTACCAGCACCTACACGGTACAGATAAAGGAAAAGGCGCGGCTGTCCCAGCAGGACGCCTACCGCTCCGGCGTCATCCTTGACACCAGCCAGATACTTCAGAAAGCCGGGGAGCCGGACGGCATCCTTTTTGCCGCCGCAACCCAGCTGAACAAACTCCTAAAACGTGACATTGCATGTTTCCAGACGGATGGGAACGGCATATTGCCGCCGGTCAGCTTTACGGACTGCTCCCCGCACCCGGGAAGCCGCGGGCCTTCCCCCGACACACTGGAGGAAATGTCCGCTGCCAGAAAATGTTATATGGAGGGAAATGAAACCGGAGCCGCCACTTCCATCCTGTCCACGGCCGCATTCCACTATCTTCCGGTCCAAAGCGCCGGAACGGTTTATGGGGTTATCGGAATACGGATGGGTGAGACAGAGCCGGATGACTTTGAAAACAGTCTTGCGATTGCCATCCTGAACCAATGCGCCACCTCCATGGAAAAAGAATTCATTTCCAGGAAAAGGGAAGAAGAAACCGCCATGGCCAAGGCGGAACAGCTCCGCAGCAACCTGCTGCGCTCCATGTCCCACGACCTGCGCACCCCACTTACCAGCATTTCCGGCAACGCCGGTGTCCTGTTAAAGGACGCGGGTACGCTGGACGAAGCCCACAAGCACCGTATCTACAGCGATATCTACGATGATTCCATGTGGCTGATTTCCCTGGTGGAGAACCTGCTCTCCATCACCAGGATGGAAGGCGGCGCGGTCCAGCTGCACATGGAGACCGAGCTTCTCGAGGAGGTCATTGACGAGGCCATGCGCCACGTGAACCGGAGGCACGAAAACCACTCCATCCATGTAACACAGGAAGGGGATTACATCCTGGCATGCGTGGATGCGCAGCTGATCATACAGGTCATCACAAACTTGGTTGACAATGCCATCAAGTATACGCCCGATGGCTCCAGCATCACCATAAAAAGTTATAAGGACAATGGAAATGCCGTCATAGAAGTCAGCGATAATGGCCCGGGAATCCCGGATGAATCCAAAGACAGGATTTTCCAGATGTTTTATACCACCGGCCACAAATCCGCGGACGGGAAACGCGGCATGGGCCTTGGACTGCCCCTGTGCAGGGCAATCCTGAATGCACATAAAGGAACCATCGAAGTATTGGATAACACACCGTCCGGAAGCATTTTCCGGCTTACATTACCCGCAGAGGAGGTATCTTTCCATGAATAAGGCAGGAATTTTAATCATCGAGGATGATAAAGCCATAAAGAATCTGATTGCAACCACGCTGGAGATGCATGAATACCATTACATATGGGCTGATAAAGGGGAACAGGGCATCCTGACCGCTGCTTCCCAGCGGCCGGACATCGTCCTTCTGGATCTTGGCCTGCCTGACATGGACGGGGTGGATGTGATACGGAAAATCCGGTCCTGGTCCAACATGCCCATCATTGTCATCAGTGCCAGAAGCGGGGATGATGATAAGATTGCCGCCCTGGACGCTGGCGCGGATGATTATCTGACAAAGCCCTTTTCCGTGGATGAGCTGTTAGCCAGGCTCCGCTCCACCCAGCGGCGCTTAAACTACATGCAGTCCCTGGAAGATGTCCAGTCCTCCGTGTTTACCAACGGCGGGCTGACCATTGATTATGCGGCCGGGTATGCCTCCTTAGATGGTGAGGAACTTCACCTGACGCCATATGAGTATAAGCTCCTCTGCCTTCTGGCCCACAATGTGGGAAAGGTTCTGACCCATTCCTATATTACCCGGGAAATCTGGGGCGCTGCCTGGGAAGGGGACGTGGCCTCCCTGCGGGTGTTCATGGCTTCCCTGCGCAAAAAGATTGAAAAAGAACCTTCCCAGCCACAGTATATACAGACGCATGTGGGGGTGGGGTATAGGATGCTGAGGATTTAAGTCTGTCCTTGTCTTCCATGTCTTCCATTGTTTCCCAGTTTTTTATAAATAAGCCGGTGTATCTGCCTGTAAGATAAGAGGCGGGAATAAGAGGTGAAATGTCAAAAACTCTTGACATTATTCCAGGTTTTCTATATACTGAAAGTGTCAAAAGTTTTTTACACTTTAAGCAAATGATATTTGGATGATTGGAGGTATTTTATGGGGATTGATTTTGAATTGGTTCTGGCTGTTTTTATTTTGGCCGGGCTTCTTGCTGTTAATGTTGTCATGTTCATTTCCCTTGGAAAACAGGGGGATGAGAGAAGGCGGCTGATTATTGAAAAGGCCAGCGCCGGGACATTTGCTGTCATAGTAGTATATATCCTATTCTGTGTGATTGAAGGTCTGTACCATTCGGTTACAAAGGGCGTTTCTGTGGAGGGGATGAATCCGTTTATTACCCTGACCGTTAGTTCCATCATTTATTTAGCGCATCTTCTGTATTACAGAAGAAAATATGGTGACTGAGCATGGAGAATTCGATTCGGGAAAGGCGTAAGGAAAGGGGTATTTCCCAGGAGGAACTGGCTGGGAAGTGCGGTGTTTCCCGCCAGACAGTGAACGCCATAGAGAATAATAAGTATGACCCTACCCTGGCTTTGGCATTCCATCTGGCTCAGGAACTGGGGACTACGGTTGATGGGCTTTTTAAGCCAGGATGGGGTGGGAAGTAATGATGGAAGTAAACCGGGTAAACGCCACGGGACAGGAAACCTTCGGCATGCTGTATTATGCGGAAATATTCCGTTTTGGTGAAAAGCCGGAGTCAGAGATAGAAGAAGTACGGCTGTTTCCCGAACTTCCTTCTGAATGGACCTACCCACTGATTCAGCCAGAACTTATTAAAAGGGTCATGGCTTCCGGTTTCTTTGGGAAATAAGAAAAAGGGTAAACCGCAGCCTTGATGTCAGGTACGGTTTACCCCTTTTTCTATCCTTTTATCCCTCTTACCCTTTATGAAACAGCACTGCTTTTTCCATCAGCACTTCTGTCATGTATATATCAGATTCCGGTCAATCCCTTTACCGCCCAGTCATAGGTGTCCATCGCCTGTTGGAAATTAACATCAGCCTGGGCCTTTGCAGCCACCCCGTCAAGATACGCTGCCCTGGCCTCCATATATTCCTGTCTGGACAGCATACCCAGTTCCATCCTGCGGGATGCCGCCTTCCACTCTGCTTCCCTGGCAGCCTGGGCCGTACAGGCGCCTTGCCATGCGGTCCGGCTGGCTAATGCGTCCTGGTACAGGGTATCAATCTGCGCATACAGGTTTTCTTCCTCCTGGTTGATGGCTCTCTGACGGGCGTGAAGTTCTTTGTTGGTTCCGCCGGAGGCGCCGCCTCTTTGCTGTCTAAGCTCATAGTTATTGCCCATCGCCCTCCATTTGTCCACTTCCAGGGTGATATTGTCCATCCGTCCCTGCTCCGGTAACGGCATGGAGTCGATTACAGCAGCAGAATCCGCCGGATACCCAATGACCATGAGAAGATTTTTTCTGACACGTCCCATGTCGTCTGCAAGGGCCTGGGCAGTGTTCATAGCTGCCTGGGCAGCCTTTCCCGCCTCGTCCGCATCAGCCTGCGAAATGGTCCCAAGGGCTGCCTGTCTTACTGCCTTCTCATATTTTCCCTGCATAAGCTCAGCGTTGGCAGCAGCACTCTCCTGCTCCGCCCTCAGGCTGTGGTAGGTACCCATAAGGCTCTGGGCCGTCCATATCATGGTATCTTCCATCTTCCGCAGCGACATGGTGCTGGAACTGCCTTTAGCAGACCGTATCTGCTTATCTATGTCCTTGGCTGCATCTTCAAGGATTTTTGCCTGGGCGCGGTAACTTCTGGCGCCCTCGGTGTCTCCGTTTTCCTCCATGTCATCCGCCTCTTCCCTTAAAAGGCGTCTTGTCTCCATGATATCTTCCCTGGCAGACTCATACCGGCCCAGCCTGCTTTCATATTGGATGCGTTCCATCTCCACCTGGGGCGAATAGGCCTTTACCAGCTCCGGAAGGTCGCTGTATCGGATGACCATGGACTCATCCGCATCTGCCGGAATCCCATCCGCCCACACCACACCGGTTCCGTCCTTTGCCGGGACCGCGCCGGTTCCGGCCAGCATTGCACAGGAGAGCAACAGGGCCAGGAACCTGGCGGAAGGACTGGTCAGTACTCCGGTTATACGTCCGCGTCCGGCCTGCCGTTCAAATACCACTCCCGCACCATGTCCATCCCTGCGCCCCGCCGGGTCCCAAAAGCCGGGCATATGTTCCCGCTTATATCTGAATCCCATCCTGTCACGCCCCTTCTGTCTGCGCCAGCCCGTTCACGGCCCAGCGGTAGTCCTCCAAGGCCTGCCTGAATTTCAGGCCCGCGATATCCCTGGCCGACTCCTTGGATGCCAGGCCGCCCTGCTGCTGCAGGTATTCATTTTTGGAAATGGCTCCCAGCTGGTAGCGGCGTTCTGCTGCCTGGGCGCTTCTGGCTTCTACCTGGTACTCGCCCTCTGCCTGTATATAGTCTGACTGGGCCTGTTTCAGCTGCTTGTATCTGGCTTCCACATCAGCCTCTATGTGCTGCAGTCCGCTTTCCACCTTCCGCACCATGACGTCGAACTGGTTCCCATTGCCAGTGTGCTTCAGGCGGCGTTCATTAGCAGCCTGGCTGTAGTTGGTTTCCTGGGCCTTTTCCTTATCCGCGGCCAGGTCAATCCGGTCCACTTCCTCTATCCCCGGTATGCTGATTTCCCGTATCTCCGGTTCAGCGTCATAGCTCCAGCCCGTCATCACACACAGTTCACGGCGGAGCGCGTCCTGTTCCTTTTCATTGGTTTCTATGGCTGCCCTGGCCGCCTCTACTTTTTCCTGGGCCGCCAGAAGTTCTGCCTGGGTCGCCATGCCCTGGGCTGCCTTTACACCCATGGATTCATACTGGCTCTGGGCTGTACGGGCCGCTTCCTCCAGTGCAGGCGTCTGTTTGGCTTTCTGCCAGTAAGAATTCATTTTGGTCTGGGCCTCCTTTACAAGGGAAGCCTCCTGCCTGTCATATTCCATTTTCTTTACATAGCCGTCCTCATTCATGGAGTCGGCCGTATCCTGGTTCTGCTCGGCCTGAACCCGTGAAAGGGCTGCGTTGGCAGCCACGCTTCCGTATCCCGGCTGGTCCTCGTCCGTGGTATCCATCATTTTATCGCTGGCATCATAGAGATGGTCAGCCACGTCCTGATATGCGTTTTTCAGGTCATCGTTGCTCTTGCCCCTGTAATCATCATACTCAAGCCGGTTGTTGATTATGGTTGCATTGTATTCATGAATCAGGTCCGCCAGCTCCTCATATTCCATCACATTATCCCTGAGGGACGCCCATTTTTCCGTGGAATAGGCAAACTCCGGGCTGGCCCATGCTGTCACCGGAAGTGATACGCTTAAAGATGCCGCCAGGCACAGTATCCTCAGGCGCATACCCGGATTCCTGACCGTACTTGCGCCAGGCATCCTGACAGATTGTTTGCCAGCTTTTTTGCCGGATTTTTTTCCAGCTGTTTTTCCGGCTGCGCTGTCCGCTCCTCCGATAACGCGTCCATTGGCCGCATGTTCACGAACACCGCCATATGTTTTCAGCCTATCTTCTGCCTTCCTTCTGTTCTCTGTCATCCACTACCTCTTTTCCAATGCACGCCGGAAGATGATCTGGTTCTTTCTTCCGGCACACATGAACCGTTTCACTTTGTGCTGCCATACAGCCATATTGCCCTACTCATACCGCAGCGCATCAATGGGATCTGACTTGGCTGCCTTGGACGCCGGGTAGAGTCCGAAAAAGATTCCAACCACAGCTGAAAAGGATACAGCCACCAGTATGACTCCCGGCTTAATGATGACCGGCATCCCAAGGAGCGCTCCTCCCATGGACACAAGCCCAACGCCCATGATTACCCCGATGATGCCTCCGCACGCCGACAATATGGCGGATTCTGTCAGGAACTGGATCAGTACATCACGGGTCCTGGCGCCCAGGGCTTTCCTGATACCGATTTCCCTGGTCCTCTCGGTCACGGATACCAGCATGATGTTCATGATGCCGATGCCTCCGACCAGAAGGGATATGGCCGCAATCCCACCCACCGCCATGGACAGGCCTCCCATCATGGAATCCACGGAGGTCATCTCCTGCATGGCTGTGTACATATAGATATCCTCGGGCTGCCTGCCGTGCATTTTCGCAACATAGGATTTGAACTGGCTGAAAAACAGGTCCAGGTTCACATCCTCCTTTGCATACACGTGCAGCTGGTAAAAATTATCATTGGGCCATGTCAGCAGGGTATAGGGAATGAACGCCGACCCCTTATCGCTGTTGCTGCCGCCCATCATGAGGGCCTGGAAGGCATTGATATTTTTCCGGTACACGCCCACCACCGTAAAATCATCGGTGGAACCGTACAGGGTGGTCCTGAAGGTCTTGCCCACTGCATTTTCCACCCCAAACAGCATCCTGGCGCTGTCCGTATCCATGACCACATTCTTTTTCCTGCCAAGGATATCGCCCTCGTTCAGATAACGCCCGTACACAATGTTCACAGGCTGTACATCCTGGTAATTATAATCGATGCCCTGATAATCGAACTTGATCTTTGTCCGCTTATAGGAGGCTTCATCGCTGGTAAAGGCGCTGCTGTCAATATACGCAATCTGGTCGCTGAAGGCCTCCCTGGCCCGCTCCATCTCATCCAGGTTAAAATAGTCGCTCTGCCTCACATCATCCACCCAGTACCCGATGGAGAAATACGCCTGGGTGATTCCCACATCCTTATACAAATCGGCGAACAATCCTCTCATGGTATCGCCGATGGATACAATGGATATGACGGATCCAATACCGATGATGATGCCCAGCATGGTCAGGGCGGAACGCATCTTATTGGCGCGGATGGCGGAAAATGCCATCTTCATATTCTCAATCAGCATCTTCTGCCTCCTCTTTTAGGATATCTTCCACTTTTAGCATATCTTCCACCCTGTCATCCGAACCTCCCCCCGGATGATGGGTGTTAAGTGTATCACTCTGTACCTGCCCGTCGCTGAACCGGATGACCCGGTCCGCGAATGCGGCTATGTCTTCCTCATGGGTTACCACCACAACCGTGGCCCCTTCTTTGTGAAGCTGCCGGAACAGTTCCATGATTTCAATGGAGGAAGCCGTGTCCAGGTTACCGGTAGGCTCATCCGCCAGGATTAAAGGCGGCTCGTTGGCCAGCGCCCTGGCAATGGCAACCCTCTGGCGCTGTCCGCCTGAAAGCTCATTGGGCATATGGTCCTGCCTTGCGCCCAGCCCCACCCGTTCCAACAGCATATGCGCACGCTCCACACGCTTTGCCTTGGGAACCCTGGCATAGGTCATGGGAAGTTCCACATTCTTAAGCGCGGAGGTCCTGGATATCAGGTTAAAGGACTGGAACACAAACCCAATCTTCCGGTTCCTGATATCAGAAAGTTCATCCGGCGTCATCTCAGCCACATCCACGCCATCCAGATAATAATGCCCCAGGGTGGGCCGGTCCAGGCACCCCAGTATGTTCATCAGGGTGGATTTACCGGAACCGGAGTGTCCCATGATTGCCACGAACTCCCCGCGGTCCACGGTCAGGTTTATCTTCTTAAGGCCCAGCACCTTGATGGCGCCTGTGTCATATATCTTGACCAGGTTCTCAAGCTTCAGGAGGGGACCGCTTCCTGCTGTCTCATGGAGCGGCTTTTTCCTGCGCAGGACCATTTTGATGATATCTTCTTTGGAAATCCGGGCCGGACCGCCGCTGCCTGCATCCATGGTCTTCTTACTTTTTATCATAAAGCGCCTCCCCCTACTGCGGACGCACAATAACATCTGTGCCGTCCATAAGGTGGGGTCCCGGGTTCATGACAACCTGCATCCCTTCTTCCAGAACCGTGTCGTCTGCCGGGATGACCTCCACGGACACATCCCCGTCCACCCCAAGGGTTACCGGTATCCGCTTAATCTTCATATCCTGGACAATCAAAATATATGTAGTGTCCCCTTCATCCAAAAGCGCGGTGGTCGGCACCACGAACGCGTCTTCTGCTTCACGGATCAGGAGTTCCGCCTTGGCAGTAATGCCTGCAATCAGCTTGGTATCCTGACCGTCCACGCGGATGGTTGTGGGGATGACGCGCTCCGTTGAACCGCCGCCCTTTTCCTCGCCTGTGGGGGAAATCTTAATGACCTCGCCATTAACGGTACCTCCATCCAGAATGTCCGCGCTGATGACCGCTTCCTGCCCTACCTTCACCTTGCCGATGGAAAACTCGCTGACCTTAATCTCCAGTTCCAGCTGCTCCAGATTCTCGATGCTGAATATGGGCTTGTCATCCTCCACCTTGTCGGCAAACTGGCCAACCTTGGAATTCACCCGGACCACGGTTCCGTCAATGGTGCTCTTTATCTGTGTATTTTCCAGCTCTTCCTTTTTCTTCTCCAGGTCAAACCTTGCATTCTCTATCTGTATGTCATAGGATTTATCTGCCCTGCCCCTGCCGTTTTCCACGGTATATCCTTCCATGGCGCGTCTGGCATCGTTCAGCGCGTTGGCGCTGGCCTCCATTTCCATCTGGGAAATGTCGCCGCTGGCAAACAGCTGGCTGTTGCGGCTGTGGTCCAGGCTGGCTTTCTGGAAATCCTGGACTGCCTTCTCGTATCCAAGGGCCGCTTCCTTATCTTTTTCCTGCTTGTTGTTCACAGCAAGGTCGTATGCGTTCTGGGCAATCTGCACTTCCCGCTCCAGGTCCGTGCTGTCCAGCACCGCCAGCACCTGGTCCTTCTTTACCTGGTCGCCTTCTTTTACGTTCATGGTCACAATCTCGGCATGGATATTGGATACCACGTCAACGCTGTCGGTACCAGACACAGGACCACTGAGGGACAGCTTCTCCTGTATGGCCTGTTTTGCCAGAGGCATCACATCCACCATGATTCCCGGGCTTTTGCCGCCTCCCCCAAGCTTTGAACCAGCCAGAAGGGCGATGACCACCACACCGGCAGCCGTAAGGATCTTCCTTCTGCGGCTCCAGCCTTTGATACGTTTTATAAGGCCCGTCTTCTTTTCCCCGGCCTCTCTTTTCTTCTTCCCCTTTTTCTTTTTCCTGCCGTTCCCGTCATCCTCTTCCGGCGCCATCAGTTCCTCTACCCTGCGGTCTATTTCTTCGGATTCCCTTATACCTTCGTCCGTTATTCCGCCTGTTATTCCATCCGTCATTCCATCTGTTATTCCATCCGTTATTCCATCCGTTATTCCATCCGTTGTCCTATCCGTTTTCTCTTCCGTTGTCTCTTCTGCGGTTCCTTCCATTGTCCCGTCTTGCATGCCATCCCCTATTGCGTCCGGAGCAATCCTGCGCTCCATGTCATCCGTCCTTTTGTCACTTTTCATGCTGCCCTCCTGAATCCATGCCTGCACTGTACTATTCATATTAATACAGTTATATCATATATCGCCCTGTACTACAAGAAAAATAAACACTTTCAGCCAGGTTGTTCATTTCATAAGGCCATTATAGATGTTTACACTAAATATTTCATCCATTATTTATATAACATTTTATAAATGAAAACGAAAGAATATCTTAACATCAGGAAAAAACGGGCATACCGCCAGCCTTACGCCGGCAGCATGCCCGTTTCCTTATGGGAAAGTACATCCTTACGGAAAACTGTCTCCTTACAGGAAACAGTTCAGAAATACCCAATAATATGTAATATATGCTTCGAAAGATGCAGCCGCAGGATTGTATCCGGATTGGAAAAATCAATGCCTGTCAGCTCGCAAATCCGCTGTATGCGGTATTTCAGGGTATTATAATGCACCTTCAGGGCCTTTGCGGCCTGGGTCATATTACAGTTGTTCTCAATATACACAAACAAGGTCTTCACAAACTCCTGTCCGCGCTCTTCATCCTCACGGCAGAGCAGCCACAGGGACGGGGGAACCATTTTCCTAAGGTTCATGTCCTCCCCGTATCTCAACAGCATATGGGGGATTAGAAGGCTTTCGTAAAATATCAGGCTGTCCCGGATGGAGAGCTTACGGGCAGCTGCCAGCCCTTCCACGGTCTGGCGGCAGCTCTCAGGAAATTCATGCAGTCCCTCAAAGGGGAGGCTGGCCACGCACATCATCCCGTGATGGATAAGAAATGAATCCAGCTGTTTCTGCTTACGCGGTGAAAATGGTTCCTGGGAATCCGTGTCATATAGAACGGTCAGGCGCCCTTCCTGAATCAGCATATAATTCATGGAAAGGATCTGGCGCAGCTTCCATGCAAACAGGCGCATCTGGTCGTCCGTCCCGTTCCCCTGGCGCGGTTCCAGCGACAGCACAAAACAATAACGGTTCAGATGTATTCCCAATGCCTCGGCCCTATGGGCGGTTTCCGCGGCATCAGGGGATTCCTGCTGGAGAAGGTCATGCAAAAAGGTATTGCCCGGAGAATAGAAATCAGGAAGATACCTGGTGTCATCCCGCATCCTGAGGCTAAGGAAATCGCTCAGGACCCTGAAAAGCTTGTAGGAACGGTCGGATACCCGCACGCCTGGAACAGCCTCTATCAAATAAGCAATCGGAAGTCCTCCCAGGGTTATGCGGCAGGATATCAGACGGTAACCTTCCCAGGACATTTCGTAAAAGGGCTGGGCGTCACCTGCGCCGCCGGACCTCTGATTGTCCATGCCAAAAAGTTCCTGCAAAACCGGTTCCGGCAGGCCACTGATGCCCTCGCCCGCCTGTGCCAGGACTGCCATTGAAAAATCCATAAGGAACAGGGGCGCTTTGATGGTTCCATGGCCCTGCTTCAGGATTTCCTCCGGTGTTTTCCTCTGCTGCACACACTGGAGCAGGTCAGCGGAAAACAGGCCCACAATCACCTGGCTCTCAAATGTGTCTGAGGCAATATGGTATAAATCAATGGATGCATATTGCCCCGGAACAAGGATGTATGTGTTCCGGCTGGCCTGTACATATGCCTCGGGAAGGGGGACATCCTGTATCAGCGCATAGCAGCACGCTGCCTCAGGAGGACTTTCCGGAAGCTGGGAAACATTTCCAATATACAGGTTTTCCTGGAAAAATCCATTATCCACCCCATGGTACACAGGGCGGAAGTACTGGATGATTTTCACATCCCCCCACAAAACAGCCGGGTTGTACTCACTAAGCTCATCACATAACGTTGAAACGGCAACAATCATGAATGCCTCCTTAAACGTGTCATCCTGTCTCCGGCCGCAGCACGGCCAGCAGCAATAAACAATTGTGTTTCCTGTTATCATAGTAATATGATCTGTGGGAAAATGCAATTGCAGCCACATTTTTCATTAATTTTCACTATAAGTTATTATAAATTTTTACAATAAAATGATTGCGATTCTGCTTCCCATACGTAGTTTAAGGCGTTTCCTTATGCTAACATAGGTATTACAAAACAGCGCTGTCATAAACCAATAAGGAGGATATTGCAAATGCAAAACCCATTTATTGCCTCTGACCAGGTATGTCAGATGGTATCAGAAAACAAGGGGATTACCTATGAGGTCCAGTGTGTTACAGCAAGGTTCAGGACGGATGAGGACTTTGTCAGGGAACTGCTGCCACCCTGCTACCGCATGCCGGAGCTTCCCATGGCAACCCTGATGCTGGGAAAAGTGAAAAATCACGGGCCACAGGCAGTGGACCGCGGATATACATACTGTGACTTAGGGATACTCGGTTTTGACTGCCGGTATGAGGATCTGAAGGAACCGGCTGAATATACCCCGGTTGTATATTTCAATCAGGAGGCGGTCATTTACTCGGGACGGGAATTCCTGGGGGAACCAAAGCGTTACGGCCGGACCGAATTTTTCCTGTTTAACGACCATGTATCTGCATCCCTGGTGCGTTTTGGACAGTCCATTGCCGAGATTGAGGCTGACTTGGGGCCTGACCTGGGACGTCAGGAGCCGGTCATCAGTTACGGTGCGCATTTAAAATGCTGCCTTACCCATCAGCAGAACGAAATGATGTATGACCCGGTTGCCGCCGTGAGCCGCAGGGAATTCCTGGCCCTTCACAAACGGGTGGGCAGCGGCTCCCTGAAGCTGATTGGAGGATTCAAGGATGCCTTGGATGAGATACCGGTCATAGGGGATTGCGGCTTTGAATATCAGGAGTGCCTGATTACCTACACCAACCCCCTTGATACAAAGAGCTATCCAAACCGTGAGGACTTCATGCCTTATTACATGGGAACCTGCCAGAACTACGTCCGGCATATTTAATTGATTCTTATCCGGATGCCGTCCTGCATCCGGATATTTTTTAAGGAGGGGTTTGATTTGTGTCCAACAACTAAGGACGCCGCGGCAGGCGGGAAGATTGGCAGGCTGGAGGTTTTCTCCTTCGGGTGCGGCGAGATTTCCACAAATATTCTTTTTTCAATCACCACGGTTCTTCTGGTATTCTTCTATACGGATGTGGTCGGCGTAAGCGCGGCAGCCGTGGGGGCCATCATAGGTATATCCCAGATTTTCAACGGCGTATCCGATATCGCCGCCGGGCTTGTGGTAGACAGGACCCGGTCCAGGCACGGGCATGCCAGGGTCTGGCTGCTGCGCATGTCCGTACCGTATGCAGCTGCCTTCATCCTGTTGATGACCGTGCCCCAGGCAGCTGAAAATGTACGCCTGGTTTATATTTTCATCACCTATAACCTGCTGATGACCGTGGTTTACACCATGCTGCAGATATCATTTTCCACACTTTTAACCTTCATGACATGGGACCAGGCAGAACGCTCCCGCCTTAACGTGGTGCGCATGACCATGTCCCCCCTGGCCAATATTGCGGTAACACTGACATTTTTAAAGATAGTCAACGCCCTGGGCGGAAACCAGGCGGCCTGGGTAAAGGTCACTGCCGTCTATGCCGTCCTGGCTGCGGGCCTGATGCTGTGGTGTTATTCCCACACGCGTGAGCGGCTGGATATCGGGGATGGGCTGGACGGCGAAAAGCTGCCAGTGGGCACGGCCCTGCGCGTATTGGCACAAAATAAATATTTCTGGATCATTACCCTGTATTTCATCTGTACCGCCCTGTACATGACATTTAACGGCACGATGCTGACTTATTATTGTAAATACCTGCTCAACAACGAAGAGCTGATGGGGACCATCAATATGGCCGGACAGTTAGTCATGCTGGTCGGCATTCCCCTGACCGGGGCAGCCCTGCGCAGGTTCAACAAACGTACCTTGTGCATCTGCGGCTGCGTGCTGATCATCCTGGGAAGCTTCATGGTCCAGTTCAATCCTTCCAGCCCCGGCCTTGTAATGGCCTCATCCTTTGTGCGGGGATTCGGCTTTTCCGCCACCTATGCCTTGATCTATGTGATGATTGCGGATGTGGTTGAATACGGCCACTGGAAAACAGGAATCCGTTCCCCCGGGGTCATCCTCAGTTCTGCTTCCTGCGGACAGAAAATCGGATCCGGCGCAGGCAGCGCCCTGATTGGCCTGATCATGGAATACAGCGGTTATAACGGACTGGCTGAAGTACAGCCTGCGGCAGCCACAGCCACGATTTATGACCTTTATGTGTTCGGGGCCGCGCTGATTGGCCTGGCAATGATTGTAATCCTTCTCTTCTACCACCTTGACGCAGAATATCCGGCCATCATGGAACAATTAATGAAGCGCAGCCGGAACTCGTCTGCGGATTGACATGACAGCAGGCGCCTGTCATGGATGCGCCTAAGCAAAGGAGGCGGGCCGCCCGGCCTGCCTCCTTTTGTATCCGCAACAATCCATCTTCTATTTTCCGTATGCCGTATCAATGGCAGCCTCCAGCCGCTTCACCATCTCATCCACATCCGCCTTCCCAATCACCAGCGGCGGCACGAACCGTATGATATTAGTCCCCGCGCTGATAAGCACCAGCTTCTGCTCCAGCAGAGCGGCGGTCACCACGGGCGCAGCCGGTCCGGTCAGTTCCAGTCCCTGGATCAGGCCCATTCCGCGGCGTTCCTTCACAACTGCATACTTTTCCACAACCTGGTCCAGTTTCCCGGAAAGATATGCACCGGTTTCCTTTACATGGTCCACAATGCGGCGCTCCTCAAAGATATCAAGGACCGCCTTGGCGCCCGCGGTCACCAGCGGGTTGCCGCCGTAAGTGGTTCCATGGTCCCCCGGCACCATGGCCCCGGCCGCCTTGCCGCAGGCCAGGAAGGCGCCTATGGGAAGCCCGTTTCCAAGGGCCTTTGCAACGGTCATCACATCCGGCTTCACCCCATAATGCTGCCAGGCGAACATTTTCCCGGAACGCCCCATGCCGCACTGGATTTCATCCAGGATAAGAAGCAGGCCATGTTCATCGCAGAGTCTGCGGACGCCTTTTATGAATGCTTCGCTTGCAGGGTAAATGCCGCCTTCCCCCTGGATTGTCTCCATGATGACCGCGCAGGTCTTATCATTAATCAGCGCTTCCACGCTTTTAAGGTCATTGAAGTCCGCAAAGCGGATTCCCGGCACCAGGGGTTTAAACGGCTCCTGATAATGTGCGTTGCCTGTCACGGACAGGGCGCCGAGGCTGCGGCCATGGAAGGAATGGTTCATGGCAATGATTTCTCCGGTCAGGTCCATTTCCACGTCCTCACAGCCGTCGCTGCCGTCCCCCATGGACTGGCGGAGCATGTTGTAGTGGTAGCGCTTCGCTATCTTCAACGCGCCTTCAATGGCCTCGGTCCCGCTGTTGGTAAAGAAAACCTTATCCATCTGGGATACCTCCAGCAGCTTTTCCCCTGCCTCAATAGAGGGCTGGTTATAAAACAGGTTGGAAATGTGTGTCAGCTTGTGAAGCTGGTCCTCCACTGCCCTGGTATATTCCTCATCGCCGTATCCAAGGGCCATGACCGCAATACCTGCCCCAAAATCCAGATATTCATTGCCCTCCGTATCGTACAGCATGACTCCTTTCCCGTGGTCAAATACCACGGGAAAACGGTTATATGTCTTATAAAGGACGTGTTCCGCCCGTTCCATCAACTGATTGTCAGCCATGATAGTACCTCTCATCTTCTTCAGAATTAAATATTGCAGTGCCGATACCTTTGTCCGTGAAGACCTCCAACAGGAGGCAGTGGGGGATGCGCCCATCCATGATATGTACCCGTGACACGCCGTTCTTCATGGCATTGATGCAGTTCTGGAGCTTTGGGAGCATGCCGCCGCCCAGCATACCGCTGTCCACAAAATTCTGGGCCTCTTCCACCGTCATCTCGGATATCAGGGACTCCTTATCGTTAAAATCCTTAAACACGCCCTCCACGTCCGTGAGGAATGCAAGCTTCTCAGCCTGTACCGCGGTGGCTATGGCGCAGGCCGCGTCATCGGCATTGATATTGTAGCTGTAGAAATCCCCGTCAAAACCAATGGGACAGATGATGGGCAGGAAATCCTTTTCCAGCAGGTCATAGATGATCTTCGGGTCAACCTCATCCACATCGCCCACAAACCCGATGTCCTCGCCGCCGGAAAGCTTCTTATGGCATTTTAACATCATGCCGTCCTTGCCGCTGATGCCCACTGCCTGGATGCCCAGCTCATTGACCAGCTGGACCAGGCTCTTGTTCACCTTGTTGAGCACCATCTCCGCGATCTCCATGGTAGGCTCATCCGTAACCCGCAGTCCGTTCTTGAACTGAGGCTCCATCCCCACCTTGCTTACCCATCTGCTGATTTCCTTGCCGCCTCCATGGACGATGATAGGCTTAAATCCTACCAGTTTTAAAAGCACCACATCCTGGATGACCTTTTTCTTCAGTTCCTCGTCCACCATGGCGCTCCCGCCGTACTTGACCACAACAATCTTCCTGTTAAACCGCTGGATATAGGGAAGCGCCTCTATCAGCACGGCTGCTTTCTGCATTGGTTCCAAATTCATCTCATTTTCCTCCTTATGGCTACCTGATGCCTATCCGGCTGGTCTTATGACCTGTAATCCGCATTTATCTTCACATAATCATAGGTGAGGTCGCAGCCCCAGGCCGTTGCCTGGGCATCCCCCATCTTGATGTCCGCAATGGCAGTGACCTCCGGTTCAGACAGGATTTTCGTGGCCTCCTCCTCGCTGTAGTCCACTGCCACGCCGTCCTTTATGATCTGCATGCGTCCGGCCGCGCTCTCAAAGAACAGGTCCACCTTTTCCGGGTCAAAGTCAGCGCCTGAGTAACCCATGGCGCAGAGGATCCTTCCCCAGTTGGCGTCATGTCCGAATATGGCGGCCTTGGTCAGGCTGGATGTGATGACGGATTTGGCCAGGACCCTGGCCTGGTCTTTTGTGGCAGCGCCCTTCACCGTCACCTCAAACAGGGCGGTGCAGCCCTCGCCGTCCCCGGCCATTTTCTTAGACAGGGTTTCATTGATATAGTTGAGCGCCTTGCAGAAGGCCATGTAATCGCTGTTCTTTTCCGTGATTTCGGGATTTCCCGCCAGGCCGTTGGCCAGCACAAGCACGGTATCATTGGTGGAGGTGTCCCCGTCCACGGAAATCATGTTGTATGTATCCTTGATGTCCTGGCTCAATGCTTCCTGCAGCAGTTCCTTGCTGATGGCCGCGTCCGTGGTCACAAACCCCAGCATGGTGCACATGTTGGGATGGATCATGCCCGAACCCTTGCACATGCCCCCGATGGTCACCTGGACGCCGCCCAGCTCAACCTGGACAGCCACCTCCTTATTCTTCGTGTCAGTGGTCATGATGGCCCTGGAGGCATCGGTGCCGCTCTGGACGCTTCCGTCAAGGAGAGGCGCCATGGCCTTGACCCCGGCCTCAATCCGGTCCATGGGAAGCTGTTTCCCAATCACGCCCGTGGACGCCACCAGTACGCTCTCCTGCGGTATCCCCAGGACCTGGGCCGCTGCCGCCGCTGTCCGGCTGCAGTATGCCATGCCTTCCTCACCGGTGCAGGCGTTGGCAATCCCCGCATTGATGACCACTGCATGGGCCGCTGCCCCGCCTGTGACCTGGTCCTTATCCCACTTAACAGGAGCCGCCTTCACCACATTGGTGGTAAATGTACCCGCCGACCTGCAGGGGGCCTGGCTGTAAATCATGGCCATATCCTTCCGGTCCTTATATTTGATGCCTGCCGCCGTGGACGCTGCCTTAAATCCCTTTGCAGCCGTCACTCCCCCAGGTATTTTCTTTAATGCCGCTTCACTCATTTCCATTCCTCCATCCCGCTCATCCTTGGTTCTATATGGTTATATATAGCTTTATATGGTTATGTATGCTTATGCATGATTCCATATGTTTTTCATACCGGTATCCATATGCATCCCTGTCAACGCACGAACCTGGTTATGTTTTCCTCATTTAATATAAACTCATAGCTGTTCACATCTTCCCGTTCCGTCCATCCGATTCCCTGCCAGAAGGCATTGCCCACATCGTTGCTTTTAAATGCAATCAGGCTGATTTTACTCACGCCCTCCTTCTGAAGGGCCTCCATGGCCGCGCGCACCATACGGTAACCGATTCCGTGCTTCCTGTAACCCGGCGCAACGCACACGTGGTAAAAACACCCGGTCCTTCCGTCGTGGCCGCACAGGATGTTGCCCACCACATGGCCGTTCTGGACCGCCACCACGCTAGTGGTTGGATTCCTTTTAAGGAAACGCTCCACACCTTCCCTGGAATCATCCACGCTTCTGATCCCAAATCCTTTGATTTCCGTCCACAGGTCATATACCTGGTCGTAATCCTCCATGGTCATCTCACGGATGAGTATATCCATTGTTCCTGACATGTTCTGATAATTCCTTTCCCGGCCAGCCTATGGAAATACAGGAATCTGCTTCAGCCCCGTATTCTCCGGAAGACCGAACATCAGGTTCATGTTCTGGATGGCCTGGCCTGCCGCCCCCTTCACCATGTTGTCAATGGCGCCCATCATCACAATCCGCCTGGTTCTTGGGTCTATCTTAAAGTTCACGTCCGCAAAGTTGCTGCCCTCCACCCAGCGGGTCTGGGGCACCACATCCTTCTCCAGGACGCGGACAAAATATTCATCCTCATAATACTTATCGTAAACAGCCTTTACCTCTTCATAGGTAACTTCCTTTGTAAGGGAACCATAGGCAGTCACCAGGATTCCCCGGTTCATGGGAACCAGATGGGGAGTGAAGCTGATGGTCACCGGCCGGCCCGCCGCATAGGACAGCTGTTCCTCGATCTCCGGCGTATGTCTGTGGGTACCCACGCCGTACGCCTTGATATTCTCATTCACTTCGCAGTACAGACTGTCCATCTTGGCTCCCCTGCCGGCGCCGGATGTGCCGGACTTGGCGTCAATGATGATTGTGCCTGGGTCTACCAGTCCCTCCTTCACCAGCGGATAGACAGATAAGAAGGAGCAGGTGGGGAAACAACCCGGATTGGCAATGAGCCTGGCGGTTTTCACCTTGTCACGGTTGACCTCAGGCAGTCCGTATACCGCTTCCCCTATGAACTGCGGTGCGGCGTGGGTCAGTTTGTACCACTCCTCATATACGGATACATCCTTAATCCTGAAGTCGGCGCTTAAATCAATGACCTTAACCCTGGACAGGATTTCCTCGTCCACCAGGGATGCGCATAAGCCCTGGGGCGTTGCCGTGAACACCACGTCCACCTGTCCGGCCAGTTCCTTCATATTATCATCCATGCATTCCTCATCCACGATTTTATACATATTCGGGTACAGGGACGCATATTTCTGTCCGGTGTAGCTTCTGGAACCATACCACTTAATCTCTATGTCATCCCTTTGGAGCAGAAGCCTTGCCAGCTCCCCTCCCGCATATCCTGTGGAACCGATAATCCCTACCTTAATCATACTCAGTCTCCTTCATCCATATTTCTTTATTCACTATTCACATTTCTTCATTCATATTTCTTCATTTACATTTATAATTATAATGTAATCATCTTCCTTCGCATTTTCATTATAGTTACTTTTCCTTTAAAAGGAAAGCTTGTTTTGTGGTTTTTATCCACTGTATTTCCCTGCTTGCTTCCCGATTTTCATAATTATACATTACAAATGCATAATATGCAAGTTTTTTTAAATATTTTATTTTTCCGCTTGCATTTTCCTGCATAATGTTGTATATTTATGAAAGTTCATTGAGATATGATATTTTCAGGAGGATATAAATATGAAAGAGAAAGTAATTTTAGCTTATTCCGGCGGACTGGATACAACCACAATCATCCCGTGGTTAAAAGAAAACTTTGGATATGAAGTAATCTGCTGCTGCATTGACTGCGGCCAGGGCAATGAGTTAGACGGACTTGACGAGAGGGCCAAATTATCCGGCGCTTCCAAATTATACATAGAGGACCTGGTGGATGATTTCTGCGACAACTACATCATGCCTTGCGTAAAGGCCAATGCAGTGTATGAGTATAAGTACCTTTTAGGCACATCCATGGCACGTCCCGCCATTGCAAAATGCCTGGTTGACATTGCCCGCAAGGAAGGCGCTACCGCCATCTGCCACGGCGCCACAGGCAAGGGCAATGACCAGATCCGTTTCGAGCTGGGCATCAAGGCCCTGGCTCCTGACCTTAAAATCATCGCTCCATGGCGTATGACCGATGTATGGACCATCCAGTCACGTGAGGATGAGATTGAATACTGCAAGCAGCACGGCATCGACCTTCCCTTCTCAGCTGACAACAGCTACAGCCGTGACCGCAACCTCTGGCACATCAGCCATGAGGGCCTGGAGCTGGAGGATCCGTCGAAGGAACCGAACTATGACCATCTGCTGATGTTAAGCGTAAGCCCTGAGAAAGCACCTGACGAAGCCGAGTACGTTACCATGACCTTTGAAAAAGGCGTTCCTACCAGCGTTAACGGCGAGAAGATGAAGGTTTCCGACATCATCCGCAAGTTAAATGAACTGGGCGGCAAGCACGGCGTGGGCATTGTTGACATCGTGGAGAACCGTGTGGTGGGCATGAAGTCCCACGGCGTGTATGAGACTCCGGGCGGAACCATCCTTATGGAAGCACACCAGCAGTTAGAGGAACTGGTATTAGACCGCGCCACCATGGAGGCCAAGAAGGACATGGGCAATAAGCTGGCCCAGATTGTATATGAAGGAAAATGGTTCACCCCTCTGCGCGAGGCGGTCCAGGCATTTGTTGAGTCCACCCAGGAATACGTTACAGGCGAAGTGAAATTCAAACTGTACAAGGGCAACATCATCAAGGCCGGAACCACATCCCCCTACTCCTTATACAGCGAATCCCTGGCGTCCTTCACAACAGGGGATTTGTATGACCACCATGACGCCGACGGCTTCATCACACTGTTCGGACTGCCCTTAAAGGTCCGCGCCATGAAGATGGCTGAGGCAAAAGCAGCCAAGAAGGATAATTAATTAATAGGAAAATGCCCCGCAACCAGGTTTATTGATGTATGGTCCTGGTCCGGGGCATGCTTTTTGCCTGTGTATCTGTGTATATTAATGTTCGGAGCTTATTTTCAACCCAGTATTTCCTTCCTCAGTTCCTCCACCATTTCCTTATATTCCTCCTCCGGCAGAAGCACCTTGTCCACGTCATCATGGAATGCCTCGCCCCACTGGAGGCCGCCTTCATACTTGGGAACCACGTGCACGTGGACATGGGGAACGCCGTCGCCAAAGGTGGCATAGTTGATTTTATCAGGCTGGTACAGGTTCCAGACAGCCTGGGCCACCTTTGCCAGTTCCCCAAAATAGCCCCTATTCTCCTCCGGTGTCAACTGGAAATACTCCGTCTTATGGTCCTTAAACATCACGATGCATCTTCCCTTGTGCTTCTGGTCCCGGTTCAGGTACACGGTGGAATAGTCCAATTTACACACTTCTATCATCAGGCTTTTGAGTTTATCTCCATTTTCACAGTAAAAGCAATCGTTCATCATCATTTCCTCCATATTATATATCATTCTTAGGTATCAGTGCAATCCTGTCAATGTCATATTCCAATCATATCCGTCACTTCACCAGGCCCAGCATGGACGGAATCCACATGGACATGGCCGGAACATAGGTTACCAGCAGCAGCACCACTGCAATAGCTGCAAAGAAGGGAAGCAGCGTCTTAATCACTCCCTCAATGGATATCCCAACCACCTTGCAGCCCGTAAACAGGATGACCCCAACCGGCGGCGTGATGGTCCCGATACACAGATTAAATACAATCATGATACCGAACTGGACCGGGTCCATGCCAAAGCCCTGGCAGATGGGCAGGAAGATAGGCGTGAAAATCAGCACGGCGGGCGTGGGGTCCATGAAGGTGCCCACCACCAGCAGAATCACGTTCATCAGCAGGAGGATTACGTATTTGTTGCTGCTAAGTGTCAGCATGGCATTGGCAATCGCGTTGGGAATCATGGTATAGGCCATCACCCAGGACATGATGGATGAAACCCCAATCATGAAAATAACGATACATGTGGTCTTGCAGGAACTCAGGATAATGGCCGGAAGGTCCTTCACCTTCAGGGAGCGGTAACAGAAGCTGAGTATCAGTGCATAGACCACTGCAATGGCAGAACCTTCCGTTGCAGTGAACACGCCCTTTAAGATGCCGCCGATTACAATGATGATCAGAAGCAGGCTTGGAAGGGCATCCAATATTATCCTGACAGCCTCCTTGGGTGTGACGGAAAAGGATGATACATAGCCTCTCTTTTTCGCCATATATCCGGCAATGACCATCAGGGAAATACCCCAGGCAATCCCCGGTATGTAACCAGCCATGAACAGGGCTGCCACGGAAACGCTTCCCGCCACGGTCGCATACACAATCAGGGTATTGCTGGGAGGAATCAGCTGGCCGGTGGGGGCAGAAGCGATATTGACCGCCGCCACATAATCCTTGTCATAGCCCTCTTCCAGTTCAATGGGCGCCATGGTGCCGCCGATGGCCGCGGCTGCGGCCGTACCGCTTCCGCTGATTGCGCCGAACAGCATGTTGGCTACAATATTGGTCTGGGCTAGGGAACCCGGCAGACGGCCGCTGATGAGCCTGGCGCAGTTTACCAGGCGGATGGCGATACCCCCGTTATTCATGATATTGCCCGCCAGGATAAAGAAGGGGATGGCCAAAAGGGAAAATGAATTCACTCCCGTGAACATCTTCTGGGCGCAGGTAACAATACCCGGTCCAAAGGGAAGTATGGTAATCATGGCCAGTGCAGAGGACATACCGATACTGATACCGATGGGCACGCCCATGACCAGCATGACGACCACCGAAACAATCATTATAATTCCAGCTACTACAGCTACATCCATCACGCTTCCTCCTTACTGCACACTGTATATTTAAACTCCTTAAGGAGCTTTGAGACATTGTAAAAAAAGTAAAATACAATACTGATCCCGCTTAAGGGAATGGCCGCATAGATGATTCCCATGGAAATCTGCAGGGCGGAATCCAGCTGTCCCATCTGACGCATAGCGCCCGCATATCCACCTGCCACCATGACCCCAAGGCCGAACAGGGCAATGATGACTTCCCCGATGATGTCGCACACAATCCTTCCCCTTGGTGGCAGCTTATCCTTTACAAACGGGATGTTCATGTGCTCCCTCAGGCCGAACACATAGGCGGCGCACAGCAGCACCATCCACACAAACATATACCTCGCCAGCACCTCGCTGACCGCGCTTGGCTTATTAAATATATACCGGGTGATTACCTGATAGGAAACCAGAATGGTCATCACCGACATAAGGGCAATACAGCTGGCCTCCAGGACCCGGTCAAATAATTTCTTCATCTTCTCCATGTCATTTCCTCCTAGTTATGGGCGCCAAACCGCCATCCTCCGGCTGTTTAGGCGCGATACATACCATCCCCGTCCAAGGACTATCTGGCCAGGGCGCGTATCCTGTCGTACAGTTCCCCGGCAAAGGAAGAACCGCTGACCGCTTCCTCATGAAGCTTTTTACAGTTTTCCTGAAACGGCCGGATATCCACATCCACGAATGTAACGCCCTGTTCCTTTGCGGCTTCCTTTGCAATCTCAATCTGTTCATTCCACAGGTCAAACTCATCTTCCACCGAATCGTTCAATATCCGGGTCAGAAGCTCCCTGTCCTCCGGTTTCATCCGTTCAAGATACGCACTCTCCGCAATCACCAGGTCAGGAATCATCACGTGCTGGGTTCTGGAGAATACCGGCGCCACCTCGTAGTGTTTCAGGTCCACATATGTAATCTCATTGTTCTCCCCTCCGTCCAGCACGCCCTGCTGGATGGCGGTATATACCTCACCCTGGCTCATGGGGGTTCCCACGCCGCCCATATACTTCATCATCGCAACCATGGTAGGCGATTCCATGACACGGATTTTCATGCCGTCAAGATCCTTTGGGGTTTCAATGGGCTTCTTCGTGTATACGTTCCTGGAACCGGCGGTATAGGCTGCCATGACCTCAAACCCTTCCTCCTTAGTGGATTCAAACAGCGGGTCCAGTACGCCTGAGGTAAATACCTCCTTCTGGTGTTCCTGGGAATCAAAGATATATGGAAGGCCCAGGATTGAAAAATCCTTATTATAGTTTTCCACCATGGCATTGTTGACAATGGCCATCTGGATTGCTCCGTTCTGTATCAGCTCCAGGGTAGCCCTCTGGTCCCCCAGCACCTCGTTGGGATAAATCAGGAACTCATATCTCCCCCCGGTGGCCTCCTTAAACTTCTCACCTGCGCGTTCCAGAGCCTGGTAATGGGGATGGGTGGGCGCCTGATTGTAGGCAATCCTTATAATCCCTCCGTCTAACTGCCCGCTGTTCCCGGAACACCCGGTACAGGCCAGTCCCATGACCAGCGCACCCATGGCCAGCAGATATCTCTTTTTCATGAAATATTCCTCCTGTCGGTTATTTTGATACAACCTGTTGTGTTTTTACTATTTTGTTATCCCCTTATATCTCAAATATTAGCACATGTTGTGTTCTTTTTCAACCGTTTTTTAATAATTTTTATGGAAAATGTATCCTTTCCATATTATGCTTTTCATTTTTAGCTACCAGTTGTATCTTTTTCTTAACTTTTTTACATTTCCCTATTGACATCATGGTTTTTTCGGTATATCATAAGGGCATATTCAAATACAACCTGTTGTATTATTATCCCTATGTGATTTACCTGCCACATTAATGATTATTACCATTTAACAATCACTACCATTTAATAATCATTACCATGTAATAATCATTACCATGTAATAATCATTACCATCCACTTTACCACAAATAAACCATATGAAAACATTCAGGAGGATTAAAACCATGTTCGAAATCGTAAACAACCGCCAGGTCATCTTCGGAGAAAACAAGATCAGTGATATCCCGTCCCTCTTAAAATGGTACAGATGCAAGAAGGTATTCTTTGCTACATACAGCAGCAGCGCTGACAGCTACCATAAAATCGCAGGACTTTTAGAGGAAGCAGGCATTGGACACGTATGCTATGACCAGGTTGCCGGGGAGCCGGACCTGCATATGATCAACGGAGGCAGGGACATATTCCTGGCCGAGGGCTGCGACTGTACCCTTGCGCTGGGCGGAGGAAGCGTGATTGATACGGCCAAGGCCATCGGCATGCTGGCTGTCAACGGCGGCAACGTGGAGGACTACCAGATGAACGGTAAACAGGTCACCGCGGTTCCGCCCCTGTTCATCGCCGTCCCCACCACCTCAGGCACCGGGGCGGAAGCCACCAAGACCAGCGTGGTGCTCAACAACTACAACGGACTTAAGAAGAGTCTGTACCACACCACCATGATTGCGGACATCGTCATCCTGGACCCCACCCTTACCACCGGGCTTCCAAGGCACATAACGGCTGCAACCGGGATGGACGCCCTGAGCCATGCCATTGAATCCTACGTTTCCTTAAACGCCAGCCCGCTGACTGAGATGTACGGCCTGAAAGCAATTGAACTGATAAACAAAAGCCTTAAGGATGCATGTGATGATCCACAAAACCTGAAGGCCAGAGGCGACATGATGCTGGGCAGTTATCTGGGCGGCCTTGCCATCACGGCAGGAATCGGAATTGCCCATATCATGGCACAGCCCCTCGGCGCCATGTATAAGATTCCCCATGGCGATGCCTGTTCCATCTTCCTTCCGGCTGCCATGGAGCTGAACATGAATCATGCAGAAGCCCGGTATGCCAGGATCGCAGAGGCCCTTGGCGTTGCAGAACCGGAATCCACGGACCGGGAAAATGCCAGGAGGGCCGTTGCCCGCGTAAGGGCAATCCGTGAGGAGATCGGAGCGCCGGTGTGTCTCGCCCCCTATATCAAGGAAACCCCTGACATGGACTTCATCATTGATACGGTGAAAAAGACCACAGGACATATCACCTGTAATCCATGCCCCCTGACAGAACAGCTGATGAAGGATGCATTTGAAAAAGCAATGGAACAATAGGACACGGGACGTAATTGGAAATCATCCGCATACCCACCCCCCTCCCCATTCCGTCAGGCGCAAGTTCTGTCTTGAGATTTCATGCATTCCATGATAATATTTATAAAGATACAACATGAGGTATGTAATGGCGTGTTTAAACATTCATCACTGCCATGCGCCTGAAGGAACGGAGGAACCATTGTGGCCCAGAAAGAAAACAAGACATTTTTATATAAAAGAGTGTACCAGGACCTGAAGGAACGGATTCAGGACAGTGAATATCTGAGGGATGCCCTGCTTCCCTCAGAGCGTGAAATCGGGGAAACCTACCAGGTAGACAGGACAACGGTGCGCAAGGCGCTGCAGCTTCTGGTGGACGACGGACTGGTTGAGAAAAGGGCGGGCAAGGGCACGGTCGTGGTATGGCGCCCCCAGGAATCCATGCCCCAGGTCCAGGTCCCCTTTAAGCCCGGCAAAAGAAACGGTCCCATTGCATTCCTGCTGCCAAAGGGTGACAACAACAGCTCCCGCATCACCCAGCCATTTTATGCCCAGCTGTTTTACCGCGCTGAAAAGGAGTGCCACAAACAAGGCTACACCCTGATTTATTCAACCCTGGATGAGTCTGACGACTTTGACGGTCTGGTCCAGTCCCATGGTTTTTCCGGCATATTCTTTGTCAGCAATGTGGCCCACAGGCATCTGGACCGGGCAATCGGGCTGGGAATCCCGGCCATCCTGGTCAACAGCTATTACAACCAGATGACCTCCATCCTCTCCGATAATTTCTGCGGCACCTACAACGCCTGCCGCTATCTCATCGAAAGGGGGCACAGGACCATTGGAATCATCAACGGGGACAGCCGTTATACCACCAACATTGAACGCCGCCGCGGCTGTGTCACCGCCCTGCGGGAAGCCGGGCTGACCCTGAAAAATGAATACTGCCTGGGCGGCACCTCCTGGGAGTTTGAGGCCGGACTTGCCGCCGTGGAGCAGATGCTGGCAAAAAACGCCTCTTACCCCACCGCCCTTGTAGCCTTCAACGACCGCCTTGCGCTGGGAGCCATCCAGGCCATCCGCCAGGCAGGCCTGAAGGTCCCTGACGATATCAGCATCATCGGATATGACAATTCAGACCAGGCAAAATACTCGGTCCCCAAGATAACCACCGTGGAAATCCACGCATCCCTCATGGCCCAGACCGCTGCCCGCATGCTGTTCCAGCAGATTGACGACTACGAAGTACTGCCCGTGAAGATATTGACACCGGTAGAACTGGTGGAACAGGACAGCGTATGCCAAAGGGAATCATAACAGAATATTACAGCACGATATAATGAGGTATGATATCCTCAAAGCTGCCGTCTTTCATCAGGAATCCGCCGGGTATGACGCCCAGCTGGGTAAATCCCAGCTTTTGGTACAGATGGAGGGCGGCTCCATTGCTTTTGACCACCGCGTTAAACTGGAGGATTCCATATCCCAGCGCTTTCCCCTGTTCCATACAGTGGCGTACCAGCTTTTCGCCAATCTGACAGCCGCGCATGTCCCATCTGACTGCATAGCTGGCATTGCATATATGGCCGCACCTTCCCACATTATTGGGGTGCAGGATGTACAGGCCGGCAATCTCCCCACTGTCCCCGTCAACCCCAATCCCGGTATAGGACTGTCCCATGAAAAATTCCTCTCCCGTGGATTCTGTGAGACATTCCATTTGGGGGAATGCATTCCCCTCCTCTACGATATGGTTCCATATCCGGATTGCCTCTTTTGTGTCTTCCCTTGTATATTCCCTTATCTGTATGTCCATGTGATATCCCTCCCTGTGATGTGTCGTGATGTGCTGTAAGCTTTAACATATCGTGATGCGCCGTGATGTATCCCGATGTACTCCTATCCGTAATATATCATGGTGGGCCGTGATACATCATGAGGTATCACATCAAACATTTAAAAACACGATATAGTCAGCGGTACAGCACGTAATCGTTCATTTCCCTGGAAAACCCAGCCCTCTTCAAAGTCTCCCCTGCCCCTTCAGGATATTCCCGGACAATCAGCCGCTTCAGCTCCGGGAACAGACGTTTTCCCTTGAAATCGTTGACAAATACCTGAAGCGTCTGTTCCAGGCCTTGGGATTCAAACACCCGTAAAACCCTGCCCTGCCGCTCCAGAACAGCCGTTACCCGCCCGCAGTGAAGGGCAACGGCCGTGCCGGGCACATTGAGGAAATCCCTTTCCCCAGGCTGGACCAGTATTTTGCCCCATATCTGGGCCGGATCAGCGGCGTTCAGCCAGATAATCCCATCTTCCGGAGCCTTCAATGCCGCCGTCACTCCTTCATACTCTTCTTTTCTGATAAACTGGGCACCTGACATTCCTTCCACAAAGTACCCGCGGCGCACCTGGCCTGTGTATTCCCAGATGCGAAGAAGTTCCATGGCGTTCTGATAATTCATGTCTGACCGGGCAGCCCCGGCGGCCTCTCCTGCGTCCGACCGGACAACCCCGGCGGCCTCTCCTGCGTCTGACCGGGCAGCCCCGGCCTGACTAAATCCCGGCAGATAAGGCGAACCTGCAAGCCCTGCGGCCGCCCTTCGGAAGGTTTCCCTGCACATGACGGGCTGTTCCTGGAAAATAAGCTCCAGCCACTCTTCCATTTTCTTTGGCTTCAGCGGACGCACAATATCCCATCGGCCCGCGGAAAGCGCCATCACCCTGGCGCTGACCCGCTGTCTGGCCGTGGCCTTCTTTACTTTTTCCCGGTTCTGCCACTGCCTGACCGGGACAAAACTGTCCGCACAGACCAGGCCTTTTTCCGCCAGGCCAAGCAGCAGCTCCTGGGCGCTCTTTTCCTTTGGGATATCTGCCAGGAACTTTAAGAAGCAGGCCCCCCTTCTCTTCAGTTCCCTGTAAATCTGCAGTTCCTCCCCACCAAGGATTCCTTCCATATCCGGCAGCGGCGCGTCCCAGTCAATGTCCTCGTAGCGGCAAAAACAAAGGGCACCGTCCGGGGACATTTTCCAGTAATAATCCCCTTCCGCAAGCAGGCGGTCCAGCATTCCTTCCGAATAATTGCGGACACGGCGGGGCAGCAGGACATTTTCCCAGAAACGGACCGGGAACATCCTCCCGCAATACAGCTCAAGTGTTTTCTTCAGCTGCTCATCGGCCTGGGTGTATGGCTTTGCCCTCCCGGCCAGAAGCGCGGCATAGTGGGCGCCCGGCTGGGTAGCTGTCTCACGGCGCAGGTTCTTAAGGGTGGACTGCCTGGCCCTGTCATAGAGTTTCCTGTGATAGTAAATCCCGTCTGCCTCCACGATTTCACCGCGGCTGCACAACAGCTCCAGGATTACCCCTACCTTTTCCTCCGGCAGGAAATACCGCTCCCCTATCTGCCCCGGTGTGTGTCCTTTGCGGTAACGCAGAAGACGGCGCACAATTGCCGCGGCTTCCTCCAGCCCGTCCATGGAAAATGCCTTTTCATACTCTTCTTCCTGTTCCGCGGCAATCCACAGGCCGGGTTCAATATAGAGGGCGCGCCCCTGGGCTGCCAGGCTTGCCAGCCACTCCACAGGCACGTCAAGCTCCCCTGCCTCCAAATCCCCTTCTGTCATCAGCAGGGAATGAAGCTGTGTCTCATCCTGGGGAAGTCTGGTGCGTTCCTGCTGTTTCTCCAGAGCCTCTGGCGCGGGACGGATTCCCTCCAGGTATTTAAGTTCATCATAAACAGCCTGGCGGATGCCTGGTGTGGCAGGGGCATATTCGTACATTTCCGCGGCCTCCACCTGCCATTGCAGGGGCAGGGACATGGGGGAAGGCACATCCGTGCAGACCTCCCTCACATGAATCAGGCCGGCCCGTATCTCGTGAAGGATCTGGATGACGCCGTCTATATCCCACTGGTCTTCCAGACATTCGCGTTTTGTCTCCCGGATTAGGGGATGGTCCTTTTCGTTCATCAGCGAATCCAGCATTTCCGTGCTCTTTAAGCGCTGCATCCACAGCGGCTGCCGGCCCCCCTGCTTCATCCCCATCATCAGCGCCCTGGCAGCGTTATAGCGGAAGGCCATGCCGAACAACGGGGTGAGGGGAAGCATGGCTTCCAGGGTTTCCCTCACCTGGTCAGGTTCCAGCCGGTACAGCAGCCCCTCAGGCATCACCCCGCTGCCATAGGGATACAGAAGGAAGCCGTCCTCCTCGTCCACGCATCCGATGTCAAAACCGAAGATATTCCTGACCATGTGCTGAAGCAGAAGCGACAGGGGGCCGTTCACCCTGCGCCCAAGCAAGGCGTGGAGCATGACCTGGTGGCACCCTGTGTGGTCGGTAAAATGTTCCACCACGATGGTTTTATTGTCCGGAAGCCCGCCCGTTGACTGTATCTGGCGCTCCAGAAAACCGGATGCATTGACAACCGCAGCCTCATCCATTCCCAGTGCAGACAGTTCTTCCCGGAGCCGTCCCTGCTCATGGGCGGCTTCCAGGCCAGCCAGGATTTTCCCGAATTCCCGGCTGGTCTTTAAGGTGCGCCCCCTGATTTCCCCTTTCCAGAAGGGCAGCCTGGCACCCTCTGCCGGCACCTGTGACACATAGACCGTGTCCTTGTCAATCCCAGTAATCTTCCAGCCAAATGACCCCAGCATGAACTTGTCTCCCAATTGGGATTCATAGACAAATTCCTCATCCAGTTCCCCAAGCTTTACACCGTCCTCCGTCTTGGCAGTGTATAGGCCTTTGTCCGGTATGGTCCCTCCAGCCGCCGTGGCCAGCATACGGCTGTAGGCATCCCCTTCCACCCTGCCATGGATCCGGTCATACAGCACCCTGGGACGGACCGGGATGTCCCGCCTGTGTTCATAATCCCCGGCCAGCATGGACAGGACTGCCTTTATGTCTTCCCCGGTCACATCCCGGAAAGGATAGGACCGTTCCAGGACAGCCATGACATCTTCCACGCAGTAGCCTTCCCCATTTGCCATGGAAACCAGATGTTGTGCCAGGACATCCAGGCACATTCTTGGGGGCTTTGTGTGCTCCACACCGCCCTGTCTTGCCACCTGGGCCGTCATCCCGCAGTACACGCTCTCCGAAGCCGTCCTGGGATACATGTACATGACGCTGACCCGGCCCGGGCCATGACCCGCGCGTCCCAGCCGCTGCATGGTACTGGAAACCGTACGCGGACAGCCCACCTGGATCACCAGGTCCAGTTCCCCCACGTCAATCCCCAATTCCATGGACGAGGTGGCGCACAGAAGGCGCAGCCTGCCGTCCCTCAGGTCCTGCTCCACCTCTGCCCGCTGTTCCTTGGACAGGCTTCCATGGTGTACCCTGGCAAATCCGTCCCCGCCCAGGAGATTTACGTAATAGGCTAATTTCTCCGCATACCGGCGCCCCTCTGAAAAGGCAATGACACTGCGGCAGGACAGACACTGCCGGTACACGGCCTGTCCCAGTTCTTCCCACACAGGGTCCTTGCGCCTGCCCTGCGACGGTGTGGTTCCAAGGATTTCAATCCGGATCTGTTTTTCCATGGCCGGCGCGCAGATGACCGCCGGTTCCGGGGACAGGTACGCGGCCGCCAGTTCCAGAGGTTCTATGGTGGCGGACAGGCCGATGCGCTGAAGCGGCCTCCCGCAAAGGCGGTCCAGCCGTGCAATGGACAGCATGAGATGGGCACCCCGCTTCGTGTCAATCAAGGCGTGAAGTTCATCAATGATTACCGCCCTTGACGTCCTTAATACCTTCTGCCCGGTCATGGAAGTGAGCATCAGGTACAGGGATTCAGGGGTGATGATCAATATGTGGGGCGGGTGTTTTACCATCCTCTGGCGGTCCTTCTGAGGGGTGTCCCCGGTGCGGATCCCAACCTGGATATCCAGGCTGGTGGTTCCTGCCGGATGGACATCTCCTGCCGGATGGATTTTTCCTGCCGGATGGATCTTTCCTGCCGGATGGACATTTCCTGCCAAATCAGCATATCCTGTCTGCCGGGCAGCACCCACACGGCGCTCCATCTCCTGCCGGATTCCCTCCAAAGGCCGGTTCAGGTTCTCCCTTATGTCTCCTGCCAGTGACTTTAATGGGGATACATAAATCAGGTACAGTTCCTCCTTAAGGGTCCCCTCTTCTGCCATGGCATACAGACGGTCTATGAAAACAAGGAAGGCAGACAGTGTCTTACCGGTTCCGGTAGGTGCGCTGACCAGGACCGGCTGGCCGGAAGCAATGGCTGGCCAGGTATCCTCCTGGACTTTTGTAGGCCTGCCCAGCGTATCCTTAAACCATTGGGCTGTGGGTTGTGAAAATAGGGTTAATGTATCTGTGGGCATAGTCCCTCCATTTTAGCTTGTATCTGTCAATCGTACCTCTTCCCGTTCCTAAAACATGCCGTGCTTACCAGATTATATCATTCCCACATTAATTATTCAATCTGCATCACACATGCAGAAAATCCCCGGCCAGCCGGAAGAACCACCTGTCTTCCGCCGCTGTCCGGGGATTATCATTGATAACCATATGATATCTACGTTTTATAAATCTGGCTGAACCAGTTAAGGAAACAGACTTATATTACAGTGACTTCACAGCCTCCACCACGTTCTCAACCGTGAACTCGAACTTCTTAAACAGCAGTCCTGCGGGAGCGCTGGCGCCAAAGCCCTTCATGGTGACCGCAGCTCCGTCCAGGCCAACATATCTGCCCCATCCGAAGTCTCCCAATGCTTCCACTGCAACCCTCTTCCTCACTGCCTTTGGAAGAACCTTTTCCTTGTATTCCTCAGACTGCTCCTCGAATATATCCATACACGGCATGCTGACAACACGCACATCCATGCCTTCCTTAGCCAGCTCAGCCTTTGCGCCTACGGCCAGTTCAACTTCAGAGCCTGTGGCAATGATGATTGCGTCCGGAACTTCCTTGGAAGAATCCTCCAGGATATATGCCCCCTTCAAGGCTTCCTTGCTGGAGCCTGCCAACTGGGGCAGGTTCTGCCTTGTAAGCACAAGGGCGGTAGGTGTCTTCTGGGAGGAAACCGCGCTGTACCAGGCTGCTGCTGTCTCTGTCGCGTCAGCCGGACGGAATACATGGAAGTTAGGCATGGAACGTAGCATGGCCAGCTGCTCAATCGGCTCATGGGTAGGTCCGTCCTCGCCCACGCCAATGCTGTCATGGGTAAATACAAATGTCAGCGGCACGCCCATCAGTGCGGACAGCCTTGCCATCGGCTTGGTGTAATCACTGAACACAAAGAAGGTGGAGACAAATGCCCGCAGTCCTCCGTGAAGCATCAGGCCGTTTCCAATGGCTGCCATGGCCAGTTCGCGCACACCGAAGTGCAGGTTGCGTCCGGCATAGTTATCCTTGGAGAAATCCCCCATATCCGACATATAAGTCTTGGTGGACGGTGCCAGGTCTGCTGCGCCGCCAATCAGGTTAGGCATCAGGTTCTTAAGCTTCTGAAGCTGCTTGCCGGATAAGCTTCTGGTTGCATCCGGTTTCTCATCATATGCCCAGTATTCCTCACAGTCATATGCAGCCTTAGCCAGTTCCGGATTATGGAACTTGTCCCACATATCCTTCATCTCCGGATACTTCCGGCAATATTCATCAAATAAGGCATTCCACTCCGCCTCTGCCTGAGCGCCCTTTTCAGCGTGTGCCTTATAATTGGCATACACCTCATCCGGTACATAGAACGGTTCCATGGATGGCCAGTTTAAATTCTCCTTCATGGCAGTTACATTATCATCGCCCAGAGGCTCGCCGTGAGCGCTGGCCTTGCCCTGCTTAGCCGGGCAGCCGTAGCCAATCTGGGTCTTAACCGTGATGAAGGAAGGACGTGTGGTATCTGCCTTTGCCTCCTCGATGGCCTTGCCGATGGCATCCAGGTCATTGCCGTCCTCCACGGTCAGCAGCTGGAATCCAAATGCCTCCATGCGCTTTTGTACATTCTCTGTAAATGCGATGTCCGTGCTTCCCTCAATGGAAATCTTATTGGAATCGTAGAACACAATCAGCTTGCTAAGGCCCAAGGTTCCTGCCAGTGAAAATGCTTCTGAGGAAATGCCTTCCATCATACAGCCGTCTCCGCCCAGCACGTAAGTATAGTGGTCAACTACCGGATATCCGTCCTTGTTAAACACAGCAGCCAGATGGGACTCAGCCATAGCCATACCCACAGCCATACCCATGCCTGCGCCCAGAGGTCCTGTTGTGGCCTCAACGCCAACCGTGTGGCCGTATTCCGGATGTCCTGGTGTCAGGGAATCCATCTGACGGAAATTCATCATGTCTTCCTTGGTCAGGCCATATCCAAACAGATGGAGCAGGGAGTAAAGAAGGGTTGAGCCGTGGCCTCCTGAAAGGATGAAACGGTCCCTGTTCTTCCACTGGGGATTCTTAGGATTATGGTTCATATGGTTGGCCCAAAGCTCGTAAGCCATGGCTGCTGAACCCAGAGGAAGTCCCGGGTGGCCTGATTTTGCCTTCTGTACAGCGTCTGCTGCAAGAACGCGGATTGCATTGACTGACATGGTATCAATCTGATTCATAGTTCCCTCCATTCCGATGCCCTGAGGCATCACAATACATCTCATTGTGTTATTTTTTTACCAACTGTCCTATATTATACCAACTGATGCAATGCAGGGCAATACCCTTTCTTGCATTTTTCTGTGCAATATTTTGCGCCTTTGTGCGTGATTCTGCGAATTTAGAAACTATTATTAAAAAAATAATATTTTCAACACAATTTTATCACATTTTAATTTTAAAACTATTTGGTAAATATGCGTATAAATAACAGACGGGAGGAAACAACCAGTGATTGAAGTGAAAAATCTTGTAAAGGATTATGGCGGCCATCTGGCAGTGGATCATCTGAGCTTTACAGTGGAGGACGGGCAGATTTACGGCTTCCTTGGTCCCAACGGCGCCGGAAAGTCCACCACCATGAACATCATGACAGGTTATCTTGGGGCCACAGAGGGGGAAGTGTTAATCGATGGCCATAATATACTGGAGGAACCGGAACAGGCAAAAAAATGCATGGGTTATCTTCCTGAGGTACCGCCCCTGTATACGGACATGACCGTATATGAGTACCTTGTATTTGCCGCAAAATTAAAAAAGCTTCCAAAAGACAGCCTTAAGGCTTCCATTAACGAGGTCATGGAACTGGTAAAAATCGAGGACGTGAAAGGCCGCCTGATACGCAACCTTTCCAAGGGCTACCGCCAGCGGGTGGGTATGGCCCAGGCCATCCTCGGCAAACCGGATGTAATCATCCTGGATGAGCCCACCGTCGGACTGGATCCCAAACAGATTATCGAGATTCGGGATATGATCCGTGATTTGGGCAGGAAACATACGGTCATACTCAGTTCCCATATCCTCTCTGAGGTCAGTGCTGTCTGTGACCACATCATGATCATTTCCCAAGGGAAGCTGATTGCCAGTGACACGCCGGAGAACCTGGAGCGCCAGCTGGAGGGGTCCGCGGGACTGGAACTGGATGTAAAGGGCGCCAGGGATGATATCATGAACCTGCTGATGCCCATTTCCGCCATCACCGTAAGCAGCGCCCTTCAGGAGGAGGGAAATCCGGTCTGTCACCTGAGTCTCCAGGCGGACAGACATTCCCTTAACCAGACAGAAGATATACGCGAGACCTTGTTTTATACATTTGCACAAAACCACATGCCAATCCTCTCCATGTCCACATCAAAGGCATCTTTGGAAGAGGTCTTCCTGGAACTGACGGGGGAAGATTCATTTAAGGGAGAGAGTTCCTTGGAGGAAGAGAGTTCCTTGGAGGAAGAGAGTTCCTTGGAAGAAAAGAGTTCCTTGGAGGAAAAGAGTTCCCCAAAGGGAGAACACGGCAGAGAGGAGGGCAACATCAATGAAAGCGATTTATGAGCGTGAACTGAAATCCTATTTCCATTCCATGACCGGTTATGTGTTCATTGCCTTTGTAACCATGTTCATAGGCATTTACTTCATGGTTTTCAACATGATTAACGGATATCCGTATTTTTCCTATACCCTTAGTTCCATCCTGATAATCCTGATGATTGCAGTGCCCATACTGACCATGCGCAGCATGGCGGATGAACGCCGTTCCCGCACCGACCAGATGCTGCTTACAGCGCCCGTGTCTGTATGGGACATTGTCCTGGGCAAATACCTTTCCATGGTCACCATTTTCGCAATCCCCATGGCCATTGCCTGTCTCTGTCCCTTGATCATCAAGGCAAACGGGACCGCATACCTGGCGGAAGACTACGCCTCCATACTGGCATTTTTCCTCATGGGCTGTGTATACATTGCCATCGGACTTTTCATATCTTCCCTTACGGAAAGCCAGCTGATTGCGGCAGCGGGAACATTCGGGGTACTCCTGCTTTTAATCCTGTGGCCCGGGCTTTTAAACTTCCTGCCCTCCACCGCCTATGGCTCCCTGGCCGGGCTTCTGATTCTCTGGAGCCTTGTAAGCTTCATCCTGTACCGTATTACGGGCCACGTTCCCCTGTCCCTTGGACTGGAAATACTGGGGGCGGCCGGACTTATCGGAACCTATCTGCTGAACCAGCGCCTTCTGGAACATGCGCTGAAAGATATCCTGGAGAAAATTGTCCTGACCGATGTATTTGATTCCATTGTCAACACCCATATCCTGGATATCGGAGGACTTGTGTACTATGTAAGCATGGCCGGCATACTTCTTTTTCTCACGGTGCAGGCCACCCAGAAACGAAGATGGAGCTGACAGACAGGTCAGGCAGCAAGGAGGAAGAAATGACAAGAAAACTAAAAAAGGGCAGTTACATGGCGGTCTTCACCATTGTGGTCATTGCCGCCATCATCATCATGAATATGATTATAGGGAAAATTCCGGCAAAATACATGAAGCACGACTTAAGTTCCAGCCAGATCCTTACCCTGGGGGACACTACCAAAGATCTGCTTAACCAACTTGACAAGGATGTGACCATCCATATCGTAGCCAGCCCCGATACCGTGGATGACCGGATTACGTCCTTTGTAAAGCTGTACGCAGACCAGTCCAGCCATATCAAGGTATCAGAGGATGACCCGGTACTGCACCCGGATATCCTGACCACCCTGGATACGCAAACCAACCAGATCCTGGTAACCTGCGATGCCACCGGCAAAAAAACCGCCATCCCTTTCAGCGATATCATCCAGATTGATTTAATGGCCTACTACCAGTACCAGCAGGTACGGGAGACAGCCTTTGACGGGGAAGGACAGATTACCAGCGCCATCAACTATGTGACAAATGAAACCCGGACCACCGTATATACCCTGTCCGGCCACCAGGAAGCAGCCCTGTCCCCAACGGCCAGCGATGCCATGGCTAAGTCAGGCATGGAAACCAAAGAACTGAACCTCCTGACCGACAGCGCCGTCCCCGGAGACTGCAGCCTGCTGATCATAAACAATCCCCAAAAGGATATCAGCGAGGATGAGAAAACCACACTCACCGATTACCTGAAGAACGGCGGGCACCTGCTGCTCCTGGCAGGCACCACCCAGGACACACTTACCAACCTGACCTCCCTGTGTTCCATGTATGGAATGGATTTAAAGAACGGTTTTGTAGCAGATTCAGCGCCGCAGCATTTTTATAACAACAATCCGTTTAATGTGATTCCTGACTATGATTTCTCAAGCGGTCTTTTAACCGGAGTGGACTCCGGTCAGGCGGCCCTGGCTGTACAGCCCTCTGGCATGACCATCCAGGATAACCTGCGGGACGGTCTGACCGTTTCCCCGTTCCTCACCACCTCTGATTCCGGAATCCTGGTCGACCCTATCACACAGGAAAAGACAGACGGCACCTACACACTTGGCGCCACCGCAGTAGAGACAGTCAATGAAGAACAGGATACGTCCTCCGTGTTCACAGTCATCACAGCCCCGGCTTTCATTGACAATGATATACTGATGCGTTTCCCGAATATTTCCAACCTGGCCATATTCATGAATGTCGTATCCTACAAAATGCCGGGCATCACCACCCTGTCCATTCCAAGCAAGAGTCTGGATATTACCTATAATATGATAACATCCGGTGGACTCTGGAGCGCCCTGTTCATCATCGTCATTCCGGTCATCTTCCTGATTGCTGGTTTTGTAATCTGGATGAAGCGCCGTAAGCTGTAAGGAGGCAATCTGAATGAAAAAGAAAGTAAACCCACTGGTCCCTGCCGCCGTTGTCCTGGTCATCCTCTGCGCCGCCTACGGACTTATAACCTGGAACCAGCACAAGAAGGCAGATGCGCTTGCAGGGCAGACAGAAGACAGCCAGATTTATGTGACCAATCTCCAGGGACTCACTTCCATCAGCTGGGAGAAGGATGGACAACAGGGCCTGGCTTTTAAAAAGGAGGGCGATACCTGGTATTACCAGTCTGATAAGGACTGTCCCATCCGCCAGTACACGGTTACCACGCTGGCGGATACGCTGGCACGTTTAAGTGCCGGGCGGCAGCTGGAAACACCGGACAGCCTGGATTCCTATGGACTTAACCCTCCTGCCGTAAAATTCTCCATAACATCAGAAGACGGGACATCCCAAACCCTGATGATTGGAAACCAGGTGGCTGGTACCGGTGACACCGCGGCCGGATATGCCAGTACTGCAGCTGAATACTATGCATGTCTGGAAGGCGGCAGCCAGGTGTATACCATAGGAAACTATCTGACAGAAACATCCGGCAAAGGCCTCTATGACTTTGTGGAAACCGAATCCCTGCCCTATGTTGCCGGGGCCGACATAAAGGAAATCACGGTTACCAGGAATGGCGCCACCAGGGTATTTTCCAAAAAGACTGTGGATGCGGATAACAATATTGCCTGGTATAAAGGTTCTCCTGATGATGAGGCAAACCGTCTCCCGGATAATTCCGACCTCAATAACCTGGCCGAGGCCATCAGCGGGCTGTCCATCCAGTCCTGCACCACCTATAAGGCAACGGACGAGGAACTGGGAAGCTACGGACTCTCCACCCCCGCAATGACGCTTTCGTGGACATATGAAAAGGGCGGGGACACCGGAACCGTCACCCTTTTCATCGGAAGCCCAAATGACGAAGGAACCGGATATTATACCAGGATGGATGACTCCCGGGCCATTAACCTGATTTCAAAGGATGCTGTTGAAAAATGCCTTAATGCCGTGTATCCGGAATAGGCTACTATATACGGAATAAGCTACCCTATCCGGGATAAGCTACGCTATGCAGAACAAGCCATTATATACAAGCAATGTCAAAAGACGCCCTGCTGAAAATGCTGAGCGTCTTTTCTTTTCCATTCACCCTTATACCGAGTCCTTATATCCTTATGTTTTTATATCCTTACGTTTTTATATCCTTATACCTTTACGTCCTTATGTCCTTTATCTCCCCCGCCATTCTTCCCCCATACGCTTTCACCTCAGGCACCTTCCCTCTGTTCCCCGTCATAACGGTCATACAGCACAAAATGGTTTTTCTGGAAATCCAGGATTCCCTCGGTGCGCATCTTGCTCAGTTCATTGGACATGGCGCTCCGGTCCACGCACAGGTACTCTGCCAGCTCCTGCCGGTTATGGGGAATATCAAAGGCCCTTCCCCCCTGGGAGATGGCCTGCTCCGACAGATAGGACAGCAGCTTTTCCCTGGTTGACTTCCTGCACACATGTTCCAGTTTGTTCTCCAGCTTCACATTATGTTCCGACACAAGCCGCAGCATATTATGGATGAACCTGGTATGGAACTCGCAGGCCAGGGAACAGAATGTAATCATCCTCTGATAGTTCAGGAACAATGCCTCACACGGCCCCTCGGTCACCACACTCACAGGCAGCACCGGGGTCCTTGCACATGAATAAGACTCCCCGAACAGCTCCCCTTCCCTGATATGGTAAATCATCTCCTGGTGTCCCCAGAAATTCTCCTGTATCACGCGCGCCCTGCCTTTTAACAGAATCAGCACCTTATTGACCGACTCCCCCATCCGGAAGATATATTCCCCGTCCTCATAGGGCACCTGCTCTGCTGCGCAGCACTTTAAAAGCGTGTAAAGCTCGTTATCATTAATCCCATAGAATAATGGAGATTTTTTCACACGGTGAAGATATTCCTCCATACTCTCCCCTCTTTCCGTTGTTTTTACAACTAGCGCGATGTAAATATTATATATTTAATTATAAAATACGTCAAGACAATGTTTTTTAAGGACAGTTATGTCTGTAAAGCCGGCTATATCCACAGGACCAGCCACATCCATCCAACCAGCCACATCCATCCAACCAGCCATACCAACACAACCAGCCATACCAACACAACCAGCCATGTTTGCCAACCCCATCACCACACGGATATAGCCCCCATACATCCATAACCAAAAGACACCAAAGGGATAAAGCCCCTTAATCCCTCAAATTACAGATTCAGGTTCTTTACCCCTTTGTCTTTTGAATCACATTACGGCTTTAACCGTTTCAACTGTGACCGTTTCAGTCCTAATCATTTCAGTCCTAATCATTTCAGCCATAATCATTTCAGCCATAACAGTTTCAACTCCTGCCGCTACGGCTCCAGCTGCCACTTTTCATCCACACCTGCATTTCCATTGGCCGATATCCCCGCCAACGCGCTCCCCAGGGCGGTTACTCTGCCAGCATTTTTTTATAGATCCCAATCACCTGCTTCATGGCATCCTGTCCCGGGGCGCCGATGGTGATACGCTTTTCCACACATGTTTTCATGCTGATGGCATCATACACGTCCTCCTCAAATACAGGGCTTATCTGCCTGTACTCCTCCAGGGAAAGGTCGTCCAGGGCAATGCCTTTCTGGATGCACAGAAGGACCAGCTGGCCTACGATTCCATGGGCATCGCGGAAGGGGACGCCTTTGCCCACAAGATAGTCTGCCGCGTCCGTTGCATTGGTGAAACCGTTCTTTGCGCTGGCCTCCATCACGTCCTTACGGAAGCTCATGGTGGATATCATGCCTGTGAATAGGGCCAGACAGCCTTTCACCGTATCAATGGCGTCAAAGGTAAGCTCCTTATCCTCCTGCATGTCCTTATTATAGGCCAGGGGAATGCCTTTCATGGTGGTCAGGAGGGATACCAGGGCGCCGTAGACCCTTCCGGTCTTGCCTCGGATCAGCTCCGCAATGTCCGGGTTCTTCTTCTGGGGCATGATGGAGCTGCCTGTGCTGTAGGAATCATCAATTTCCACAAAACGGTATTCGTTGGTGTTCCAGATAATGATTTCCTCACAGAACCGGCTTAAATGCATGGCAATGGTGGACAGGGCGCTTAACAGCTCAATCAGATAATCCCTGTCTGCCACGGAATCCATGGAATTCAGGGTCGGGCCGTCAAACCCGAGAAGGCTGGCTGTATATTCCCGGTCCAGGGGATAGGTGGTGCCCGCCAATGCGCCGGAGCCAAGGGGACAGTAGTTCATACGCCTGCGGATGTCCTGAAGCCTTGAGCGGTCCCTTGAGAACATCTCGAAGTATGCCCCCATGTGGTGGGCCAGCGTGATGGGCTGGGCTTTCTGGAGATGGGTAAATCCAGGCATGAAGGTATCTGTGTTGGCCTCCATGATGACCAGAAGTTCCTGTAACAGGTCTTTGACCAGCTTTTCTATCTCATCAATCTCATCCCTTGTATAAAGCTTCATATCCAGGGCCACCTGATCGTTACGGCTGCGTCCTGTGTGAAGGCGTTTACCTGCCTCCCCCACGCGCTCCGTCAAGGTTCCCTCCACAAAGGAGTGGATATCCTCATATCCGGAATCGGGGGATATGGTCAGCCGTCCATTCTCCAAATCGGATAATATGCTTTCCAATCCGCGGATAATATCATCCCTGTCCTGCGCTGAAAGGATTCCCTGCTTTTCCAGCATCTTCACATGAGCAATGCTGCCCTCTATATCCTGGTGATAGAATTTCTGGTCAAAGGACAGGGATTCGTTAAAATTGTGCACCAGCTGGTTTGTTTCCTTGGTAAAACGTCCACCCCATAATTTCATGGCTGTTATCTCCTTACTTTTTCGTATTTTTTCTGCTCTTTGCGTCTGACTGTGTATCCTGCCAGCACGATGATTCCCAGCACTGCGGCCGATGTCCCGGTAATCCATGCCCCAGTGCGAAGCCCCTCCGGCTCATATGTCATGCTGATTTCATGGGTTCCCCCGCTTAAGTCCACGGCCAGGAAGGTATCGAAAAGCTTTCTCGGTGCCACTTGATTGCCGTCCACCATTATGGTCCATCCCTTGTCATAGGGAATGCTGGTATACATGACGCCGGAACCATCTGCCGTGATACTGCCCTTAAGGGATGTATCGGTCCAGTTGGTCAGCGTGATGGGATTGGCGTTCATCTGTCCGTAAACAGCCTTCAGTCCCTCGGGATTGAATCTCCACACTTCAGCCTGCAGGGTAGGGTTCCCGTCGTCCCGGGATTCCATATAAACCTGCTCATCCTTGGTAATACGGCCCAGTTCAAGGAAATATCCCCTGTCCACATTGTCAAAGCTGTCCGAATGTTCTCCCACGGTAACGGATACTTCCTTTACCTTTTTATTGGTCACATATACATAGTAATCCCCGGTTGCCTCTGCTGTAAATGACAGCTTCTTGCCTTCCGTGACACTCTCATTGGGAATCAGCACGTGTTCGGTTCCCAGCACATCGCACAGGTCATTCTGTACCAGGGCCGGATTCCCGGAATCCGTAATCCAGTTGGCCTCCACATCCTTCGGCAGCATGAAGGCGACCGGAAGCGTGAATGCATTTTCATAAAGCCATACACCGCCCTTGCGCCCTGCCTGCTCCATCAGGATTCCCGTTGGCTGCTGGTCCGGGTAAAGTCCGTACCGCACGGAGAACAGGCTGTCCACCAGAGGGGTGCTTCCTGTAATGCTGTACGCATTGGTGGAGCTTTCACATCCCAGCACCCGGAAGAAGTCCGACAGGGACGCATCCGCCGTGGAGGAGAACAGGGATACCGATGGGAAATTCATCCATGCGCCGTCGTTCTTAGTCTTCCTGTCTGATTTTTCCACCCTGTAAAATGTATTCGGCTTCAGGTTCCACACCAGATCCTGCACATCCTGGTTATCCTTCACATAGGCGGTCCTGCTGGTAGTGGGGACACTGGTAACCGCTGTATTGACAGCAGCCTCAATGGACACCACGGCCAGCGCGGTCAGGACGATGGCATCCAGGCTCCATCTCCCTTTTTTATATTGATACACCAGTCCTGCGTACATGGCAATGAACAGGATGGCAACATAAAACACGGAGAAGTGATACTGTTCCGGGTTATCCACCAGCTTCTCTGCCAGAAGTATGAATATGACGGCGCCCCAGAAAGCCAGGCAGATATGTTTCCACGGCGTTTCCCTAAGGCCCGTATATGCCTGATAACACATCACCAGCATCAGTGCGATGTAAATAAAGGACTGCCTGCAGGGAAGGCTGTTGGGAAAATGGAAGCCGTGCCATATGAAGTTCAGCATATTAACGGAAAAACTGGCATAAAACAGAAGAAGCAGGCCGCAGTACACTGCCTTTTCCCTGAACGCAATCTTCCGGCTGCCCAGATACAGAAGGAAGAACATAAGCACGGCAACACCGCAGTAAATATTTGGCCAGTGGTCCAGCCCAATTTCCGTGCCCACATTCCCTATATGTCTGGCAATCATGTCGAAGATGGAAAAATAGGAGGAAACGGTCTTGGGGAAATCAAAATTCCCGGAAGCAGTTGCCTGGAGCGCATATATCTCCGGCAGCAGCACAACCGCCGCCAACCCTCCGGCCAAAAGGGAATATATGGCAAAGCGGACACCTGTCATCACCAATCTTCCCAGTCCTTTGGGAGGATTCATGATTACCTGGGCAATGACATAGATGACCATGAAAATACATATCATGATGGATATATAATAATTGGAAAGGATGGACAGGCCCAGGGTAATACAGTAGAGCAGTCCGCTCTCCCCCTTAACCAGCCGTTCAAGCCCAAGAAGGATCAGCGGGAACAGGAGGATGCAGTCCAGCCACATGATGTTCCAGCTATACGCCGCCATATAACCGCTCAGCGCATAAAAAATCCCGAAAAGCCCAACACCAAAAGCCCTGGTGCCGAAATGCTTTTTCAGATACCATGCAAAGCTAAGCCCTGACAGTCCAATCTTCAGCACAATCACCAGCGTCATGAATTCTATGATGAACTGCTTGGGGCAGAACATCAGAAGCCAGTTCACCGGGCTGGCCAGATAATAGGCATAAAGGGCTGAAAAATTCACACCCATGCCAATATCCCAGCTGTACAGCAGGCTTCCCCCGTGGGTCAGCTTATACTGGAACTCCGAAAAAAACGGGGCATACTGGTGATACATATCCGTCCTTAAGAAGCTTTCCTCCCCAAAGGGGAAAATGCCTCTCTGGGCAAATATGATGATCATCACAATGACAGGCACGAAAAATGCCGCAGCCAGGCCATCCGACGGCTTCAACAGCCGAAGGCTGCGTATGGGCCGGACCCTTCCCTGGCCCGAATACCCGTCCATTTTCACATTTGGCTGGTCGTCCCGATTCCATTCCGCCTGGTCGTCCCGATTCCACTCCGTCCGGTCGTCCCGATTCCACTCTCCCCGGCCGTCCTGGGACCACTCCGTCCCATCGTCCATATCCCAGTCATCCTCGCCATCCGGGCCGTTGTCCTGCTGCCAATCCGTTATACCGTCCCGGGCCATTGCCCCTTCCGGCCGGCCGGCCCGGGCCGGATTCCAAAAGCCATGCTTTTTCCCTTTATCCGCTTTTCCCTGCGTCCTTTTCCGCCCTGACTGGCTTTCTTTTTTTTCTTTCCCTGAATCCGTAACAGTTTCCTCCGGCGCATTTTCCTGCGAAGGGAGCTGTTCCTCATTCTTTATCTCTTCTTCACCGGGAGCCTTATTCGGCATAGTCTGTACTCCAATCTCTTCCTGCTCCCCGGAAAAAGCCCATTCCTCCCGGGCCATTTCCTTTGAGCCTTTTATCTTCTGTTCTCCTGCTGCCTCCTGGTCCGTATCCATCCCCGGAGTTTTATCCTGCATGGGCGCTTCCGGCTGAACAAGCTTTAAGATTGCATCCAGCTCACGTTCAACCCGCTCGATTTCATCACGTTCCATCACAGTCACCTTTCCCTACTCAGGCTTATTCTTGAATATCCACAGCTTGCTGAAAACATAATTCAACACCATGTTAAGCACAGAGGATGTGAATTTACAGAATAACTCATATACAAACCCCCTGTCTCCCCCCAGTTTCACCATGACCACCATAAGGACCCATGTAACCACGCCGGAAAATGCCCTGGCTGCCACAAACGCCCCTGCCTCCTTCACCAGATAGGAGGGCCTCATGTTATAATTGCGGAAGACAACCAGCTTGTTCACCACATAGGCAAACAGGACAGCCGCCATCCAGGACAGGGCCTGGGATATCCCCACCCCTATATCCATCTGTCTTAAAACCGTATATACGGCAAAGTCCACTGCCGTGGTAAGGAAACCACATATCAGGTAACTGACCGTTTCATAATTCACACATTTTTCCCATATCTTATGCAGCATTTTTGCTCCTTTGGAAATCAAGGTATCCTTTCCCTATTATATTCATGGAATCCAGCCTTCCTGAAACGGCCGCACATTCCCATCCATCATACCATACCTTTTCCAGCCTTTCAATATTGAGGTGAGGAATCTGAGGCCAAAATCTGAGGCCAAAAAACTTCAGTCCAAAAACCCTTCTGCGCCCTCAGTATAGTGCAGCGTCCCGTCTTCGGTCATGAATACCGCATATATCCCATCCATGCCATCAATCAGCTCCATCCCCTTCTCTAAGCCAAGGGCAAAACAGGTGGTGCTTAAACCATCGCCGTCCACGGAAAGAGGCGAGATGATTGAAACCTGTATCAGGCCGTTCTCATAAGGATAACCAGTGGAGGGGTCCAGTATGTGGTGATAGTTGACGCCGTCTTTTATGAAATGGCGCTCATAGACACCGGACGACACCACGGACATGTCGGTAATATCCAGGGCCGCCACTGTTTCGGTATGGGTGGCATAGGGCTTTTGGAGTCCAATCTTAAAGGGGCTGCCGTCAGGACGGCTGCCTACGCACAGGACGTTGCCCCCCAGGTTGATGACGGCGCTGTTTACGCCCTTTTCCTTCAGGTAAGCCTTCATCTCGTCTGCAATGAAGCCTTTTGCAATGGCGCCAAGGTCAATGGTTGTCTCATCATTTGAGAAGGTCACCTGGTTTCCATCCAGTGTGACATTTTCATATCCTACCTTTTTCAGGTCCTTTTGGATTTCATCCGGCCGGGGAACTTGGGGATCCCTGCCTGTGAAGTCCCAGAGCGTGCTTAAGGGTTCGATGGTAATGTCAAAGGCCCCCTCTGAAATACGGCTGTATTCCAGCCCTTTCTGCAGGACACGGGCCGTGCCGCCGGAAACCGTGAAGGTGCGCTCCCCTGCTTTTCTATGGTTCATCTGGTAGATTTCACTGCCCTCCAGGGTTTTGCTCAGAAGCTTTTCATAATCAGAGCACAGCTCCATGCAGCCGTCCAGGATGGTCTCGTCCTGAGAATCATACAGGGTCACTGTAATGAACGTGTTCAACAAAAAAGACGACCGACTGACAGGATCCGCATTCTTCCTGCTGCATCCTGCCAGCCAAGCCGTACCTATTATGATTATACTGATTAATAATGATATCCTTGCGCCTGTCTTTTTCATGCCTTTCATTCTATCACTGCACCTTGTAAAAGTCAAGGCAGCCAAACCCTTGCCTTACACAATTAACTGAGAAATATAGCACCCGCTATCTGCCCAAGGCAGTACCGGTTTCCTCAAGGAATTCAGACTTCACCGCATCCTGTATCCTCTTAAGGAGTCCCGGCGCCTTTCCTCCTACGGGCCTGCCGTCTATCTCATCCGCCGACATGCACAGCTTGGTGGATGAGGTGACCAGCACCTCGTCGGCATCCATCAGCTCCTTGAGGGTATATGGCGTCTCGCTCACAGGAATACCCAGTTTCTTACAATTGCTGATCAGATGCGCCCTTGCAATGCCGGGAAGGATTAGGTTGTCTGCCGGGGCCGTGTACAGGATTCCTTCCTTTATTATATGGCAGTTGCTGTGCGCACACTCCGTCACGCGGCCGCCGCGGTGGAAAATGGCTTCCTGGCACCCGGCCTCGCTGGCTTTCTGGGCAGCCATGACACTGGGAATCAGGTTCAGGGTCTTTATATTACAGTGGAAGAAGCGTGTGTCCTCCACTGTTATCAGCTTGATTTTCGCTGTCAGCTCCGGTGCTTTCTGGGGTTTTAACATGACCCATAGATTGGCCGGACAGTCCGCCGGGAACTCATGGGAACGCGCGGCCGTGCCTCTTGTCACCTGATAATATACGAACAGGTCCCCTGTGTCCATCTTCCTGACCAGGTCATTTAACAGGGCCTTCAGCTCCTCCTTGGTACAGGGCATCTGTATCTTCAAAAGTCCTGCGTTGTTAAAGAAGCGGTCCACATGCTCGTCCAGGGCAAATATATGATAGTTGCGGCAGGGGCCCGCGTCATACACGCCGTCCCCGAACCAGCATACCCGGTCATTCATGGGGATGGTCATGTTATCAATTTCGTCATACCTTCCATTATAATAGCCCAATGTCTTCATTCTTATTATCTCCAATCATTCATGTGTTCAGAAGCGCTTCTTTTCCTCTTCCGGGATGGCGGAATATACATTTTTGATTTCTTTTAATACAAAATGCGTCCTGGTGGCCGAGACGCCCGGTATGCTTTTGATGGTCCTGTGAATGCTTTCCAGTTCATCTGAGGAGGAGCAGGATATCTTCAGCACAAAATCATAATCCCCTGTCAGATAGTAGCAGTCCAGAATATTGGGATGTTCCAGGATTATCTCCGTGAAGGAGTCATGGAACCTGGGATGCTCCAGGCTGATTTCCATCAGGGCCGTCACATCATTGCCCAGGGCCTTTGCATCCACCCTGACCGTGTATCCCTTTATGATCCCGGCTTCCTCCATCTTCTTAATACGGTCCAGCACAGCTGACACAGACAGATGGATGGCCTTGCTGATATCGGATGCTGTCTCCCGTCCATTTTCCTTTAGTATGTTCAGTATTCTGTAATCCAGTTTATCCATGTTAACCCCCTGCTGTTTTCCTTTTCAAAATTCCGGTTCTGGTATATACTGGTATAGTATAACATAAAAATACCAGGAGTTGTATATGAATCTTTCTTATTTGAAGTACGCCGTTGAAGTGGAAAAAACCGGTTCCATCACAAAAGCAGCCCAGAATTTTTATATGAACCAGCCTCATCTGAGCAAGATCATCCGGGAACTGGAGCGCGAACTGGGATGCCCCATATTCGACCGCACCAGCCGCGGCATGGTCCCCACCAGACGTGGGGAGGAATTCCTCCGGTATGCCAAGGCCATCCTGGTCCAGGAGGAACAGATTGAGGCCCTCTGTGTCAAAAACAGCGAACGGGCCCTGGAGGTCAGCTTAAGCGTGCCCAGGGCCACCTATATTTCCTATGCGTTTACCGATTATTTGAAGGACATGCGGGCCTTCCCCAGCGTAAGCCTCAGCTACAAGGAAACCAATTCCAAAGATACCATACGCGGCGTGTCCTCCAAGGCCTTTGACCTGGGAATCATACGCTGCCAGGCCCTCTATGAGAATTATTACATGAAAATGCTTCAGGATGAAAACCTGGACTGGAAGGAACTGTGGGAATTCTCCTGCAACGTGCTCATGTCCCCCAATCATCCCCTGGCGGACAGGGACAGCCTTACCTATCTGGACTTTACAGACTGCCTGGAGATCGTCCAGGGCGATATCCAGAACCCGTCCTTTACCTTTGAAGCGCAGGACGCCTCTGCCACAGGCGGAAATTCGCGTAAAACCATTTCCATCTATGACAGAGGCAGTCAGTTTGAGATATTGAAGCAGATTCCCGGTTCCTATATGTGGACCTCCCCGGTGCCTTACAGCTGCCTGGAAAGCACCGGCCTGATCCAGAAGCACTGCAGCTATCCCGGCAATATCCACAAGGATATGTTAATCTACAGAAGCGGTTACTCCTTCTCAAAGGATGAGAACGAATTCCTTCAATGCCTGGCCCGGATGATCAGCCGCCTGTCAGAACGGTAAGGCGGCTTTTACTTTGCTCCGGACTGCCAGTAAGGCGAGACCTGGTCCAAAGGCATTTCCACAAGTCCCAGCTTACTCACATAACCATAGACCACAAACCCCCGCTTACACCAGAACGTGCATTCCAGGCATGGGTCTTCATCACAATAGGAAAATGCATCCTCATCCGCCAGGGCAAACACGCAGGGGGACCGTTTTCCAGGCCCTATATATTTCATGTAGCCCCCGGTAAAGGTTTTCAGATAAAGCCACTCCAGTTCATGGCCCTCTTCCATATCAAAGAATACCTGGACAGCGTTGTCGTTATAGCCGCCCACAATCTTATAACTCATGGTGCCGCACCTTCCCATGACCTCAGTCCGCACAGGTACCAGCGGCTCCATCCTGATGCCGCAGCAGCTTATGTCAGGTTCTGTCTGGGTCCATCCGGTGCGCTGGTAGACACTTCCGCAGGTATGGCAGCGGTAAAACACCACGCCGGGACACTGGATAAGGGGCTTTCTGGCGGCCCGGCTTCTTCTGGGGCCAAAAACCTGCTCTTTCAAAGCCTCACCCCCTCTTCTTCAAGTCTTCCAGAAGCAGATATTTTTTCACCTTGCCGCTTCCGGTTCTCGGGATTTCTTTTATCTGTTCCAGCCGTTCCGGCCAGTAACGCTTGGGCACGTGTTTTTCCTTCATGAAGGTCAATACCTGTTCCAGGCTCACGGATACCCCCTGTTCCGGAACCACATACGCACATATACGCTCGCCCAGCCGTTCGTCCGGCATTCCGATTACAGCATGGTCCGCCACACCAGGACATCCCTCCATGGCTTCATCGATATAGTTAGAATTCAGGTTTTCCCCGCCTCTGACAATCATGTCCTTCTTTCTACCCACAATGCGGATATTACCCGCTTCGTCCATGACGCAGAGGTCACCGCTGTAAAACCAGCCGTCATCGGTAAGGACCCGGTCCGTTTCCTCCCGGTCCTTAAGGTAGCCCACGAACACATTGGGTCCCCTGGATATCTCCTCACCCACGGTTCCCGGCGCCACATCCCTGCCCCGTTCATCCACGGCCCGGACCTGGATTCCCTCAAGGGGACGGCCCGATGTCCTTTCTTTTAACGTCAGCGCTTCCCGTGGCCTGACAAACACATGAGGCACGCTTTCCGTGGATCCGTACACCTCGCACAGGCAGATACCAAAGGACGATGCCCGCAGGACCATGTCCTCAGGCACAGGCGCCCCGCCGCAAAGATAGAACTTCAGGCTCCCAATGCCTCCCCCCTCCTTTTCCAGATATTTTAAGATATCGTAGATAAACGGGGTGGAACCCATGGAATACGTGCATTTCTCCCGGTTCATAAGCTCAATCGCCTCAGGGCATTTAAACTTTTGCTGAAGCACCACCTTTGCCCCCAATAACATGGGGGCAATGATGCCGTGGTGGAAACCAGTGGCATGGTTCAGGGGCGCGGGCATGAACATGATGTCATTTTCGTCCAGTCCAAGCTCCCGGTTGAATTGTTCCTCGCTGAATATGATGTTGCTGTGGGTCAGCATCACACCCTTATTGCTTCCGGTTGTTCCCGATGTGCCCAGTATCAGCGCCACCCAAAGCCCGTCCATCCAGCCGTATTCCTCCTTTGGAAGCGGGCCGTAAGTTTCAAGGATTTCCCTGTAGGTTGTAAATCCGCCTTTGACCGGGCCTAAGCTGTCCAGGAATACCACATGCCGTAAGGATGCTATCCTGTCCATGACTGCCAGGAGCCTTGCCTCATAATCCTTGCCGCGAAACCAGGCAGTGCCGAAATATATCTTTGTATCGGCTTTGTTCATGGCATGGATCAGATCAGGCTCTTCGTAGCACATGGCAATGGGATGCATCACGGCCCCCGCCTTAAGGCAGCCGATGGCGATTACAATGAACTCGCTCCACACCGGCACCTGAAAGGATACACAGTCTCCCGGTACAATCCCCATATCCTTTAAATAGGAAGCTATCCTGGAGGAAAGGACATCTATCTGGCTGTAGGTATGACGGTTCCCCCTGTCATCCACCACATATTCCCTGTCCGGGAACCGCTCCACGGTCCGCATGAAGCGGTCCAGGAGGGTTTCATGTCCCCAGTATCCCTTTTCCAGGTAATACTCCTTCTGCTTCTGGTTTACCTTCATTCCATCCATCACATTCCTCAGGCCTGCTTCCTGGCTTTTAACTCCTTAATCAGGGCAGGGACAATCTCAAACAGATCCCCCACCAGGCAGTAATCCGCCACCTCAAATATAGGAGCTGAGACATCCTTGTTAATGGCTACAATGGTTCCCGATCCGCTCATACCCGCCACATGCTGGACCGCGCCGGAAATACCGCATGCAATATATAATTTGGGCGTCACCGTGGAGCCGGTCTGTCCCACCTGTCTGGACTGCGGCATCCAGCCCGAATCCACTGCTGCCCTGGAGCAGCCCACTGTCCCGCCTAAAAGGCCGGCCAGCTCCTTGAGTATTGCAAAGTTCTCCGGATTCTTCATACCGCGTCCGCCGGATACAATCACATCCGCCTCTCCCACCGGTATGGTGCCGTCCGCACAGGCCTTTATGAAATCCACTACCTGGGTACGGATATTTCCTGCATGGATATCCTCCCGTATGACCACTGCCTGGTTCCCTTCCACAGGAGCCGGCTTCTTAAATGCGCCAGGCCTTACGGTTCCCATCTGGGGACGTGTGTCACTGCAGAGAATCTGTGCATACAGGTTGCCTCCGAAGGCAGGCCGTTCCCATACCACGTTGCCCGTATCCTCCACACTGAGGGCCGTGCAGTCCGCTGTCAGGCCGGTGTGAAGGCTTACCGCAAGCTTGGAGCCAAGGTCCCTGCCATTGATGGTTGCTCCCACCAGAATGGTGTTGGGGCTGTATTTCCTGCACAGCTGCAGGAAGGCGTATCCGTATCCGTCCGCCGAATAATGGCGGTACTCATCCCCCTGCACCACATAAATCTTATCCGCGCCGTGTCTTTGCGCTTCCTGGATGCCTTCCTCCACATCCTTTCCTATCACCACCGCGCAAAGCTGCTGTCCCAGTCCCTCTGCCAGCTTCCTGCCCTGCCCCAAAAGCTCCAGTCCAACATTTTTGGGGGTTCCTTCAAAACATTCAATAAACACCCATACGTCCTTATATTGCTCAAAACCCATGATACTTCCCCCTTTCTACAGTACCTTTGACTCTTTCAGACAGTCCAGGAGCGAGGCCGCCATCTTCTGGGGACCACCCTCTATGTGTACCCCAGTGGCCGTGCGCTTTGGGGTAAAGGTTGCTTTCACCTTGGTAGGTGAACCCTTTAAACCGATTTTCGTGGTGTCAATGATATCCTTCATGTCTTCAAGGGTCAGTTCCGGTATCTCAGCCCTCAGGGATTCCAGTTTCCCCTTAATGGTTGCATAGCGCGGCTTATTGGTTTCCTTGGTGGCAGTACACAGCACGGGAAGCCTTGCCTCAATGACCTCCACGCCCTCTTCCACCTGGCGCTTTGCAGTCACCTTATCCCCCTCTATTTCCATGGACACAATATAGGTAAGGCGTATCATGTCCAGGTGCTCTGCAATACTGGGGGCTGTCTGCCCCGTGTCACCGTCAATGGCCTGTTTGCCCCCCAGCACCACATCAAATGGTCCCAGATGCCGGATGGCGCTGGATAAGATGTAGCTGGTTGCATAGGTATCGGAACCGCCGAAAGCCCGGTCCGTAATGAGATAAGCCTGGTCCGCGCCCATGGAAAGCGCTTCCCTCAGCACTGCCTTGGCCTGAGGCGGCCCCATGGACAGGACTGTCACGCTCCCGCCGTAAGTATCCTTCAGCTGAAGGGCTGTTTCCACTGCATTCCTGTCAAAGGGATTTAAAATGCTGGGAACGCCGGTGCGTATCAAAGTATTCTTTACCGGATCAATCTTTATCTCTGTTGTATCCGGAACCTGTTTTACACATACAACAATCTTCATCATAATCCCCCTTTATCTGTATTCCTTATTCAGGACATTTGCTATGGTCATGCGCTGTATCTGGTTGGTGCCCTCGAAAATCTGGAATACCTTCACATCGCGCATCAGCTTTTCAACCGGGTATTCCCGGCTGTATCCGTATCCGCCAAAGACCTGTACCGCGTTGGATGTGACTTCCTGGGCACAGTCCGTGACAAAGGTTTTGGTGATGGAACCTTCCTTCTGGACCAGACTGCCCGCATCCATCATCCTCATCGTATTATTGACAAGACATCTGGAAGCTTCAACCTTAATCGCCATATCGGCCAGCAGCGCCTGGACCATCTGGAAATTAATAATGGGGGTATTGAACTGCTTGCGCTCCTTTGCATATTTCACAGCCTCATCCAGCGCCCTCTGCATGATGCCCACGGCCAGGGTTGCCACAAAGGCCCGGGACAGGTTAAGGGCATTTAATGCCAGTTTAAAACCGGACCCCTCCGGCCCCAGCATGCGGTCCCTGGGAACCCTTACATTTTCAAAAATCAGGTCCGTTGTATTGGAAAGCCTGAGCCCCATCTTGTTTTCATGGGCGCCCACCGATACCCCCGGCATGTTCCTGTCAATAATAAAGGCCGAGATACCTTTGTGTCCTGCCTCCGGGCTGGTCTTAAAAAAGCCCACATAGATGTCCGACAGGGCGCCGTTGGTAATAAAGGTCTTGGTGGCATTGAGGACATACTCATCGCCGTCCAGCACGGCGGTTCCCCTGATGCCTGCCGGGTCGGAACCTGCGTTGGGTTCCGTAAGGGCAAATCCTGCAAAGCTTCCCCGGTTGATGATATCCGCAAAATACTGGGCCTGTTCCGGCGTCCCGGCCAGGATGACGTTGCGCAGCGCCACAAAGGTGGTAACAAAGGTGATTGCATAACCGGCGTCCACCTTTGCCAGCTCCTCAAAAATCATGGCCGTTGTCTCATAACTTAAGCCGGTTCCTCCATACTGGGCCGGTATTTCCAGCATATGCAGGCCCATCTTAAACCCCCAGTCAAACAGCTCCCTGGGGCACTCTCCCTTTTCGTCCGCTTCCTGGACATATGGCTTGATTTCATGTTCCGCCATATCCCGGACCAGGGCAATGAGTTCTTTTTGTTCCTCTGTATATAGTAATGCCATTTTCTTTCCCCTTCCCTCTCTTTATGATGAACCGCCTTCCCCATCCCCGGCCGGCAGTCCGGCCGGAATATACATGGACAGGGCTGCCGGCCCTGTCCATACGGGATGTAAGGCTATGTGTCCCGGCCGGATACTTAGATTACATACTCTACCTGACCGCCGAATTTAACCGCGCTTTTAGCAATGGTAATGCGCTGTACGGTGGGGGCGCCTTCCTCCAGCCACATGGCGCGGCAGTCGCGGTACATGCGCTCAACCGGACCATAGGGATTGTCCTCAAAGTAACCCACGCCCCCGAAGATTTCCAGCATTTCATCGCTTACCAGCCTTACGGTATCAATGCTGAACAGCTTGCACATGGCTGCCTTTTCCTCTATGTACTTCCCGTCGGCCTGCACCTCATAATCCTTTGCAAAATCATATACCATACAGCGCAGGGCATGGATGTTCATCTGCATATTGGCAAGCTTCATCTTAATCGCCTGACGCGTGACAATGGGCTTGCCGAAGGTTACGCGGTCGGCCGCGTACTTTAAGGACATTTCCAGCATCCTCTGGGCCATACCCAGGTTGCTGGCAGCGATATGGGCCCTGGAGACAGATAAGGAATGGAGGGCAATCTCAAGTCCCTGGCCTTCCTGGCCCAGTAAGTATTTTTTATCGATGCGGCAGTCCGTGAACTTAAGGTCGCCATGGCCGGCTCCCCTGCATCCCATCATGTGGGGCATGTTGATTACCTCAAAGCCCGGGGCATCCATGGGAACGAAAAATGCGGATAAACGGTCGGCCTTATCAGACTCCGGATTGGTCACTGCGATGACATACGCAAACTCGCAGCAGTCCGTATGGGAAATCAAGGTCTTTTCCCCGTTTAAGATGTAGCTGTCCCCGTCCCTTACCGCGGTTGTATGCAGGTCAGCGCCTGTTCCCCCGGTGGCCTCCGTCAGGGCAAAACAGGTGAACACGGATTTGTCCTGGAATTTAGGCATGTACTCCGCCTTCAATTCATCATTTCCGTAATCATCCAGGATCCTCCAGTTCAGGTCCATCGCATAATGCAGATGCATCCTCATCCCGCCCGGTCCTCTGGAAAATTCCTCCTGTACCTGAAGGATCTCCAGCTCTGACAATCCGTATCCGCCGTATTCTTCAGGAAGCGCACAGCGGTACAGGTCATTCTCAATGGCCAGGTCATAAAACTCCTGCGGGAACTTGTTGGTAACCTCCACTTCTTTTTGGATTTCCTCCAAGGGGCCTTCGGCAAGCCTGCGGATCTGCATCAGATAATCCTGGAACTGCTGGGGTGATAATTTGCTCATAGGGTAATTCCTCCTTGTTATATTTATTTTTATCAATTTTTTAACAATCTCTTGATGATTCCATTATAATATATATTGTTTCACATATCCAATCGGCCTTTTCCCAAGTTTTGTGCACAATCTATAGATTATACCTATGATTTCTGTTTTCTATTGTGCATATCAACATTGTATGATATATTGTCCCCATCAGAAATCAATGAAAACAGGAGGTATTGATGACATGAGACAGGATATATTGGAAGGCATCCGCCGCCATATCCAGCCCCTGGCAGGAGTGGAACATGCACAGATCCTGGAAATCGCCCCAGGCCATGCCAGACTGGCCCTTGACATCCTCCCATGTTCCCTGAATCTTTATGGAAATCTTCATGGGGGAGTGATTTTTACACTCTGCGACATGGCGGCCGGAATGGCCACCTATGCATACGAAGTGTCTAATGTAACCCAGCAGGGCTGCATCCACTTCATCAAGAGCGTGGATTCAGGCAAGCTGTATGTACAGGCAGACGCAATCCACAAGGGAAGCAAAACCGCAATCCACCATGTGGTAATCACCACCCCGGAGGGAAAGACCGTGGCGGACGCCACCTTTACCATGTTCCTGTTCGGACCGATATAAATCCCTTCACAGGGGCGGCCGGAAAACCGCCTTGGGCGGGGACCTGCCTTAGGGGGGACATGCCTTAGGCCGGAACATGCCTTAGGTGGGGACACCGCTGAATCCAGGCCCCTTGTCCAGCACATGCTGGATATAATTCTTCACGGCAGGCGTCAGATAGTTATTCCTGTGGTAAACCATATAAACCAGCCTGGCTTCCGCCTCCAGCTCCACCTTCAGGTGGACCAGGTTGTCAAACTGCTTGAGAAGCGGAGTGTCGGCCACAATGGCAACCACCTGGTTGATGGCCGTATAGCCCCCGATGGTGGTCTCATCATAGCCATAGTGGGTGGCTTTCAGGTTATGCTTCCTCAGTTCCTTTTTAATGATCCTGCCCACGGGGCTGTTTTCCGGATAAGTGAGGATTTCATATGGTTCCAGATCCTCCAGCTTCATGGGCTGGCCGGCCAGGGATGCCAGGGGATGCTTTTTATTGACAATGGTGGTGTATTCCTGGGAAAGGATAGGGGTGAAGCACAGGTCTGTCTCCCCTTCCGACATGGAACAGAACCCCACATCATATGCATCCGATCGGACGCCTTCCACAATAGCCGGGGTCATGCCGTTGAATACATTGAACTTGACGGTGGGGTTGCAGTCCTGCATATAGCTGTTAATGGAGCGGGGCAGGAAATCCCCGCACAGCGTGGGTATGCAGGCCACATCAATGACGCCTCCTATGGTTCCGGAGTTTTCCTTTGCATTGTCAATCCCCACCTCCAGTTCAACCAGGGCTTTACAGACATGGATATAAAAGTCACGTCCGTATTTGGTCAGCTTTACCCCCCGTCCTTCCCTCTGGAACAGGTCAATGCCCAGATCCCTTTCCAGGGACAGGATGGAGGCGCTGAGACTGGGCTGGGTGATGTAAAGCTCCTGGGCTGCCTTTGTATAATGCTGCACTTCAGCCAGTTTACGGAAATAGTAAAGCTGCGAAAGATTCATTTACAAAATACCTCCTTATTGAAGCACCTTCAGGGCTTTTGCCCCGCGCATCTTCCTGCGGGGCAAAAACCCTTTCATCAGTTTCCTGTTCCGTCAAAGCCAGGGCCATGGCTGGGTGCTGTCACACTGTCAGGAAGCGGAGGGCCGTCGTAGCATTTTACCGCCCCTTCCTGTTCCAGACGGGTGATTTCCTCCTGGCTGTATCCATATTCCTCCATCACCTTCCTGGTGTCGGCCCCTATGGGCCTGGACCGGAAAAGGACCGGGTCCCCCACGCTCCTTAACCGGATAGGGCTGGTGGGCACGCTGACCTCCCCCAGTGAATCATAGTGGATTTTCCTCAGGATGTCGTTGGCATAAGCCTCCTCGTCATGCAGGATGTCATCCATGGTAAAGCATTTCTGGAAGGGGATGTCATTTTCCTTAAAGACCTGTTCCCAGTAGGCAAAATCCTGCTTTGCAAAGGCTTCCTCCATCCACGCAATCATCTGCACGTTATTCCCTGTCTCGTTCAGCACCTCCAGGGTGTCGTATTCCTTATTCCCGATCAGATGACCCAGGCCGATGACCTTCATGACCAGTTCAAAATATTTGTTGTAATGGCCAAAGCACATCAAAAACCATATCCCGTCCCTGGAGCGGTAACAGTTGTTGGTGGGGCAGGGGACCTCCTTCCTTGACCGCGGATACTCCCCTCCCTGCTGGGACACCGCCACGGCGCTTGACATTCCCCATATGGCGCAGTGGTAGAGGTTCACCACAACCTTGTCCCCCCTGCCGCACCTGAGCCTGCGCACCAGGGCTGCCAGGATACCTGCAGTAAGGGCCACGGAAGCATTCCAGTCCCCGAATGCCACAGGCACGTTGGCCGGCTCGAAGTGTTCCCCTTTTTGCGGGAACGCCATGACCAGGCCGCCCCTGGAAGAATAGGAGGTCGCGTCAAAGCCTTTGGAATCCCGTTCCGGCCCCCGCTCCCCGTATCCCCTCATCTGCCCGAAGACAATGTGGGGGAACTTACTGCTCAGCGTCTCATAGTCCAGACCCAGCCGTTTAAGGGCAGGGTCACGGAAGCTGGTAACCACGATATCCGAATCCCCTATCAGACGGTAAATAAACTCCTGTCCCTGGGCCGTCTTCAGGTTCACGCTGATCCACTGCTTATTCATGGAACTTAAATCATAAGCCTGATCGTCGAACTCCGTCTTGGACTTCATCCCCCAGCTGGCTCCCTGGGTGCGCTGTTCATCTCCCACAAAGGGTTCCACCTTGTACACGGTGGCCCCCATCTCGCCTAAGATCCGCGGACATGCAGGCGCTGCCACATAGGCAGTCAGATCCACCACCTTAATTCCCTCTAATCCAATCATTGCAACACCTCATCCTCCTCTTTCTGTTTTTGCAGGTTGAACTGGTAATCCTGCCTGATTTTTTCCGGCCCGCACAAAAGGAAGTAAAGAAGGATGCCGATGCCGATCCCCCACGCCCCTCCTTTGGCCACCATGACGCCTGACATCATACCTGCAATCCCAAGGTCCGTCTTGTCCCCTGCAAGGGAAACAGCAATCTGGGTACACACATAGCCCTGGATCATGACCAGGACCGCCAGGACTGCCCCGGAACCGGCCAGCGCCACCAGGTAAAGCGGGTAACAGAACAGCCCCGCCACGGCCAGGATCATGTTGGTCCCATACCCGTCCCATATGCTGTCCATGCCTTCCCTGCCCGAGTTCTTATAACGCTGGAACGTGGAGACCGCATAGGGGGCGCTCATAGGCCCTCCCAAAGGCGGGAACGGGGTCAGCAGGCCCAGGAACAGATTGCGCAGGCCGCAGACAACATTGGTCCTGTTGGTGTTATAATCCACCAGCTCATCCTCCCGGGCAGCATCCATCCCCAGCTGCTTAACCGTGATAAAATCCCCGAAGGCAATGATATAGGCCACAAAGGCAATGGGAAGGGCCTGTAACCAGGTTGCCGCAGGAGCAAAGCCGATATAAAAGGGTGACATGGAACGGATTGCCCCTGCAAAATCAGGCGCAGCCAGAATCTGCGTAAAACTTACCATGGAATAATCAATCTCACCCGTCACCGCCCCTACCAGGAGACATACAAACACGCCGCAGGCAAATGCAAACCGCCCCATGATCCGGAACATATGGATGCGCTCCGAATGCTTCTTAAAATAAGTGCTGAACATGAAGTAGAAAACCACCATGGAGCCGGCAAAGATGGTAATGGGGTAGGTGTATAATCCCGCACCTTCCTTAAACTGGCTGAAGGCCGCGGTGACCGCCGTGCCCATCACAATACCTGCCTTGATGGAGGGCGGTACCATGCCCGTGATCTTCCTGGCACATCCGGTCACTCCCAGCACGATAAATATGATCCCAAGCTCAATCTGCAAGGCGCCCATGGCCTGCATCCTGGGAATCCCTTCCCCATAACCATTAAGGTATACTATCACCAGGGCAAGGGCCGGGGTAATCCACCCTCCTACCGTGGCGTCCCCCAGCAGCCAGTGGAGGCAGTAGGCCAGACAGCTGAATACGATCACGGCCCACGCCTGCCTGTTTTCAATTCCCAGTATCCCCACCAGGGTGGCAATGGCCGCCAGGGAGGTAACACTGTTGCAGAGGCCGGTAATCGCTTCCGGCCCCGTAAATCGGAAATGGATGAAGGGCAGCCTTATCTTAAACATGCCGCATCCTATATAAGGCTGCTCTTTTCCATATTCTCTTTTTAACACTGACATATGTAACCCTCCAGTCCGGCGCTGCCCCTTATGGAACCAGGATGATCCTCAGTCCCTCTCTGTTATCCAGCATCTTCATGGCTTTCTCAAATTCTGAGAACGGAAGTGTATGGCTTCCTATTTCCTTGATATCCAGGCCGTTTGCCATCATATCCAGGCCCTGGAACCAGGTCTTGCGCTCATATGCCCTGTTGCCGATGATGCTTAACTGACGCATGGAAATCGTGGTCATGTCCAGGGTGGATTTTTCTTTTGGAAGACCGGAAATACCGATTTTTCCGTTTTTAGCCAGCATCTGGACGCCCTGCTCCACGGCGCGTGCATTGCCTGCAGCATCAAAGGCCACCTGCACGCCGCGTCCGCCAGTCAGCTCCTTGACGCGCTCCACCGGGTCGCACTCATCGCAGTTAATCGGGATGGCGCCCATTTTTTCAGCAAGGGCCAGGCGTTTCTTATCAACCCCAAGTCCGGTAATCATGACCTTTTCAATACCAATGTACTTTAAGACCTTGAGCATCAGCAGGCCGATGGCTCCGCAGCCCAGCACCACCGCGCAGTCACCCATCTGGGGACTTACCCGGTCAACCGCATTGATGGCAACGCCAAGGGCTTCCAACAGCGCGCCCTCTTCATAGGATACATTGTCGGGAAGGGGAATCAGGTTGGTGCCGCGGATGGCCACATATTCTGCAAATGCCCCCGGAAGGTCCGTTCCATAGAACGGGCGGTTATCACATATGTTGATCTGCCCTTTGGCACAGTAAGAACACACATTACAGAACAGCACGGGATTTACCACAACCCTGTCCCCAATCTTAAAATTCTTTGGGGCAGCCGGGCCGATTTCCGCTACTACCCCGGAAAACTCATGGCCGAAAACCGCCGGGAACTGGATATTGTAGTTCTTGGCAATCGCCTCATTCCACCCGTAAAGGGAATGGTCCGTGCCGCATATGCCGCAGGCCTTTACCTGCACCAGGATTTCATCCTCTTTAATCTCCGGCTTTGGAAAATCGGTCACATACTCCATGCATCCTGGCTTTGGGGCTGTTTTGATGATTGCTGACATTGTCTCACTCATAGTTCTATCTCCTCTCATTTTTCCCGGAGCGGTCCGGATTGCCGGGCGCGCTCCATTTATTAGAATCCTTGTAACTGAATAACCCTTTGTCCATGGACCCTTTACTGGCAGGACCAGCCTCCGTCCAGAACGGCTGTCTGTCCTGTTGTGTAGGACGACTGGGGCAGGCAGAAGTATAATACAGCGGCCGCCATCTCGTCCGTGGTGCCCATTTTCCCCAGCGGCGTCTTATCCAGCACGTTCTTAAGCCGGGCTTCGTCCGCCAGGAGGCCGGATACCATATCCGTCATCACATAGCCGGGGGCAACGCCATTGACATTGATCTGGTACGGTGCCAGGTCGATGGCCAGCGCTTTTACCATGGCCATCACAGCGCCCTTGGTAATGCAGTAGGGGGCAATGTTCTGCATGGCGGAGATACCTCTCTGGGAAGTCATGAACACAATCCGCCCTCCGCCTGTTTTGGCCATTTCCTTTCCGCATGCCTGGGCCAGGAAATACCCTGCATCCAGGTTCAGGTCAAATATCCTGCGCCAGTCCTCCCTGGTAACATCAAAGGTATGGCATCTGGGAAGGGCCATCCCGGCATTGGATACAAGGATGTCAATCCTTCCGTAAGCAGCTATGGTTTCAGATACGATCCTGTCAACATCCTCCTGCTTTGTCACATCGGCAGAGACCGCAATGGCCTCTCCGCCCGCCTCCCTGATATCTGACACGGTTGACTCCAGTTTCTCTTTCCTTCTGGCCGCCACCACGATTTTGGCTCCGGCCGCTGCCAGTGTCTCAGCGCAGGCAGCCCCGATTCCCGTACCACCGCCTGTGACAATCGCCACCTTACCGCCAAGATGTTCCTTAGGATCCACACTAAACCAATTTTTACCCATATTCCTTATTCCTCCTTTATTGATACTTTAATAACCCCTTCCTCTGCCATCCGTTTTGCCTGTTCCCCGGTATAGCCCAGCCTTAAAAGCAGCTCCCGGGAGTGTTCCCCCAATGCGGGCGGCGGCAGGGCATCCTTCAGGGACAGGGGAAGATTGGACATTTTATGGGGGATATTTGTCTGAAGCACCTTCCCGGTCCCGGGGAAGGCATGATACTCAATCAACCCATTATCCTGTTTCAATATATCCTCGATGGCTTCCCCCTTACTGAGCACGGGAGCCATACACAGATCCTTGTCACTGAGCCATTCCTTCCATTCCGCCAGTGACCTGGAAGCCATGATTCCTTCCATCCTGGAAAATGCTTCAGGCGCCTCATGCCTGCGGCACATCTGTACAGGCACCAGCTCCGGCGCCCCGGTCAGGCGGCAGAATTCCTTCCAGAACTTCTCCTCCACCATCCCTACCGCGATTTTCCCGCCATCCTTTGTATCATAGATGTTGTAGCACACAGCCGGGTACTCCAGGTCCCTTGCCTCAAGGCTGCCTCCATAAAAGTAATACCGGCTGTCCAGCATGCTGTTCCACCACACAAAGGAATCAAACATGGAAATATCAATATAATTCCCTTTCCCGCTGACGCTTCTCTGATAAAGGGCAGCCAGCATGGCCTGGGCGGCCACCATGCCGCTGGCCAGGTCGCACAGGTGCAGCGGGCTGGTCCTGCCTCCGTTTAAGGACAGGTACCCGGACTGGGCCTGCATGTTAATGTCATGGAGGGCCTTCTGGCTGTTGGGATGGAATTGCCCGTAGCCTGACAAAGAACAATATATGATGTCCGGCTTCACAGCCTTTATCTGTTCATAATCAATGCCCAGGCGGGCCGTGACCCCCGGCCGGAAGCTTTCCAATATGATATCCGACTTCCTTGCCAGCTTACGGAATATTTCCTTTCCTTCTTCGGATTTCAGGTTCACGGACAGGCTTTTCTTATTCCTTGCAAGCGCCGTGAAATAATAGCTCTCCCCATTCATCCTTGGTTCATCATGGCGGCAGAAATCCCCCCTGCCCGTATCCTCCACCTTGATGACCTCCGCGCCCATATCAGCCAGGACCTGTGTGGCATATCCGCCCGGAAGATATCTGGACAGATCCAGGACGGTCAAACCTGAAAACTCATTCTTCATTGTACAATCCACGATTCTCCTCCTTTATGCTGCCTTTACCTGATTTGCATAACGGCCTTTCACATACATGAGAAGCAGGCATACCACAATTCCTGCAACCCCGACCCCTATGGCAATACTGTAGGCATTGGCATAGGAAGTGGCCATGACCGCGCCGTCCGGTCCCAGCATCTTTGTCTTGGCTGCAATCTGGGGGCCAAAGTAGGAACCTGATGCATAGCCAAGAAACATGATTCCATAGTTCACCCCGCTGTTCTCCATTCCAAATACCTTCTGGGTAAATGGCGGGAAGCATACAAGGACGCCTCCAAAGGCCGCGCCGATAAATATAAGGCAGGTAATGAAAAGCGGGATTGTAAATGCATTCCTCATAATGAACAGGGACAATATGGTCACTATCAGTATGATTAAAACAGTCTTGGCCTCCCCCAGCCTGTCACAGACACGGCCAAATCCCATCCGTCCCACAAAGTTGGCAAGTGCGCTGATTCCCACAATCCAGGAGGCTGCCGCCGTCCCTACTCCCAGCTGGGCCTGGGCAATCCCTGAAAGTGCGCCTACAAACATGATTCCTGTCATGCTGGCCAGACACATAAGCACAATCATCAGCCAGAAGCGCAATGTCTTAAGCATTTCCAAAGGTCCGTACTCCCTGTCCGCCTTTTCAAGGTTCGTGACAGAGGCAGGGATGGGAGGCGCCACCCAGTCCTTGCCGGGAACAGTCATGATCCAGCCCACTGCCCACACCAGTACAATATAGGCCGCCCCTATCACCGACAGCCCCTTGGCCCCAAGGCCCAGGCCGTTGCACAGGATTTCGCCGAACCTGGAGGTAAGGAATGGCCCGATGGACGCCGACATGAGTAAAAGTCCTGACATGGTCCCCTTTTTCTCCGGATACCATTTAAGCCCGGTGGCAACTGAGGAATTATAGATAAGGCCGGAGCCGATTCCGTTTACCACGCCGAAAAACAGATAAAACATGGGCACCGATGTGGTAAGCCCTCCCACCAGCCAGCCAAAGCCATAAAGAAAGCCTCCCAGATAAATCACGATCCTGGGACCGATCTTATCAACCGCCCTGCCGGAAAAAATACCAAGTGTGGCCGCAAACAGCTGTTGTATGGTATAAGCAATGGAAATCTGGCTGTCCGTTCCCCCCGTGGCCTCCATAATAGAAGCTTTAAATACAGAATAAGCTGAAATTCCCGCTGCCACGAAAATGACAATCCAGGATGCCGCAAATACCTTTTTCCTTAAGCTGTAATCTTGTGCAGTTGCCATGTAATACCCTCCTTCATCATTTTGTTATTTTTTTAACAATTATTGCGCAGATGTCTCCCGGAGATTGCATCTTAGACCAGGGGGTGGTAAAAGTGTTGACTCAATCTTAGGTTATCTTTATTATATAGCCATTCATTATACATATCCAATTGAAAGCAATGTGCCTTTCGTGCACTTTTCATAGGACTTTTCTATGGGTCCGGATTTTTATATGTATATTTTGTATTATTATCCCACCTCATTTCACGTATCCATTTGCTTTTTTAACAAACAAAGACAGGCGTATCGATGGGTTTCATCAATACACCTGTCTTTCTTCCATATATAATATCAAATATAATATCAATTCATGGCTATAACTTAATTACCAGACAATATCCGCGCAATTTCACTATCCTCGTTCAGGATAACCGTCTTGTTATCCCCCCTCAGGGAAGCCTTTATGGCATCCAGGGAACGCACGTAATTATAGAAATCCGCCTTGGCCTCATCATTATAGGCTTCGCTCAATATCTGCATGTATCTTGCCTCGCCCTCGGCCTTGATCTTCTCAGCCTCCGCATCGGCCTTGGCCACGGTTTCCTTCACGGTCTTGTCAGTCTCGTTCTTAATCAGGGAGGACTGGTATTCCCCGTCCGCGGTATACTGGGCCGCGATGTTGTTACGCTCGGAAATCATCCGCTGGTATACCGATTCCTTGTTGGAATCCGGCAGATCCAGCTTCTTTGTCTCCACTGCATAGATATGGATGCCGTAGGAATCCATGGCAGTGCCGATGTTGTCCGTGATTGTCTTTGCCAGGTCGCCGTCGCGCCCGGATATGATGTCCGCCTGGTTGGTGGAACTGAGCACGTTCTTGATTGAGTTATACACCACATTGCCCAGCCTGACCTCTGCCTTTTCCTTGCTGGCGTTTAAGGAGGACAGGTACTTGACCGGGTCGTTGATATCCCAGATGACAAAGGAATCCACGGTCATCACCTTCTTATCCTTGGTGGTCACGTCGCTGGGGTACAGGTCCGATATCATCTTGTACCTGGGTATCTTCTGTACGGACTGAAGGAAAGGTACTTTTAAGGAGGGGCCTGCGCTGTCCTCTATGCGCACCACCTTCCCGAACTGTATAATCAGGCTGTATTCATTGGCCCTTGTCACCACTACCGGGTTGAAGATGGTGACGGCCATCAGGACGATTACAACAATCCCTATGTTCCTCATAAACTTTGTCAGTGTCCTCATTCCTGGGTACCTCCCTTCTGGCTGTCACTTACAAAAGAATCCAGGGGCAGCATGGTCTGGGTGCCGTCCGAACCATTGACAATGACCTTCAGGCCCGGAAGCAGTTCCTCCATTGTCTCATAGAACATCCTCTTCTTCGTGATCAGCGGGTACTTGGCGTACTCCTCATACATGTCGTTGAAACGGGATACCTGTCCCTCCGCCTCGCTGATACGCTGCTGCCTGTAAGCCTCCGCATCCCTGGCAGCCTTATCCGCCCTGGCATTGGCCGCCGGCAGCTGCTCTGACTGGTACTTCTTGGCCTCGTTTATCTTGGTGTCCATGCCCTGTTTGGCATCCTCCACTGCCTTGAACGCATTGTTCACTGCCTCGGTGGGAGGCTCCGCATCCTGTATGGTCACATTGACAATCCCGATTCCGATGTCCTCCTGCTCCAGGCGCTCGGAAAGCAGGGCCTTGACCCTGGCCTGTATCTCGGATTTGCCGGTGGTGATGACCTCGTCCACGCTGTAGGACCCCACCGTGTCCCTGATATAGGACTGGGCCAGGTTCTTAAGGATGGATATGGCATACTGGCTGTTGATATAAGCCTTGATGGGATCCACAATCTGGTATTCAATATAGAAATCCACGTTCACAAAGTTGAAATCCTTGGTTATCATCTCTGATTCAGAAGGAATGGATACCGTGTTTTCCGGCCCGCCCTCCCCGTCATCCACCCTGCTGGACGCATTGATGTGGCTGTTAATGAGCGGCGCTCCGCCTGTCTGGGCACTGTAATCCGGGTCGTAGCCAATGGGCATGCCCCTGATTTCCTTGGACATCTTATACACCTTCTGTATGAAGGGATACTTGAACTTAGGTCCCGAGGTCATGACGCTGGAAGGCCTTCCGAAGGTGGTGACCACAGCCATCTCATTCTCGGACAGCGTATAAAAGGAATCCAGGGCAGCTACCGCCACCAGCACCAGGATGATTATGAACTTAACAGGGCGCAGCATCCGCTTCATCTTCTTATTGCTTTCCGCGCCATTGTCAATGACAACTTCCGGTCCGTCTTTTCCGCTTTTCCCGCCAGGACCCACAAACTTCTTACCCATAAAAAAATTCATTCAGGCTCTCCTCCTTTTGCATAATTATTATCAGTATATCACAGCTTATCTCCCCATAATAGTTTTTTTATCTTTATATTTATTACAAATTGCACAATATCCGTGGTGGAATACCGGTATTCCTTTTTCATACCTACCCATACATGGCAAACCATGCTATCATATAGTTGTTAAAGAAATAACAAATTGAATAAATTTTACATATACTGGGAGGTATTATCATGAGATTTACATTACCTAGGGATTTGTATCACGGCAAGGATGCGATTGAAGCATTAAAGACACTGACAGGAAAGAAAGCATTTGTTGTTGTGGGCGGCGGCTCCATGAAGCGTTTCGGATTCCTGGACAAGGTTGTGGATTATCTGAAGGAAGCCGGCATGGAAGTAGAGCTGTTTGAAGGCGTTGAGCCAGATCCTTCTGTTGAGACTGTCATGAAGGGCGCAAAAGCCATGGAGGCTTTCCAGCCTGACTGGATTGTTGCCATGGGCGGCGGTTCACCCATCGATGCTGCCAAGGCCATGTGGGCATTCTATGAGTACCCCGACACATCCTTTGACGATTTAATCATACCATTTAATTTCCCGACCCTGCGCACCAAGGCAAAATTCTGTGCGATTCCTTCCACATCCGGCACTGCCACGGAAGTGACCGCATTTTCCGTTATCACTGATTACAGCAAGGGAATCAAATATCCTCTTGCGGATTTCAACATCACACCTGATGTGGCTATCGTTGACCCGGCCCTGGCTGAGACCATGCCGAAGAAGCTGACCGCGCACACAGGTATGGATGCCATGACACATGCCATCGAGGCATATGTGTCAACCCTTAACTGCGAGTATACGGACCCGTTAGCCCTCCATGCCATCGAGATGATTAACGGGTATCTGATACCATCTTATAACGGTGATATGGAAGCCCGTGATAAGATGCACGATGCACAGTGTCTGGCCGGAATGGCATTTTCCAATGCTTTGCTTGGAATCGTCCACTCCATGGCCCACAAGACCGGTGCAGCATATTCAGGCGGCCACATTGTTCACGGTTGTGCAAATGCAATGTACCTGCCAAAGGTTATTAAATATAACTCCAAAGAACCTGAGGCCGCTGCAAGATATGCTAAGATTGCCAGATTCATCAACCTGGAAGGAAACACAGACGAGGAACTGACCGATGCCCTCATTGCACGTATCCGTGAAATGAACAAGGCTCTGGATATCCCAACCTGCATCAGGGACTATGAAGGCGGGATCATCGATGAGAAGGAATTCATGGATAAGCTGCCAACCGTTGCAGAACTGGCTGTAGGTGATGCGTGCACGGGTTCCAACCCAAGGGCCATCACTCCTGCTGAAATGGAAAAGCTGCTGAAATGCTGCTTCTATGATGAGGAAGTCACATTCTAATGCCCCCCTAACGTGTTAGAGATATCTCTAATACACTCCATATAAACGGTTTGTTTTTACTGCCCGAAAAGAGGCGGAAAGGATTCGACCTTTCCGCCTCTTTTCACGTCCGGATTTTTCCAGGCACCGAAACACCGTTTTACCGGCTTACCAGGAGCCGTTCCATATACCGCAGATACCCGCACAGCCCAATCACCAGGAACACTTCCAGGATGCTGGTGATAAAACCTGCCCGCAAAAGGAGCAGGCAGGCGCAGGCAGCCATAAGCCACATGATATTCCATGCCTGCCTGTACCTTGGCCTGTCCCTGCTGCTGAGGAAACGCAGGAAGCCTACAATACCCAATGCCAGAAGGATGGGGGATAAAAATGCCAGCAGCACGTGCAGATGGGCTTTTAAGGGATATTGTTCCGGGGTATAGGGAATCATAACCGCTGTAAGGAGGAATGCCGCTGCGGTGTACACCAGGCTTTTCCCGGCAATGTTCCTGTATCTTCCTATATTAAAGAGATAGCGGACATAGATGCAGTAGTATATTCCGGTAAAAATGCCCCAAACGGCAAACAGTAACTTATGGCCTGACAGATTGCCAAGAACGGAAAGGTTTGTGTCGGTCCAGCTGTCAAGGGATGCTAACAGTACCGTTGCGCCCGGTACTAAATAGATGGTAAAGAGATCGTATTTGCCTTTAAACCGTCCTGAAGCGCCTTTCATGGCCCCTGGCCTCCTTTATCAGATGTTCCTGCCGCATAAGCGGCTTATGATTGCATCGGCCTTCCTGAACAGAGCAGGCTCAGCCGCAAAAACGGAAACAGGGAGCAGGTCCCTCCGGATGGATGAACCGCTCCCTATCATTATCTGATAAAGATCCTGTTTTTACACTTGAATCATTTTCCTTAAAAGGGTACTTTAATCCATGCCCTTTAACAACTTCTCAACACTGGAAAGCTTCACGCACAGGGCAAACAGCTCAGATGCGGTAACCAGATCGCCTAACGGCGGATAGGTCGGGGCAATACGGATGTTGTTGTCCTGAGGATCCTTTCCATATGGATAGGTTGCCCCGGCAGGAGTCATCACAACGCCGGCCTTCTTGCATCTTGCCACGATGTCCTTTGCACAGCCGTCCAGGGAATCAAAGGAAATGAAGTAACCGCCCTTTGGCTGGGTCCACTCCCCGATTCCAAGGCCGCCCAGTTCCCGTTCAAGGATTTCTTCCACTGCCTCAAACTTGGGACGGATGATGTCCGCGTGCTTTCTCATATGTTCCACCATTCCGTGGATATCCCTGAAGAAACGCACGTGCCTTAACTGGTTTACCTTGTCATGTCCAATGGTCTGGTTCTTCAACTGTGCCTTGATGTCCTCCAGGTTGTTGTGGGAGGTGGCAAGGGCCGCAACGCCGGAACCAGGGAAACTGATCTTGGAGGTGGACGCAAACTTATATACCAGATCCGGGTTGCCTGCGCGCTTACACTCTGCCAGGAGTTCAATCAGGTGGTCCTGGTCATGGTCATAGAGATGGTGCACACCGTATGCATTATCCCAGAAAATCCTGAAATCAGGCGCTGCCGGCTCCAGCCTTGCAAAGCGGCGCACGGTCTCATCGGAATAAGAATAGCCCTGTGGGTTGGAATACTTGGGAACGCACCAGATTCCCTTGATGGAATCATCCGATGCCACCAGCTCTTCCACCATATCCATATCCGGACCCTGGGGAGTCATGGGGACATTAATCATCTCAATGCCAAAATACTCAGTGATGGCGAAATGACGGTCATATCCGGGAACGGGGCATAAGAATTTAACCTTATCCAGCTTGCACCATGGGGTATTGCCCATGATTCCGTGGGTCATGGCGCGGGATACCGTGTCGTACATAACGTTAAGGCTGGAGTTGCCATACAGGATAACCGTGGAAGGATTCACTTCCATCATGTCAGCCAGCAGTTCCTTTGCCTCGTCAATACCGGTGAGCACACCGTAGTTGCGGCAGTCGGTCCCGTCCTCACAGGTCAGGTCATCATTGCTGCTGAGGACATCCATCAGTCCCATGGAAAGGTCTAACTGCTCCACACATGGCTTGCCTCTGGACATATCCAGCTTTAAATCCTTACCCTGCATTTCGCGGTACTGTGCCTTCAGTTCCTTGCGCAGTGCCACAAGTTCATCTTTGGTCATCTCTGCATATGGCTTCATAATATCCTCCTTGATACCCTTCATTATTCTTTTTACTCTTTTGTAGCCAGCAGGCGTACATCTGTCAGCCACCAGTTTACACTTTCGTGCATTGTACATAAGCATACACCAAGTGGGGCTTTACGTCAATACAAAAATTTCTTATATTGGTGAAAGTTGTGCTTATGTTTCTCTTCTCTTTTTGTGCCTTTACTTATAGAGTGCCTTTTTGGGACCGTCCATTCCTTCTCTACAATCAGCGGGACAGCATCTCCTTCACAATCCGGTTCACCATGGCAGGGTCCGCCTTACCTTTCATGGCCCGCATGGTCTGGCCCACAAGATATCCCATGGCTCTTTCCTTGCCCCCCTGGTAGTCCGCCACGGACTGGGGATTGGCCGCGAATACGCTTTCAATGGCACTGCGCAGGGCGCCTTCATCATTTACCACCTTCAGCCCTTTTTCCTCCACGTATGTTTCCGGCTCCACATCATTTGAAAAAATCTCCTCAAACACGGTCTTTGCAACCGTGCGGTTGATATCCCCCTGCTCCACCATCCGTATCAGGGACGCCAGGTTGGAGGGTGAAAAACGGATATCGTCCGTGTCCATCTCATGTTCCTTTAAAAGGCGCATGGCCTCCACCATAAGCCAGTTGGACACTTCCTTTGGACGGTTGCACAGTCTGACCGTTTCCTCAAACAAATCAGCCATGTGCTTGGAACTGGTAATCAGCCCGGCATCATACTGGGGAAGTCCGTATTCTTCCATATAACGGGCGATTTTCTCCGTGCGCAGCTCAGGCTGCCTTGCCCTGACATCCGCAATCCATTCATCGCTTATGATTACCGGAACCAGGTCCGGGTCCGGGAAATACCTGTAATCCTGGGCATCTTCCTTGGAGCGCATGGCTTTGGAGCTTTCCTTGTTGTCATCCCAGCGCCGTGTTTCCTGGATTACCTTTTTGCCCTCCTCCAGAAGTTCAATCTGGCGCTTCCTCTCCCCCTCAATGGCCCTTGCAATGGCCTTGAAGGAGTTTAAGTTCTTCATCTCCGTCCTGGTGCCCAATTCCCGGGCGCCCGCTTCACGGACAGACAGGTTCACGTCCGCGCGCATGGAGCCTTCCTGCAGCTTACAGTCAGAGGCGCCCAGGTACTGGATGATCAGACGCAGCTTCTCCAGGTATGCGATTACCTCCTGGGCATCCCTCATGTCCGGCTCGGATACGATTTCAATCAAAGGCACGCCGCTCCTGTTATAATCCACCAGGGAACAGTCCTCCCACTCATCGTGGATCAGCTTGCCTGCATCCTCCTCCATGTGGATTTCATGGATTCCCACCTTTTTCTTTACCCCGGATGCAGTCTCTATCTCCACCCAGCCATCGTGGCATATGGGAAGGTACAGCTGGGAAATCTGGTAGTTCTGGGGGTTATCCGGATAAAAATAATTCTTTCTGTCGAATCTGCAGTACTGGTTAATCCGGCAGTTGGCCGCAAGGCCCACGGCCATCGCATACTCCACCACCTGTTTATTCAGCACCGGAAGGGAACCCGGCATGCCCGTGCATACAGGACATGTGTGGGTATTAGGCGCTCCTCCGAATGCAGTGGGGCAGGAACAGAATATCTTGGTCTTGGTGGCCAGCTCCACATGGACCTCCAACCCGATTACGGTTTCATACTGTCTGCTCATGATATGGCCTCCTCTTTCCCGGAATGTACATCCAAATGGGACATATCCGGCATCTCCCGTTTTCCTGTGCATTCATATGCATAGGCTGCCCGGATGATATCCTTTTCCTTAAAACAGTCCCCAATAAGCTGCAGGCCGATGGGAAGTCCCTTTGAATCCCTGCCGCAGGGAACGCTTATCCCTGGCAGGCCTGCCAGGTTCACGGAAATGGTGTAAATGTCGCCCAGATACATTTTTAAGGGATCCCTGAGGGATTCCCCAAGACGCGGGGCCGTGTCCGGGGACGCAGGCGCCAGGATTACGTCGAAGCGCTCAAAGGCACGGTCAAATTCCTGTTTAATCAGGGCCTTTGTGCGCAGCGCCTTCAGATAATATGCGTCATAGTAACCGGAGCTTAATACAAAGGATCCCAGCATGATACGCCGCTTCACCTCAGGCCCAAAGCCCTCGGAACGGCTCTTTTTATACATGCTGTGAAGCCCGTCATAGTCCGGCGTGCGGTATCCGTACTTCACGCCGTCAAAGCGTGAAAGGTTGGAACTGGCTTCCGCGGATGCGATAACATAATAGGCAGGGATGGCATAGTCCACCAGCTTCAGATCAAAGGTTTCCACCACGGCTCCCTTTTCCTTTAACACCCGGGCCGCTTCCAGCACCGCTTCCCTTACCTCAGGATCCAGGCCCTCTCCCAGATAGCTTTCCGGGACGCCGATGCGCATGCCCTTCACATCATCCACAAGGGCGGAGGTAAAGTCATAGCTGTCCCGTCTGACAGAGGTGCTGTCCTTGGGGTCGTGGTCTGCCAGCGTTTCCAGTATGGCCGCGCAGTCAGAGACATCCTTTGCCACAGGCCCAATCTGGTCCAGGGATGAACCATAGGCAATCAGGCCGTAGCGGGACACGGTCCCGTATGTCGGCTTGATTCCCGTGACGCCGCAAAAGGAACTGGGCTGGCGGATGGAACCGCCGGTATCCGAGCCAAGGGCGTAAAAGCATTCACCGGCAGCCACAGCCGCACAGGAACCGCCTGAGGAACCGCCCGGAACATGTTCCGGGTTCCAGGGATTCCTGGTGACGCCAAAGGCCGAGGTTTCCGTGGTGCTCCCCATGGCGAACTCATCCATGTTGGTCTTTCCCAGGATCACGGCTCCTGCCTGTTCCAGGTTAAGGACTGCCTGGGCCGTGTAGGTGGGTATGAAATTGTATAGTATCCTGGAACTGCAGGTGGTCTTAAGTCCTTTTGTGCACATGTTGTCCTTCACGGCCATAGGCACCCCGGCCAGGGGGCCGGTAAGGGTTCCTGCCTCAATCCGTCCCTGTACCTCTGACGCCCGTTTTAACGCTCCCTCCTCATCCACGGTCACATATGCGTGGATGGACGGCTCCAATGCCTTTATCCGCTCCAGGGCCGCCTGGACAGCCTCCACGGCAGTCACCCGGCCCTCCTTAATATACCTGCCCAGTTCAAGGGCGGTTAATTCTGATAATCCCATTCTTCCTGTCCTCCTGCTCTGACTCCCTATACGGTCTTCGGGACCTTGAACGCCCCATCCTTTTGTTCCGGCGCATTGGCAAGGATATTGTCACGGTCCTCCCCGCCAGACACCACATCCTCCCGGAACACGTTGCTCACAGGAAAGATATGGGTCATGGGTTCCACTCCCTCTGTGTCCAGTTCATTCAGCTTGTCAATATAATCCAGCATGCGTCCCATATCCTTTTTGGCTTCCTGCTTTTCTTCCTCCGAAAGCTCCAGCTTGGCCAGGATACCCACATACTCAATGGTCCCGTCATCTATGATATTTGCCATGATTTTCACTCCTTTCTATCTGCAGACTGCTGCGCATCCATACCATCTACGGCTCCAGCCTTGTCACATCGCGCTACGGTTCCAGCCTTGTCACGTCACGCGGGAACATACAGGTCTCCCTTACATTCTGTTCATCCAGAAGCCGCATGGTCAGCCGCTCAAGGCCGATTCCAAGGCCGCCGTGGGGCGGCATTCCATATTTAAAAATCATCAGGTAGGATTCTATATCCTTTGGGTCCATATCCCGCTTCCCCATCTTCTCAAGGATAGCGTGGTAGTCGTGGATCCGCTGTCCGCCCGTGGTAACCTCCAGCCCCTTAAACAGAAGGTCAAAGCTGAGGGTAAACCTGGAATCCTCCGGGTCATCCATTGCATAGAAGGGGCGCTTTTTAGAAGGGTAATGGGTCACAAACACAAAATCGCTTCCATACTCTTCTTTGAAGTAACGGCCAATCAGCAGCTCCTCCTCAGGTTCCAGGTCATATGGGTTGCGTATTTTCCTGTTGTATTTCCCAGACACCAGCTTCTTAGCCTCGTCAAAGCGCACTGCGGGGATCCGGCTCACATCGGGAAGCCCTGCCTTCAGTATATCCAGTTCCTTCCCATACTCCTTCCTTAACAGTTCCATGACATACTGGAGCATGCCTGTCTCCATGTCCATCACGTCCTCAAATCCATCGATATAGCCCATCTCAAGATCCAGGCTGGTGTATTCGTTCAGATGGCGGGTGGTGTTATGCTTTTCCGCCCGGAACACAGGCGCTGTCTCAAACACACGGTCATAAACACCCACCATGGTCTGTTTATAAAACTGGGGACTTTGTCCAAGCTCAGCCTTTTTATTGAAATAATCCAGCTTGAACACATTGGAACCGCCTTCCGCCCCCCTGGCCACGATTTTAGGCGTGTGTATTTCCGTAAAGCCCTGACTGAACAGGTAATCCCTGAATCCCCTTACGATTCCTTCCTGAATCTTGAATTTTGCCCGCTCCCTTATATTGCGCAGGGAAATGGGCCTCAGTGCCAGCTTTGTCTCCAGGGAAGTGTTAAGCTTCCACTTGTTCACCGGGATAGGCATGGTGTCCGCGGGACGGGACAGGATCCTTATATCCTCCAGACGGATTTCAAATCCATGGGGTGCCCTTTCCTCTTTCCTCACAGCGCCCTTTACCTCTACCGCGCATTCTTCCTTTAAATCTTTTATATCCACATCCCCGGCAGCTCCCTCGCACACGCACTGCACCAGCCCCTCCGCTTTCCTGAGGATTACAAATGCCACCTCGCCCATGTGGCGTATGGTGTGCACGGTTCCGTTCATGCGGACCGTCCTGCCCTCATGATCCCCGCTTATCACTTCCTGGATTCCCAGGACTTCCTTTTCCCTTACTCCGCTGATAAATTCCATGGTATTCGCTCCTTTCGGAACGTCCGGCATGTGCATGAGGATAGAAATCCCCTATCTGGATAAAGACCTCACACCGGTACGTTCTGGCCTGCAATCTGGCGCTGGATTGGTTTTATTATTTTGTAACGCGCCAGTGACATCCGGTTCCGGGACATTTTCCTGCAAGAACATTTGCCTATAAGAATATTTTCCTGAAAGAACATTTTCCTGCAATAAAAAACGCCCCGGAACACAGTAACTGCATTCCGGGACGGGATTACATCCATAAGACATTCCCGCGGTACCACCCGCATTGAGACCTTGACCTGTATGACAGCGCTGCACTGCGCAAATCAGCGCCATTCTTCATAAGGTGTCCGTTCTCCTCTCTCTGCACGTAACGTGTGCAACGGGTATACCTACTGTCAGTCCTGGCCGTGTACGGACAGAACCGCTTCAATATACCAGCTCCAGAGTGTTCCCTTCGCCCAGTCCTGCGCGGCGGCGCTCTCAGTCGGTGACGCCCCCTTCCTGTTACATTCCTCAGGCAAGAGTCTCTTTCATTGCTTTTAATTATTTATCTACTAAAATAGTACATCGGCGTGATAAAGTCAAGAACTAAAATTTGTCACTTTTCATTTTTAGAAAATTTGTATATTCAGACGTCCTTTTTCATACATTGGACTATGGAATCTTAATATCATAAAGGAGCATAGCATGTTATCCATGGACGATTTCCGATACACAGCCGACCTTCCCTATCCGCCCATTAAGGTCGAAATGAAAAATCCCGCCTATGCCAAGGCCATGTTGGACAACATCGGAGGCCTTAACTCTGAAATGTCCGCCATCAGCCTGTATGTGTATAATAACCTGATTATGGAAGAAAAGGATGAGATTGCCACTATATTCCGCAAGGTAAGCATTGTGGAAATGCATCATTTGGAAATTTTCGGAAAACTGGCGCTGCAGTTGGGGGAAGACCCAAGGATGTGGACCCATTACGGCTGTAAAAAAACCTACTGGTCCCCCAGCTACAACCAGTATCCCAGCGAACTCCCGGCGCTGATGCACAATGCCATCAACAGCGAGAAGGCCGCCATCAGCAAATACCAGCATCAGATTGCCTACATACGGGACGAGAATATCACGGAAATCCTGCGCCGTATCATATTGGATGAGCGGCACCATGTGGAGATTTTCGAGCAGGTTTACAGGACATACTGCTAATCAGGCATGCCTTATATTGGTAAATCCAGAGATTTCCCGGTTGATGGTGCACAGATCATCCACATCCATATCATGGATATCGTCATGGCCTGTAATTCTTGCAAATGTCTTAATCTCATCCAGGGATACCCGCAGGAAGTTAGCGACCCTCATGGCGGCGGCTTCTCCTGGCAGACGGCGGCGCAGCTCCTCATCCTGGGTCGCCACGCCCACCGGGCACATGCCGGTGCCGCAGATGCGGTACTGCTGGCAGGCGGCGGCAATCAGGGCCGCAGAGGCAATGGCAACCGCATCCGCTCCCATGGCCAGGGCCTTGGCAAAATCAGAGGATACCCTGAGTCCCCCTGTAATCACAAGGTCAATGTCCGCCCCTGCTTCATCCAGATACTTCCTGGCGCGGTACAGGGCATATATGGTGGGGACACTGGTGGCGTCCCGGATCAGCTTCGGGCTGGCCCCAGTGGCGCCGCCGCGGCCGTCAATGGTTATGAAATCCGGCCCGGCAAACACACAGTACTCCAGATCCCGCTCAATCCGGCCCGCCGCAATCTTAATGCCTATGGGCCTTCCGTCTGATTCCTCACGAAGCTTTTCCACCAGCGCCTTCAGGTCCTCCCTGGTGTCAATTCCCGGAAAACGTGAGGGACTGATCACATCCTGCCCCAGGGGCTTGTTCCTGACCGCCGCAATCTCAGGCGTCACCTTTTTCCCCGGCAGATGGCCTCCCATGCCAGGCTTTGTCCCCTGTCCAATCTTAATCTCTATGGCATCCGCGTTCTTTAAGTTCTCCTCTGTCACACTATAAAGGTTGGGTACATATTCAAAAATATACCGGTATGCGGCCTCCCTCTCTTCCGGAAGGATTCCTCCCTCGCCAGAACACATGGCTGTACGCACCATTGCGCTTCCCTTTGCCAGCGCGGTCTTGGTCTCCTTTGACAGGGCGCCAAAGGACATATGGGAGATATACACCGGATGCTCCAGTACCATGGGTTTCCTTGCATGTTTCCCGATAATGGTCTCCGTCTTAACCGGGGCATGCTCATCTAACGGCATAGGATTTAACTGTGCCCCTAAAAACAGGATGTCGTCCCACCCCGGCATGGGCATCTGGGTACCCATGGCGGCAATGATGGACTGGCCCTTTACCGCCATCTCATGAATCTCATCCATGTAGCGGCTGTCCGTCCCCACCCTGGCATATTCCGGGTCATACCCGGGCGCTTCCCCGGTAATATGACCGGAGGAAACCGTATCTGCCGGTGCGGGCTGTGTCCCATTCCGCCCTGCCGCTGCTGTTTCCTGTCCCAGGCCGTGTACTGACTGGCCCGGCCCTCCGGAGGATTCCTCATCTGGCGCAGGCTCATCTGCCCCGCCGCCAGCCAGCACCATCTTATCAGAAGCCACCCTGCACACAGGACAGACCAGAAGTTCACTGACCTTTGTTCCTTCTTTCTCCTCATCATACACTGAACCACAGAACCTGCAACGGTATACTGCCATAACCCTACCCCTTTCTCTTACTGATCTTCGTTTGCTTAATAATAGTAATTATTACTATTTTATGATATCACAGATATTCCGCCATGTCCAGCATATATTAATCAAATGTCACCTGTTTTACATAACATCAGATAATACCTGGACAAGACCTTTTCATGTCATTGACTTTACCATATAGAAAATGCTACAATAGCTTTCATGTACAAACGAGAAAGGATGTCATTACATGTCACAAGAGAATAAGATGGGCACCATGCCCGTTAAGAGGCTGTTGGTTACCATGTCCCTGCCAATGATCATTTCCATGCTGGTCCAGGCGCTTTACAACATCGTGGACAGTGTTTTTGTATCCATGATTAACCAGGCAGCCCTCACTGCTGTTTCCATGGCATTTCCCATCCAGAACCTGCTGATTGCAGTGTCCGCAGGAACCTGTGTGGGTGTCAATGCCCTTCTGTCCCGCTCCCTGGGGGAACGGAATGCAAAAAATGCCAACCTGGCCGCTGTCAATGGCCTGTTCCTGGCATTCGTAAGCTTCCTGTTCTTTGCCCTGTTCGGAATATTCGGGGCGCGTATCTTCTTCGAGAGCCAGACGGATAACCCGGTCATCATTGAATATGGAATCCAATATCTGCAGATTGTATGTATCTTCAGTTTCGGCCTGTTCGGGGAAATGATGTTCGAGCGTATCCTCCAGTCCACGGGCCAGACCTTCTACTGCATGATTACCCAGGGCACCGGCGCCATCATCAACATCATACTGGATCCGATCCTGATATTCGGGCTTCTTGGCATTCCTGCCATGGGAATCCGTGGCGCTGGCGCTGCCACTGTATTCGGCCAGATTGTTGCCATGGTCTTAGCCGCCATCCTGAACCATGCCAAAAACAAGGATGTGCGCATCAGCTTCAAAGGATTTTCCCCACACGGCAGGACCATTTCCATCATCTATCAGGTGGGTGTTCCTTCCATTATAATGCAGTCCATCAGTTCCGTCATGACCTTTGGACTGAATAAAATCCTTATCAGCTTCTCGGAAACAGCCGTAGCCGTTTTTGGCGTATATTTCAAGCTTCAGAGCTTTATCTTCATGCCCATATTCGGCCTGAACAACGGTATGATTCCTATTATTGCTTACAATTACGGCGCCCGTAACAAAAAGCGTATCATGGAAACCATCCGCCTGAGTATCGGTATCGCAGTTTTTATCATGCTCATCGGCCTGGCCGTATTCCAGCTTATGACGCCCCAGCTGCTTGAGCTGTTCCAGGCGGACGCGGACATGCTGTCCATCGGAGTACCTGCCCTCAGGATCATAAGCCTCAGCTTCCTCTTTGCAGGCTACTGCATCATCGTGGGTTCTGTCTTCCAGGCCATGGGCAACGGCGTATACAGCCTGATTGTATCCATCGCCAGACAGCTGGTATGTATCCTCCCGCTGGCCTACTTCTTTGCCCGGGCATTCGGACTCCATGCCGTATGGTATTCCATCCCCCTGGCTGAGATTACCTCCGTGGTACTGAGTTCCATCCTGTTCAGGAAAATCTATGTGGAGAAGGTGAAACCACTGGGTGAGTAGTCCTTCTGCATAAGGAATAGAAAGGTACCATGTACCACCGCACAGGCGGCGTTTACTAACTTCCATATAGGAAGATAGGAACGCCGCTTTTATTTCCATATGTTCCTTGACAGGGGGCAAGGAAACGGCCCGCTGATACTTCCCGTTGCGTTACCAGAAAGATATAGCCGCAGGATGGGACAAAATAGGTGTTGCCGGATATCAGATGGCTGATTTGGGGGATACCGAATATATATGCTATTGAGCTGGAATTGAAATGGATGATTATTTCTGGAAATGCGCCAATTAAGATTGGATTGAGAAAGTGAAAGTCTGCAATGGATTGGAAAACGCGCAGGAGTTAGATACATATTAATAGTAGCGCCAAGAGCCCGACTTGACACTACCGCAAGAGGAGAATCCCACATAAGCCAAATTGGTGATAATAACACTATGTATTACCCACTTTTCATTCGATTCCAGTGAAAATAGTCCGGGCTTAACTCTCTACTGATATAGATAAACCACACTGGAACTTAATATATTCTGGTTTACGGTATCGCGAAAAAAATGTGGAATTCCTTTAAGGAGCCAATTTTTCACTTATACAATTTAGCCTTGGCTATGTTTAAAAATTTCTTTAACATATCATACCTCCTCTTAATTATAGTGTAATATAAAGAAAACCAAATGTATACCAAAAAATTTTAATAGATTTCTATAAATAAAAATTATTATTGACAGTTAATAAATATGATGCTATCCTGCCCATAACAAGCATCTGGTCATACAAGAGGAGGTAAGTTTTGAAAATAAAAATCATTAAAGGAACACTCGGACATCTGAAGGACTGTAGAGAGGCGCTTATGAAATCCTCACTAGGAAATCATTATTTCCAAAGCGTTGAAAGTGCGGATAAAGCAATTGAAGAAGGCTTGAATCAAGGGACCCTGTTTGTTGTATTGGCAGAAGATGAATGCATCGGGTTTATGTACTATATTGAAAATGGTGCGTTTCACAGCTTTCCCTTATTGCATCTTATAGCGGTTAAAGAATCATACAGGGGGCAGGGAATCGGAAAACATCTTCTTGAGTATTTTGAAGGAATATCCGCAAGAAATAAATTCTTTTTAGTAGTTGCTGACTTTAATCCGGATGCAAAACGGTTTTATGAAAACAATGGATATTGTCAGGTTGGTAAAATTCCCGGTTTATACCGCGATGGAATTACTGAATATTTAATGATGAAAAAATAGCCCATCCATGCATGATAATTCTGTTATCCATCAACCTACCCTCCAAAATACAGACTGTCCCCCAGCAGATACATATCTGATCCAGCAGCTATCAATTGCTCAGATGAATTTTTGTATTGGACCAGATATTCCCTGTCATCCATATCCTTATATAGGTAATACCATCTCCATCCTAACTGCACCTCCCCTACATCATCTTCATAGATTTCAACCACATCTCCTCCATCAGAAACATGGTATATATGCAGCATCCCAGAAAAATAGTCTGTTTCCAACCGTTCAAGTACAATCATTTCATCGCGATTGTCATGGGTCAGGTCTGCCATGATTACCTTGATATCCCCGGCAGGGTAATTCTGACTTAGAAACTATTCGTATGCCGCGGAATCGTTGGGCGGGATTTTAGTGATTACCATAACCAGTATGGCTGCCAATATGAGCAGGGCGGTTAAAAAGAGCTTTTTCATTCATGCCTCCTAATATTATCATGAACCTGCAATTATCCGCCGAATGAATTCAATAAATGCCGGAAAGCCTGCGAACCCAGGCCATTCCGGCATGTAAGCACGTCTAAAAAGATAAGGAACCACCATCTGGCCCAGATTACCGGCCCGGCCAGCTACACACTTTCCAAAAACCCATACCGGTCCTCACTGTGCGCTGTAATTCAGCCGGACCGTGATCATCGCGGTCTTAGACCTTGAACTGGTATCCAGCACCCCGTCATAGCTGTACGACTCGGAACTGGAATTCTTCGCCGTAATCTGGAACACGCCCAGGTTGGCGCTCAGAAGCTTTCCGGGGGCTCCGCCCGTTCCCGCCGCCATGATATCAATCCGGTTCTTAGCATTGGCCGTTGCCTTCTCAATTAAATCCAGCTTCATTTCATCCAGCTTTGTGTAATAGTATTCCGGCTGTTCGGATTCCAGTTCCACCCCTGCCTCAATCAGCGTGGTGATATCCCTGGAGATTTCCTCTACCTTGTCAATATCATGGGAGGTGACCGTCATGCCCTGCGTCAGGTCATAGCCGTCCTGTTCCTCTCCCAGATATCTTCCCTCTTCATCATATCTTGATGTATAGGTCTGGGAAATGTTGATGGAGCTGAATACCATCTCATCTTCGTCCACACTGTTTTCTTCCAGGTACTTTTTCACCAGCTGCGCATCCTTTTTAATGGTGCTGTATGCCTCCTTCGGCGTATCTCCGTGGACAGAGAAGCTTCCCCTCCACACAATCAGGTCAGATTCAAAATCACAGCTTGCTGACCCGGTGGCCGTAATCCCGCTTCCCCCTCCCGTTTTCTTGTAGTCCACCAGACCTCCTGTAAAAATGCTCACACAGGCAACTGCACTGACAGCTGCAATCAGGGCGATTACAACGGACTTATATTCCCGCATCTGATATTCTCCTCCTTTTCCATTATCTTCTATCTCATGGATTCAGTATAACATGGCAAAAAACAAAAACAAGAACGGTTTTCTTAATTATTTCTGGCAAATAACCTACCATGCGGTTGCCTCTTTCATGATAAATGTGATAGAATAATCCAATAGTGTAGTCTATGGTATGAGGTGCTGACATGGAAAAACGTCACCGCGGTGCGGGTACAATTATAATAATCATGGCTCTTGTCCTTTCCCTGTCCCCATTGTGGACAGGCATTATTTATGCTTCCAGTCCTTCTTCTGCCCCGGCGGCCTACAAAGACATACCGGATGCGGATGCGCGGACCCTTACCGTGGCATTTTCACCCGTACCTGGCATATGTTATCCTGATGCATATGGCAATTACAAGGGACTTATGGTCGATTATCTCAATGAAATCGCAAAATACAACAATTGGGATTATGAATATGTAAGCGTTGACCCGGATTTCCTCCTGGATGAATTCCTTGAAGGCAAATACGATATATTAGGGGGTATCTTTTATCTGAACGGTTATGAGTCCCAGATTGCATATCCCAAATACAGCATGGGCAACAGTAAAGCAGTACTTCTCTGCAACAAAGATGACCAGGACATAAAAAGCTACGAACCCAGCACCCTGAACGGCAAGATAATCGGTGTATATGAAAATGCCCTTGAAAAACGCCAAAGACTCCGGGATTTCCTCCTGATCAATAACCTCCAGTGCGGTATCCGTACCTATTCCTCTAAGGAGATTGGAGGGGACGGCAACATGTACCGCTTCCTGGAAGCCGGGGAAGTGGACCTTCTTCTGGGCAATGAATCGGAAGCCGACCATTACCGGGTTGCTGCGGAATTTCCGGCGCAGCCTTATTATATCGTAACCCATGCCGGAAATGATGATATACTGGACGGGCTGAACATGGGACTTGAGAAAATCCTTAATTCCGACCCCAAATTTGCTGAAGAACATTATGACAGGAACTTTAACAATATTAATAATTCCAAAATCCAGTTCAGCAGTGAGGAACAGGACTACATCGCATCCAAACAGGCCGTAACCGTTGCCGTGGTAAATGCCTGGCATCCGTTCTATTGCCTGGGCGATGAAACAGACCATCACAGCGGAATCCTTCCCGACCTGCTGGAAAACATCTCGGATTATTCCGGCCTGTCCTTCAATTATGTGTTTACGGATACCTACGGGGAGGCCGTACAACTGGTAAAGGACCGAAAGGCTGATATGCTGGGCTATTATCTGGATTCCCAGGAATCGGCTGCCGCTGACGGCCTTGCGGTTTCCAAATCCTATATAACGCTTAATAATATCATTGTCAAAAACAAATCCGCCAACTATCCCTCCGAGGGTCTGACAGCCGGAATCATGGCCGGATGCCGTCTTCCGGATTCTGTTTCCGCTGCACAGGTGCGCTGCTTTGCCACGCCGCGTGATTACCTGGATGCTGTTAACCGGGGGGAGATTGATTTTGTATATGGTATTTCCCCTGCAATCGAACATGAGATGCAGATGCACAGGTATACCAACATCATACCGCTGAGCAGTATCAACAATAACATGGAAATCAGCTTTGCAATGGACCGCCCCATTAATCCGGATCTGATGACAATCCTGAATAAATCCATCTCCAGCCTGTCTGAAGAGGAAAAGAATTCCATTTCCGACCGTAATCTGGTATCCATGGGGTACTCGTCCATGACAATGGGTGAACTGATTTATGCCAACCCAGTGGCTTTTATAGCTATCTTCAGTGCGTTTGTACTGCTGTCAGCCATATCCATCCTCTTCATCATGAAGGCGCGGCTTAAGAACGCCATGATTCAGGGGGAGCTTGAAAAAGCAGAAGCCCAAAGCCGGGCCAAAGGAGAGTTCCTATCCAGGATGAGCCACGAAATCCGTACACCCATGAACGCCATCATGGGGCTGGCAAACCTGACCTGTATGGAGGAACGGCTGCCTGAACGGGTGGAGACAAATTTAAAAAAGATACTGTCCTCCTCCCAGTACCTGCTGTCCCTCATTAATGATATTCTGGACATGTCCAGGATTGAGAATGGGAAAATGGAAATCATGGACGAGAGTTTCAACCTCCGCCACCTGTTATCAGACCTGGAAGGGATGATGCGCAGCCAGGCGGAATCCAAAGGCATCCTGTTCACAGTGGATTTGGGGATCATCCATTCCGATATCCAGGGCGACCCTGTCCGTTTAAGGCAGGTACTGGTCAACCTGCTGTCCAATGCAGTCAAATTCACGCCTGAGAACGGCCAGGTAAAACTCCTGGTCCAGGAAACAGAATCCGATGAAACCAAGGCAGCGTTCCTCTTCTCAGTAAAGGACAACGGCATTGGGATTGAGGAGGAATACCAGAAAAAGATTTTTGATTCCTTTGAACAGATTGGGTCTTCCAGTGCAAAAAGCGCCGGGACAGGCCTTGGCCTTCCCATCAGCAGCAATATTGTAAACGCCATGGGCGGTGAGCTGAAGGTAAGGAGTTCCCCTCACAAGGGGGCTGAGTTTTATTTTCAGGTTGTATTTCAGCTGTCCGCATCCCCTGAGGACCCTGCGCCCTCAGGCCCAGAGCCAAAAACGCCCGGGGCCGCCCCCCTGGACGGGGTGCGGATCCTGCTTGCTGAAGACAATGACCTGAACGCAGAAATCGCAACCGAGCTGCTTCAGATGAACGGGGCCAATGTAGAACGCGTATCCAATGGACTGGAAGCGCTGGAGCATTTTACTAAAAGCCCGGCCGGCACGTATCATGTAATCCTTATGGATATACGCATGCCGGTGATGGACGGCCTGGAGGCAACCAGACGGATCCGGGCCAACGCGGATCCGGTCGGCAGCTCCATTCCCATCATTGCCATGACTGCCAATTCCTTTAAGGAAGACTCTGATGCTGCTGTCCAGGCCGGCATGACCGGGTTTGTATCCAAACCAGTGGACATGGCATATCTGCTGGATGTATTGAGGCAAAGTCTTTATAAATAAAGTCTTTATAATTAAAGTCTATATAAACAAGGAAACATATTAAAAAAGCGGCTTTCATCCGTTTCACTTCCCATCGGGAAGCCACGGATACGGCCGCTTTATCTTTGTCACACTTCTGTCGATTGTCCGGATTTCCATTGTCTTATCTGTTCCAGACGCCTTTTAATTTCCGGCTCCTTCCCCTGGCCGTTTGGATGGTAATATTCCCTATCGGTAAGCGCATCCGGCAGGCACTGCATGCGGGCCATCTTCTCCCCTGTGTCATGGGCATATACATACCCCTCCCCATAGTGCAGTTCTTCCATCAGCTTCGTGGGCGCGTTCCTTATGTTCAAGGGGACGGTTTCCGCCATAGTTGCCTGGGCATCCTCTTTGGCTGTCTCATAGGCCGCATAGGCGGAATTGGACTTGGGGGCCATGGACAGGTAAATGACCGTATGGCTCAGATGCACATTGCACTCAGGCATACCCAGAAAATGACATGCCTGGTATGCTGCTACCGCAAGGGGCAGGGCCTGGCTGTCCGCCATCCCCACATCCTCACTGGCAAACCGGATTAACCGCCTTGCCACGTACAGAGGGTCCTCCCCTGCCTCCAGCATCCTTGCCAGCCAGTAAACCGCTGCATCCGGGTCAGAGTTGCGCATGGACTTGTGGAGTGCGGAAATGATATTGTAGTGCTCCTCCCCCTTCTTATCATAGAGGAAGCTTTTCTTCCCAATGCACTGCTTCAGCACCTCCATGGTAACCGTGGTCTTATCCGCACTTATTTCCCCGTTGGTCACAGCCATCTCCAGGGTATTGAGGGCGGTCCTGGCATCTCCCGCCGCAAACTGGGCTATCATATCCAGCATATGGTCATCAATATCCACATCCAGATAACCCAGCCCCTTGGGACTCTTCAAAGCCTTTTTCAGCAGGCTTGAAAGATTTTCCTGGGTCAGGGCCTGGAGCACGAATACCCTGCACCGTGAAAGGAGGGCGCCGTTGATTTCAAAGGAAGGGTTCTCCGTGGTTGCCCCAATCAGTATGATGCTGCCCTTTTCCACATAGGGGAGGAAGGCGTCCTGCTGTGCCTTATTAAAGCGGTGGATCTCGTCCACGAATACCACTGTCTTAATTCCCATCCTCCGGCTGTTCTCAGCCTGGGCCATCACCTCCTTAATCTCCTTTATACCGCTGGTGACCGCGCTGAAATTAATGAATTCAGCATGGGTTTTATGGGCTATGATACCTGCAAGCGTGGTTTTGCCCACCCCAGGCGGCCCCCAGAATATCATGGATGGAATCTTGTCCTGCTCTATGAGCTGGCGGAGTATCTTTCCCTTTCCCAGCAGATGCTCCTGCCCCACAAACCCGTCCAGGTCATCCGGCCTAAGCCGGCTTGCCAGGGGATTATAGACCTCGCGGTCGTCAAACAATGACATCTGTTCCATCATTTCCATCACCTTCCTATTTACTTTATGTTAGCATCTGTATTAAATATATCATGAAAGGCTCCGGCTTTCCAGATAATCCTAAAGGACAGGATTGCGGTTCCATGGCGGTTACAGAAAAGGGCATGGCGCATATTGAATTTCATGCGTCATGCCCTTCCCATCCTTCATTTATTCCGTCAGCATATCACTGTCAGTTTTTTCCATGTGCCAGAGGTTCCCCTCTAAAATAGCGCTCAATATCCTCCACAATAATATCCAGGGAAATAGCTGCCAGGTTACTGCAGTTACCGGCCCTGTGGGGTGTTAATGTTACATTGTCCAGCTTCAGTATGGGATGCCCCTGGGGAATGGGTTCCACGGAAAATACATCCAGTGCGGCTCCGCCAATCCTGTGCCCTGCCAGCGCGTCCACCAACGCATCCTCATCCACCAGCCCGGCGCGGGCCGTGTTGATGAAGAATGCAGCAGGCTTCATCATATTGATATGCTCCCTTGTCACAAGTCCCTGTGTTTCCTTGGTCAGGCGGGCATGGATACTCACATAATCTGACTTCTGCATGAGTTCTTCTAACGTCACGCTCTTACAGTTGGTGGCCTCAAATACCTCCGGCCTGCAGAAAGGATCATAAGCAATTATATCACAGCCAAAGGCCTGCAGCTTTGCAGCCACCCTCTGTCCGATTATCCCATATCCCACCAGGCCGGCCACAGACCCCTTCAGGCTTTTTATATAGGAAGAGTTAGGGGCGTCCGTCATCCACTGGCCATCATGGTCCGTAATACTCATTCTTGCTATGTTCCTGGATTCCGCCAGGATCAGGCCCACGGTATAGTCGGAAACAGGGTCTGCCAGACGGCCTGGGGCCACGGCAACCTTTACCCCCTGCTCCGAAGCCGCTTCAATGTTAACATTCTCGGCTCCGCTCCTGGTTACCCCTATCATCTTAAGTTTCTTACCTGCCCGGATGATGGCTGAGCCCACCGGGGCAAAATTCGCAATGATGACCTCTGCGTCCTCTGCCTCCTTTAAAAATTCAGGATTCACCTCAAAGGGTTCAGGACCTGTCTTTTCCACCTTGGAGGCATATTCCACAAACATGGAACGGTCCCAGTCTTTCTGGTCCTGTACATAAACCACCTCTGCATCGTAGGCTTCCAGGCGTTTCAGCACAGCCTGGGCATCCTCTGCCATCACCTTGGGATATGTTAAAGACGAATCTGTCAGCATTATTACTTTTCTCTTGCTCATATGTCTATTCCTTTCCGGACTATTTCCGATATCCAATCAATGTTTCAACTTCTTCTATGGTTTCTGCCTCCAATGCCTTCATGGCAATCTGCTTTGCCTCTGTTATCTGAAGCCCGCGGATGCATTTCTTAATCTTTGGGATACTGGATGCCGTCATGCTGAACTCATCCAGGCCAAATCCGGCCAGCAGGACCGCAGCCCTCTCATCCCCTGCAAATTCACCGCACATACCGGTATATTTCCCCTGGGCATGGGATGCATCAATGACTTTCTTTATGCTTCTGAGCACAGCCGGATGAAGCGGGTTATACCTGTCCGCAATTTTCCCGTTTCCCCTGTCAACTGCCAGGGTATACTGGCACAGGTCATTTGTCCCGATGGAAAAAAAGTCTGCATATTTTGCCAGGACATCTGCCATTGCAACTGCGGCCGGAGTCTCCACCATGATGCCAACCGGTATATCCGGGTTGAATTCCACGTCTTCAGAGCGCAGTTCACCCTTACAGGTCTCAAGAATTGCATTGGCCTGCATCAGCTCTTCTTTTGAAATAATCATGGGATACATAATTCTCAGATTGCCATAGGCTCCTGCACGCAGGATGGCACGAAGCTGTGTTTTGAATACGTCAACCCGGTCCAGACAGATCCGGATTGCACGCCAGCCTAAAAATGGATTTTCTTCATGCTCAAATGTATAATACGGAAGTTCTTTGTCCCCTCCAATATCCAAGGTACGGATAATAACCGGCTTATCCCCCATTTTCTCCGCAACCACTTTGTAAGCAGCAAATTGTTCTTCCTCGGTTGGGAAATGTGAGTTGCCCATATACAGGAACTCGGTCCGGTACAGCCCGATTCCCTCTGCGCCGTAATCCAGGACCTTATCCGCATCCCCAGGATTCCCTATATTGGCACACAGTTCAAAAAAAGCATGGTCTTTTGTCTCTGCCGGTTTATCCTTAAGCTCAGCCAGCAGTCTTTTCCCGGTTTCATACTGTTCCTGCCTGTTTTTATAAAATTCAATCTGCCCCGCATCCGGATTCACGATGACGGTACCGTCTAAAGCATCCATGATTACCCACGTCCCATCCTCCAGCTCATCCAGCATGGGGCCGATTCCCACAACCGCCGGGACCTCCAGGGACCTGGATATGATGGCCGTGTGGGATGTCCTTCCGCCCTGTTCTGTCATGAACCCCATTGTCTTCGAAAAATCCATGGACATGGTTTCAGAAGGGGTCAGATCTTTTGCCGCTATGATGCAGGGATATGGCAGGAAGCTTAAATCCAGGGATGCGGTTCCAAGAAGGCAGTCCATAATCTGGCCTCCCACATCCCTGACATCAGCCGCACGCTCCCTCAGGTACTCATCATCCAGCGCTGCAAACAATCCCTCAATCTCATCCAATGTCAGTTTAAGTGCCTGTTCCACATTCATCCGCTCATCCCGGACACGGTCCTTTACCCCGTCCTCAATCATGGGGTCCTCTGCTACGGATAAGTGGGCTGCAAATATCCCGGCTTCCTCCTCATTCAGCTTCTGCTTTGTGGATTCATATAGTGCCTGGATCTGGCAGGATACCTTGTTAAGGGCATCTGTAAACCGGCCGATTTCCCTGTCCACATCCTCTTCCCGGATTGTGTATGCCTCAACCGTATGCTCCTTTTTCACTAATTTTAATACGCGGCCAATTGCGATTCCATCTGAAACAGGAATACCAGACAACTTCTTCATTGCAGTCCTCCTTCAGATTCATTCTGTCAAACCGGCAAGATACGTTACAACCGCATCCAACGCTTCTTCTTCATCCCCGCCCTCTGCCCGCACCAGTACTTCTGCCCCCTGGTTCAGGTCCAATGTAAGCACGTTGATGATGCTCTTGGCATTGGCGGTCTTGTTCTCTTTAATCAGGTTAATCCTGCTGTTGTATTTCTTGACCAGGTTCACAAGCCCATTCGCCGGCCTTGCATGTAAACCAGTCTTATTGACAATTGTTACCTTCTTTTCTACCATGGTCCAAACCTCCGTTTTTTTATAAACGCATCATACGGTCCAGACGAAACTATACTCTACAATATCGGTCCTGAAAAATACTTTTGTGTATTTGACAACCTTCCCGTTCTTATCATAAACCTTACTGCGGATGGACAGCTGGGGGGCATTGGATGTCAGGTTCAGCATCTCCTTCTGTTCCCTGGTGGGAAGCTTGGCCTTCAATGTCTGCATGGAATAAGCAATCCTTACGCCAAACTGTTTCTCCATGATCTCTATCAGGGATCTTGTTTCCATCTCCCAGGGATTAATTCCCTCAAAAATCCATGAAGGCAGGTAATTCATCTCCTCCGCAAAGGGGACCTGGTCAGCGAGCCGGATTCTGTGTATGACAATCACCAGGTCCTCCGGGTCACATCCAAAAATATTTGCCAGATGTGAACCGCAGCTTTCCGTTGTCATGGAGATTATCTTGGAACCCGGCTCATAGCCAGCCTCCACCAGGTCATCATAAAGGCTGTAGCCCTTGTGGCTGGTAACGCCCTCATGCAGCTTTGCCACAAAATATCCCCTGTTTGGCTGACGTTCCACCAGCTTTGTCTCAACCAGCGCGTTCAGCGCATTGCGCACCGTAACCCTGCTTACCTCATAGTTTTTACTCAGTGAATTCTCTGTTGGCAGCTTATCACCGGGAGCAAGTATGCCCTCCTCAATTTTAGCCTTGATATCAGAAACAATCTGGTAATACAGAGGCATGGAAATATTGAGATCCTTCACGAAAATACCCCCCTCCCATTTTTTTGCATAATAATTAATTCTATTATATTGGTCAAATCAAATACAATCAACAATTATTTTGCAAAATCCCCTGCAAGGCTTATGATATGACCGACGTTTTAGAGCATTGTCCCGCCTGAACAGTCAATGGCTGCTCCTATAATCTGCGATGAACAATCCGAACACAGAAAGGCTGCAACCTGACCGATTTCCACCGGAAGCGTAAATTTCCCGGTGGGAAGCAGTGCACGCATCCGTTCCGTCCTTGCATCCCCATCCGGATAGGTACGTTCTGTCTGCACATATCCGGGTACGATTCCGTTGACCCGTATGCCAAAGGGCGCCATCTCATTGGCAATGCCCTTGGTCAGGCCGTATGCGCCCATCTTAGCGCTGATATATGTTGTATTATCCTTGCTGTTGGTTGTGAATGCCGACTTGGACAATACGTTTACAATGCTGCCTGGCCGTTTCTGCTCCCTGCAGTATTTTACAAACCCACGGCTCATGAAAAACTGGCTGTTTAATGTGATTTCCTGAACCGACCTCCAGTCTTCCGTGGTAAGTTCGTGGAAAGGCTTACGGATTGCACCTCTGCCAGCATTATTAATCAGGATATCCACAGTCCCAAAATGTCCTATGGTTTTCCGGAATATCTGCTCAATCTGTTGTTCATCACTCACGTCAGCATCCAGTTCCAGGATATCTACCCCATATTGTCCGGCAAGTTCCTTCATATACCGTCTGGTGCCTTCGTCATGGGCCAGGTCCACGATAGCCAGGTTACAGCCTTCCTGGGCCAGGACCGTACTGCACCCTTTTCCGATTCCGCGTCCCCCTCCGGTTACAATTGCCACTTTACCCTTTAAACCTAAATCCATGTCTCCTCCTAACTGTCTATTCCCCCGTACCAAGCTTATGCATTTTCTCCATATATTCCGTAAGGTCCATAACCATCTCACTGCAGGCAGCTGCTGCCTGGGCCGCCAGTTCCCTTCCGGACAGCTCATCGCGGTTGGATAACACTTCAATCAGCATGGGCATACTCACACCTGCCACCCCATACAGGGTCCGTGTGCGCGCCGCCTTTGCAAGGGACTTAAAAGGTGTCCCTCCCATGATATCCACACATACAAAGACATTTCCATCATATGAGTCAATCAGCTGGTTCAGCTGTTCCTCATAAACCTCCGGGTCCATGCCTTCCTCCAGCGGAAGGCTCAGAAGCCCCGGGGCATCCCCAAATATCATCTTAACTGAATTGACCAGCTCCCTGCAGAAAAACCCGTGGGAGATAACCAGGATGACCGGTGTCTGCTGTTCCATATATCCTCCTTCCTATGCCTTGCCGCACTGGTTAAACAATTTCATATAATGAAGCAGTTTTTCCTTATAACCGTCTGTCATAAGCTTATATCCCAGATGCGCCCTTTTAATTTCACCGTGATGGGCCAGCAGATGGTCAATCCCTGCCTGGAACAGGTCCGTTCCGATGTTTACCTTGGTGATTCCCATACTGGTGGCTTTTGCAAGGTTTTCATCACCAGAACCGGAACCTCCGTGTAGTACCAGCGGAACCTCTACCTCGTTATAGATTTTTTCCAAGAGTTCAAAATCCAGATACGGAGTGCCAACATATTTTCCATGGGCCGTACCGATTGCAATTGCCAGCGCGTCAATTCCCGTTGCTTCCACATAAGCCTTTGCCTGCCCTGGGTCGGTCAGGCCTGCGTTGCGGTCCGCGTCATACTGCTCCCCGCTTCCCACATGCCCCAGTTCCGCTTCCACGCTGACGCCCACTGCATGGGCAATCTTAACCAGTTCAGAAACCTCCGCCACATTTTCCTCATAAGGGAGGCCGGAACGGTCTACCATGATGGAAGAAAAGCCGGACCGGACCGCAATCATGGCATGTTCAAAGCATCCGCCGTGGTCCAGGTTCAGGGCAACCGGTACAGCTGCCCTTTCCGCCAGTTGCCTGCAGATACCCGCAAATAGCGGGATATCCGGGTTCACATTAAATATCACATCCAGGATCAAGGGCGCATGGTTTTCCTCCGCCACTTCAATGGCGGCCCTGGCAGTATCCTCATTACATATATTAGGAGCCACCACACCGTACTTTCCCTCCCTTGACTTTCTTAAAATATCGCACATATTTACCAGCATAATACTCTCCTTTGTTATCAGACAATACCCAGGAATGCTCCAACCAGGCATGCAATCAGTGTTATCACAATGAGCCTAAGATACTTGCCGCCCTTTTCAAAGTATGAATACACACCCATCATCAGGAAGAACGGAAGCAGGCCCGGCAGGATCCCATCCAGCTTTTCCTGGATTGAAATGGCCCCGCCCAGGGTCTCGCTTGCAATGGAAAGGGCAAGGTTCAGCTTACAATAACTGGACCCCATGGCCCCCAGCATGAACATACCCATGACGCCTGCACCTGCCATAAGCTTCTTCATCCAGCCGCCCCTGAGCAGCGCAATCAGGGAGCGTTTGCCCATCTTATATCCCAGGTCAAAGGACCAGATACTTGCAAGACATGCGCTGAAACGGATAAATGGTTCCATAAGAAGGGCTGCCAGCACGGAGCCGCCTAATGCAAACGGAATGAACACGGTCCTCACAACCGGAGCATAGGTTGACCAGAGCAAAGAGTCTCCAAATCCTGCGAAGGGTCCCATCAGGGATGACTTTAACGTAACCACATCATCACCATCAATACCCTCGGAACCGGCTGCTATCTCTTCTTCCATGGCCAGGGCAGCGCCCATGATACAGTTGCCCAGGGACATCTCTGAAATATAAGGAAGGAGATGACGGTCAATGGCTTCTTTCAGTTCTTCATCTTTTCCACTGTATAATTTTCTCAGGGCCGGCATCATGGCATAGCCCACACCTGTACCATACATGGCTTCCAGGCTGTTGCCAAACCTGTGTCCCAGCATGACGCGCCATGCCGTGCGGTGGCAGTCCCGCTTGGTCAGGACCCCCTCATAACCGCCCTTCTTCTTGAAGATGGACATATCAAATGGTTCCTCGCCTTCCTGTTTGGGATAGGCCAGCTGCACGTATACGATTGCCAGTATGATACCAAATACGGCTGCCACAAGGGTGGTAAAGCCAAACACCTTCATGGAAAAGAAGCCCAGGGCAAAGAATGGGAGGAAATTCTTCTTTCCAATAAAGGTAGCGCAGAGCACAAGACCGAACCCGGGGAGGATACCTCCAACCACGGACAGGCCGGTCAGCAGCCACTGAGGTACCACATCAAGGATGGCGGTGGTTCCCCTGCTGACCCCAAGCATGATGGCAAATACAATGGGAACACGGATAAAAAACTGGGTCAGGAACGGATAAATGGTTCCATCCAGGGTAATGCCCCTGAAATTCAATGCCTTTGCATCCCTGTGTGCCTTACGGTTCCAATATCCGTTAACCATCCTCCTTGCATTATCCATGAATGTGCCCAGGATTCCGAAAGGAGTTGCAAGGAGCACCGCTGTTGCCGGGTCAAGGCCGGAGGTCAAGGCAACCGGTATGGCCACGCAGGCGGCCAGTGAATCGTCCGCAGGCATGTTGGCGCCTACGGCTGCGATTGATATGTACATGATATTAATGGTTGCACCGATGATCGTACCGGTAACCACATCCCCGAAGACCAGGCCGAACAGCACACCGTTTAAACAGGGATTCATTAATGCACGCCCCAGATTTCCAAGGTCACAGTTTATGATCCAATACCATACAGCAATTAAAAAACAACTTAAGACTGATAATTCCATTCTTTCCCCTCCATTATGTTTTTGCGGTCCGTTATCCCTTCATTATCCCTTCATCTTCTTATATGCAGACTCAAACTCCACCATCTTATCCTCGGGCGTCGGATGGAAATAAACCCGGACACCATCCCCGCTAAGCCCTGCCAGCGCCTGCAGCTCCGTCTCGCTTAAGTGACAGGTATTATTTGCATGATATGGCCTGTCAGCCATCTTGGGTACCTGCCCTATATTGATGGACCTGTAACCCAGCCCCTGGTCATAACAGCGCTTGGCCGTATCAATGTTCTGGAAAATAATGATGGTGTTCTGTTCCCCATATCCATCCTTCTTCCATTCCTCCAGCGCCTTACTTTCATCCATTACCTGGACCGTGACCCCCTGCGGGGCTGCCAGAAGCAGCAGTTCTGTCAGGAAATCATCTGCTGCCGACTTGTTGTCGACAACCACAATCTTCTTCGCCTGCAGAACCTTTGTCCAGCGGACAGCCACCTGACCATGGATCAGCCTGGCATCCACCCTTGTCATAACTACGTTACTCATGAATTTCCGCACCTCCTTAATTAGTAATTCTTTTATACATTTTTGTTTTATATGATTTTGATTTGTATGTCTATACCATAATGCATGTGATTCAATTTGTCAATATATTTTTTATAAATTGATTTATTTTTATATTGACAAAAAGAACAAATTAGATACAATATAGATAGACCAATAAACAGACAAACAAAATACAAGAGGAGGTTATACATGGATTTAGGCCATAAAGGAAAAACAGTAATCATATCTGGCGGTTCAAAAGGAATCGGAGCCGGAATCTGCCAGGTATTTGCCCAGGAAGGAGCTAACCTGGTCATCAATTACCACAGTAATAAAGAAACCTGTCTGAAATTGGCAGACCGTCTCTCTGAAGAATATGGCGTTAAAACTGCGATTGTACAGGGAGATGTAGGAAAGGAGAAAGATGTGTCCGCCATATTTGACTGCGCCATGGAGCATTTCGGTCAGGTTGATATCCTGGTGAACAACGCGGGCCGCGGCGTTTCCAAGAATTTCACCGATATTACATTAGAAGACTGGAACCAATGCCTGAATGATAATCTCACCGGCCAGTTCCTGATGTCCAGGGAATTTGCGCGCAGGGTAATACCAACGAAAAGAAAGGGATGGATTGTCAACATCCTTTCCAAAGCATCCTGTACTTCTACCACCAAAGGCCGCGTATGCTATGTCTGCAACAAAGCAGGTGAGACAGGGCTGACCCACTCCATGGCCGTGGACCTGACCGGATACGGGATTCATGTAAATGGCGTGATGCCCGGCTTTGTCATGGCCAATACATTAAAAACACAATACGAGACAAACCGTGAAGAATTTGACAGACGGGTGGAACGGGTCCCGTTAAAGCGGGTGGGGGAACCGTGGGAAATCGGCACCATGGTTGCTTTTCTGGCCAGCGAAAAGTGCGAACTGGCTGTGGGAACCTGTGTGGATATGACCGGCGGCCTGCTGCTCGGCTACTAAACCAGGGGAATCCATATGGAGCCGAGCAGAAAACTTGTTTTCATCGACCTTGACGGAACCCTTCTGGATGACAGCCGCAGGATTTCTGCATACAGCCTGGATACCATACACAGGCTTCGCCAATCCGGCAGCCTCCCCTGCATTGCCTCGGGAAGGCCTGCATCCATGGTCCGGCTTTACACCCATGAGCTCATGCTGGATACGCCTCTCATTACCAACAACGCAGCCAATATAAGCCATTCCGGCAATCTCCTGCGCCAGACCTGTCTTCCGCCTGCGGCCGCATGGGAATTCCTGGATTACTGTTTTTATCACCACATGGACTGGGCTGTTTTTTATACGGACTCCATCTATACCGCGGACACGCCTACCCGGCTCATGCGGTACAGGGATTATAACCAGCGGCTGGAGCAGGCAGGCTTTCCCCCTGTCCCTGTCACGGTCGTCCGTTCCAAGGACCAGGCAAAAGCCCTTTTATCATCCGGAGCAGAACGTCTCTCACTTCTGGTCCATTCACTTACACAACAGCAGCTGATCCTTTCTTATTTTGAGCATGCCTGCGGCCTTTCCTGTATCCGTTCCACACCGGACTCATTTGATATTGTACATCCTGCGGTGGATAAATGGTCCGGGGTCCAGTTTATCGCGGATTACTATGGCATCCCCCTAAGCCGGGTATATGTATTCGGCAATGACAGGAATGACCTGAAGATGATACGGAACTGCCCCAATTCCTTTGCCGTTTCCAACGGGGAGCCAGAGGTGCTGAAATCCGCAGCCCACGTCATAGGAAAAAACAGCGAGGATGGGGTGGCAAAAGCAATTGAAAAATATTTATTATCCTAATACATAGAAAGGAGTTTTTATGAATAATTTTATGTTTTACAGTCCGACCCGTTTTATATTCGGCAAGGGCGAAGAAATGAATGTGGGGAAATATATTTCCCAGTATGGCGCCAGCAAGGTGATGATACTCCACTATGGCACTGATTTTGAATTTGAGACAGCCCTTATCCGGAAAATCTCCGATTCCCTTGACCAGGCCGGAATCCCCTATGTGGATTTCAAAGGAATTAAGCCAAACCCTACCATTGAAACCGGAGACAGGGGAGCTGCGGTTGTCCGGGAAGAAAAAGTAGATTTCCTGCTTGCAGTGGGCGGCGGAAGTGTAATTGACACAGCCAAATATATCGGTGTTGCCGCCCTCACTGAAGAGAATGTATGGGACAACTATTTCCTTAAGAAAACCCCTGTGAGGGGAACCCTTCCTGTGGGTGCGCTGCCGACCATTGCAGGAACCGGAAGCGAAGGCTCCTTCAGCTGCGTCATGACCAAAGGCGTGCTTAAACGTTCCCTGAATGATGACAGGATCCGCCCTGTGTTCGCCCTGATGAATCCTGAATTAAGCTATACCCTTCCCGCTTATCAGACCGCGTGCGGAGCCGTGGATATCATGGCCCATGTCCATGAACGTTACTTCACACTGGGGGAAGAGAATTATCTGACGGATAACCTCGGTGAAAGCATATTCCGTACAGTCATCAAGTATCTTCCCATAGCACTGAAGGAACCACAAAATTATAATGCCCGGGCGCAGCTGCTGTGGGCCAGCGTCCTTGCACATAATGACAGCTGCGGTGTCGGCCGGATCACGGACGGTACGGTACACGGCATACAGTCTGAAATCGGCGGCATGTATGACAGTGCCCACGGCGCCGGCGTTGCCTGCGTCACACCCGGCTGGATGAAATATGTATACAAAGCCGATATGCGCCGCTTTGCCCGTTATTTTAACCGCGTATGGGAAATGGAGTATGATCCCTATGATGTGGAAGGCATGATACTGGAAGGCATTGAACGCCAGAAGCAGTTTTATGTATCTGTCGGGATTCCTGTACACTACAAAGAACTGGGTGTAAAGGAGGAGGATATCCCCACCCTGTGTTCAACCGTACGCCGTGGACCGGATGGCATGGCCGGAAACTTCATGAAGCTGGACACCAACGACCTGATACATATATACGAACTGTTCAAATAAGCATACATGGTACCCATGAACACATGGCGCAGCGTTTGACAAAAGCCTGCCCATGCTTTAAAATAAAGGAGGAAAAATATGTCACTTATTACATTAAAAGAAATCCTGGCACCTGCCAACGAAAAGAATTACGCCGTGGCTGCATTTGACACCATGGACTTCACTTTGACAGAAGGAATTATCGAAGCAGCGGAACAGACCGGCTTACCTGTCATACTGATGCTGCCCGGTTTTGCCTTTGAACGTCAGGAAGCAGACGCATTCCTGGATTTTAATCTCAGCCGGATAAAAAAAGCCAGGGCGCCCATCTGCTATCATCTGGACCACGGGGCATCGGTTGAGGAATGTTACCGTGCCATCCATGCCGGCTGCTCATCCGTGATGTTCGATGGCTCCAAGCTTCCATTAGAAGAAAACATTGAAAAGACCCGGGAGGTTGTCAGGGTTGCACACGCCTGCGGTGTCAGTGTGGAAGCTGAAATAGGCCATGTGGCTGCCCCTGAAGGCAGCGTGGAGGGAAGCGTTGCCAAGGAGGACTTATTCACCCGTCCGGAGGATGCGGTTACCTTTGTGGAAGCAACCGGAATAGACGCGCTGGCCATTGCATTCGGCACCGTACACGGGGTTTATAAAGGGAAACCCAACCTTGACTTTGAACGTCTGGCCAAAATCAAGAGCATGGTAAAGGTACCTCTTGTCATGCACGGAGGAAGCGGCCTTCCTGAAAGTGATTTCAAGAAAGCGGTTGCCGGCGGCATCAACAAAATCAATTTCTTCACCGGCATGTCCCTGGCTACGATTGCATCCATGCGCAAAATGATTGATGAAACAGATGGCCGCTGCCGTTATGTAAACCTTTTTGATACCGCGCTCAATACAGTCATTGACATTGCCAAAGAGCAGATGGAACTTTTCGGCACTCAACCCATGTAAGAATAGGGACAATAAGGAATAGGGATTATATGAAAACAGCATCTAACAGTTCACTCCCCCTGTATTCTCAGATTGTACAGGACATCCGGAGTAAAATTTTAAATGGAACATATAAATACAATGAGCGCCTTCCAAATGAGAAGTGGCTCTGCAATTTATATGGTATCAGCCGCACCACCCTGCGCAAATCCATTGACGAGCTGATTGCCCAGGGGCTTTTGGAGCGCCATTCCAATAAGGGCGTGTATGTGGTCTATTCAAAATTCGACCCTGGCTTTGACCGTCCGTACAGTCTGTTCCAGGAAATGGTAAAATCAGGAATCAGGCCCAGTTCAAAGATACTGTCCTTCTCCCGTATCAACGCCGACAGTCAGCTGGGCCATGCACTGAACTGTGAGATCAACACACCGCTGCTTGCAATCCTGCGCCTGCGTTATGCGGATGATGTGCCGTTTAATATCCAGCAGCTCTATCTGATTGAATCCTTTTTTCCACAGTTCAATCCCTGGCTCCTCACAGACCATTCGCTGTATGAGATCATGGAGACGGATTATCAGATAAAAATCGTGAAAACGGTGCAGGTAGTGACCACTACTTCTGTATCAAAATCCCAGTCAGAGCTTCTCAAGGTGCCCATACGCACCCCGCTGCTCCATACTACCAGCACCATCTATTCATCCACCGGCGATATTGTGGAATATCAGGAAAATGATATCCTGACAAATGTAATTCCTTATTCCTACAAAGTACAGAGGCCATAAGCGTGGCTGATGTCCAGGACAGGAGGGACAGGATAAAGATACCGCCCTCATGGTCAGGAAAACCCAGGCATGTTCCATCTCGAGCGGAACGGCCTGGGTTTCTTATTTTTCCTGCATCAGGATATCTTCATCATAGTATCATGCACAACCATAAAGCAGACTTCCCCTGCCCTTAAAGCTGTCCCTGGCAAATACCTCCCTGTTTGCAACATTAGGCGGAAGCTGGCCGCGCATATAGATGGTCAGGGCCTGATACAGCTTCTCCGACTGGTAAACAATCCGTTCCTGGCTGACACCGGCCAGATGAGGCGTCAGAAGGAGGCGTTCCTGTGGAATCCTGTACACCCATGAATCGTTTGGCAGCGGTTCCTCATCGAATACATCCAGGGCCGCGCGTATCCGCCCCTGCTCCAGTGCATCCTCCAGGGCCTGGCTGTCTACCAGGGCTGCCCTTGCCGTATTGACCAGGCAGGCCCCCGGCTTCATCCTCCACAAAAGCTCCCGGCTTGCCATGTGCCGTGTTTCCTCTGTTACACGCGCCATCAGCACCACAAAATCCGCCCTGTCAAACAGTTCTTTCAGACTTAACAGTTCAAGCTGTAACCCTTCCGCTTTTTTCTTATCCACATACGGATCATAACCAATCACATGCATCTGAAATGCCTGACATCTTGCAGCCAGTCCCATACCATTTCTTCCCAGTCCCACAATCCCTACTGTTTTACCTGCCATTTCCGTGGAGGATTCATTAATCCTCCTCAACCTCAGGTCATTCTCCGCCGTCCACTTTTCTGTCCTGAAAACCCCGGAAGCCAGATTCACCGGTTTTGCCATCATCATCATTGCCAGGAATGTAAACTCGGGAACAGACCGCTCACATCTTCCGCTGCTGAATAATACAGGTATGCCAAGTTCGGTACACGCCTGAATATCAATATTTTCCTCCGGACCATCCCTGACGCTCAGTATGAGTTTTAAATCCGGACACCTGTAAAGGACCTCCTTTGTCAGCTTCTCATAACCGGAAATGTGGATGTCATACCCCTGCAGCGCTTCAATTATCCGGTCTTGTCCCAAACGCTTTTTGGGATCCTTGTCCAGGCTGAATCCAATCCGGTCCATCTCCACCAGCTGCCTGAACCTTTCTGTCCAAATGTCATCAAACTCTGCCGTACACAATAATCGAAACATACTTATCCCTCCTTCTGATTACCATCATAAAATATTGTATTACTTTTGTCAATTTAATTGTTCTATTTTGTTGCTTTTATGTATCTTTTAAGATATAATATAAATACAATTTATCAAAAGGAGGTTTTGCAAATGCGTTACAAAACATTTGGAAGTACAGGTTTGGAGTTATCGGAAATTTCTGTGGGAACCTGGGCCCTGGGCGGGAAGGATATGGGACCTGTGGACGAAAAAGATGCCATTGAGGCCATCCATGCCATGATAGACCAGGGTGTGAACTTTATTGACACGGCGCCTACCTATGGAAGGGGTGCTTCCGAGACCATTGTGGGGAAGGCCCTTTCATCTGGAAAACGCAGCCAGGTAACCCTGCTTACAAAATGTGGTATCCGATGGGAAGAAGGTCCTAAAAATTTTCAAAAAGGGGCTATCCGTGACAGCAGCCATGACAGTATAATGAAACAGGTGGATGAATCATTAAAACGCCTGCAGACCGATTACATCGATATCTATCTCATCCATTGGCCTGATGTGAATACCCCTTTGGAGGAAACTGCCGACACATTAAAGGAATTAAAAAGGAAAGGTAAAATCCGCTTTTCCGGAATCTCCAATTTTGAAGATGCCGACCTGGAACAGCTTTACGCCCTGGATGTCCTGGACGTAATCCAGTTCCCTTACTCCATGGTCAACAGAAGCCGTGAAGATTTACTGAAAAAGTATCATGATAAGGGAGCTGCAACCATGGGATACGGCTCACTTGGCGCAGGAATCCTGACAGGAGCCATCCGCCAGCTGCCTCAGTTTGAGCCCGGGGACGCGCGTCTTGGATTTTACGACTTCTTTGTCGAGCCAAAGTTCTCAAGGGTCATGAAACTGCTCAAGGTACTGGATAAAATCGCGGAACAGCGCCATGTACCGGTTGCCCAGGTTACCATCAACTGGACCGTCCAGCACGATTTTATCAACACGTCCCTGACCGGAGTCAGGAATGCCAGGGAAGCCGTGGAAAATACAGCGGCCATGGCGTGGCAGCTGACTGCCGAAGAAATCCACATGATAGACCAGGCCGTGTACCAGCTGGATGCAGAATGCTGATTCTCAATAAAACCTGATTTATCTGTCACACATCCCCCAATGCCTTGTCTAATTAATAAGGAGGTATAAGAAAATGAATAAAAACCAGAATGTATCAGAATTAATTGACAAGGCCGCTGCCGGGGACAGGGAATCCCTTGAGGCGCTGATCGGCAGCATACAGGACATGGTCTTCAATCTCTCCCTGCGGATGCTTGGGACATTTCCTGACGCCGAGGACGCGTCCCAGGACATCCTTCTGAAGGTGATGACCCACCTTTCCTCTTTTAAGAAGGAGAGCACCTTCTCCACCTGGGTCTTCCGCATTGCCACCAACCACCTGATTAACTACAAAAAGCATATGTTTGCCGGACGTCCGCTGGATTTTGAATTCTATGGGAATGATATCCGCTGCGGAATGCCCGGGGATCTTCCTGACCTGACCCAGGACGTTGACAAGGAGCTTCTTGCAGAGGAGCTGAAAATGTCCTGTACAAATGTAATGCTCCAATGTCTTGATATGGAAAGCCGCTGTATCTTCATCCTGGGCACCATGTTCAAATTAGACAGCCACACAGCCGGGACCATACTCAACATGACGCCGGAAGCTTACCGCCAGCGCCTTTCCAGGATACGCAGGAAAATGGCCGGTTTCCTCACCGAATACTGCGGCGAATACGGCTCCGGGACATGCCATTGTGCCAGCCGGATAAACTATGCCATTAAAAGCCGGCGGCTGGATCCCCAGGCCCTGGATTATACCGCTGCAAAGGAAATCAATCCCGAAACAGCCGAGAATTTTAAGAACGCCATGGAAGACATTGATGGCCTTGCTTCCCATTTTACATTCTGCCGGATGTATGAATCACCAGAACGGACAAAACAGTTCTTTTCCAGTTTTTTAGGATTCGCGGCACTGTCATTCGTAAAAAACGCATAGGAGGGACTGTCAATGACGGACAACACAATATTAAGATACCTGACTGAATTAAACGATAACAACGACCGCCAATGGTATCACTCCCATAAAGAGGAATTCCAGAAAGCCAAGACTGAATTTGAGGGCCTGATCCAGGAACTGATTTACAGGATTGGGAAAACCGACCGCAGCATCCTGCACCAGAATCCCAGGGACCTGACCTTTAAGCTGGTAAGGGATACGCGGTTCAGTCATGACAAATCCCCTTATAATCCGGCCTTCCGCGCCCATATTTCCTCGAAAGGGAAGCTTCCCATCCCGGTGGGATATTATATCATGATAAAACCCGGCGGCCAGTCCTTTTTAGGAGGAGGGCTTTTCACGGATATGTTTAAGGATGCAACCGCCATGATACGGGACCATATCCTTACGCATCCCGGCCAGTGGGAACAGGTTATCCAGTCTCCTGATTTCAAGGAAACCTTCACGGTCAGGGGCATGGCACTTAAAAATGTCCCCCGCGGCTACGACAGGGAACATCCTATGGCAGAATATCTGAAATTTAAAAGCTGGTACCTGGAATATCCGGTCAGCGATTCAATTGTTGGGGATACGGAACAGTTCTTACAACTGGCCGTGGATATTTTCCTGAAAATGAAGCCCTTTAATGACTATCTGAACCAGGCCCTTGCAGGGTTTAAAATGCCGGAAAGATGAAGGAGTTGGACATCTGCCGGAACTGAGGGCCGGGCGGATCCTGGACACCAGGAAGTCCTTCCCTGTCCAGCACCTTCCTGATTGTGGGAATCATCCTCCTGGTATATTGGTATCCAATCTCCACACACGCCTCCATTTTATCAAATGAGAGCAGTCCGGCATCTTCCGGGAGGGGCAGATGGAGCCGGAGTGCCTCTGACGGTGGACGGTATTCTTCCAGAAGGCTGCCCATAATGGAAAATGAATGGGAAAGTACTTCAATGATTGAATCATCATCCGGCGCGGAATACGGCGCCCCTACGTCCACGGCTATGACGGGCCACACCCCGGCTGCTTTCAAAAGCCCGCCCGGCTGGTTGTGGGTAACGCCTCCGTCCACCAGAAGGCAGGAACCGATTTTTCTGGGTGCAAATACTCCCGGCACGCTGGAACTGGCCATCATGGCTTCACACAGATAGGCGTCCCAGGACCATCTCACATGCATCTGCGGGCTGGCTGTTTCTGAATTGGTAAAACACAGGGTCTGGCCGCTTATGAGGTCCACTGCGGGAATCACAAGCTTTACCACGGATTCGTCCAGCTGCTTTCTGCCGGTAAGTTCACAGAAGTAGGAAAGCAGTTTATCCCCCTTGATATACCCCTGCAGATTGATTCTTCTCCCGGTCAGAAGCCGGGGCACAAATTCCATAATCCCGGAATAGTCCGGGTCCAGGTAGTCATTTCCATGGACAGCCAGCTGGTGTACTGCCTTCTCCATCTCATGAATCTGCATACCGGAGGCATACAGGCCCGCGGCGATGCTGCCCGCGCTGGTGCCTGCCACTGCATCCGGCAGAAGTCCCGCTTCTTCCAGCGCCTTCAGTACGCCCACGTGGGCAGCCCCCCTGGTCCCGCCCCCTGACAATGCCAGTCCATAATGCATAAAGGTCCCCTCCGGATCTCACATCCTATGGTATAGGATATGACGGAGAGGACCTGAATGCCCTTACTTTTCTTTCATTTTATTCCATCCAGGTTCCGGCGGACGGATTTATATAGTGGGGTTCAAACTCCACCCACCTGTAATCCTGGATGCCATGCAGTTTAAATGGTTCGTTATCCAGATACGCCTCTGCCTGTTCTGCGGTATCCGCCCTTATAATAAAAACACCGCCGCTCATATCTGTCTTTAATCCGGAAATCAAGACGTTCCCCTGGTCCATGGCCTTCTGTGTGTAGGCCATGTGCTGTTCCATGATGGCATCATCCATGTTTTCCGCTGCCCGGATGATTCCTTCTACCATAAAATATTTCACAGTCAATCCTCCTGTCCGTTATCCCTGTGCTTCAGGCCGTTCCTGAAAATGTATTCCGCCATCTGCGGGTTCATTCTGTATTATACCACAGATGTCCCATCGGATTCACATGATTTATAAAACCGGCAGGCCTCCTCCAGCATTTCCCCGCAGATCTGCACAACCAGTCCGATGCCGTTCTTAGACAGGCCATCAAAATGAATCCCACACTCCACGCTGAACGGCTCCCCCAGGACACGGCAAAGCGTTTCCGACCAATGGCTGCTGACCACGCCGTCTTTATGTCCCGGAAACTGGATTGTTTCTGTATCCCGGCCCGGCGCAGTCCGGCTGAAGGCGCCCACATGGGTTCTTGAACCTCCTGTAATCAACACACTGCCCCCTTCATCCAGCCGGAACATATATGCCCTGATGCAGCCGGAAACTTCAGGATCATCAATCCATTTTTCAATAACGGCAGGACAAGGCGGATTTTCCATATGGATTTTTTCTGCACAAATCTTCCCCATAACCGTCAGCCTCCCCAGCGCCTGAAGCCTTCATATTCCATGCCCAGCTGGTCCATTATCCTTCCGACTATGTGATTGGTCATTTCTTCCAGTGTCTCCGGCTTATGATAATAACTGAGGACCGGAGGAAGGATGACAGCGCCCATCTGGGACAGTTCGTACATGTTGCGCAGATGGACTTGGCTCAGCGGGCATTCCCTGGCCACCAGCACCAGCCTGCGCCTTTCCTTCAGGGTCACGTCCGCCGCCCTGAGGAGCAGGTTATCACTGTATCCGCTGTGGATGCCGGCCAGTGTCTTCATGCTGCAGGGGACCACGACCATGCCCATTGTCTTAAAGCTTCCGCTGGCCAGGGCCGCGCCCAGGTCCTGGTTGTCATAGACTACATCTGCCAGCTGCCCGATTTCCCCGCCGGACATCCCGGTTTCCTGTTCGATGGTCATGGCGCCGCCTCTTGAGATGACCAGGTGGGTCTGTACCCTCTCTTTTTTAAGCGCCTTTAAAAGGGCTTCCGCAATGGGCGCGCCGGAAGCGCCGCTGATTCCTATGACAATCCTGTCAGCCATTTTTCCGGGTCCACCTCCATAAAACGCGCCCTGACAAACCGCTTCTTCTGGTCATAGGGCACGGTACAGTCAAAGATTGTCTTGCATGCAATGCCTTTCCCCCGGATACCAGGTGAACACTCCGGGGTATTGGACGGGTCCAGGGGATGGCAGCGCACGCCGGGAATCGTAATGATGTCCGCGTCTCCCTGGAACCTTGTATTCATGGCCCACAGTACATCGCTCATGTCAAAACAGTCCACATCCTCATCCACCAGGAACACATGCTTTAACTCGCTGAACGCGGAAAATGCAAGCAGGGCCGCCTGGCGCTGCCGCCCCTCGTCGCTTTCCGTCTTCTTTTCAAACTGCAGTACCGCCATGTATTTGCCGCCTCCTGCCGAAGGACAGTATACATTCTTAAGCCGCCCCGGCATGGCCTTCTCCACCATGCCGTAGATGCTGGCCTCTGTGGGGATTCCCGCCATGGACACATGTTCCTCGCTGGGACCGATACAGGTCTGCATGATGGGATCCTTCCTGTGGGTCACCGCCTTTACCCGGATAAGCCAGCACTGGCTGCTGGCAGGACCCGTATAGCCCGGAAATTCCGGCATGGCGAATCCCGTGTGGCTGTTCTGGTCCTCCTGGACCCGCACGCCGGGAACCACCTCCCCTTCAATGACATACTCTGCATTGGCAATGGCCCTCTCTTTAACCGTAAGGCACCTGCACAGCTTCACCGGTTCCCCCCTGAGCGCGCCTGCAATGGACAGCTCGTCGTATCCAAGAGGTGTTGTGGGAGGTTCGAAGCAGGAACCGATCTCGATGGCAGGATCCACGCCAATGCTGATGGATATGGGCAGTGCCTGTCCCAGTTCTTCCGCCCGTTCCGCCATGGCGCCTATATGACGCGCCCCCGGGGTAAAGAAAATGGACAGCTCATCTTTTCCCTGGATGCAGAGCCGGTGGATGGTCACGTCGCTGGCCCCTGTGTCGGGATGGCTGGCATAACACATCCCCAGTGTAATATAAGGCCCCGCGTCATCCGGTGTATTGGTCGGCGCCGGGACCAGCTTGGCCAAATCAAATCCCGGCTCATTTGCCAGGTGCACCACTTCCTGGCAGGCCGCCTTTTCCTCTGTCACAACCGGCTGTATGGGGTGTGACGCACATTCCCACAGTTTCTTCCCCAGATCCCCACTCCGGCATCCAAGAAGGGCAGCCACACGGGTCCTGCTGGATAAAACGCCGATTGCCACCTTTGCATCCGGATGCCCCTTTATCCTGTTAAATACCATGGCAGGCCCTTCCTTCGTGGGGCGCATCACCGTTCCTCCTGCACCGACGTAACGGTATACGCTGGAAAGCTCCGCCCTGGGGTCCACCTCCACCTCTGTCTCTGCATACTGGCCCGGCATGGTCTTTAAAAGCTCCAGGGCCGAACGCAGGTCATTTACCATCTGTCCCACCTGATATACCTCCTCTTTGTTGTCATTTTATCCATATGAATGCTTCCATGTCCAGTTTATATTTTTTCATCTATGGAATCAATTCAAGTTGTGGTATAATTGTTTCCATAATGGAATCATTGGAGGCAGGCCATGACATTTGAACAATTACAATGCTTTATTGCATCCGTGGAGGAAAAGACATTCTTTGATGCCGCCCAATCCCTTTATATCTCCCAGTCCTCCCTTTCCAAACAGATCATGAAGCTGGAGCAGGAGCTGGGGGTCATGCTGTGGGACCGGAGCAGGCGCAAGGCCGGACTGACCGAGGCCGGGAACATATTTTATCAGGACGCCCTTATTTTACTGAAACAATATTCCCAGGCCAGGAACAGGCTGGACCGGTTCCGGGAAGAACCGCAGCTGGCACTGTCCATCGGCACACTGCCCATTTTAACCCAATACCAGCTCACGCCCGCGTTCCGGGATTTCCAGGCAGCCCATCCTGATATACGCCTGTCCCTCCATGAGGTGGAGGAACTGGAACTGATGGAAGGGTTTGAAAAAGGGATTTATGACCTGGTGATTGGCCGTGACGCAATGTTTTACGGGACCAGCTGCCAGACACAGTTCATTGCCGGCGACGAGCTGGCCGCCGTGCTGGAATCCGGCCACCCCCTGGCCTCTAAAAGCAGGCTCCGCCTGGAGGAACTGAAGGATGAGGATTTTATTTTCATGAACCCTTATACCTCCATCTATAACCTGTGTGTAATCCGGTGCCGTGAAGCAGGTTTTTCCCCCAGAATCCTGCGCACGGCACGGGTTGAATCCATACTAAGCGCGGTGCTCATCGGTGAGGGGATCAGCCTGCTGGCAGGGAACAGTGTGCGGATATTCAAACCGGAACACATTGCGGTCATCCCGCTGGCGCCGGAAATCCCCCTTCCCGTGGTGCTTGCCAGACATAAAGGGCGCCCGGTTACCAGGGCCATGGAGCTGTTCTGGAATACGGGATTCCACCCATTGGATAAACTTTAATCATACGCCCGGATATGTTACCAAAAACACTCCTTGACTTTTGTATCACTCTATGATATTCTTTATTAAACTGACCGTCGGTCTATAAGGTGGTGAATGGATGATGCGCAGGCCCAAAGAGCCGGAAGTAAGAAAAAATGAGTTATTAGATGCAGCACAAAAGCTGTTTGTGGAAAAAGGATATGCAAAAACAACGGTTACGGATATCCTGAACGTATACGGGCTGTCAAAAGGCGTATTCTACTACTATTTCAAATCCAAAGAAGAGGTTATGGATGCAATCATTCAGCGCATGGTTGACGATATGGTGGTCCATGCCAGGAAAATCGTGGAAACCCCTGACATGACCCCGCCCCAGAAGATATTTGCCATTTTAATGGGCCAGGGCCAGTCAGAGGGAATGATAAAAGATAAGGAAAACATGACCCGGCAGTTCCATGAGGTCCAGAACGCCGAGATGCACCAGAAAAGTTTATCGCTAAGCATAAAGAACCTTGCGCCTGTCATGGCGGAAATACTCAGTGAAGGGAACGGCGCAGCTACATTCTCCACGGATTATCCCCAGGAGACAATGGCTTTGTTCCTGGCCGCAGGGCAAGTGATCTTCGATGAAGGATTATTTCAGCGGAGTGAAGGGGAGAACGCCCGGTATGCGGCTGCCTTCATTGAAATGATGGAAAAAACATTAGGGGTCCCCCCTGGATATTTTAATGAACTCAAGAAAAAATTTGCATGATACCTGTGTCACCCATTATCATGCAATTTTTTACAGCTTTTATAGACTGACGGTCAGTTTTTATAGGAGGTTTCAGAATGCAGGAAAAAATAATCCATACCCCATCACCTAAAAACTTCAATTTAATGGTGTCCGGCCAGATCATCTCCATATTAGGTTCAGCGCTGCTGCGGTTTGCGCTCTCCCTGTACGTCCTGGATACAACAGGCAGCGGGTCTTTATTTGCCACGCTGTTTGCCATATCCAATATCCCCCTTCTGCTTGCCCCCCTGGGCGGGGCCATTGCCGACCGGTTCAACCGCCGCAATCTGATGGTGATATTTGATTTTACCAGCAGCGCAATTGTATTGTCCCTGATCATACTTATGAGTGTGGGCAGTATCCCTGTCTTCACAGCCGGGACGTCCATGGTGCTCCTGTCTATTGTCAGCGCCCTTTATACCCCCGCCGTAACGGCAAGTATCCCCCTGTTGGTTGAGGAGCAGAAGCTGGAAGGGGCCAATGGCCTTGTCCAGGCGGTTCAGGCCCTGTCAGCGGTTGCGGCTCCGGTCCTTGGCGGGATCCTGTACGGACTCATGGGCCTTAAGACCGTTGTTGCGGTTAGCTGTATCTCATTTTTCCTGTCTGCCGTAATGGAGCTTTTCATCCAAATACCTTTTGTGAAAAGACAATGGACCGGGCCTGTCATACCGGCCATCGCAAGGGATATGAAAGAAGGATTCACATACGTCCTTAAGCAGGAATTCATACGGAAGGTCAGCATGATTGCCGTCCTGCTCAACCTGGTCCTGATTCCTTATTTCCTTGTGGGTGCCCCGATTGTGCTGCGGGTAACGATGCAAAGCAGCGATACCCTGTACGGGATTGGGATGGGACTCATTAACTCCGCCACCATATTAGGCGCATTGTCCATTGGCTTTTTCGCAAAGAAGATGAGCCTTAAAACCTTGCACCGCTGGCTTTTTGCCTGCGCCCTGATGATGGTGCTGATGGCAGCATCCCTAATGCCCCTTTTTCTTGGGCTGGGGTATTACCCTTCGTTTATCCTGTTCATGCTGGGCGCCATCCCTATTGCGGCAAGCATGACGGTCATCTCCATCTACATCATCACAAAGGTCCAAAAAATAACACCGGACAAAAACCTTGGAAAGGTCATGGCAATCATTACGGCAGTCTCCCAATGCGCAGCGCCCCTGGGCCAGATACTGTACGGCGTTATCTTTGAAAAATGGAGCACCCAGGTATTCATACCCACATTCTTAGTGGGTATCATGACACTGCTTCTGGGTGTCCTGACATGGTATCTGTTAAAATATGAGGAGGTCACACCATGTACGGAAAACTGATCATGAACGACATACGCAAAAGTAAACTGGTTTCCATCACGACCGCGGCCTTTATCGTGGCTTCGGCGGCCCTGACATCGGCAGCAGCCATGCTGGGCATGAATCTGTCCGGATCGGTTGACCATCTGATGGAGGAGGCAAAGGCGGTCCACTTCCTGCAGATGCATTCCGGTGATATTGACGTACGTCAGCTTCAGGACTTCGCGGATACCCAGGGCAACGTGGAGGCATACCAGCTGGCCAGGTTCCTTAATGTGAAGGGATTGGACATTTCCATAGGGGAAAAGTCCCTGGAGGGAAGTGTGCAGGACAATGGATTTACCACGCAGAACAGGACCTTTGACTTTTTATTGGATTTAAACGGTGATGTCATCCATCCGGCTGACGGCGTGGTCTATGTCCCTCTCTGCTATAAAAAGGACGGAAGCGCCCAAATAGGCGACACGCTGACCGTGCACGGCGTGTCCCTCACGGTGGCCGGATTTTTGCGTGACTCCGCGATGAACGCCGATATTACCGGCTCCAAGCGGTTTCTTGTCAGTGAGGATACGTTCAGGGATCTGGAAGGCTCCGGCAGCATGGAGTATCTGATTGAGTTCCGTTTAAAAGACCCTGCGGCCTTCCCTGCGTTCCAGTCGGATTATTTCGAGGCCGGACTGCCGTCCAATGGCCCGCCTGTCATCAGCCGTCCGCTGCTTGCCATGATGAACGCAGTAACCGACGGCATGATGATTGCAGTGCTGGTCATGATAAGCATCCTGGTAATCATCGTGGCGTTCCTCTGTATCCGCTTTACGCTTCTCGCCAAAATCGAGGAGGATTACAGGGAGATTGGTGTACTCAAGGCCCTGGGCCTGCGCGCCAGGGACATCGCAAAGCTGTATTCTGCCAAATACGGAGCCATTGCCGGGGCAGCCTGTGTCCTGGGATTCCTGCTCTCCTTCCCCCTCCTTGCCCCACTGATGGGCAATATGCGCATTTACATGGGGGACAGCGGCAGGGGCGTGGTTACGCCGCTCATAGGCGCACTTGGGACTTTAACCATCTTCCTTGTGGTGATGTGGTATGTAAAAGCCGTTTTGGGGCGTTTCCGTAAAATCCCCCCGGCACAGGCGGTCCGGTTCGGCGCACCCATGGAACACCCCAATGCTGCAAAGGGATTCTGTTTCAGCGAAAACAGGCTCCTTCCGCCCAATGTCTTCCTCGGTATCAGGGATGTGCTTTCCCGCAAAAAGCTCTACATGACCATGTTCGCGGTGCTGGCTATTTCATCCCTTATCCTGATTGTCCCGCAGAACATCTACAACACCATTTCAGCCAGAAGCTTCATGACATACATGGGCGTTGGTGAAAGCGACATCTCGGTATATCTGTCCCAGACACGGACAGAAGATGTCCGGCAGGTAACAGCGGACCTAAGCGCCGCGCTGGCGGCGGATGAAAATGTTGAGGGATACACGGTGCTTTCCGGCATGGTATTCAGCATGCCGGGGACAGACGGACGCGTGGAGCGGCTGCGGGTGGATCTGGGTGACCATAACGCCTTCCCTGTCATGTATTCCCAGGGAGGCCCTCCTGCAACCGGCAGGGAAATCGCCCTTTCCTCCCTGAACGCCAGGGAGCTTGGGAAGACAATGGGGGATGGGCTGACACTCATTGTGGACGGCAGGGAAAAGCACATGACCGTATGCGGAATCTATCCCGACATCACCAACGCCGGGAAAACAGCAAAGGCCTCCTTTGAGCCGGGGGGTGCTGATTTAATGCGGGTGGTCATCCCTGTGGAACTCCGGAATAAGACGGAAGCAGCCAAAACCGTGTCCCGATATCAGTGGGAATTCCCATCCGCCACGGTTACGGCTGCAGACGAATATGTGCGCCAGACATTCGGCGGCACATTGGAGGCCATACGGAAAGCGTCTTACGCCTCTGCCGCTGCCGCCATATTGCTTACCATCCTGGTCACCTTGCTGTTCATGAAAATGCTGGTGGCAAAAGACCGCTATCCCATCGCGGTCCTGAAATCCATTGGTTTTACCAGCGCGGATATCCGCAGGCAATATATGACCCGTTCCATAACCGTGGCATTGTCCGGGATCATATGCGGCGTAATCCTGGCAGACACCTTGGGAGAGGCGGCGGGCGGGGTATTGATTTCCTCTTTAGGCGGCACCGCCTTCAAATTTGCAGTAAACCCGTGGTTTGCTTATCTGCTTTCCCCGCTGTTACTTGGGGCTTGCGTGATGGTTGCAACGGTATCCGGCGTATCGGATATACGCCGGTTGAAAATTCCGGAACATATTAAGGAGGCATATTGAAAATTTGGGAACATATTTAAGGAGACATAGGATATGGAAGACATTGTTACTGGAACAAATATAGTGAAAATTTTTGGAACCGGAGAAGAACAGGTGAAGGCGTTAAACTCCGTCAACGCACAAATCAAAAGAGGTGAGTTCACCGCAGTGATGGGTCCTTCCGGTTCAGGGAAAACCACGCTGCTGCACGTGCTTTCCGGCATGGACAGCATCACCGGCGGTTCGGTGAAGTTCATGGATAAGGAATTGTCCGGTCTCAGCGAAGACGGACTTGCGGATATACGCCGGACAAAAATGGGCTTCATCTTCCAACAGCCTGCCATGCTGAAGAACCTTAACCTCCTGGACAATATCATCCTTCCCGCAGCCCTGGGCGGCAGACGTGCTGCCGCCGGATCCGTTCAAAGGGCAAGGGCCCTGATGAAGGAAATGGGTATTGGAGGACTTGAGCACAGGGATACCAGGGCGGTTTCCGGCGGACAGCTCCAGCGCGCGGGAATCTGCCGCGCCCTGATGAACCATCCGGAGATTCTCTTTGCCGATGAACCCACCGGCGCCCTTAACTCAAAATCAGCGGAGGAAATCATGGGGCTGCTTGTGGATATCAACAGGAATGGCACCGCAATCCTGCTCGTGACCCACGATGCGCTGGTCGCCGCCAAGGCTGACAGGGTGCTGTTCACCAAAGACGGCGCCATCGTTTCTGACCTGCTGCTGCAAAAGTTCAGTGAAACGGATATGGGGGCAAGGACAAAGAGAGTACTTGCAAGGATGGCTGCTATCGGTATTTAGGGATTAGATTTCCGCCATCCATCAGATTTCCAATCCTTTGGCATACAGCTTATATGTCTCCAGATGGGTCAGCTCCACGTCTTCCAGTGTGACGGGGTCCCCCTTCTTCACATCCCGGAGCAGGGTCGTGCCGTTCAACAGATAGAATGGCGCCAGATGCCCAACGGAACTGCTCTCAAGAAGCTCAGGAATCAGGCCGTCTATGGAATGATGGTGTCCCTGCACCTTAAGTTCAGTGCCTTTTGGCAAATCCCGGTCAGCCACTCCGGCCAGGACAGATACCTGGCGGCATTCCGGGTGCGTGCCGATTCCCATTAAGTCCCCTAACAGGATGGATACCGGGGTTTCAAGGCCCATATAGTGATATGGGTAGTAGATGCAGCAGTACTTGCCGTTTTTACTCATCACATGGCCTTTGCCCTTCAGGATATCCCACATTTTCTCATTCTCACATCTGACGATGATGAATTCACCTCCGCAGAAGCTGGCCTCATCCGTTCCCCGCAGATTATAGAACACATCCACAACCCCTGTTTTCTTTAAGATGCCGCCGTCCTCCTCAGGAATGAAAATGTCCGCAAGCTCGCTGGTCTTGGCAATGGGATAGCTTAAGAACGGCGAGGACGGTACGAATCCGGTTATGTTGGACACAAGGTTCATCTCGCAAAGGTCGGCGGATATGACGCCTGTGTATTTTTCCAGCATCCTGCGGCGGGCTTCAAGTGTCTCAACGCCTTTGTAACGCCAGTGGTCCATCATTTCCGGTAACGGCTGGGTAACTCCGGTTCCGTCCGTCAGGGTAAATTCCCCTGTCTCCCTGTCCCAGACAAAGTCGTACTCGCTGGCCTTTCCTGCGCATACCACCTCAAGCCCCAGAAGCATTGCCCATGAATAGAGGTCTAAAAGGTTCCTTGGCTGGTCGCCGTTAACCAGGGAATATACCGCCCCGTTCTCAGCAGCCACCTGGTTTAGGAGGGGGCCGCACACGCTGTCCGTTTCCTTGGAAACCATGTAGACGTTGATGCCTCTGCGAAGGGCCGAAAGGGCTGCGTCAGAGCTTACTGCCGTATTGCCGGTACATTCCACAAGGGCCGTGACCCCGCATTCCATCACCAGACGGTAATCGCTGACAATCAGGATTGCATCCTCTGGCGCCTGGTCAATCTGCTCCCTGGTTCCGCAGATTACGATATTGGTTTCATCGTATCCGATTTCCTTCAGCACCTCCAGGCATTCGTCCGTGTGCCTGGAGCTGATGACCCGAAGCTGCATATGCTTTACCTTGGGAATCTGGGCAAGCAGTGTATAGCCATATCCCCGGGTAGCCCCGATGATTCCCACCTTTGATGTCTTTCCATTGTTATTGTTGATTAAGTTGGTATAATCCATAATTATGATACTCTCCTTTATTGATTCATTGGCTTATCTGCGTGCGTTCTCATGGACGGAATACAATCTTAATTGCGGCATCGTCCTTGTCCGCCAGGTCAAATCCGGCCTTTATGTCAGCCAGCTTAAACTCATTGGTAATCAACGGCGCAATCCTGACCGTTCCCTGGATGATGGGGCGCAGGGTGTCGGGAACCCATACATAGCGCTGCTGCCATGTGTGGTGCACCAGACAGGTATTTACGAATTCCAGGCCGTCATCATGCCAGCGGCTGATATTCAGGGTCACCGGTGTGGTTACCCAGCTGTAGAATACGAACTTGCCGTTGTGGCGTATCATTGCACTTGCCGCATTAAAGGATTCCGCTGTTCCGGCAGCCTCAACCACCACGTCCGCGCCGCGTCCTCCGGTCAGGGCCTTTACCTTTGCCACCGGGTCCTCTTCCCTGGAATTAATCACCACATCCGCTCCCAGGGATTTTGCCAGGTCAAGCTTGCCTTCCAGCACATCCACCACAATCACCTGATAGGCGCCCTTTAATTTGGAACACTGGGCAATGATCTGTCCGGCATAGCCGCCGCCCATGATTACCACCGTATCCCCCAGCTGTACGCCTGTGTTAAGCCCGGAATACATGGCGCAGGCCGTCGGCTCGCCCAGGGCGGCTATATCCATATCCAGTCCCTCCGGAACCGGCTGAAGCTGGAATGCCTTGGATTTGAAGTAGTCGGCAAAGTTATTGTTCCAGCCAAATGCCATCACCTTATCGCCCACTTTATAGTCGCTGACACGGTTCCCGACCGCAACAACGGTCCCCCCGCTCTCATGTCCGAGGAGGAATGGGAATTCCGGCGGCTGGCGGAACTCCGCTGTCTGGGGCGGCATGGATCCCCTGTAAAAGCTTTTGTCTGAGCCGCAGATTCCCATCATATGATTCCTTACAATGATGTCATCCTCGCCGCATTCCAGTTCACGTTCAATTAACTCGATGTCGTATGCTTTGTTCAGGCGTGCTGCCCGTGTTACAAATTTTTCCATTTATCAGTTTCCTTTCTGGTTCCTTTCTTCAGGGAAATGTTCCCTGTTTGGATTTCCATCCGTGCCTGATTCGATTACTTGCCAGGTTAGATTACATGCCGGGTTAGATTACTTGCCAGGTTAGATTACATGCAGCGCAAACAGGATGCAGGTAAATATGGCGCCGATGAACCCAGCCACCGTGGACGCGCCGCCAACCGCGCGGATGCCCTGGTTCACATCCATATTGGACATGGATACGGTTACCCAGAATCCGGATGAATTGGCATGTTTAAACATCAGGGCGCCTGTTCCGCATGCCAGGAAGGCTGCGATTGGGGAAATGCCCAGGGTTGCCAGCATCGGCTCTACCAGCGCTGCCGCTGTCATGACGCCAAGTGCATTGGATCCGGTTACCACATGGATGATGGCCGCGATGATGATTGGAATCAGGATGGCAGGGAAGGAGGACTGTACGATGATGTCCGCAATCTTCTCAGCAACGCCGGCGTTCTTTACAAAGGTTGCAAGGGCGCCGCCCATACCGGTTACAACGATAGGCATTGCAGCTGCAACGATTCCTTCATTTACCCAGTCATTTAATACTTTCTTGCTCTTCCATTCCTTACCTGTCAGAAGCAGGGAAAGGATACACCCTGTAAACAGCGCTGCCAGCGGGCTTCCGATGAATGCAAAGAAGTTTGCCACCGGTGTCTCCGGCATCATGACAGATGCAACCGTGTTCGCCAGGATTAAGAACAGGGGGAACAGGATTGGAAGCAGGGACTTGGACAGGGACGGAAGTTCCATGTGTTCTGTCTCCTGGGCCGCCTTCAGGAATTCCTCCTTTGGAAGCACCGGTGTCTTCAGTGTCATACAATAAAGGGTTGCACCGATAACACTTGGGATTGCAACGATAAGTCCCCACAGGATTGCCTGGCCCAGAGGTACGTTTAACAGGGCTGCGGCGGACACTGGTCCTGGTGTGGGAGGTACCAGGGAAGCGGTTACCAGGGCGCCCAGGTAAAGGGCCGCGCCGTAGCTCATCATGGATTTCTTGGTCTGTACTGCTAACAGAGATACGATGGGGATTAACAGGATGACCACGGTATCGGCAAAAATCGGTATGCCCAGGATAAAGGAACTGAGGGCAATGGCCCAGATCATGTTCTTCTCACCAACCAGCTTGATGGCCCATTTAGTAATACGCACAGCCGCCCCTGTTTTCTCCAGGACCGTACCCATGGTACATCCGAGGAAGATGACGATTGCCACGCTTTTGATGGTTCCTGAGAAGCCGCTGTTTATGGTTCCCTCGATTTCAGCCCATGGGGTTCCCAGTGCAATTGCCAGTATCAGGGCGGCAATCAGGATTCCCATTGCCGCATTGACCTTGCATTTGGAGATGAGGAAAATCATTAACAGGATTACAAGTGCAAAAACAATAAGTACATATGATGTTGACATAAAACCAACCCTCCCAAATTTGTATTTTACTGCCGGATTTCTTTTCATCAGGTACTCCTGGCATAACTGATTCACCGAAACTGGACAGCAAGTTTTGTTGCCAGATTAAAAAGCAAACTTCATGCCAACTTTTTCGATGCAATTATAAACATTATATAAAATTAGGGAAAAAAGAATTATCTGCTTGCACGGAGCCGATATCCGTTGGCTGTAAAACAGAAAAAGCGATGCAATAACTGCAACATTTACTTTAAATATTGCAACATTTTGCATCACTCTTCCCATGTTACCTCTGATTTTCCTTATAAAGACTATATTCCGAAACGGTTTTAAAGCCGTCCTCTCCAGTTACATCCCGTACTTCTGCATTTTCCTCCATAAGGTTGACCGGTCCATGCCAAGAAGCCTGGCTGCCCGGGTGCGGCTGCCATTGCACTGTTCCAGGGCCTGGCGCAGCCTTTCCGGTTCGCTTAGCGCGGCAGCGTCCTTTATCCCCTCCCTGGCAGACAGCATGAGGGATCCACCTGAATCCGGATCCATATCCAGATCCGGAGGATAAAGGGCATCCTGAAGGTTTTTCCTGGTAATGATATTCCCGGTTTTCAGCACGCTGGCCCGCTCCACCATATTCTTCAGTTCCCGGATATTACCGATGAACGGATATTGATGCAGAAGGGAAAGGGCGCCCGGCTCCAACTGAGGCAAGGGTGTCCTGGTTTCCCGTCCCTGGACCTGCAGGAGATGGAGGAACAGAAGCTCCACGTCATTTTCCCGCTCCCTTAAAGGCGGCAGGAATAGGCGCAGCACATCCAGACGGTACACCAGGTCCCTGCGGAACTGCCCCTTGTCAGAGAGCTTTGATATGCTCTTATTGGTGGCGGAAATAATACGCACATTCACGTCAATCACCTTATTGTCACCAATCCTGCGCACCTGGCGCTCCTGTAGGACGCGCAGGAGCTTGCTCTGAATGGGAAGGGATATCTCCCCCACCTCATCCAGGAACAGGGTACCGCCATGGGCCTGCTCAAAAAGCCCCATCTTCCCGCCTTTGCTGGTCCCGGTAAAGGCGCCTTCCACATATCCGAACAGTTCGCTCTCCAGAAGGTTCTCCGGAAGGGCAGCACAGTTGATGGCCACGAACGGGCCGTTTTTCCGGCTGCTGCTGTTATGGATGCCCTGGGCAAACAGTTCCTTGCCTGTTCCTGTTTCCCCTACAATGATCACGTTGGAATCAGACACGGCATACCGCCTGGCTGTCTCAATGGTCTGGTCAATGACCCGGCTCTGGTGGATGATATCCTGGAACGTATATTTGGCCTGGAATCCGCGCTCGCTGAGTTTGCGGCGTATCTGGCTTTCCAGGTTCTGGATCATTGTGATGTCGGACAGGAAGAATACCACCCCTGAGATTTCCTTATTGGCAATGACCGGGGTACAGCTGACCGACACCGTGACCTTTGTTCCGGGGATGGTGAGGATCCTGCCGCTCTCCTCCTGTCCGCTGGTAATCACGGAATGGAACATTTTATACAGGTACGGAAGGGCCTGCTTTAACGGACGGTCCATCAGGCTGATGTCCCCGTTCATCTGACGGATGACCCGGTTGCGGACCTGGATGACCCCGGCTGCATCCACATAAAGCAGGCCGTCCTTGGAGGAATAGATGATGGTTTTATACATCTGGGAAATAATCCTCTGATGGCGTATCTGGTCCACGGTATGGATTGCCTCATCCACTGCCTGAAGCACCGTATCCTCGCCTGTCCGTATCACCACAGCCGGAAAATCCTTCTGGCGCGCCAGGATATTGGCGGAATATCCCCCAATCAGGGCATCACAGCCAGCCGCAATGGCCTGGTCAAGCTTTGCCGCCAGGTCTTCATGGCGGACCGGCGCATGGACCTCCACATCGATTTTGAAAAAACGGCATATGTTCTTCACCTCATACATCTGCCCGCCGAACCCAAGGACAGCCACCTTTTTTGGATGATACTTCTCACAGCACTCCGAGATGGCCCTTACCATGTCATACCCGGATATGGACAGTCCGATGGTGGGCACCTGTTTGTATTTGGCCACTGTCTTCTGGGCCGTGTATCCCCTGGCAATGATGGCATCATACTCATCTGCCGGGATATCCGGCGTATCCTCCACCGTCATGACCTGGATGTCCGCGTTAAGCCGCTTTTTCTCCGGATGATGGGATATGACATGCTCTACCTTTTCTCTTAATTCAGGATACGGGACAATAAACAGAAGACGGATCATACACTACCTCCCCACGGTTTCATCAAAAGTGTTGCATCGATGTTGCATTTGCCTGATTATATAATAACCTGCGATTTAAAGTCAACAGAAAAAGCCGCATACGCGGGTTTTTTCCAATTTGCTGTGCCTGGCATGAAATTTGCTGTATAATAAAGGGAAATACAGTATCATATGTCAGAAAGACAGGTTAGAAGGACAGATTAAAAGGAGGACTACAGATGGCGGTTTTAGGATGTATTGCCGATGATTTTACCGGAGCCAGCGATGCGGCTTCGTTCCTGGTCAAGGGAGGGATGAGCGTACGGCTTTATAATGGTATTCCAGACATACAGGCACAGGACAATGAGACAGGAGGGCAGGAGGAAGAGGCACAGGCCGTGGTAATCACACTTAAATCCAGGACCCAGGAGACAGCACGGGCCGTGTCCGACAGCCTTGAGGCGGCCCGTTTCCTGCTCAGCCAGGGAGTGGAACAGATTTATTTTAAATACTGCTCTACCTTTGATTCCACACCCAAAGGCAATATAGGGCCTGTTGCAGATGCCCTGATGGACCTTATGAAGGTGCCTTACACCATTCTGTGTCCTGCCCTTCCGGTCAATGGCCGGACCGTGGAGGACGGCAGGCTTATGGTGGGCGGTATCCCCCTCCACGAAAGCCACATGAAAAACCATCCGCTCACCCCCATGTGGGACAGCAGGATTGATAAGCTGATGGAACCTCAAAGCCGGTATTCCTGCCGCTGCGTGGGGGAGCAGGGAGCCGATGGATTCATGGCAGGGTCAGGTTCCGGAGAAACCGGGGACAGACAGCCCGGCGAACCATTCTATCTCATCCCGGACTACAGGACGGATAAGGACGGTGAACGGATTGCCTCCATGTTCGGGCATCTTGCGCTTCTTACAGGAGGCAGCGGTCTTTTGGAACCACTGGCCAGGCAATGGACCAAAAAGCTTTCCTCCCAGGGAAAGATTCCTGATAATGCCACAGCAGGAATGGCCCTTCTTCTGGCGGGCAGCTGTTCCAAGGCCACCCTTTCACAGATTGCATGGTATCAGAGCCAGGGCGGTCCCTGCTGCCATCTGAACCCAAAGGAAATGCTGGAGGGCAGGCAGACCGTTGACGACGCATGGAGGTTTATAAAGGAACACAGCAGTGAAACAGCCTCCGTCCTCGTATACAGTTCCGACACCCCGGATAAGGTAAGGGAATACCAGAAACTAGGCGCCGAAAAGGTAGCCGCCATGCTGGAAGGAGCGGCCGCCGAACTGGCTGTCCGCGCAGTAAAAGCCGGATATACCAGAATCATATCCGCCGGGGGCGAAACCTCGGGGGCAGTTACCAAGGGACTGGGCTTTTCCTCCTACTGGATGGGCGAAAGCGTGGCCCCCGGCGTACCGATCATGGTTCCGGCAGAAAGACCGGATATCCGCCTGATCCTTAAGAGCGGGAACTTTGGACAGGAAGACTTCTTCGGACGCGCCCTGTCCATGACAGCAAAACCAAATTACTAATACAGGGAGGCAATTATGGAAGACTTAATATTACAAGAAAAGCTGGATTCAGCGGTATGGGCTGCCCACAGCCTGTTTGAACGGGGAAAGACTGCTGGTTCTTCCGCTAACATGAGCTTCAGGCACAATGACCTGGTCTATATCAGCGCCAGCGGCTCCTGTTTCGGCACCATGCGCAGGGAAGATTTCACGGCTGTCAGAATGGACGGCACATCTGTATCGGACAAAAAGCCCAGCAAGGAGTGGCCCCTTCATCTGGCGCTCTATGGGAAATCCTCGGACATAGGCGCGGTCATCCACACCCACAGCACCTACTCCGTGCTCTGGAGCTTTGTCCCTGCCGAATCAGAGCAGGACTGCATACCGGACCACACACCCTATCTGAAAATGAAGCTGGGGACCGTGGGCCTGGTTCCCTATGAAAAGCCTGGCTCCGAAGCCCTTTTCTCAGCATTCCGTGAGCGGGTCAGTGACAGCGACGGCTATCTGCTGAAAAACCACGGACCAGTGGTTCCCTGCAAAACAGTCATGGATGCATTCTATTGTCTGGAAGAACTGGAGGAAAGCGCGCGGATTGCCTGGGAACTGTATAGGGCCGGGCTGGTATAGTGGGGCGTGCTTAGTCCTAAGGGGGTACCTCTGGCGGATTCCTTAGGGCTGACTCATAAAAGGCTGACACATAAAAGGGCTGGCAAAAAGACGGATCCGCCTGGGGTTTCATCACCCCCGGCAGTCTCTTTGCATCAGCCCTTTTATTGATAACCTTATTCCTGTCCTTCCGTCAGCATCCCCTTGGACGGTTCCTCCTCATCCGCGTGGCTGGCGTCCTCTTTGCTCTCCTTCAGTTCATCCACAGACTCCTTCAGTTCCCTGCCCTGGCTTTCAGCCAGCTGGTCCGCCTGGTCCCTTAACCCGGCAATCTCCTTTTCCTTTCTTTCCAGGGCGCCCATCTCATTATCAATCATGTCCTTGACCGTGACACCCTCTCCCTTGCCGGACAGCACATCCACATGAAGTTCACCCATGCCAAGCTCCGCTTCCTTTACATGAATCTCTCCCTCAACACGGTTTTTCACCGAGGAAACCGTCTCCGCATGCTTTATGCCGTCCGACAGGTTGGCCAGATTGCTCAGATATTCTGTCTCAGCCTGTTCTTCCGTCCTAGTGGCATGGGATTTTCCTGACTTTTTCTTATCCTCCTGTCCTGCGGCCTCTTTGGCCTGCTGGGCATAGAGTCCCGTAATCTGCTTATCGATATCAGCCAGCTGCCTGCCATAATTTTTCAGCTGGTCCTTAATATCCTCTACCTTCCCGCCGTTTTTAAGCGTCTCCTCAATCAGGCTGTTTTTCCGGTCCATGATGGACTGCTTCTGCTTTGTCAGGTTGTCTATCATGCTCATCAGCTTCCCCTGGGGCGAGAGCGTAAGGCGGTCCTTCCTGGCCCTGTTCCCCTGACTTTCCCTGCTGCCGGCAGCCCCTCTTTTTGCAAAGGATGCGTTGATCCTCGCAGCATTGATGACCGTATTGCGGGGCTGGCCCGCACTGAACTGTATCCTCATCCTGTATCCTCCCTCTTGGCCGATAGTAAATTCCTGTTATTTATATTATCGTACCAGATAGCGGAAACTTTACAGTTTCACAGGAATACTTTCACCTGGCGGTAAATGCCTTCTGCGTTAAGCCCGTAATATTGCAGCAGTTCTTCTGCCGGACCGGACTGTCCGTATACATCATTCATTCCGATACGCTTCACAGGTACCGGAAAAAATTCTGACAGCAGTTCTGTTACAGCGCTTCCCAGTCCCCCAATAACAGAATGCTCCTCCAAAACCACAATCTTTCCTGTTTTTCTGGCTGCCTTCAGAATAATTTCACCATCTAACGGCTTAATAGTATGAATATCAATTACACCTGCATGAATCCCATCTGCCTCCAGATACTTTATAGCCTCCAATGCCTTTGCAAGCATCAGCCCGGTCGCGACCAGGGTAACATCCTCCCCTTCTGACAACTGGATTCCTTTTCCAATCTCAAACTTATAATCCGGGTCCGAATGGATTACCGGTACAGGAAGCCTGCCGAACCGCAGATATACCGGTCCGTCATACATGGCAGCAGCACGTACTGCAGCCCTTGCCTCCACATCATCGGACGGATTGATTATCACCATGCCCGGAATCGTGCGCATTAGCGCCACATCTTCATTACATTGATGGGTAGCGCCGTCCTCTCCCACCGATATACCTGCATGGGTTGCCCCTATTTTTACATTCAGATGAGGGTATCCAACAGAGTTACGTATCTGTTCATATGCCCTTCCTGCCGCAAACATGGCAAAGCTGCTGACAAAAGGTATCATACCGGCTGTAGCAAGCCCGGCAGCAATTCCTATCATATTAGCCTCTGCAATACCACAGTCAATATGCCTGTCAGGATACGCCTTTTTAAAGTACGCCGTCCTGGTGGCCCCCGCCAGGTCTGCATCCAGAACCACAATCCTGTTATCTTCCTTTCCCAGTTCAACCAGGGTATTGCCGTAGCTCTCCCTTGTAGCAGTCTTTTTTACTTGCTGCATAATCCTGCCTCCCATTCCTCCAATTCCTTCATTGCCATCCGGTATTCTGCTTCATTGGGTGCTTTTCCATGCCATCCTGCCTGATTTTCCATAAAAGAAATACCCTTTCCTTTTACAGTCTTCATAATAATGGCACTGGGCTTTCCCTTTATCTGCCTTGCCTCCTGAAAAGCACTTCTCAGTGCTGAAAAATCATGACCGTCCACGCACATGGCATGAAACCCAAAGGACTGGAATTTATCCGCAATCGGATAAGGACTGCAAACATCTTCAATCCTTCCATCAATCTGTAATCCGTTATTATCCACAATCACAACCATATTATCCAGTCTTCTGGCAGCTGCAAACATGGCGGCCTCCCATACCTGTCCTTCCTGAATCTCACCGTCCCCCACTAATACATAGGTCCTGTAATCCCTTTTCTGCATTTTAGCTGCTAGAGCCATCCCCACTGCAGCAGATATCCCCTGTCCAAGGGAACCTGTAGACATATCAATTCCTGGGGTATGCTTCATATCCGGATGTCCCTGCAGATAAGAACCGGTGTGCCGGAGAGTACGTAGGTCCTCACGGGGAATATATCCCATTTCCGCCAGAACGGAATACAGACCAGGCGCCGTATGTCCTTTGGACAGTACGAACCTGTCCCTGTCCCCACTGTCAGCCAATTCCGGCGACACATTCATCTCCTCAAAATAAAGATATGTAAATAAATCAGCCGAGGAAAGCGAGCCCCCCGGATGCCCCGAACCAGCCTCATAGATTGCTTCAAGCGCGCCTTTACGCACCTTTACCGCTTTTTTTCTAAGTTCCGTATCCTTCATTTTTACCTCCAAAAAATAAGCGGCTGAATGAACCCATTCCCTTCATCCAGCCGCCTGCTGTTTTCTTTTGCAATCATCCACTAGCGGAATAACTCTTTCGAAAATAAATCCGCACATCGCAGATTATATGCATCCGCCTTTACTTCGGCCGGCCCGCCTTCGGCTGCGGCTTCCACAGTTCCCTCTGTAATAGCCTGTGGCAGCACGGATGTCAGGCATGTACCATCGTCGAGGAATATCTCAATAACCGTCCTGTCCAGGAATATAGTCAGTTCATGTTCATCCTTTTTCTCCCAAGGAGCCTTTTTTGTACCTGCGCTGACAAAATCACATCCTATCCTGATTACCTCGCCCTTTCCTGAAGGCAGGATGAGCTTGATGGCGCTGTCCAGCCTGACCCAAAGCTTGATTTCTGCGGTGCCTTCCCTGATGTCAAATAGCTTCTGGTTCTTATCGCTTGTCACAGCACCGGAAAATGCAGTATGGTCATCCCTAAGGGATTTAAGCTCTTCCACCGGATTTTGACGCAGATGTCCGTCCTGAGAAACAGAAAGCTGCCTTGGAAGGGATACGCACCCATTCCATCCCTTTGTGTTGGAAAAGCCTTCCACTGCTCCCCACATGATTTTACGTCCTCTGTCATCCTCAAGAACATTCGTTGCATAAAAATTAGTGCTAAAATCCACCATCCCACTGGATTCCACAGTAAAATGCGCGTGTTCAAAATCCATGTTCCCCACATAGTATTCAACCGCGCCATGAGGCGATACCAATATGACCCATTTATCCTGTATCTTTACAAGGTTAGGACATTCACAGCTGGGCACCTCCCTGTCTTCCAAGCTGAAGATGACGCCTTTATAGGACCATTCCGTATATTCAGGATTCCGTGCTTCATACAGTGCAATCACCGCATCGTTCTTTTCTTTCCCAATGCGTCTGGCTCCCAGAATCAGATATCCTTTCCCGCCGTGCTTCACGACGAAGGGGTCCCTCCACTCAGTAAGCCGTTCATCCCCGTGCAGATCATAATCCAGTACAGGATTATCCTCAGCAGGTTTCCATTCCAACAGGTCATCGTCCCCAAACCACAGCCACTGGTCTGCCGTATCCTCCGGACGCTTTTCAGGACCGACACTTGTATAAACAGCTATCGGGGTTCCATTATCATTTAAAGCAGTTGTCCCAAACCAGATAAAATGCTCACCCTTTTCAATGACAGGGTAAAGGGCTATGGGCAGATGCTCCCAATGCACCATGTCCTTGCTCCGCGCATGCCCCCAAACCGTAATTCCGCCTGTCCAGTCCTCATGCCGTGGATCCCACACCCGGTGGGCGGTCTTATATACCATTCCGGCGCGGTGCTTTGATGTATTGGGATTTAAGCTGTACATCATATGGTAATATCCTTTATGATAAATAATACCGTTCGGGTCATCCATCCATTGGGAAGGGGAATGGAAATGATACCTTGGCCTCAATGGATCTTTGTCAGCAATTTCTGCGGCATCTTCAATATCCCTGACCCCGTTTTTTAACAGTTCTTCTAATTGTTCCCGTGTCTCAAGCATGATACATCCTCCTAGGGTGTGTTTTAGCATTCATTCCTTAACCCTTAATACCAGACATTGCAATCCCTTCCACAAACAGATCCTGCATGCACAGGAAAAGTATCAGCGCCGGAAGCAGGCTCAACGTACAGGTTGCCATCAGGACAGGCCAGTTGGTTGAGTAGGTGCCCTGCATCAGGTAGATTCCCAATGTCAGCGTGTTCTTCTTACTGTCACTTAAATAAATCAAAGGCTTTAAAAAATCATTCCATGTAGCAATAAAAATAAAAATAGAAAGTGTCGCAACGGATGGTTTTGAAAGGGGAAGATATATCTTTGTGAAAATCCCCCATGGAGTACACCCATCAATCTTGGCGGATTCAGCCAGTTCAATAGGAAGGTCCCCAAAAAACTGTCTCATCAGGAATACGCCAAAGGGAAGTGTAAGAACCGGCCAGATAAGCGACCACAGGGAGTTCAGCAGATTCATATTCTTCAGCAGTTCAAAGGTAGGAACCAGCATGACATGGAACGGAATCATCATGGAAATCAGATAAAATAAAAACAATACGTTCTTTCCCCTGAACTTCAGGCAGGCAAATGCATATCCAGCCATAGTACTAGTAATCAGCTCAGTTACCAGTACCCCGATGGTCACCAGAAGCGTATTGGTAAACATGGGCAGGAAATCAAACCGCTGCAGCACATCCACATAATTGAACCATTTTAAGAATGAGCCAAAAAATTGGGGAGGATACACAAATACATCACTTAAATCCTTAAAGGAAGTGGATACCATCCAGAAAAACGGAAGAAGCATCAGCGCTGAACCAGCTAGCAGGATAATCATTGAAAAGGTCTTTACAAGCCGTTCTTTTGTTTTCTTTTTCATACCGCACCCCCCTAACCGTCACTGCGTCCATTAATCACGAACATGATTAATGTGAGTATGAATATAATGGCAGCCAATACCCATCCAAGTGCACAGGCATAGCCCATATTATAGAATTTGAATGCATTCTGGTAAATGTAATGCACAAGGACGGATGAGTGCCTGGCCGGCCCACCGCCTGTCATGATGACAACCTGGTCAAAGACCTGAAAGGAATTGATGATTGTAATAATCGTCACAAACAGCGTGGTGGGCTTTAACAGCGGTACGGTTATGTACCTGAACTTCTGTAAGATGGTTATTTTCTCCAGTTCTGCCACCTCATAATAATCCCCCGGTATATTCTGCAGTCCCGCCAGGAACAGCATCATATTGTAACCCACATTTTTCCAAATGCTTGTAAACATGACTGCCGGAAGCGCAAAGGACTTATCTGTCAGCCAGTTAGGGCCGGGAATCCCCAGCAGCCCCAGAATGTAGTTTACCATTCCAAAGTCCGCATTGAACATCCACTGCCAGATTAATGAAACAGACACCGTGGAGGCAATGACCGGAACAAAGTAGGCTGCCCGGAAAAACCGGATTCCTTTTATCTTCTGATTAAGTGCAACCGCCAGTACCAGCGGAACTATAATCAGGACAGGAACCGTAACTGCTGTATAGGCAAGGGTATTCTGCAGCACCCTTAAAAACTTTGTATCCGAAACCATCTTTACATAGTTTCCAGCACCAATAAAGTTAGCCTTATGCACAAAATCCCAATCCGTAAAACTCAGATATAATGATTTAAACAGCGGATAGATTGTGAATATCACCAGCCCAATCAGGCTGGGCAGCAGGAATATGCCTGCCCAGAAGGCATCATTGTACACAACTTTCTTTCGTCCCTTACCCATTGTACCCTCCACGTCCTGTCCTGTAAGTCAACTTGAAATCAGACCTTCTATTCTTCCAGAAGCGCATTTACCTCTTCCTGCCACTCCGGAAGTATGGAGTCCAAATCTCCATCATTATAGAAATAATCCTCCATATAAACGGTACATGTATCATAGATTTCATCCGTATTGCGCAGATGGTCAAATGGCCTCAGGGACGCTTCTGTCCACAGCCATGTCATATCCAGCCACCCTTCCGGATATACCTCGGGATTGTACCATTTATCCTGGTTCTCTTCTTTGTAAAGTGAAACCCGGTTCGGCATCCAAAGTCCCGTCTTATAAACATCTGAGCACACATCAACACTTGTCAGGTACTGCACCAGTTCAAATGCCTCTTCCGGATGCTTTGTATCCTTCCAGATACAATCAAGGTTAGCTGAGCCAATTGGTTTTGTGCCTTCTGCCATCTTAGGAGGAAGACCGGCCCCCAGATTGATTCCTGACTGTGACAGTTCCTGAAGTGCATAGGAACCGACAAAAATAGAAGCAACCTGTCCCGTCATGAACATCTGGGTCGGTGAATGGCTTGTGTCAACACCAACTGCCGTGGGATTGGGGGCTACACCGTACACGGTCCTGAGCTCCTTTATTTTAGTCAGGGTGTCCCTGGTTGCTTCAGAATCAATCCCTACCGCCTGTGTATAATCATCATTAAACCAATCAGCTCCATTGGACCCCAACAGTTCCAGTGTTGTGTACAGGGAAAATTTTTCCTCGAAATTACTGGTACCGTACTGTACTGTCTTGCCATCCTCCACCTTAGTAAGTTTCTCCATGTTTTCCACAAATTCATCCCAGGTCCACTGGTCTTCCTTCTTAGTAGGAATATATTCCACCCCTGCTTCGTCAAACAAATCCTTATTATAGAAAATAACCGGTCCTACAATACAGCAGTCAACGCCATATATATGTGTATCCCCGTTTTCTCCCTCATACTGCATTTTCTCAAGGGATGAAGGCAGATAATCGGATACATCCACCCCCTTCTCATCCATAAGGTCCGTCAGGTCCATCAGCTGGCCGCGGTCCACAAAATCCCTCATATATTCTGGATTCACACAGAATACATCCGGGGCATCACCGGCATTAATCTGTGTGTTAAGCTTGGCATGATGTTCACTAAAGGAATTTACCGTATATTCCACGGATACATTGGGATGGGAATCTTCGAATCCGTCAATCGCGCGCTGGATGGCCTGACGCTCCAGGTCACTGGCTTCCCAAGTGGCAAATTTAAGGGTAATATCCTCCCCCTCCTTAACCTCTGCTGCCGGAGACTCCTGTCCGGTTGTCTGGGCCGTGCCGTCCGGTGCCCCGGTTGTCTTTTCCTCTGCTTTCTGACCGCACCCTGCCAGCAGCGACTGGCACATACAGATACTTAATACTGCTGCAACTAATTTCTTTCTCATAAATACCTCCTTAATACATTCCATTGTTTTTGCTATAAAAAACAATCTCCCTTAAGGCGCTTACTCTCCTATACCATTCTCTACTGGCTCCAGGATTTTGCTAAAATCTCCCCCTGTGGCAAGGAACTGCTCCAATATAAAAGTTGCTGCTCCAATGGAAGCCATATTACTGCTTCCTTTGCCAATAACGATTTCAATCTCATTGTCAATATACCCGGAATAGCGTTCATTCAGCGCCTGCTCAAACAGGCCCATAAAAACATCCCCTGTCCTGCAGACCTTTCCTTCAAATATAATCAGCTGGGGATCCATCAGGTTAATGACACTGGAAACAGCCATCCCAAGATATTGTGCTGCATCCTTTAACACCTTAAGTGCCTGTCCATCATTATTCCTGGCTGCTTCAAATACAGTATATACATCTATTTTCTCCACGTCCCCAAAAACCAGGTCATAAATCAATGAATTATGGTCCTTCTGTATCATCTGCCTTGCATTCCTTGCTATGGCATTACCGGAAGCATATAGCTCCAGACATCCATGATTTCCGCAATTACAGGAAAAACCGTCCTTTTCCACCACCATGTGGCCCAGCCTTCCTGAGGATTTGTTATTTCCATAATACAGTTTTCCATTCATTACAATGGCAGAACCGATACCCGAACTGATATTCACATACAGGAAATTCTTCACATTCTGTGCCCTGCCAATCCGCATCTCGGCAGATGCCATGGCACGGGTGCGCTCTTCAATGACAATCTCGCCATCAAAATGCTTTCGGAATATTTCCTTCATCCTCACATCACGCCAGTTAAGTTCCGGCGAATAGGATATATATCCCTGTTTGGGATCAATCAGCCCCGGTATTCCCATTCCAATGCCAAGAATCTTCCCTGCTTTGTCACTATTATGTTCCAGGATTGTATGTATTTCCTTTATGACCCGCTGGATGACAGAATCAACCGTATCTGTTACCCGTATATCCTGAATCCTTTTTTCTTCTATTTCCAGTAAAAGATTCACAAGAACAACCTCAGTCCAGGACTCATTGATATCAACCCCAATAATGTAATATGCTGATTTACTGAACTCCAGCATCACAGGCGGTTTTCCTCCGCTTGAGACTCCCTTGCCAACTTCCTTTACCAGACCCCTGGCAGATAAATCATCTATGATTTTCATGACAGTAGGTATGGAGAGACTGGTACATCTTGCAATTTCAGCGCGATAGATTGATGGTTCTTTCCATAACAGATTGAGTACATTTACTTTATTTGTAAAATTGATTAAACTGTTGTCACCCTTTTGCATATGTATTCTTCTCTTTCCTCAAAAGGATTACATATCTCCCTGCATCTGTTCAATATGACGTCCTAATGATAGATATTTTTTATATAGAATATCATATTTCCCAAACATTTTCACATCAGGTGTGTAAATTCTTTCAAAACCTTCCACCATATGCTCCTGGGCTTCCAGTAAATCTGCATAAATGCCTGCCGCGGCAGCCGCATACATGGCAGCGCCCTGGGCACAGGCCTGTTCTGACCTGGCCACTTTAATGGGCCTTTTCAGCACATCGGCCATCATCTGCATTACCAGCGGGGAACGCTTGGCTATGCCACCTACCGTAATCACCTCGTCAATCTTAATGCCCCTGGTGATAAATGAATCAAAAATACGTCTGGAACCAAACACAGTTGATAGGACAATGGACCGGAACAGTGATACCGCGCTGGTTCCCAGGGTCAGTCCGCTGACCGCGCCTTTGACTGACTCATTAATCATAGGATATCGCCTGCCATTAAACCAGTCCAGGACAATCAGATCCCCTTCATCCTCCAAATTCATGGCATCCTGGCAAAGCTTATTAATCAGTTCCTTTTGCATCATGGCTATGTATTGTTCCTTTTCCCTGCCCGCCATTCCCATCTGACACGCCAGTTCCTTCACCGGCCACATTAAAAGCCTGCGGTACCATGAGTAAATATCGCCAAAAGCTGCCTGTCCTGCCTCCATTCCTATATACCCAGGGATAATGGAGTTCTCAGCCTGTCCACAACAGTCCTTAAGGTCACTGCCCCGAAGGTCTTCCCTTGTGTTTACCAGCATGTCCACAGTAGATGTCCCCACTACCTTGACCAGGATACCCGGCGTGATTCCGGCACCAACCGCACCTGCATGGGCATCCAGGGAACTCCCGCCAATGATTACATTCTCATTCAGACCTAACCGGCCGGCCCACTCCTTCGTTATCCTTCCAACCGGGTGTACCGAGGTCTTTGGTTCTGAAACATACCGCTTAATCATGGTCCCTAGATAGGGATCCACGTTTCCCAGGCACTTTGCTGATGGAAGCCCGTCAAAATCACTGTGCCACAGCGCCTTGTGTCCTGCCGCGCAGCTGCACCTGTACATGGTATCCGGTTTCATCTGCCCAGTCAGCATCCCTGGAATCCAGTCACAGTGCTCTACCCAGGAATAAGCCCTTTTTCTTACTTCTGCATCCGTCCTCACTCCATGCAGGATTTTTGCCCAATACCACTCTGAAGAGTATGTTCCCTGAAACCTGGTGTAATCCTCCCCTTCAAAGTTACTAAGCGCTTCATTGATTTCTGCTGCCTCTGCAATTGCAGTATGGTCTTTCCAAAGGTAAAACATCGCATTAGGGTTATCTGAAAATTCCGGAAGCAATGCTAACGGTATCCCGTTCCCGTCAACAGGGCATGGGGTAGAACCTGTCGTATCGACGGACATGGCCCTTATCTTTTTCCCTGCATCCGGCCCTGCATCTTCCAGCGCTTCCTTCACACATTGTTCCAATGCCTCTATATAATCCCTCGGATGCTGTCTGAACATTCCTTTGGAGGAATCACAGTACCTTCCTTCCATCCACCTGGGATACTCACAGATACCTTCCCCCTCCTTATGCCCATCCTTTGCATCAATCACAACTGCCCTAACAGAGTCACTTCCGAAATCCACCCCTATTACCAAGTCCAAATTCCCATCCCCCTTTGCCTTATATTCAGTAGCTTTCCGGACTAACTTAATCCCCTTAAGTAACTCATATCTATTATTTACCACATTCTTTGTGCAAAGTCAATATTTTTTCTAATTTTCTACATATTTTTTATGAATTTTCACCGTTTTTATTTCCAATCAGTTTTTTCCTTCGATAAATCATACTAAATCATTGCATAAATCCATTCAATTTTGTTAGGAGGCTTAAGAAAGATTTTATTTCTTTCATAACACAAACATCACATAGTGAATAAATAATCAATCCATTATGACAGCAAAAAAGGCTGCCCAGGAACGGGCAGCACAATCTGTCTCATATAACCAACGCATCTTTTTTAACCGGCAAATCCCATATCATCCGGATTTAAATCTCTATCCTCCGGATTTAAATCCCATACTCCTCATACCCCTGCTCACAAGGATTCCCCTTACAGAAATAAATCCTCCCCTGGGTCAGGTTGACCACCATGGAGAAGACGGTTCCCATCCTTTTCCCCTTTGGCGCAGTCAGATCCTCATGTCTGCAGATACTGGACGGATATTCCACATGGTCCCTGAGCACTTCCATGATATCCTTCTCCGATATATCCCTGCCTTTCTTCCTCAGCAGCTTATCCGCCCTTCCCAGCCGTACGAAGGTATCCGGGAACTTCTGCTTGGACGTGTCCTTCCTGGGCAGGATAGGAAGGCGGGGGCTGACAAAGTGATTAGTGTGGACCAGGATTCCATCCCTTGGATACAGCACATCAAAATCCTCGTTCTCTATCTCAATGTCAGCGCACTCCCCGTTTTTGTGGCCAATCATAAAGTTGGCACAGCACCCCAGCGGGAACCTGGTGGCGGCGCCGATGGCCTCTGCCAGTGAGCCGCAGTCCAGGATTCCCCTCATGGCCAGGTGGAGCGGAAGCCCCTTAGGGGCCTGGTTGGTGGACAGGGCATTCAGGTACAGGCAGATACCGGCGCTGTTAAAACCGGTCTTTCCGATAATCCCCGCCTCAGTCACCATGAAGATATCCGGCTTTCCGTTCTTCTGCCTGATTTTCATCATGACCATGGACGCCCTCTGGCTGGTCTTCCAGTCCCAGTTATGGGCCAGGAAGGCGTCGCCTCCCGCCCCTGCGTCGCTGCTGATTCCGATGGACGTACATCCGCCGTCCGCCTTATCCATCTCGTTGCCCACGAATACCAGTTCACTCCGGCAGTTAAGTGCAAGGATATCCTCAAACGAAAACCCGGAACCCGCCGCAACGCCTTTTATCTCCTCCAGATAATCCGGATTGTAATCACGGATGATATCCGTAAACCGGGTGGAAAGTTCCTTTGCCCGCTCCCATTCCAAATCTGAATAATCCTTAAACATTTCCCGGTAGCATTGGATGGTCCCTGCTATCTTTTCCTTAAAAACCTCGCCGTGCCTATATCCAATCTCATAGGGTGTCCCCTCTATTTCCAATAATGGGAAATTCTCCATGTTCCCTCTCCTTTCCGCCGCATGACGCACAATCCACCGCGCCAATCCAAGCTTAACCGTTTAACCCGCAATCCCTGCACAATCCGTCACATGCCAAACATCCGTCCCATCACTTCCGCCATGCCGCCTGAAACAAAGAACGTGCCCAGGATGACCAGCAGTGAAACAACAATCCCCTTCCAGCCGATCTTCACGAACTCCCGCCAGTCACGGCCAACAATCACGCCTGCGTATGCAAGGATCGGTGTCACGACCGCCATCAGCGCCACCTTATTGGCCCAGTAGATGACAAACCCGGATATGGGTGAAAATGGCATTGCCACCAGCATGCCGATCAGCGCTATGTAAGCAACCGCCGGAAGGTTTCCAGGAACAAAATGCTTCACCGTCAGCCCTGCCAGGCTGATGACAGCAAAGATAAGCATCCCCGGTATGGACTCCAAAAGTATTCCGCCATAGCCCACAATGTTACAGGCAACTGACAGGATTGCCACGATAATGAATGTCATGACCCAATCAAAAAACTCACTCCCAAAACTGACTCTGTTCTCCTTATCCATATGAAATCCCCCTATTTTCCTTTTTTCATGGCCTTATAGATAACGTTCCCCAGCGGCACTGTGATGAACAGTCCCAGATACACTGAAATCGATGAAGAAATCACATTGCTGATACTGGCAAATGCAGTCAGCACATCCGGATTCGCTGTGGGCGCCGCCTCCATGACACCGGCCAGACCGGCCGTCATCATGGACGCACTGCCCGCCCCCACTGCCATGGCAGCTGATTCCGGTGAAAAGATGCCAAGGCTCACAAATATGGGCGGTACGATACTCATGAAAATGGTACCGAAAATAGTACCCACGATATAACAGGTCATGACCCCCTTAAACTCAGCGGAGTCAGCTCCGAACATATCGGAAATCAGGGCCACGTTAGGTTCACGGCTCATTGCATGGGTCATGCCCACAGCCTCACGCCCCATTCCAAGAAGAAGGGCAATGGGAAGTGCAACCAGCAGGGTCCCCACATTTCCCAGGTTCTGCAGAATCAGCACAGGCCCTGCGCTGATTACATCCTTGATGGAAGCGCCGCTGGTAATTCCCAGCTTTGCCATCAGGAATGCCACGCTCAGTGTCAGAAGCGCCGAACCGATTTCTGCCTGCTTTTCCTTCACAAACCGGATTGGCTTAATCATATAAACAATCAGAACGAAAATCATGGAATACAGCAGCGGAAGAAGTGTAACCGTAACCCCGCCAACCGGTATCTTGATAGGGCCAACAGCCTCTGCCAGGATACAGCAAACCAAAATCACCAAATGGAACTTATAATCTCCCCAGTTCTTATCTCTCCACATATGCACCCTCCATATAATAGTCTTGCTTTTACTGCCTCAGCTTTGAAATAACTTCGTCCCCCACCTGGCTTGTGGTTGCCGTGCCGTCAAGGTCAGGTGTAAGTACCTTTTTCTCCTTCAGGATCTCCTCGATGATATCAATCAGCCTTTCCCCCCACTGTCTGTATCCAAAGAAATCCAGCATCTGGCTTGCAGACCAGACCGTGGCCAGGGGATTGGCCTTTCCCTGTCCCGCAATATCCGGCGCAGAGCCATGGATTGGTTCGAACATGGACGGGAACTCCCGTTCCGGGTTCAGGTTTGCTCCTGCCGCCAGTCCCATGCCCCCTGCAATTGCAGCGCCCAGATCCGTCAGGATATCCCCGAACAGGTTGGAGGTGACAACTATCTCAAACCGTCCCGGATCCTTTACCATGAACATGCTGGCCGCGTCTACCAGATAGGAAAATGTCTTCACATCCGGGTAATCCGCTCCCACCTCCTTAAATATCTGATCCCAGAAAACCATGGAATAATTCAGGGCATTCCCCTTGCTGATACTGGTCAGGGTCCTGCCCTTTTCCCTTGCCAGATCATAGGCATAACGGATGATGCGTTCACATCCGTGCCTGGAGAATACGCCCTCCTGAAGCACCACTTCATGAGGTTTTCCCTTAAACAGCCAGCTGCCGCTCCCCGCGTATTCGCCCTCGCTGTTCTCCCTCACAAATATCATGTCAACGTCTTTCCTGTCCACATCCTTCAGGGGACACGGCGCCCCTTCCAGCAGCTTTACCGGCCGCAGGTTCACGTACTGGTCAAAGCTTTTGCGTATGTTCAGGAGCAGATCCCACAGTGAGATGTGGTCCGGCACACCGGGATATCCCACTGCCCCTAAGAAGATGGCGTCAAACTGTTTCAGCTTCCCAATCCCGTCCTCATCCATCATTTTCCCTGTCTTTAAATAGTACTCGCATCCCCACGGAAAATATGTAAATTCAAACGAAAATCCTCCGTCGCATTCCGCCACCTGCTTTAAGACCCTGACCCCCTCAGCCAGCACTTCAGGCCCAATTCCATCACCTGCAATCACAGCAATCTTATGTGTCTTCAATGCCATACCCCTCCTTGTTTTTTGTCTGCCTATATCGTAATCTTTTATCCGTCATAAGTAAAATATTTTTTTCTGATTAAATCATCAGAAAATCTTATGGCAAAATTGAAGATGGAAAAAATGGCAAAAAAAGAAAAGGCATAACCGCCTCATGGTATAATCCATACCAGAAACAGCCATACCCTTTCTGATGGTTTCATTTCACACAAAAATCCTCCCCGGCCTTAACCCCCAGCTTCATAATCCGTTCCCGCAGACGCTCCCTCACCGCCCCATACCCAGGCTCTGCAATGAGGTTATCCCTCTCCAGCGGATCCCGTTCCAGGTCAAACAGATATTTCTCCTGATAAACAGGACTTCCGCTTTCCGTCCAGGGGTTGGCCTCAGGGGCATATACCACATATTTATACCGTCTGGTGCGCAAGGCCCGGCCCACATAGCTTTCACTGATCTGGATATAGACCTCCTCTTCCCAGTCAGGGGCATCCACCTCCTGGAGGGGACGTCCCTGAAGGTCCAGTTTCCCGGTTTCAATCCCGGCCGCTGTCAGGATGGTCCTCGGCAGGTCCAGAAGGCTGACCACCCGTTCCTCGTTTACGCCTTCCCTGAACCCATCCCCTTTAATCAGCAGGGGGACATGGATGGTTCCCTCAAAGCTGTTGCGCTTATAATCATCATATCCATGTTTCACCACCTCATCCGAGTGGGTGCGGAAATGGCAGCCGTGGTCGCTGGCATATATCACCATGGTCTGCCCGTAAATCCCCTTCTCCTTCAATGCCTCAACCACACGGCCGAAATTGGCGTCCAGGGCATGACAGCAGCCCAGGTAATCCGGATAAAACTTTTCCCAGTCCCCTTTTCCAGGTTCCAGGTCGGCCGGAGGCACAAAATCCCCAAACCGCTCCCTGCTTCCCTCCGGCCCCTCATAATCCCCCCTGTCATTCTGATGGTGCGGTTCAATATGGGAAACCATCAGGAAAAACGGTTCCCCGCTGTCATACTCCTCAATGTAACGGACCGCGTAATCGGTCAGGCAGTCTGTCCTGTACCCGGTGAACTCCAGTTTATTGCCATCCTTGTCAAACACATAGCCGCCATATCCATGGGAAGTAAATTCCAGCACATCCGCGGCCATCCAGTAATCATCGTATCCTCCCCGCCGTTCAAGGGGAACCGGAATGGTTTCATAGTGGTTCTCATGCTCATCCGAAGCCAGATGCCATTTTCCCACATAAGCCACCCGGTAGCCCGCTTCTTTCAGGTATCCGGCCAGGGTTTTCTGCTCCGTCGGAAGTGAGACCGCGTTGCGGTAACAGCCGGTCTGCGTCGGATACAGCCCGGTCTGAAGCATGGCCCTGGCCGGGCCGCACACTGGCTGGGGCGTGAATGCATTGGAAAAATTCACCGCATCCTCACATGCAAACCGGTCCAGGCACGGTGTAACCGGCAGGGGCTGCCCGTTGCATCCCAGGGTGTCCGCCCGCTGCTGGTCGGAAAAGAAAAATACTATATTCTGCTTCTGTTTCATGACTTCCTCCATTTCTCAAACCACCGTTCCTTTATCCAGGCCTATTCCTTCACCGCCCCTGCGGTAAGGCCCGCTATCATGTATTTCTGCAAAAAGATGAATATGACCAGGATGGGGATGGCCGCGCCCACCGCTGCCGCCATGACCCTTCCCCAATCGTAATTGTATTCGCCCAGATAGGTCATTGCGATACCGGAGGCAAGGGTGCGCATCCCGGTCTTGTTGACCAGGGTCAGGCCCCAGAGGAAATCCTCCCAGGAAATCAGGAATGAGTACAGTCCCACTGCCAGGATACCCGGCTTTACCAGGGGCAGGATGACCTGCATGAGGGTCCTTCCCTTGGAGCAGCCGTCAATATAGGCAGCCTCCTCCAGGGACTTGGATATGGTGTCAAAAAATCCTTTGAGTATCCACACCGACATGGGCAGGGCATTGGTGGAGCAGGCCAGCACCAGGGCCGTATAGGTATTCAAAAGCCCCAGACGGAAGTACATGTTGTAAAGGGCTATGAGAAGGGTCATGGCCGGGAACATCTGGGTGGAAAGAAACAGCATCATCACAAACCTGCTCCCCCTGAACCGGTACCTGGAAAATGAATAGGCTGCCAATACCGCCAGGATAAGGGTCACCAGGGTGGTGATTCCCGATACGATTACATTGTTCCTGTAGAATACAAGGAACTTGCCGTCCGTCAGGATTCCCCTGTAATTGGCCATGGTGGTGGTCACCGGGACAAACTGGGGCGGAAGCTTCAAGATGGCTTCATTGGGCTTGATGGAGGTGAGCAGCATCCAGTAAATGGGAAAAACAAAGCATATGGTAATGGCTGTTATGGATGCATATTTAAGAATGGACTGCCATGTTTTCTTTTTCATCCGCGCACCTCCTTAATATTCCACTTCCTTGGCGGAAAGGACCTTGTTGTAAATAGTGGAGAAGATAATCAGGAACACCAGCCAGCACACACCGATGGCAGCGCCCTTACCCAGGTTAAAGCCTGAGAATGCTGTCTCATAGGTGTACAGCGGCAACGTGGTGGTGGCCCTTACAGGACCTCCTCCTGTCATGGTGAAGAACAGCACGAACATCTGGAAGTTGGACACGATGGAGGTAAGGGTCACTGTCCTCACAACCGGCATGATACAGGGAACCGTGATGCATAAAAATTTCTGAAGTCCCGTGGCCCCGTCTATCTCAGCCGCCTCCTTTAAATCCTCGGGAACGGTCTGTAACCCGGATAAAAGCATGATCATCATAAGAGGCATCTGCTTCCAGACCGCGGATATCACCACGCCGGCCATGGCTGTCCCCGGACTTCCAAGGACACTGTAATCCCCCAGGTTCAGCAGATAGTTCACAATGCCATACTGCGGCTGGAATATGAACATCCAGGTAACCGCCACCACCAGGGACGGGATGGTCCACGGAAGGAACAGGAGGCTCCGGAACAGCTTCCTTCCCTTCAGATTTTTGCTGTTAAGCAGAAGCGCCACGCCCAGGCCGATAAAAAACTGGGCTGCCACCGTACTGCACACATAGATAAGGGTCCGCCCAAAGGTACGGATGAACTCCGCATCCTTAAACACCGCCTTGTAATTGGCAAAATCATTCCATGTGATATTATTCATGTCCAACAGGTTGTAATGGTAAAAGCTCATCCCAATCACAACAAAAACAGGTATGATGATGGTGACCATGAGCATTGCCACCGCGGGCACCAGAAGCATCACCATAAACCAGTTGACTTTTTTCTTTGTTCCCATGCCAGACCTCCCATTGATAAAAGCGGAGCGGATGCAGGATGATCTGCAGCCGCTCCTGATTCAGACTGATGCTTCCCTGACTTCTGGATTCACGTTTTATTTACTGTCCATACATCTCTCTGATTGTTGCATTTGTCTCGTCCAGCACCGTGGCAATGTCCTCATTATTGACAACAATACGCTCAATGGCCTTGGTCACCTCGTTCATGGCATTATCAAACATGGCATTGGTGGCCGGAAGCGGGCTGGCTGTTTCAGACTGCTTGTTAAATACCTCCATGAAATAATCCTCATTCATCTCAGGAAGTGTTGCTATGGATTTCCTTGCAGAGAGGACCGCATTGGACTTGTGGTACTTTAACATTGCATCCTTGCCAATCAGGTACTCTACCAGGCGGATGGCTGCTTCCTTGTGCTCTGATTTCTCAAATACAGCCAGCTGGTGCTCTGTATACACGGTCTCGCTTCTGCCTGTCTCTCCTGCCGGGATAATGGCGATTCCCATTTTCTTATCAAATTCCTCGCCGATACCGCTGCTGGCCCGGAACGCGCCGCGGCCCATGTCACCGTCAAATATGATGCCGATCTGGCCGGATGCGAACAACCCGCGCAAATCCTTAATCTCAAGTCCTGCCGGAATCACCTTGGCATCCACCAGCTCCTTGGTCCAGGTCAGGGCTGCCACATTGCCTTCATTATTCAGGTCAACCATCCCGTCCTTATCCACAAAATGTCCGCCAAAGGTATAGAAGATACCGTTAAACACAGTTCCCGTGTGTGCAACCTTGCCCGTGGGAAGCCCCAGGCCGTAGATGGTATTGCCGGAATCGTCCTTGCCCAGCGCCGCCACTGCCTTGGCAGCCTCCGTCATCTCATCCCAGGTTGCAGGCGCCTTCTCAGGGTCCAGGCCTGCCTTGGTAAATAAATCCTTGTTGTAATACATGGCAATGGGGTGGGGCGCCCATGACAGTGCCTTTACCTTGCCGCCATATGTAGTGCCGGACAGGTAACCGGGATAGATATCATCCAGCACATCCTTGGAAGCCAGGGAATCCAGTTCAGCCAGGATGCCTGCCCCGTTAAAGGCGCTCATCATCTGTGAATTCCCCATGATTACGTCCGCTGCATTGCCTGAGGTGCCTGCAATCAGGACCTGGTCCTTGTACTGGTTGAATGGGATGGCCTGGGACTCAACCTTGATATCCGGGTTGGCAGCCATGAAATCATCCAGCAGTTCCTTAAAGATTGCCGATGTGGCCTCCTCCGCCTCCAGCCAGTTGCTGATTGTAATCGTCACCTGTTCCCCTGAAGCGGCCACCGGTGCAGCTGATTCTGCCGCGGACTCTGTCCCGGCCGCCTCTGTCTTAGCCGCCTCCGTGGGCGCTGCCGTGGTGGCTGTCTGGCCGCCTCCGCAGCCGCTGAGTGCCAATCCTCCCACCATCAGCGCCGACATCATGACCGCAAGTGTTTTTTTCATAAAATACCTCCTCTTCTCTGCGCAGCCTGTGCTGCGGATCATATGGTCCCGTTTCAACTATCATACTTAAATTATAAACAAAGTCCCTCCAAAGTTGAAGGGACGTAAAATTTGGTTTTAGTGCTATTTTTATAGTTTTTGACGATAATACGTTAATATTTTGTCTATATCAACGGTCCGCATTGGGTGTGGTCCCAAATTTTTCCTTATAAATCCTTGTAAAATGCTTGGTACTCCCATATCCCACCATCTCCGCAATGGCTCCAATCTTAAGGTCCGTGTTGAGAATCAGCTTGCGCGCCTTCTCCATGCGCAGGTCCGTCACATAATCAATGTATTTTTTCCCGGTCTGCTTCTTAAACAGCGTGGAGAAATAAGCCGTATTCATGTGGACCGCCTGGCTCACCTCCTCCAGGCTGATACTGCGGTAAAAATTATTCTCTATGTACTGGATTGCCTTCCCGATGCTTCCCCCATCATCCGCGGCCTCCGTCTTACCGCTGCCATTTGCCGTCCTCACCTCTGCCTTTATATCCAGAAGGCGTTCCAGGCAGGCCGCCACCTCAAACCGGTTCAGGGGCTTTAAGAGATATTCCCGCACACCGCAGCGGATAGCCGTCCTGGCGTATTCAAAGTCCCGGTATGCGCTGATGATCACATAGCTGCACCTGGCCCCGTCAGCCTGGGCCTTTTCAATCATTGCCAGGCCATCCATCACAGGCATGCGGATATCCGTGATCACCACATGGGGATTCCACATTGCGATGGCCTTATAGCCCTCCATCCCGTTATCGCACTCCTGTACCTGGACATCCTGGCACACGCTCTCCACGATTTTACAGATGCCCTTGCGGATTAAATCCTCATCCTCACACACCAGGATCCGTTTCATGCTCCTCCCCCCTTTCCAATGGAATCCTCAGGGACACAATGGTCCCGGTCCCTGCGCCGGAACGCAGGGTCACCCGGCTCCTTTCCCCGAACAGAAGCCTTAACCTCCGGCTTAAATTGCGCAGCGCATAACAGTCCATGGTGTTCTCCTGGCAGTCCGGGTCCAGCAGGAACCGCACCCTTAATAACCGCTCATGGGAAACCGTGGTCCCGTCATTAAATATCCTCAGCTCCAAAAATCCCCTCCGCCTGCAGATGGAAACCAGGATGCGCTTATGGTTAGGCGTGTCCTCAAACCCGTGCCGGAAGGCATTTTCCACCAATGGCTGTATGGTAAGCCGGGGCAGTTTTTCCTGCAGGCATGATTCCTCCACCCGGTACTCCATCCGGAACCGGTCCGGGAAACGGATTTTCTGGATGGTCACATAATTCCTTACATTTTCCAGTTCCTCCTGTACCGTTACCAGAGGGGACGGCTCCATGGAATAGCGCATCATCATGGAAAATGCCTGGGTCATATCCACGATTTCATAGTGGTCCCTGACCAGGGCCATCATGGAAATGCTCTCCAGCGTATTATAGACAAAATGGGGATTGATCTGGCTCTGGAGGGCGCGCAGGGTTGCCTGCTGGCTCTCAATCTTCACCAGGTATTCATTTTCAATCAGCTGTTTCATATCCCTTGCCATGGTATTGAAGCTGCGCGCAAGTTCCCCGATTTCATCCTTCAGCCCGTCCTTAACCTCCACCTCCAGGTCCCCGGCCGCAATCCGTCTGGTGGCTTCCCCCAGCCGTATGATCCTGCCGGCCACCCAGTCCGCCAGCAACCTGTCCATCAGATAAATCAGGAGCACCAGCACTGCCATGCCTGCCATGAAGTACACAAAGGCCGCCGTGTACCCCTGGCGCAGCTCCTTCATCTGGAGCCTGTACTCCACCTGGCTGTCAAACATCCGTGAATAGGAGTACAGGGACACAAACCCTCCCTCCGTCCGTTCCTGTCCTGAGATGATCCTGTTGCCTTCAAACACAATGGAATCCCCATCCCCGGACACCAGGTCATAAAAGGGCTGGATCATGGCCTGCTTATCCAGTTCCATATAGACCAGGCCCAGAACCTCCCCGTTGCGCACGCTGATGATGTTGGAGGCCAGGATCCAGACCGGCCTCTTATCCTGCACGGAGATTCCTTCGGTCCGCACAAATGCTTCCCTTCCTGACAGCAGGTCCGAAAACCAGGGCATCCCGCCATATATCCTGGACAGCGGCTGGTCCGAAAAATCCCTGGAATACGTCTTGTCCGCCTCCCTGATATAGATGGCGATGGCGCCTGTCCGTCTTCCCACCGTGGACACATTGGCAAGCCTGTTCCGAAGGAAATCCCGCAGGTCAAGCTGCTCCTTATATGTGCCCGCCACATAATTATCAATGGCTGTCTGCACATTCATATCCGTGACCATGAAGCCCAGGCTTTCCTGGGCCTGGTTATAATACCCGTCCATCTCCTCCACGGTCTTATCCAGCAAAAGCTGGGCCTGGCGCCTGGCGCTCTCCGCCCCCGTATTGACAAACACAAAGAAAACCACTGCAAATATGACCACAATGGGCACAATCGCCACCAGCCATGTGGACAGTATCAACTTCTTACGGATGGGGGCATTCTTAAATGCACCCAGCCCCAAAAGCCGTTTCACGCTTTTTTATCCCCCTTCCGGAACCGGACGTTTTCCTGTCCAGGCCATGTGCCATGGAACTGCCCATGGAACTGCATTACCTATATTGCGTTGTACAGCCCGTGATACCTGCGCTCCCGGATGATCAATCACGTTACATATTGGATTTTACATACTTCTTCGTGAATTCCAGGAACCTTGCAGCATCATGGAACATATGCTGGTTCTTTTTCCAGACCAGTCCAATCTGGATATGCAGCGGGTCCTCCAGGGATATGCCCTTGATATCCGGCACGGCCTGGGCTATGTCCCGGAACATGAACCCGCCTGTAATCCCGTCGGATATGAACTCCCTGATGGTATAGAACTGGCTGGAATAATGCAGTATGTTCGGCCGGTAGCCTTCCTTTTCAAACCTCTCCTTAATCACCACATTCTGATAAAAGCCGTCATTAAACATGATGAGCGGCTCCTCTTTTATCTCCTGGATTGAAACGGTTTCATGGTTGGCCAGAGGATGGTCCTTTGACACGCAGAACACGGTTTCCGTATCCGTCATCTTCAGGATATTATAAGCGTCTTCCGACAGCTGGTTGGTGGGCAGGATGGCGAAATCCAGGGTACTGTCATCCAGCATTTCCAGGAGATACCGGCTTCCGCCTTCCCGGGAGTTGAGCATGACCTCCGGGAAGGCTTTCCTGAATTCCCTGTACATTTTTGGAAACAGGAAGGTTCCGATCATGGGAGGAATACCCAGATTAATCCGTTTCCTCTGATTCCCCATATCGCACATCATCTGGTTCAGCTCATCCGCCTGTTCCAGCAGCACCATGGCCCTTTCATAAAAATACGTGCCTTCCCGGGTTATCTCAAACCCCTTGTTGTTCCTTTGAAGAAGCAGGACCCCAAACTCATTTTCCAGTTCCCTGATTGCCATGGAGATAGAGGGCTGGGAGACATGAAGTTCAGCAGCAGCCCTGGTTATGTTGCCGCTTCTGCATGCGGCGCAGAAGTATTGTAATTGGTGTAATTTCATAGGATCATCCTCATAGTCAGGAAACGGCCGCACTGGCGAACCCGCCGTCATGGGTTTCCTTGGCCCGGTACAGGGCGGCATCTGCCAGCTTTGCCAGCTCCGCGTAGCTGTCCCCTCCATGTGCAATCACGGCACCCGCGGACAGTGTTATGGGCGGGATATTCCTCCTAACCGCCTCCCCTGACAGGGTATGGTTGATATCCTCCACAATCCGCGCGGCAACCGAATAATCATTTGTATTGGCCACAAATATGGAAAACTCATCCCCATGGAGCCGGGACGCAAGGTCGATTGTCCTGATACGCCCGATTATCATCTGGGCCGATAGTTTAATCACCTCATCGCCCACCAGGTGTCCGTAGTTATCATTAATCAGTTTAAAATGGTCGCCGTCCAGCATGATAAGGATACCGCTCTGATCCGGTTCCATGGCTTCAATGCATTTAGATACATTTTCACGGAATGACTTAAAATTCATCAGGCCCGTCAGGTCATCAACCGCAGCAGCCCTCTGGGCCGCCGTCAGGGCAAGCTCCAGACGCTTCTGCATCTGCCCCAGCTCCACATAAGCCGCGCGCAGCTCCCTGTTCTTCTGTTCCTTGGTGACACGCCCTGCCCCATAGATGAGCAGCAGTTCCAGGAGCAGGAACGGAACAAGCCAGACCTGTACCGTGGCCTTCAGCATGGACAGTACAGGCACCAGTATGATGACATGGTACATATCCCCGTGGCGCAGGTAACCATAGTAATCCCTGTTCCCAAGCTTTACACGCAGTGCCGTCCCCTCCTGCTCCAGCAGCCTTGGCAGACCGCTGTTAAGGCTTGCGCGGAACGCATGGAAGGCAGATGCCGACTGGATCTGCTCATCCATCTTCTCCCGCTGTTCCCCGGACAGTTCCAGGGAAGCCTCCATGGAAGCGTTCAGCGCGGACTTTGCCTCTGCCTGGGACGTATACAGGTTCCCGCCCAGATAATCCTCATCCATACTTCCGATAACCGTTCCATTGTTATCAAACAACAGCATCTGCTCCCCGTCATACGCCTTCATTGAGGACACAAGCTCCTGTATGTCCCCCATGCGTATATCGTAGGCAAACACGGTTTCCCCATCCGGCTGCAGCTGAGAAATGGTGGAAAGTATGTAGTGGTTTGCATAACTCATATAAGGCGGCGTGAACACAATCCGTCCATCCCCCTTCACCGCATCCGTATACCATGGACGTGACGTTGCCTCATAGCCCGTATCCTCATACTCTGAATACGGGGTATCCCAGCTGTACAGGTACTGTCCTTTGTAATACATATAAAGCCCGTCAAATGTGTTCCCCTCAATCTCCAGCATCCGGGAATCCATCTCCTTCAGATAATCCCAGATTGCATCCGGGTCCGGATGTTCCTCAATCTCGCGGGCCATCATGTGGGCAAACAGCCGGAAGGAATGTATGTAGTTCCCCATCACGCCCTCCACCCCCTCCATGGAAGCTTCTGCATGTTCCGACATGCCGGCATCCACAGACAGGGCCTCCCTTTTGCCCAATACCAGAACAGCCAATACATTGATTAACAGGAAAAAGGCTGTGAAACAAAACCTTCGATACCACTTTTTATTCTTTTGCATCCCCATATCCCCAACGGTTCCACTTTCTGTATTTTTCTGTTATTATATCACGGAAATGTAATAAAGCAAAATATGTTTATGCATGATGAACAAGCAATCCAGACAAAACAGGGGAGAAAAGGGCAGACTGTCCATGGTCTGCCCTGCTGGATTGTGTTAAGTTATTGACAATTTATCCGGATTAAATCATTCACGGCCCCATCCACTCCGTGACAGCCATTCCACAATGCTGTGCTGTGCCTCTTCCGAATAAAAGAACACATCATATTCATTTCCCTTCTCACTAAGCCTCTTCTCCGCCATGATCCCAAACTCCTCCCCCTTGTCCGTCAGGCGCTTCCGGGGAGTCCCGTTTAAAAACCACACTTCAAAACATCCCTTGTCCATCAGCCACTGCTCCACTGATTTTATGGTCAGCCGCTTCATGGCATCCCCGTCACGCAGATCATTCATCTGTCCGATGAAATCACTGAGGGAGACGCGTTCCGAATAATGGATCTGTTCTGCCAGTTCCTCTGTCATCACGAACTCTGTCTTAGACTTTTTGCCCTTCTTCTTAACCGTCCCCATCTCCACGGCCCCGCCATGGGATGCAGGCTTATGGCCCTCTGCTTCCCTTTCCTGGCTTCCAGTTTCCCAGGCAGCCATGGCCGTCTCCAGGTTCCAGTCTTCAAAGTCATCACTGTCGCTGGTAAAATACAGATCATCGTCACTATAATAGGACGGCTCATCCATCCAGTCCTCCGGGCTGTTCCTAACATTTTTTTCATTTTCCCGTCTGTTGACCGGCAGCGCAGATGCAGGCTTCCTTTCCCCCACCTCTGCTTTTACACACTCCAAAAAACGCTCTCCGTACTTCTCAAACTTAAATTCCCCGACCCCGGATACCGAAAGCATCTCAGACTTCGTCCCGGGCTTAACCATGCACATGGAGACCAGGGTCTTATCCGAGAACACAATATAAGGCGGCACGCCTTCCTCTTTGGCGATTTCCGTCCGCAGCGCCCGCAGTTTTTCAAATAATCCTTCGTCCGAATCCAGAAGTGATATGCCGGCAGCCTTTCCCTTCTTAGGCTTCTTCCCTTCCTTTATCTTCGCCGGATGTTCCAGTTCCTTTGCCATCTTCATCGTAACCGGCTCGCCGTCTTCCATTACCCGTCTGGAATTGCCGGTAAGCTTCACAATCGCATACTCATCATTTGTCACTGCCAGGTATTCTTTTAACATCAGATGGTTCATCACCTGCCGCAGTTTATAAGTGGGAACCTTTGACAGCGCTCCGTAAAATGCACTTTCATCCATCCTGTAATTCCGGATTTTCGCCGTATTGGCCCCATGGACCGTATCAATGATCACATTGGTCCCATACCTCTGCCGGCAGTTCTCAACACACCCAATCAGCGCCCTGGCAATCTCCGTCACGTCCACCTCTTCAAACTGGCTCAGGCAGTTGGAGCAGTTCCCGCAGTAATTGCTGCCGTATTCCCCGAAGTAGCGCAGTATGTAATCCCTCAGGCACTCATTGGTAAAACAGTAAAATGTCATCTTGCGCAGCCGCTCCCTGTCCCGCTCCATGACAATCTCACGGGTCACCGGATCCAGCGCCTCGTTATCCTGGTTATGGTCAATAAAGAACTGGTTTGTCACCACATCCTGTCCGCCGTATAAAAGGATACACTCCGAAGGCTCACCGTCACGCCCGGCCCTTCCGGCTTCCTGATAATAGGATTCCATATTCTTCGGCATATTGTAATGCACCACGAACCTGACATTGGACTTGTCGATTCCCATCCCGAAGGCATTGGTCGCCACCATGATCTGTGCCCTGTCATAGATGAAATCTTCCTGGTTACGCTTGCGTTCGCTGTCACTTAAACCGGCATGGTATCTGGTCATGGAAAATCCTTCCCGCATAAGCTGGCTGCAGACTTCCTCCACCACCTTCCTGGTCAGGCAGTAGATGATTCCGCTCTCCCCCTTATGGCGTTCCAGATAGTTCACCAGGGTGGCGTACTTATCCTTTGGGCTTTGGACGGCAAAATAAAGATTGGAACGGTCAAATCCGGTTGTCATCACATTGGGGTTCCTGAGCATAAGGATATCGATGATATCGTCCCTGACCTCCGCCGTGGCCGTTGCGGTAAACGCGCTTACAATGGGCCTCATCGGCAGCTGGTTTATAAAATCCACAATCTTCAGATAGCTTGGCCTGAAGTCCTGCCCCCATTGGGACACACAGTGGGCCTCGTCCACCGCAACCATGGATATCTTAACCCGTCCATCCAGGGCGAACCGGAGGAAATCCTCGGACATCAGCCGCTCCGGCGCCACATAGATAATGGGATACCGGCCGGCCCTCGCCAGTTCCAGCACCTTTATATACTGGGACGCGGTCAGGGAACTGTTAATAAAGGCAGCCAGGATACCCACCTGGTTCAGGTTGCTCACCTGGTCCTTCATCAGGGATATTAAAGGTGAGATGACCAGGGTAATCCCGTCCATCATAAGGGCCGGGATCTGATAGCACAGGGACTTGCCCGCGCCTGTGGGCATGACGCCCAGCACATCCCGCCCCTCTAAGATGCTGTTAATCAGCACATCCTGTCCGTCCCTGAATGTGTCATATCCAAAGTATTGTTTTAAAATTTCATATTGTGTCATTTGTCTTTCCTTCTGTGAAAATGTGTTTTGTCCATACCTTTCATTATATGGGAGTTTGATTTTTACTTCAAGTGATAATCGCTTTTTCTGATGGGGTTGATGTGAGGACCAGGCAAAATGCCGGTTGATGAAGATATGGATCTGATGGAGGTACTGTCTTTAGATAAATAAGAATGTATTCATTATAGCGGATTTATATGGCGATTACAATAGCAGTTGATACAAAAGCGATAAAACGATAAAATGACCAGAAAATAAGACCGCATATTCCTGCATATTAAAATCAGGCACAATGCAAATGCGGTATGTGTCCAATCCATCCGTACACATACCGCATTATCTTTTATCTGCCCTTGATTTCCAATGAGATGATGCTGGCGTGGGACGCCATGTCCACACAGAAGTCTACCGCAAGGCGCCAGGATTGGAGGACGTAACCCCCTCTAATATCATAACGGAAATGACTTTATATTTTCGTATGACAACATCCAAGCCTGTCACAGAGCAATCCGAAAAACATTTCCTTATCTGCTTTATAGGCAACCTGTATGTTGGGCAGTCCATCCTTTTCATGTCTGATACGCGTATCCACAATCAGCTGGCCGTCTGCTGCCCCGCCATTCACATCAATATCGCACCGGCTCCGTCTCATATCCGTAATCACCTCCGGCATAATAACGCTGGCCACTGCCAGGGCATCGTGGACAGCATCTGAATGTCCGTTGCCATCCCCCATTACCCCCAATGCCTCAATCCGCATCTCAAGCAAGCTGGCTGCAAGTCTGGCTGCCGGTGTTTTAAGGGCCCTGAGGCTGGCTGCATCTTCCAGGTCCAGTTCAGCGGAATGTGTTGCATTCAGCCCAATTATCCTGCATGGGACGCCGCTGTCAATAATAATCTTAGCCGCTTCAGGGTCGTGGTAAAAATTAGCTTCTGCGCATGGTGTTATGTTCCCCATCCCAACAGCCCCTCCCATAAAAACAACTTCTTCCATACGGGTTATAATGGATGGTTCCATCCTGATTGCCATTGCCAGATTAGTAGGAGGTCCTACCGGAATTATTGTAATCTTATCCTCTGCCCGCAGCAGTGTCTCCACCAGATAGGAACATGCATGGGACGCACGGGCCTTGATTTTTGCCGGCGGCAAATCCAGATAAGCCGGATGTATAGAAAATTCCTTCCCATCCTTCCATACGCTGATTCCATCCTTCTCCAATGCTCCATTTCTCTGCTTTGTCAGGTAACGTACCATTGGCTGAGGACATCCTTTATACACAGGTATCTCATTTTCCTTTCCCAGAAGCCCTAAGACCCTCAGGGTATTCTCCACACAGTTCCCCACAGGGCGGTTCCCCCATGTTACGGTAATCCCCAGGACATCCAATTCCGGAGATAACGCCGCCAGCATAATTGCAATTGCGTCATCGGATCCCGTATCCACATCCAATATCACCTTTTTTCTCTGTTGTAATGCCTGCGCTCCCATTCATACCACCATCCCTTCCTCATATTCCCCATCATCCTCACAAAGAGCTCTTAGCCTTTTCGTCCTTTATGCCCTTTCTCCACATTGCCAGAACAAGCACTGTGATTGTGAAGACATAAGGAAGCATCAGGATGAACTGAGAAGGAAGTCCATAGGACTGAAGCCTGGCCCCCACAGAGTCAATGAATCCGAATATCAGGGTTCCCATCCAGACAAGGATAGGATTCATCGCGCCAAAGTTCATGGCTGCCACCCCCATGAAACCTCTGCCATTTGTAATGTTCTCAGCAAACATCTGTGAATATCCCAGGGACAGATGGGCGCCAGCCAGTCCGCCCATGATGCCGGAGATAATCATTACCTGGTACTTTAAATTCCTTACATTGATGCCCGCAGTCTCAGCCGCCATAGGAAGGCGGCCCACGCAGCGAACCCGAAGCCCCCAGACCGTCCGGAATAAAAGGAACCAAAGGACCCCCACCATGATGATTCCAAACACTTCCGTGACACACCAGTTATTAAATATGCCATTAAGCACGGCATTCTGTTCCAGGGCCGTTATATGGATTCTTGGTATCGGCACTATCTCAGGGCTGGTAAATGTACCAGAGGTTCCAAGAAACTGCTTTATACCAAACTTTGTGATGGCAAGCGCAAACATATTGACAGCAATGCCTACCGCACAGATATGGGCATTGTACTTGATGTTGGCTACCGCCATGATCATTGCAATTGCAATCCCGCTGATGATTGCGGCAACGATGGCCACCAGCCAGCTTCCAGTAACAAAGCTTGTGAGCACCGCCACAAAGGCTGATGTCAGCATGATTCCCTCAGTACCGATGTTAAGGATATCTGCCTGCTGTGTTATGGTGGCACACAGAGCCGCAAACAGAATAGGGGTCGCAGACCGGATAGTTGCATAAATTAACGTATAATCGAAAATATTGCTCATTTACGTTCACCTCCTTTGTCAGCGTTCTTTTGGTCCCCTGCCCCGCTCTTTACAGCCTTTTTCTTTTTATGAAATGTAAACAGGGTTTCCATGGTTGCGAAAATAATGAATACCGCAGTGATTGTATCAACAATAGACCTTGGAACACCAGCAAACCGTTCCATGGAAAGCGCTCCTGCTTTTAACGCAGCCACAAAGAATGACATGATTGGGACCAGGCAGATATCATTCCACACAATCATAGAAGACAGCATGCCGTCATTGGCAATGTTCAGTGAAAAATTATCCAGGAAATAACCATAAACCCCCAATGATTCGATTGCGCCTGCAATTCCCCCGAACGCCCCGGACAACATCATTCCCTGGATGACTGTCCTGCGCGCATTAATCCCCATGTATTCAGCGTGATGTATGTTAAGTCCCACGGTTGTGAATTTATATCCCAGCGTGGACCTGTATATCAGCCATATTGCCCCCGCAACCAGCAGAAGGGCCACAAACAGTCCTGTATTGGCCTGGCTTGGCCGCATGATTTTGGCAAGCATGACCCCCTCCGAAACACTGAGTGTCTGAGGGATTCCCGTCTTTGCACTCATAGGTCCGTTGCACAGCCAGGAAGTCAGATATTTTGCAACATAGGTAGCCAGTATGCATACACAGATTTCATTTACTTTCCACCTGACCTTCAGGATTGCAGGTATGGCGGCCCACAAAGCGCCTGCCGCAGCTGCTGTCATAAAGCATATAATCAGATGCAGGGGAGCCGGAATGCCGTGCAGATAATGACCTGCCCATGCAGCAGCAATAGCCCCCAGATATAGTTCCCCTTCAATACCGGCGTTAAAGCATCCCACCTTAGCAGCAATGGAAAAGCCAACACCGGTCAGCAGGATTGGCACGAATTTCTGCAAGGTTGTACCCAGATTGACCTTTCCCACAAACGCCCCTTTAAATAGCTGGATATATGCCTCCAGGGGATGATATCCGACAATCATCATGAACACTGCCCCAACTGCCATTGACAGGACCAGTGTAAGCAGCAGGGTTACATACCGGTTTTCCTTTTTTTCCGCCATATCAGGATACCTCCTTATTATGTCCTTGTGTCTCCCCCAGCATCAGGAGTCCTACATTATCCGTTGTGGCCTCATCACTGTCCACAATCCCCATGATCCTGCCTTCATACATTACGACAATCCTATCAGAAAGTGCTAAAACCTCTTCCAGATCAGCCGACACCAACAGGATTCCTTTTCCGCTCTTTTTTACATCGTTCAGAATCTTCCTGATTAATTCTATGGCACCAATGTCCACACCCCTGGATGGCTGGGATGCAATCAGAAGTTTTCCATCCGCATCCACCTCCCTGGCAACTACAATTTTCTGTGCATTCCCGCCGGACAGTGACTGTGCAATCACATCCGGTTCTGTTGGACGGATATCAAACTGGGGAATCAGTTTCTCAGCGTATTGTCTAACCACCTTTTTATGCCTGGTTATCCCGCTGGCAAACGGAGCATCTTCAAATTTCCAGGCAATCAGGTTGTCCTCAATTGTCATCGCCCTGTTCAGCCCCCTCAGGTTGCGGTCCTCCGGTATGTGCGTCAGTCCTGCAAGCCTTGCCTTTTTGGGACTGTAATTCGTTATGTCCTCCCCATCCAGGAGGATTTTCCCCTTCTCAACCCTGCGCAGCCCTGCAACCGCCTCAACCAGCTCACTTTGCCCATTACCGTCAACGCCTGCAATGCCGACAATTTCCCCTGCACGCACATCAAAGGATACGCCTCTTATCTTTGACATCTCCTTCTCCCCGGAGGTCCAGACATCCTTAATCTCCAGAATCGGCTTTCCAATATCTGTCTTTTCCTTTTCAATATTCAGAAAAACCTCACGCCCAACCATCATCTTGGCAAGCTCTGTGGTATTTGTTTCACTCTTATTAACCGTTGCGATAAATCTTCCGCCCCTCATAACGGTAATCCGATCCGATATTTCCATGACTTCATTTAATTTATGGGAAATAAAAATAATGGATTTCCCATCATTTCTCAATTCCTGGAGTATTTCAAAAAATTTCTTACACTCTAACGGAGTAAGCACTGCCGTGGGCTCGTCCAGGATCAGTACATCCGCCCCGCGGTACAGGGTCTTAATGATTTCCACTCTTTGGGCCTCCCCTACGGAAATCTGGTTTATTTTCTTATTTGGCTGTATATCCATGTGATAACTGTCCACATATTTCTGTATTTTGGCCCTGGATGCTTCAAAATCAATGGTAACACCTTTCCTGGGTTCAAAACCCAGGATTACATTTTCCAGGACAGTCAGGTCATCCACCAGCATGAACTCCTGATGGACCATACCAATTCCCTGTTCAATAGAAATCCCCGGCGTCAGATGTGTCATTTCCTTTCCGTATATCCTGATGGTTCCTCCGTCTGGCTGGTACAGGCCATAAAGCATCTTCATCATAGTAGATTTTCCCGCCCCATTTTCCCCAATCAAAGAATGGATTTCTCCTTTTTTCAGGTTGAACTGCCCTCCATCCACGGCATGGACCGCTGGAAAGCTTTTATCTATATCCGTCATTTCCACAATATAACTGCTGTTTTCCATGTACACCCTCCTTCTCCCTGCAAAAACTGCCCGGAGACCTCCTCCGGGCAGTTCCTCCGGGCAGTTCGTGCCATAAATACATCTTTACTTTTCAGGGTTTCCATACCCTTCATAAGAATTGACTACGATTTCCCCACTTGCAATCTTTCCTTTCAGTTCTTCCACCTTGTCCTCAATGTCCTGAGGGAACTTATCCCCCAACGCTTCTTTCATGACAGAAAAATCAGTCAGGCCAACACCATCGTGGGCCAGATCCATATAGGTTATGGAACCGCCCTCATATGTGCCATTGACAACGGATTCAATCATCTGGAACGTACATATATCCACCCTTTTCTGCATGGAAGTGAGGATATGCCCAGGATACAGGCTGTCCTGGTTAGTATCCACACCAATTGCATATACATTAAGTTCCGATGCAGCTTCCATAGCCCCGATGCCCGTGATATTGGCCACATTCATGATGATATCCGCGCCCTGATTAATCTGTGCGGTTGCCAGTTCCTTGCCTTTCAGGGCATCAGTAAATGTTCCTGCAAAGGACTGAAGCACCTCAATCTCCGGGTCAATATATTTGGCGCCCTGCTCATATCCTGTAAAGAAGTCATGAAGAACCGGAATATCCATTCCTCCTACCCACCCGATAATCTTTTTATCATTCACGCCTTCAATTTCAGTCTTGGTAGTAAACATGGCAGCAGCCGCACCTGCAAGGAACGAGCCTTCGTTCTGTGCAAACAGCGTGGAAACCACGTTATCGCCCGCATCACTGACACCATCAATCAGCGCAAACTTGGTATCTGGATAATCAGGGCAGTGTTTCTTCATAATATCCAAAAACTGCGTTGACACACCTATTACCAAATCGTAGTCTGCATCAGCCATGGCCACGAAATTAGCCTCCCAGTCAGCTGCCTCCCCTGATTCCAGTTCCTGTACTTCTATCCCATACATCTCCTTTGCCTTCATGGCCCCGTCATGGGCCAGGTCATTAAAGGATTTATCTCCCAGGAAACCAGAATAAATAAGTGCAACCTTTACAGGCTCCCGGCCCGCCTCAGCTTCCTTCCCCTGTTCCTCTGAGGCTGCCGCAGGAGCTTCGTTTCCTGTATCCGCCTGTGTCTGTTTTTCAGAGCCTTTGCATGCAGTTATTCCCACTACCATTGCACAACATAGTAAAAAAGCCAATATCTTTTTTTTCATTATGTAACCCCTCCTTATATTTAACTAATCATACAGTTTCAAGCTGTCCTCCACTATATCCCAGAACTTCTCTGCATCCAGTTTAACAGCAACCTTTGTATTCTTCACCTTGTCCGTCAGGTTAAAAAAGTCGCAATTCGTCCTGCCCTGACTCGGTCCTCCCGTTATATCAATCTCCGTATGCATTGCCTTTACCTCTATACAGGTTGGGTCAAGCAGATAAGCAATGGTAGTGGGATCATGAAGCGGGCCTCCCTCCCATCCAAATACCTTTTTCTGGGTCATACAGAAAAATCTCATCAAATCCACAAAAAGTTTGCCTGCCTTCGTATCTATCTTGGCCATCCTGTCAACTATCTCAGGATAACAAAGGGCCTGCCGTGTCAAATCAAGTCCCATCATGACGATGGGACGCCCACAGCTGAACACCACATGTGCGGCCTCAGCATCAGCATATATATTAAACTCTGCTGCCGGCGTCACATTTCCATGTTGATATGCCCCTCCCATCAGGACAATCTCGTCTATGTTATTCAAAATCCTTGGCTCTTTACGGATAGCCATACCAATATTGCTCAGAGGGCCTGTGGGTACAAGTGTGACCGGTTCACTGGAATCCATCACTGTTTCAATAATAAAATCGACTGCGTGGCGAGGGTCCAGTTCCTTTGTCAGTGGCCCGAATACAGGGCCATTCAGACCAGTATCCCCATGAATCCTTTCCTCCGCAGGAACAGCAGCCCGTACAATGGGTCCTGCCAGCCCTTTGCAAACCGGAACATCAATGTCCAGGTATTGGCATACATTCAGCGCATTCCTGGTGACCTTTTCCAGGGTCTGGTTTCCATTTACAGTGGTGATTCCCAAAAGCTCCAGCTTGGGGTTCCTGGCTGCTAGAATAATGGCAACCGCATCGTCATGTCCTGGGTCGCAGTCAATAATAATCCTTCTTTTCTGATTCATAATCTTTTAACCGTCCTTCTTTAATAATGTTGATGGTGAGTAAGAAACAATCAATGATACAATGGCCATTTGTATGATAAATCGTTTTATCTTATGAGTCTTATATTAGCATATGATAAAACGATTTGTCAATAATATTTTGTGCATTTTCTTATTTTTTTCTTGTTTATCAGCCACTTATTTATGTATATTTTTCTATTTTGCTTTTATTTTTTAATATCCTTTGCTTTTTTTCCATTTAAGTGTTAAACTTTTGATAAAAGTTTTATCTAGGAGGAATCAATATAATGAAAGTCACCATAAAAGATATCGCACAGGCGGCCGGCCTTTCTCCCGCAACCATATCCCTGGTATTGAACAACCGGCCTTCCAGAATCGCCCCCCAGACAAAGGAGCGCATCCTGACCATTGCCCGTGAGATGGGCTATCGGCCAAATTCAGCTGCCGTCAGCCTGAAAACCAACCGCAGCTATACAATCGGACTTATTGTGCCGGATATCCGCAATGACTACTATGCCACTTATGCAAAGGGCCTTGAGGATACCTGCCAGGAATGCGGATGGAGCATGATCCTGTGTTCCACCAACTTTAACTATGAGCGGGAAAGGCAGTATATCGAGACATTACGCACAAAGTGTATTGACGGTATCTCCGTAGTGTCAACCCCGCCCAATCCGCCTGTATCCAATTCAGACCACGTTGAACTGATTCTTTCCTTGAATATCCCGGTTGTCCAGATGGACCTGACATCCTATCGTCCGCCTGTCAACGCTGTGATTTCCGACCATGTAAAGGGAGGATATATGGCTACCCGTCACCTTCTGTCGCTGGGACACAGAAAAATAGCTTTCCTCACAGGCCCCAGCTACCTGGAAGGTTCTGACAGCCGACTGAAAGGCTGCAAAAAGGCCTTTGATGATTATGGAATGGAATGGGACGATGATATGGTGTATGTGGGGAATTACACCTACGAGTCCGGGCTGGATGGGATTGATTACCTAAGTGATAAAGAATTTACCGCTGTATTTGCATTTAATGACCTGATGGCCTGCGGTGTGTATAACGGGCTGGCCAAATATAACCTTTCTGTCCCGGATGACGTCTCTGTGGTAGGTTACGATGACCATTTTGTATCAGGCATACTCAGTGTCCCACTGACCACCGTACATCAGCCTATCTTTGACATGGGGAAAGAAGCGGCCAGGATCCTGATTCATGCAGCGGAACACGAGGATGCGGAACCTGTCATATCACACTTTGATTTAAAGCTGATTGTGCGCAGCAGCACACGGAAAATTTGATAAAACTTTTATCACCCATGTTAAATCGTTTCATCTACTAAATTATGTTATAACCCTATATGAAACCTGAAAGCCTCCATCTCCTGGTCCCGGCCAGTAATCCGTATATCTAGAATACGGTTCCTGCAGCAGAACTGATAGAACCATTTAATAAAGAGGGAATGACAGCCAATTCCATCCGGTGAAAAACCGGTATGTATTCTACATCCCCTTTCCCCCGCATACCATTATGTGAGGTGAATATCATGCAATCCTGTGAACTTGCTCTTTCCGTATCGACTTTGGCATGCTGCATTGCCGAGGGCAAAAGCCCTGAGGAAATCGCACTGATCAGTTCCATCTTCATGCAGCTGGGCGACACATTAGCTACCATTGCCGCCCACCAGGCCCTGTGCTGTCCGCCCAAAGATACCAAGGAATAGGAACCAGTGCCAAGTCCAACCCGGCAGGCGTCTTATTTAGCCTGCCGGGTTTCCCTCTGCCATTAAAGTGTCGTTAATATTGCGTCCATACGATTGACATCCGCCATGCTGTCCCCATATAATGCCATCAGGGCCAGTACATGATCCACATAAGACAGAAAGGAAATGACATACCTATGGACAACGGATGCGATGCTGATCACATTCCAGTTGAGTTACATTTTAATAAATCTATGTGATTAAAAAGACATGACCTGCACTCGTTTACACGGATGCAGGCTATGTCTTTTTGAAATAATCCATGAATTCAGAGGAGGAATCATTTTGAGTATTGAATCGTTTTTCAGCCTTCTGGGAGGGCTGGCACTGTTCCTTTATGGAATGCAGATGATGAGCACCAACCTAGAAGCAGCTGCGGGCAGCCGCATGAAACAGATTCTGGAAAGGCTGACTGCCAACCGTTTCCTTGGGGTGCTGGTGGGCGCCGGAATCACTGCAATCATCCAGTCCTCATCCGCAACAACCGTCATGGTAGTGGGGTTTGTGAATTCCCAGATCATGACATTGAAACAGGCGGTATGGATCATCATGGGCGCCAATATCGGCACGACCATCACAGGACAGCTGATTGCCCTGGATATCGGGGCCATTGCTCCCCTGATTGCATTTGTGGGCGTTGCCCTGATTCTGTTTGTCAAAAAGAAAAAGGTACAGTTTGCAGGCGGCATCGTGGCCGGGCTTGGCATCCTTTTCCTGGGTATGGGCATGATGAGCGCTGCCATGATACCTCTGCGCAATTCAGAAGGATTTGTCCGGCTCATGACCAGATTCTCCAATCCCCTCCTGGGAATCCTGGCCGGTGCCGGCTTTACAGCCATCATCCAGTCCTCATCCGCGTCCGTCGGAATCCTGCAGGCCCTGGCTGTCAGCGGGCTTATTGGAATCGACAGCGCTGTATTTGTTCTGTTTGGTCAGAATATCGGCACCTGTATCACGGCCGTGCTGGCCTCCATCGGTGCAAACAGGGATGCAAAACGCACCACCCTCATCCACCTGATGTTTAACATCATAGGCACCACTGTATTTACCATTGTCTGTATCATGATTCCTTTTACCAGCTGGGTAGCTGCTTTCACGCCGGATAATCCGGCTGCGCAGATTGCCAACGTACATACGCTGTTCAATATTGTGACCACCCTGCTCCTGCTTCCATTCGGTACGCAGCTGGCGCGGATTTCCGAAAAGCTTCTTCCTGACAGGCCCCAGCGGGCAGCGGATGAGGAGCACTGGTTTGAAGAGCTTCTGGCCTCCGAACATGTGCTTGGCGTATCTGTGATTGCCCGAAAGCAGCTGATGGAGGAAATCAGCCAGATGCTTTCCCTGGCAGCTGAAAATGTTGATAAGGGATTCCTTGCATTCAGCGAAAAAAGCGCAGATGAACTGGAGTGGATGTTAAAGCGTGAAGAAGAGATTGACCTAGCCAATGCCCGGCTTTCCAGACGGATATCCAAGGTCCTTACCGTGGAACACAACCCGGCCGAGGTGGACGCGCTGCGCCGCATATTCACCATCAGCGGCAATGTGGAGCGCATCGGCGACCATGCCAAGAACATTGCGGGCTATGCCCAGACCATGATGGAGCGGGGACTGGAGCTGTCGGCACAGGCCCAGGGGGAACTGGCTGATATGAGGGATTCCAGCATGCGCGCCATAAACCTTGTCTGCAGCGCAAAGAACCTTGCTGCCAGCAGCCTTGGCGCCCAGGCACCGTCAGCGGATAAAACCGCATTCCTCAATCAGTCCCAGGAATGTGTCTCCCTTCTGGAACAGGCCACGCTTCTGGAACAGGAAATCGACGAAAAGACCCTCTTATACCGCTCCAACCAGATTGAGCGTATGGGGAATGGAAAATGCCATGTGGAGACTTCCATCCTGTATTCTGAAATCCTTACGGATTACGAGCGCATCGGCGACCATGTATTCAATATTGCCCGTGCACTTGCCAAGCTTGGGGACACGAAAGCCTATATCAATCCGACTGCTTAAAAGGAACTGACCGTGAACAGACACATAATAGCCGCCATCCTGCTCATTGCGATTCTGTCCGGCGCACTGCTTCTGGCCTTTGACCTGGGCCATACCATGCTTCCGAGCACACGCCGGAAGCAGTGGTGGAGGTACTGCTGTTCGCCATTGCCAGGAAAATGCGGCTGCTTTGGAAGATAAGATATAAAACAAAATACAGGACCTTATGACTATTTTACCCGTAGCCCTTAAATCAAGCTGTAACAGAGCCTTGGGACAGGCTTAATCCTCATCCAGGCACTTCTCCATCATAATATGCGGCACATCATCCGGCATGATATCCCCCACAGTATGATAACCGAGCTTTTCATAAAATCCCGTAACCGATACCCTTGCCTTCAGCACGCACTTCCTGATTCCCCGGGATACCATCTCCTCCTCTGCATACCTTAAGAGCAGCGTTCCCACGCCCTTGCCTCTGGCAGCATCCTCCACCACAAGATGCTTAACAAGTCCGTTTCCCCCATCCTCATACCAGCAGGACGCCCCTATCACCTTATCACCCTCCAATGCAGCTGTATGGGAGGATAATGTTTCATATGACAAATCATCATGATAGAGGTTCTGTCCCCTGGGCTTTCTCAGGATTTCATTCCTCAGATTAAATGCAGCCCAATATGCAGCTGTGCCTATCTCCAGTTTCTTTATGGTTATCTCCCCCATGTGGTTCCCCTTTCCCTTGACTCTTAGGCTGTCATCTCACTGCGGGTCCTGGCCCGTCATACCCCAGCTCTCCAGCAGCCTTCCAAGAAGCCCTTTTAAAGTCTCCTGCTCCTCTTCGCTTAAAACCCCATATAAATCTTCCGTCTTTCCTTCATCAAAATCCGTCTCCGCCCTCTTTTTACCCTCTTCCGTGATTCTTAGCAATACCCTTCTCTTATCCGCATCATCCCTTTCCCTGGCAACCAATCCCCTGGCCTCCAGTTTGGAAATGATCTCGCTGACCGATCCGGCCTGAATCCCAAGTGTTTCCTGTAATTCCTTTTGTGTGACTTCCTCCTGTCCTGAAAGCATTTTCAATATTCTTCCCTGACCACGGCCATGATAAGGGCGATGATAAAGATAGTGGCCGCATTTTCCTAAAAGCGCAGAAAGACCGTCTTCCCCCTCCATACCCTCCAAACGCCTGCCGAACCTTTCATGTCCCTTGCGTCTTCCATACTCCCCATGTATTTCATGTCCCCCTTGCTCCTCACGCATTCCATGTCTCCCTTGCTCCCCACGCATTCCTTGTCCCCTTTGCTCCTCACGCATTCCATGTCTCCCTTGCTCCCCACTCATTCCATGTCTCCCTTGTTCCCCACTCATTCCATGTCTCCCTTGTCCCCCACGCATTCCATGTCTGCCTTGTTCCTCACTCATTCCATGTCTCCCTTGTTCCCCACTCATTCCATGTTTCCCTTGCTCCTCACTCATTTCATTTCTGCCTTGCTCCCCACGCATTCCATGTCTGCCTTGTTCCTCACACATTCCATATCCCCTTTGCTCCCCGCACACTCCATGTCTCTCTTGTTCCCCGCACATTCCATGTTTCCCCTGCTCCCCACGCATTCCATGTTCTCCATGTCTCCCGCTCCCGCCATGTCCATGCGGCATAGGGCGCCTGTGCCCTGCAAACGCTCCCTGGCCCTCCTGCATTCCGTCTTCCTGGTGCATCTTCTCCTGGCCTCCTTCTGCGTCGGCTTCCCCATTTCCCAGATGTTCCATGTACTGTCTTCCCCTTTTGCACTGAAGATCCGTTATAGGGCAGTGTCTTGGGCACTGCGTGCAATTAGTTACATTATAATCCATTGATTTCTCCATTTGCAATCCCTCTTTCTCTATTCCTGATTTTAATTAATTAGGTACCTTATGTTTTTACATTATCATCATACACGGTTATACCATTTTTGTCAAGGTACCTAATTATTTATTTTCTTACAATCCATCCAAGGTCCACCCAGTGTCATATCTTCCAAGAAATTTCCTGATCATAATGTTAAAATAAGCATTGAATCATTGAAAAACCAAGGAATAAGCGGAATATACCAGAATGTATCTGAAAAGGAGTCAAGAAATATGGATATGCAAAACCAGAAATGTGTCATGGTCATGGATGAAGATTTACCCTTAGGCGTCATTGCCAATACGGCCGGAATCATGGGAATAACCCTTGGTAAGCACCTGCCGGAAACAGTCGGACCGGACGTCGTGGATAAAAGCGGGAGGGAGCATCTTGGAATCATAGAATTTCCGGTTCCAATCCTGAAGGCGGATAAGGAAAAAATCCGATTCATCCGCGAACAGCTCTACCAGCCCGGTTATTCTGATTTAATGGTTGTGGATTTTTCCGATGTGGCCCAGGGCTGCAGGACCTACGATGAATTCATTGACAAGGCTGCAAAGGCCGAGGAAAAGGAATTCCAGTATCTTGGCATCGGGATCTGCGGTTCCAAAAAGCTGGTCAACAAACTGACCGGGAACCTTCCCCTGCTGAGATAGGCAATACATTTATCCAGATGATTAAGAATCTCCTCCCGCCGCAATGACATTTTGCCAAAATCATGGTACTATAATTTCAGGCAGTCTCTGAACATAGACAAACCATCACGCCAGGCAGGAGGTAACTATGGAAATCTTACGTGCAGAACCATCTGATGCAAATGAAATCCACCATATCATGTCCGTGACCAGTTCCCTATTGGATGACAAGGGCTGGTACTGTATTGATACAGTGGACTACATCCTGGAACACATAATGGACCAGGATAAGGGCATTGTGTTTAAAGCCGTCCAACATGGCCGGATCGGGGCATTTTTCATCATCCACTATCCCGGTGGGGCAGATGACAACCTGGGGCATTATGTGAATCTGGGGCCGGAGGATTTACGGAAGGTTGCTTATATGGATTCCCTGGCCGTCCTGCCGGATTTCCGCGGCAAGGGCCTTCAGTATACGCTGATGAAATACGGGGAGGATTACCTTACCCCGACCTCCTTCTGCCATCTTATGGGCACGGTCCATCCGGACAACCTATACAGCCTCAATAATTTTCTCAGGCTGGGGTTTGGGATTGTAGAAACCACGCGGAAATACGGTTCCCTCCCCCGTCACATCATGTATAAGAAAATATAATTCCGTTTTTGTGGAATGGTACATCCCATTCCCCTATATATTTAAGTAAACACGTCTGAAACGGAATGAAATCAGAATGAAAAACAGGCTCAGAAGACTTTCTGCCAAACTTCCTATTAAAAAACTTCTAAAAACCACCATGCTGTTTGCCCTGGCCTTCTGCGCCGGGCGGCTGACAGCCCAGGTTGTGGAATACAACCAGGGACTAAAGGCAGCAGACTATGCCAGCGCCCCCGAGGCTGTCACAACATCCGCGGACGGCAACTGGGGCTTAAGCTTTCCCAATGAGGGACAGATGCCCATCGGCAACGCCACTGCGGATTATCTGAAACAGTTCAACGCTTACTATGCCCAGAATACACAGGATAAGGTGATTTATCTGACCTTTGATGCAGGATATGAAAATGGGAACACAGGCGCCATCCTGGACGCCCTGAAAAAGCATAATGCACACGCCACATTTTTCCTGGTAGGCAACTACATTGAAACCAGTCCCGACCTGGTAAAGCGTATGGTGGCTGAAGGACACACGGTTGGCAACCATACCTTCCATCATCCGGACATGTCCAAGATTTCCACCAAAGAATCCTTTGAAAAGGAATTGAATGACCTGGAAAGCCTGTACCAGCAGACCACCGGCCAGCCCATGAAGAAATACTACCGCCCCCCGCAGGGTAAATACAGCGAGAGCAACCTGAAAATGGCCAATGACATGGGCTACCGGACCTTTTTCTGGAGCCTCGCCTATGTGGACTGGTATGAAGACAAACAGCCAACCAAGGAAGAAGCCTTTAAAAAGCTTCTGGGCCGCATCCACCCCGGCGCCATCGTCCTCCTTCACAGTACCTCTAAAACCAATGGACAGATCCTGGATGAACTCCTGACAAAGTGGGAAGGGATGGGATACCATTTCGGTTCCCTGGATGACCTTGTGGCTGCTGAATAGGGCTGTACTTGTGCCCACAGAGTAAGGACCTGCCGGCTACAGCATCTTCGCCTTCCACTCTGCCTCCTTAAAACCAGTAAGCACGAATCCGTCCGCGATTACCAGCGGACGCTTTACCAGCATGCCGTCCGTGGCAAGAAGGGCCAGCTGCTCATCCTCACCCATCTGGGGCAGCTTGTCCTTCAGTGACATTTCCTTGTAAATGTTTCCACTGGTGTTGAAGAATTTCTTCAGGGGCAGTCCGCTCTTTTTATACCATTCCCTCAGTTCCTCCTGGCTGGGATGCTCTTCCTTAATAGGCCTTTCCTCATACTTGATTCCATTGGCATCCAGCCACTTTAATGCCTTCTGGCAGGTGCTGCACTTTTTGTAACATAATACGGTCATATTCATCTGAATTTCCATCCTTTCTTTCATGTGTGTTCCTGAATCATTTTCCTATCAATGTAATCTCCGGCTCACCCACATAGGTATCCCCGGCGCCAGGATGATTGGTTACCGCATCCTGGGATACAATGGTTTTTACATTGTATAAAAGGTCCGGGCTGCTGCCTGGCAGTCCCTTTATCCGGGCAGCCCCCCATGTTTTTATCCCGGCTGACTGGGGAAGGATGCGGACCTGGTCCGGTATGGATATCCCAGGTGTGCCTGGCTGGGGGCTGGCCAGGAGGACCGCGCCTGCATTTCCACGGATTGTAAAACTGCCCAGGGGCGGCTCCGCAAGAAGCCTTCCGGCGCAGATGCCGGTTCCTGTTTCAGATTTAGCCTCTATAATCCCGGTTCCGCCGGCCAGTTCCAGTTCAACGCCTGTAATGCCAAAATCATTACCAGTTATTTCCAATTCTCCATCTTCTATCCTGCACGCAGGGAGAGGGGATTCCATACTGCTTCCGGCAATGGCTGCGCCCCCGGCGTCAATCTTCAGGCTTCCGGTTCCGCGGATGACAAGGGTCCCTGATTCTATCTGTATGCCATTGCCATCAGAGCTTATCCAATTGCCGCTGTCTTTCTTCAATTCCATGATCAGGTCCCCGGATATGGAAATGGCCGGCTGCCCGGACCCGTCCCCAATCATGGCATTGTCAAGGGTAAGGGTGTAGATATCCCTGGAATTCCTCAGTCTCCAGCCCTCTCCTTCCACCATTTTCCCACGCTGGGGCAGTCCTATACTGCCTTCCCCTTCTATGGAAAGTGCGGTCAGGGGAACCTGCTCCCTGGATCTGGTCAGTCCGAATCTGGACGCCAGGAACAGGCCTGCACTGGATACGGCGGTACAGAGTATGACCACCAGGCCAATGAACAGCAATGCCCGGATTGTCCTTCCCACAAACTCCCTGGATAAATTTTTCATATACAGCGCCTCCTGTTACAGTTTTGTATATTTTATCATAAATCCCTGTATTTTACTATCACTTATGATATGATAGAAAACAGCAAAAAGAAGGAGGCATTGTTTATGATTAATATTCTCTGCTTTGGTGATTCCAATACCTTCGGTACCAATCCAAAGGGAGGGCGCCATGCATGGAACACCCGCTGGCCAGGACGCCTGCAGGTACTTTTAGGTCCTGAATATTATGTGATTGAAGAAGGGATGGGCGGACGCACCACGGTCTGGGATGACCCGCTGGAGCCGGGACGCTGCGGAATCCAGGCGCTTCCCATTGCCCTCCAGAGCCACAAACCGCTGGATTTGGTGATTCTCGCCCTTGGAACCAATGACTGCAAGGTCCATCTGAATGCAACGCCTAAAATCATTGCAAAAGGCATGGAAAACCTGTGTAACCTGGTACAGCATTTTGATTACGGCCCGGGCTATAAGGTCCCCCAGATTCTGGTTGTGTCCCCCATCCATATCGGAGAGGACATGGACCACTGTCCCTTTGCAAGCTTTGATGAAACTTCTCCTGCCAAGTCAAGGAACCTGGCCCCGCTCTATGGACAGGTTGCCAAATCCCTTGGCTGTATGTATATAGACGCCGCTTCCCTGGCCCAGGCCAGCTCCCTGGACCAGCTCCATATGGACGCTAAAAACCATGGGGCTTTGGCGGAAGGCATCATGACGGTTGTCAAATCATTTTTTGAACCATAAGATGGATCAGGACAGGAAGGAATTTATAAACATCTCCCAACGCGTTAAGGGACAGAACATTTACAGCCACCTTCATCCATGGCTGTAAATCATTCTGTCCCTTGTGTGTTTCCCTGTATGTTTCCTTATATGTATCCTTGTATGTGTCCTTGTGTGTTTCCCTGTATGTTTTCTTGTATGTGTCCTTGTGTGTTTCCTTGTGTATTTCCCCGTATCTATCTTTATATCCATGCGTCAGGAATCTTCATCCAATCCCCTTATATCCCGCCTCCATCTCTTTTATCTTCCGGTACAGCTCCCTGTTCACCGGCACGTCAAGCCCATGACGCTCCGCCATCCGTATGACCGTGCCCGCGAAGAATTCCACTTCGGACTGCCTTTTGGCAATGCCGTCCTGGCGCATGGAGGGCATCCCATCCGGATTCAGGGTATCAATCAAATCCACATAGCCCTGCAGGTCCTCCTCGGTCACCCGTATGTGTTCCTTCCCCGCCAATGCAACCACCTCTGCCATGGCGTCCCGCATCATCTGACGTTCCCTGCCGGGATGCTGAACCGTACCATAGGTTCCTTCCGCCACCATGACGGTCTGGTTCACGCCCACATTAAGCATCCATTTGCACCACAGACGCCGGATGATATCCGGTTCCCGTGTATATGGAAATCCGGTCTGGTCAAACAGATCCGTGACTGCTGAAAGCATCGGCTCCTTATATGCCTGGTCCTCCGGTATCCCGATGCATACCTGGCCCATGTGGGAATAGGTCAGCTCATTTCCCAGCTTCACCGCATCCATGCCCTGGGATACGCAGTAGAGCACATGCTCCATGCCCAGCGCCTCCCCAATCACAGCCTCGCTGGTAATGCCGTTGAGCACGGACAGTATGACCGTGTCCCTTCCGACCTGGTTCCTGGCCACGCTGATGGCATCCTCCAAAGCAGTTGCCTTAACAGCAAAAATCAACAGCCCGGCCGGCCCCTGGGAATCGGGCACGGCCCCGTCCTGAATCCGGAAATCCAGCTTCCTTCCATTACAATATACCGGGGTATTCCTGTACCGCCGGGTCCTGTCACTGTCAGCCAGGAAGGTAACCTGTTCCCTTCCCAGCGCATTGGCGAAGAAATCCCCGTATAAAATCCCCATGGCCCCCATCCCTACAATGGATACCCTTTTAATCCTGTCCATATGCCACCCTCCGTCTCCATAATCCAGTTACTTTACCGTGAAAATGCCCTCTGATAAACATCATTAGTAAAAACGGGCAATCTCCTCCACGCCCTTCCTGGCCGGCATGGCAGGGTCGGTGTCCCTGTATCCAACGGCAATGACCGACACCACTTCCTGGTTCCCGTCAATCCCCAGAAGCTTCCTTAACCCATCCGCGTCGCGGATTCCCATTATCAGGGTATCCAGGCCCAGTTCCCTGGCCTTAAGGATCAGGTTGGCATCGTGAAGTCCCAGGTCATAGGCGCCCCAGCCATTGCCCAGTTCATTTACCGGACAGCCCTGGTTGTCATGTCCTGAATGGTTTTTCACAAATGCCGTGACAATGAGTACCGGCGCATCCTTACAGTTCTTCTGGTTGAATTCCGGAAGGCAGGATGCCTTTACCTTTTCCAGCATTTCCCCTGACATGACCACGTAGTATCTGGATGTCTGGGAATTTTTCCAAGATGGCGCCTGAATCGCCGCCTCCAGCATTTCCCGGATCAGGGCCGGGTCCACCCCTGCACCGGCTTTATACCTGCGTATGCTTCTTCTCCCGCTTAAGATTTCATTCAGTCCCATAACATGTTCCTCCTGTTCATTTTACCATTTTCCAGTATTCTGTCCGCTTTCTTATCCGTTTTCGCTGCCGTATTGGCCGCCTGTGCGGATTCCCTGGCTGGCTGCAAATGCGGCTGCTTCCTCCAGCCGTCTGTAGAACTGCGGATAAAAATCCTCATTCTCCCCGTAGGGGGTTACATAGAACCGGTTCAGCACATACATGTTCACGGCCTTCATGGTCTCCTGGCTGCCGCTGTCCTTCATGGCTTCCCCCAGGTCTTTCAGGAAATAATGCCAGTCCACCACAAACCGCTCATACGCCTTAAAATCCGGGGTGTCTATCCATTTGCGCACCTTTACCTTGGTCCGGTTCTCCCTGAGGCATTCGTGAACCTGGAGAAAATACCGGAAGGAGCGGTCCTCGTAAACCCTTCCAAGGGGAAACAGACGGCAGAAGCCGGGACGGATGGGATGGATGGAGCACCGCCCCTGGTCATTCAGGAAACTGCACCTTTCATCACCACCGGACATCTTAAGGTTGGGAAGGATCATATAATCCACCACATTCAGTTCAAGATGGCCTGACAGCAGCTGTTCAAACTGCATATGCAGCCCCTTTGTCAAGCGCATGATATCATAGGGGTCCAGAAGGATGGAACTTCCCATGCCCCGGCAACACGCAGAACATCCGCTGCAGTCGCCGCAATCCGCCTTTACCAGGTCATTGCTTCCATACAGTTTTCCGTCAGATATCTCTTCCAGGCTGACCTTGCGTTCCATAACAGAATCCTCTCACTTCGTTTATTTACCACTCAAGTATGTGTTTAGTATACCATTCTTTTCCATCTGAACGCAACCGTGGGTTTGGGGGAAATGTGGGCCAGGGGTAGCGGGCAATGGGTAGCGGGCAACGGGACTGCGTTTTACCGGTTCTTCATATCTACCACTTCTTCGTGATTACCGGTTCTTCATGATCATAAGCACCACTGCCGATCCGAACACCACAACCACCCATATGACCGTCACCCACACGGGAAGGGTGATTTCCAACATACGGTTAACCGGAATGATAAGCAGCGACAGCAGGCATACCTGGTTAAACCTCCACGCCCTCTCGTAGGCTTTCCCTTTTTCCTTCTCCACATTTTTAAGGGTGCTTCCGCTGTCTGTCAGGATCCGGTTCATATCCGGCACGCCCCACCTGGCCCTTCCGGCCGTGATGCTCCAGAGTATCAGGGCCGGGAACGGGGAAATGCATAGGACGATCTTCCATATCCGCAGCAGCCGGTCAGGCATCCCTATTCCAAGCACCTGGTTCACCGGAAACACAATCATTGAAAGGATACACAGGAAACAGAACAAAAATGCCATGTCCCTAAGCCTGCACAGACGGTCAATCCTGTCTTTCTTCATAAATTCCCCTCCCATCATCTTCAGTTCGCTCATGCGCAGTTCCAAAAAGCCCGGATTCAGTGTCTCGAACCTCCAGTCCATTTCCCTGACCTCCTGGCATAATTCCCTGATCTGGTACAGGGCCGCTTCCTCTTTTTCTATCTCCACGACCCGCTTTTCCAGCAGGCTGGCCATGGTGCATTGGCCGTTCATGAACAGGCGGATATCAGCCACGGATATCCCCATCATGCGCAGGACCCGTACTTTCTTTAAACGTTCCACATCCTCCGCACTATACTCCCTGTAATTGTTTGCACTCCGCACAGGGGATAACAGGCCTTCTTTTTCATAAAAACGGATATTGGCCTTTGTGATACCCACCTGTAATTCCACTTCTTTTATTGTCATATGATTCCTCCTTGTCCCGGGACACCTATAGTGTAAAGGGTGAAGAGGGGTGAATGTCAAGAAAAATTTGTATATGAATGGTAATTTTATGGTAAGACGGGAAATAATCCATCTGGTCATGATAAATCCGGCATCGGAAGTGATGATATGGGATGGGGGATGGGGGTAGGGTGGG